>Ga0209596_1001547_pt1 | contig 19662 bp, 15 predicted proteins | sample M_130807_MF_Meta_FD_187314 | JGI IMG/M metagenome (GOLD analysis project Ga0209596, IMG submission 187314) | Freshwater microbial communities from Lake Montjoie, Canada to study carbon cycling - M_130807_MF_MetaG (SPAdes) (version 2) | ecosystem: Environmental > Aquatic > Freshwater > Lake...
TTGTCCAACAACGACTGGAGTTCCACCTGATCGGCGGCCTCGGGACTGAACTTGGTGTAGGTATGTGCGCGCATGCGTCTCCTTTCTACTCTAAATCAAACGGATTGTATCTCCAAGGGAAACCAACGAATCGCGTATCCGGTTCCCAGTCAGGGAGCGTTCGTGTGACGTAATTGCATGCGAGATAACGACTTGCGCGCAAACCCTGCAAACCGGGACTCCAGGGAGCGAGATTATAAGCTATGGCCACCTCCGTCCGCGCATTCAACCCATTCAGGATTCTTGGGCGGCATCGGAATTTTCGGCTCTTTTTCTTCGGCCAGACGATCTCGCTGATTGGCACTTGGATGCAGCAGGTCGCTGTCGGCTGGCTCGCGCTTGAGCTCTCCAACGATCCTTTCATGGTGGGATTGGTGAGCGCAGCGGGTTCGTTCCCGATTCTCCTGCTGTCGTTGCCGGCGGGCGTACTCGCGGATCGGACACACAAGCTGAAGCTCGTGCGCTTAGCGCAGGGCGCGATGCTCATCGAAGCGACCGTTATCTGGTGGTTCGCCTGGTCGGGTCACATGACGATCCACTGGCTCGTCGCGCTCTCATTGCTCGGCGGAACACTCGCGGCCTTTGAGATTCCTGCACGTCAGAGCCTGATTATCGATTTAGTGAACAAGGATGATTTGCTCGACGCCATCGCCCTGAACTCCGGCGGGTTCAACTTGGCGCGCATTGTAGGGCCGAGTATTGCGGCGTTGGTGATTGCGCAGTTGGGATTGGCCTGGTGCTTTGGGTTCAATGCGCTGAGCTATCTCTCGGTGCTGATAGGGCTGACGTTGATCAAGTTGCCGCCCCGCGATCCCTCGGTTCCGGTGGTGGCGCATGGTTCGCCGATCGAGGGGCTCAAGGAGGCCGTGCGCTATGTGCGTGGCGATCGGGTGATGTGGATTCTGATGCGTATGGTCACGGTGTTCTCGCTGCTGAGCATCCCGGTGCTCACGCTGCTCCCTGTGATGGCGCGCGATCATCTGCATCTCGATGCTGGTGGGTATGGCGCGTTGATGATGTGCTTCGGCGCTGGTGCACTGGCAGGAGCGCTGGCGATTGCTGGGGCTGGGCAGTTGCTCCCGCGCGGGCAGATGCTGACGATGTCATCAATCGGCATGGCGGTTGCGATCATGGTGTTCGCGGCGAGTTCGTCACCGGTGCTGAGCGGGCTCATGCTCTTCCTCTGTGGACTCGCGGCCATCACGAACAACGCGCTGATTAATTCACTGCTACAGTCGCGTGTCCCCGATGCGCTGCGCGGCCGCGTGATGTCGATCTACGTGATGGTGTATGTGGGGATGAACCCCATCGGGTCGTTCTTCGCCGGCTGGGTGGCGCGGCAGAGTAGCTCCGCTTGGGCGATCGGCGGGATGGCGGCGGCCATGTTCGCCTTCACGCTCTGGGCGTTTCGGCGGTATCCGGAGGTGCGGGAGGCGTAAGAAAATGGGCGCCTCAACTTGAGGCGCCCATTTGATACGCGCGTGAGCGCTTACATCTCTTCCGGATTCCCCCGCCGGCGCCGCCCCTCTTCCCGCGCCGCCCGCGCATACTGCCCCTGATCACTCCGGCTCAGCTTCCGACGCGCCACGAGCGCCTCAAGCACGAGCTCGCAGGCACCCGCCGTAAAGGCGTCGTCCTTGGGATTGGCGAGCCCGTTGTTCGTGACCAGATCGATCAACCCGGGCACCACCTCGAAGGCTTTCCGCATCACGCTTGCGCTGGCGTCCTCGCTCACCTGCAGCGCCGAGCCACCGTCGAACCAGATCACGATGTCGTCGGTGTCCGCTCCCGGCGCGTGCTCCTTGAGCACGCCATCAGCCGCGCGACGAATCAGCTCGCGCGCGATCGCCGCGCCGCCCACCAACTCTCCCTCGTACTCGAGCTCGATCTTGCCGGTGATCGCGGGGAGCGCGGCATAGACGTCCGCCAAGCGCGGCACGATCTCGTTCTCATTATTCCGAATCGCGCGGCGCTCCGCGTTGCTCACCACATTTTCAACCACCGTGATCGGCATGCGCTGGCTTACGCCGCTGCGCTTGTCGATCCGCTTGTCGTTACGCGCTTCGAACGCGACACGCTCCACCAACTCGCTGAGCAGCGGCGACAACCGCACGGGACGCTCGGCGCCGCGCTTGGTCCACGCCTCCTGCGCGGTGATGCTCATGCCGAGCTCCACCGTCTCTGGGTAATGCGTGATGATCTCGCTCCCGATGCGGTCCTTGAGCGGCGTGATGATCTTGCCGCGCGCCGTGTAATCCTCGGGGTTCGCGGTGAAGCAGAGCAGCACATCGAGCTGCAGGCGCACGGGATAGCCTTTGATCTGCACATCCCCTTCCTGCATGATGTTGAACAGGCCGACCTGCACTTTGCCGGCCAAGTCCGGGAGCTCGTTCAGCGCGAAGATTCCGCGGTTCGCACGTGGGAGCATCCCGTAGTGGATCGTCAGCTCGTCGGCCAGCATATGCCCGCCGCGCGCTGCTTTGATCGGATCCAAGTCGCCGATCAAGTCGGCCACCGTTACGTCTGGCGTCGCCAGCTTCTCCACGTAGCGCTGGTCACGGCTCACCCATTCGATTGGCGTCTCGTCGCCCATCTTCGCGATAAGCTCGCGTGAGAACTTGGAAATCGGCTGGAAAGGCGAGTCGTTGATCTCGCTCCCCGCCACAATCGGCATGACGTCATCGAGCAGCGTGGTGAGCGCACGCAGAATGCGCGACTTGGCCTGCCCGCGCAGTCCGAGCAGGATGAAGTTGTGCTTCGAGAGCAGCGCGTTCACGATCTGCGGCATCACCGTGTCTTCGTAGCCGAGCACTCCGTCAAACAGAGGGCCGCCGGCGGCGAGCTTGGCGATGAGGTTCTTGCGCATCTCGTCCTTCACCGTGAGGTGCGCACGGTCGGGAGTCGCGAAGGGGGAGCGCCGAAGGGCGCCCAGTGTGGTCGGAAGGGTCGGAGCGGTCACGCGGTTGATACCTCTACCAGGTTGTCGTAAAACACAGGGCCACGCCCTAGGTCGGTCTCGCGTTGCGAGGTTGTGGCGTTGGCATTCTCGCCATCGCCGGCCAGCTTGGTCCACCAAATCGACGGGGCCCACACAACCGTTTCGCGCACGGCATCAGTCACCCGCGCGATAGCGGTAAAACCGCCACGATCGTTCGCAATCGTCACGCGTGCCCCATTCATGATCCCGCGACGCGCGGCATCTACCGGATGAATCATTACCTCCGGCTGGGCGTTCCAACGGAGCGACTCCACATTCACGAACGTCGAATTCAAGAACTGATGCCGCGGGCTCGAGATCAGCGTGAGTGGATACTTGGCCGCGAGCTCCGTCGCGATATCGGGGAACTCGTAGGGTGCGGTGAAAGCGGGGAGGGGGTCGAGCCCCATCTGCGCCATCCGCTCCGAGTAGAACTCACATTTCCCACTGGGCGTTGTGAAGCCACCTTCCGCATACGGCAGATAGGGCCGCGGTACATTGAGCCGCACCCAGCCGTGCTCCAGGAGCGCGTCAAAGGTCACCCCGTGCATGCGCTCCCCTGTGGTGTCGAGCGCCTGCTTCACGAGTGTGATATCGTCGTCGCGCAGGCACTCGTGGTCGAGCCCCATCGTGGCCGCGAGCAGGCGGAAGATCTCGGCGTTCGACTTGGCCTCGCCCATCGGGGCAATCGCCGGTTGGTTGAGCGTCGCGTACAGGTGCCCGTAGGCGAAGTGCACATCCCAATGCTCGAGCTGCGTCGTCGCGGGGAGCACCCAGTCGGCCCAGTCGGCGGTGTCAGTTTGGAAGTGCTCGAGCACCACAGTGAACAGATCGTCTCGCGCGAGCCCGCGGCGCACGTCGTTGGTGTCCGGTGCGACCGCCGCGGGATTCGAGTTGTACACGATCAGCGCCTGCACCGGCGGCCCCCCAACGCCAGCGTCTGGGGCGTTGAGCGCCTCGCCGAGCCGGATCATGTTGATCGTGCGCACGGTGGGCGATAGCTCTGGGCGCTCGAGCCGTTGCTTGTTGAACTGAAAAGTCGCGCTGCTCGAGAGTAGCACGCCACCACCCGGGCGGCGCCAGTGTCCGGTGACGGCAGGCAAGCAGGCGATGGTACGCACCGCCATCCCGCCGCCGGCATGACGCTGAAGTCCGTAGTTCACGCGAATAAAGGCAGCCTTCGCGCGTCCATACTCCCGCGCGAGCGCGACAATACGCTCCTCGGCGAGCCCCGTAATCTGTGCAACGCGCGCCGGTGGGTACTCGCGCACGCGCTCGCGGAGCGCATCACCGCCGAGGGTGTACTGGGCGATGTAATCGTCGTCTTGAAGGCTGTCGGCGAAGAGCACGTGCATCATTCCCAGTGCGAGCGCAGCGTCGGTGCCGGGACGAATCGCAATCCATTCGTCGCACTGGTCAGCCGTGCGCGTGCGGATTGGGTCAATGCAAAGCACGCGCGCGCCTTTGGCTCGCGCCTGAAGCACAAACGGCCAGAGGTGCGGATTTGACGTGAGGGTGTTTGTTCCCCAGAGCAGAATCAGATCGCTCTCACTCACCCCTTCGGAGTCTGCGCCGAGGTTGGCGCCGACCGTCATTTGCATGCCGGTGGCGCCTGCGGTTGCGCAGATAGTGCGATCGAGCTTGGAGGCGCCGAGCAGATGGAAGAAGCGTCGGTCCATGGACTGCGACTGCACGTAGCCCATGGTCCCCGCGTACGAGTAGGGGAGGATGGATTGTGGTCCGTGCGCGCTCGTGCGAATCGCGTTGAGCTTAGCGGCGATGTCGGTGAGCGCTTCGTCCCAGGTGGCGGGCGCGAACTGTCCGCTGCCTTTCGGGCCCACGCGCTTGAGTGGCGTGGTGAGACGATCCTTGTGGTATGTGCGTTCCAGGTAGCGATTCACCTTCGCGCACAGAAATCCACTGGTGACCGGATGATTCGGGTCGCCCTGAATGCCTGTCGCACGTCCATTCTCAACCGTGACGAGCGTGGCGCAGGTATCTGGGCAGTCGTGCGGACAGGCCCCACGCACCGTACGTGGCGTCGAGTCGAGGGTCGGCAGGGGATTGGCCATCGTGGAACCTCGCCGGGGCTGTGGTGGACTTAGCAAATGTAACCGTGGGCAGGGCGCGGGTGCTCCGATATGATCCCGATGTCGGATCACTGCTTGTATATGGATATAAGTGCTTTTCTTTCAATAACTTGAACGGCGGTGTTCGAATTCTTGGCATGAATGTCGATACGCCGCATCGCATTCCCTGTGTCGTTATTGTGCATGCGAAACAGGGCGAACGTCTTGCTGCTACGACACTTGGGTGTCAGCGGACACTTGACCACTGTGGCAAGTTAGTGTAGCTTGCGTTGCTGTCGGAGGACTGCGTATTTGGCGCAGTCTCGACTGTGCCAACCAGTACTCGTAAGGAGATCCACATGAAGAAGATCGCTCTTGTTGCCTCGGTGCTCGCCATCACGGCGTGCGGCGAAGCGAAGAAGGAAGAGGCCCCGAAGGCCCCGGAAGCCGCCGTTGTTGCCCCGGCTGTTGACACCACCAAGAAGGACACGACCGCTATGGCCGCCCCGGCCGCCGCTCCTGCGGCTGCTCCGGCCGCTGCTCCGGCCCCGAAGAAGCCGTAATCTCGGCTCTCTTCCTCAGACAGCAGAAGGGCGCGATCACCTCGGTGGTCGCGCCCTTCGCCGTTCTGCTATCAGATTACAGCACCACCAAATCATCAGGAGTTTCCATGCGTCGCCCGCTGACTTGTCGCTTGCTGCTGCTTCTCCTCACCTGCGCATTCCCTGCGACCGTCGTGCTCGCGCAGGACCCGACGGGCGGGCGGCAGGGAGCACCCGCCGGCGGCCGAGGGCAGGGTGGTGGTCAGGGCAGTGGTCGCGGCATGACGATTCCCGCCGGTGAGAGCTGCCCGCCAGGCATGGCCGAGATTCGCCCGAGAAGCTGCATGGCTCCGCAGTTCCCCGCGCCAAGCATCGTGGACTATCGCCCGCATTCGACGCTCGTCACGCCTGTGCACATGGTGAAGAGCGCCAAGTACCCAGCTATCGATTATCACGGGCATCCTCAGGGACTGCTCAACTCGCCGGAGTCCGTGGCGGGGTTGGTCGCGCAGCTCGACACGCTGAATGTCCGCATGATGGTCGCCGCCGACAACATGTCGGGCGATCGCATTGTGCGCGCGATGGCTGCGGTCAACGCGAATCCAAAATCCAAGGACCGCATCCGGGTCCTCGCAGGAATCGACTTTCGAAACGTCGGGCCCGGCTGGAGCGAGAAAGCTGTCGCCCAGCTCGAAGCCGACGTGAAAGCCGGCGCCGTCGGCGTTGGCGAAATCGCCAAGAGCCTCGGTCTCACAATCAAGAAGGCGGACGGCACGCGCCTGAAGATCGATGACCCCGAGCTCGATCCCGTGTGGGATGCCTGCGCACGTCTGGGGATGCCGGTGTTCATTCACACCGCCGATCCACAGGAGTTCTTTGAAGCCATGGACCTGAACAACGAACGCTGGCTCGAGATCGCGCTCTTTGGAGATCGGCGCTATCCGAGCGACCGCTTTCCGAAGTTCGAAGAACTCATGACGGAGCGCGACAACCTCTTTCGCAAGCACTCCAAGACGACCTTCGTCGCCGCACATCTCGGCTGGCACGCCAACAATCTGGCGCGACTCGGCAGAATGTTCGACGCTCTGCCGAATCTGTACGCGGAGGTCGGTGCGGTCCTCTATGACATCGGGCGCCAACCACGCGGCGCGCACGACTTCTTCGTGAAGTATCAGGATCGCATTCTCTTTGGGAAGGACGCCTACTATCCCGAGGAGTATCCGTATTACTGGCGCGTCTTTGAGACGACCGATGAGTACTTCGATTACTACCGCGGCTATCATGCGTTCTGGAAGCTCTACGGTGTAGATCTGCCGGACGCGGTACTCAAAAAGCTCTATTTCCAGAATGCGCTGCGCATCACCAAGGCGCTGCCCCAAGCTGGCTGGCCCAAGTGAGACGTCGCCATCTGCTGAAGGCCTAGCCCGTTCAGCGACAACCAGCGCCGAGCCAGCGCTGGTCGAAGAGGGCAAGCGTGATGGTCGTGTAGTCTCCGCCTTCGTAGAGGAGCGCGAAGCGTCCGTCGCCGAACGGCGTGAGTGTGGAGTAGGCGGATGGTCCCGCCTCGACGGTGCGGTGGACGGGCCAGGTGCGTCCGTCGTCGCAGGAGAGCTTTACCGTGAGATTCACGCGTGCGTTGGTGCTCTCGGTGTTGCTAAAGAGCAACCAGTGCGCACGCGTATCTTGCGACGACGCCTCGGGGGCGAACCGGATGATCGATCCATTGTTCCCCGGGTCGGGGAGCAGCGGTTCGTCACGCGGGGCTGACCAGGTCTCACCGCCATCGTGAGAGAGTGCGGTGCGTCGCATGGGTTTGGAGCGGATGTTCAGCATGAGAGAGCCGTCGGCGAGCTCGACGACTTTATTTTCGTCGCTCCCAGGGCCAACCAGCTGTCCCATCTGCCACCGCTCGCCGTGGTCGTCGCTGAAGGCACTCGCTGCCCAGTTGGCACTTTGATAGCGTATGGCATACTGCTGAATCAGCCGCCCAGCATGCGGCCCATGACGCAGCTGGATTCCCTCGCCCGATGAGGCGAAAAGCCCGCCCCACGCGCTGTCCTTTATTTGCGCGGTAATCCGGCGGTGGCGCCAGGAGAGGCCGTCGTCGTCGGAGTAGCTGTAGTCCGCGTGTAAAACATCGGGATCAGTGTCGCCAACGCCAGCGTGTGCGCCGAAGAACCCTTGTCGCGCGCCAGCGGCGTAGAAGAGAAAAATGCGTCCTGTGACGCGATCCACAACGAAGCTCGGATCGCCGAAACCGAGTGGCGCGGTATCACCGCGCACGGTGATGGCAGGAGAAAAGCTCCGGCCACCGTCCGAGCTGCGGCGCAGCATCACGGCGATATGCGACGGAAGGTCATTGCCGGTGGGTCGCGCATCGTAGGACGCGAGCACCGTGCCTGCTTTCGTCACTGTGAGCGCAGGAATTCGATACACCGGTGCGCCCTCGCCGCTGCGCGCGAGCACGAGCTGTGTGAACGGCACCTCGGGCGCGATGTTGCTCGATCGTGTGCTGCTGCCACGGACACAGCCAATCGCCACAAGCAGTGCAGCCCACAGCGCCAGCGACGCTCTGCGACGTGCGCCAAGGACTGGCAACCTGGCGAGCGGCCTGGCGAGCGTACGCACGATCAGGTCGGTGGCTCCGCGTCAATGGTGATCGGCGTCTGCGTGCCACTCTCGGAAACCGCCACCAGCCCCTCTCCGTGTGCGATGCGCACCATGGCGATGGCCACGTGCCCCGCACGCGGAGAGGATGCCACGCTGCGAACGTCGCCGACGACGTCACCAGTCGCGTTCAGAATCGACGCTCCGGTGGTGAGTGGCGACGTAGCACGGATGACGCGCAGCAGCTTGTTGACATGACCGCGAAAATGCAGGCGCGCGACTGTCTCTTGCCCGGTGTAGCACCCCTTGGTGTACGAGATACCACCAAGCGCGTCGAGGCCCGCCTCGTGCGCGAGTGTCTCCTCGGTCATGTCGATCCCCCAGCGGGGAATCCCCGCTTCGACACGTGCAATCTCAAACGCGGCGCGCCCAACCGGGCGAACGCCGAAGCGCTCACATGCGGCCCACAGCGCCGACGCCTGTTCCACCGGCACACAACAGTCGAATCCCACGCCGTCGATTGCCACAGAGCGCAGGAGAAGCACTGGCGTATCGTTGAACTGCGCGACGAGATGGTGGTGCGGCGCGAGCGCAATGACCGCCTGCGTGTCACACGAGAGGACAGCGGCGACGGCCGCCGCACTGTCGGGGCCGTACACGCCAACGCAGCGGAGCACCGCCGACACGTCCGTGTACTTGGCAAGCCGCGGATTTACATACCGCCGGATCATTGCGGCGAACGCGGGTCCACAGTCTTCGCCGCAGTCCACTAGCACGTCATCGGTACGAGCCAAGATGCGCAGGTCGGCGATGACCTTGCCTTTCGCCGTGAGCGCACCAGCGAACTGTCCCTCTCCCGAGCGCAGGGACACCACGTCGTTGGTTACGAGTCCGGTGAGTGTCGCGGCCGGCTGTCCCCCGGTGAAGAGCATGCGTAAGCGGTTGCTACGGTCTACCAGGCCAGCCGTATCGCGCAACGCGTGATATTCGGCGCGTACGTCGCCAAAATCATCCTGTGACGCAAAGCCAGGAGCAAGTTCAGTGGGCGTCATCATTCGGAATGGGCCTCCAAGGCCAGCAGTTCGGACACCGTCAGGAGGTCCAGCGTAGGAATCCAGCCGTCGGCGCGAAAGGCAATCGGTGCAGCGATCGCACCAGCGGCAAATACCCGAACGCCGGGCCCCTTTGCCGCATCAATGCCGGCACCAGTCCCGCACAGCGCGATTATCACGGCGGCATCGCCCTCACTGGCCGACACACGGGCGACGAGCCGACGCCGAACACCCTGCCACCGTTCGGCGAGTGTGGCGCGCGGCCCCCCATCGTCTTCGCATCCAATGTGACTGAACTGGTCCGCGAGGCCAGCGAGTTCCACCGCGTGCATGGTTTCCGTCCGTGAAGTCGCGGCGACGAGTCCGATCGTGGCCCGGGACGCGGCGTGCCGAACGAACTCAGCGGCGCCAGGCATCAGCGTGATCCCGCGCGACGCTGCAGCCATCTGCGCAGCCGTGGTGCGCATCGTCGCGAGATCGAGCCCCGTCTCGTCGAGTTCCAAGGGGGTGCCGCGTGCTGCCTCGCGTACCGCGTCACTGACCGCCAAGCCGGCAAAACGACCATCGTAGTCTTCGTCGTCGATGGTGATCCCATCGGCACTGAGCGCGTCGCGGAGTGCGGCGAAGCGTGCCGCGCGCGAGTCCACGAGCAGGTCGTGAAACTCAAAAAGGAATACCGGCCGAGTCACGACGACCCACCGAGACGGGCGCGCCGCCCGTACGATGCGTCGAGGAGTTCGATGGGGTGGCGGGCTACGGCCTTGCTTCCTGTGCGAGCGAGCCCCGCGCCGATCTGCATCATGCAGCCGGGGTTCCCAGTCGCGACGATCTGTGCATTCGTTGCGGCAATGTTGGCCAGCTTCGGCGCGAGCACTCGGTCGGAGACGTCGGGCTCAATCAAATTATAGATGCCGGCGCTGCCGCAGCATTGCTCGCAATCGTTGAGCGGTACGAGGTTGAGTCCCTCGATTGCGCCGAGCACGGCGAGGGGTGGATTCACCACGCGCTGCCCGTGCATCAAGTGGCAGGGGGCGTCGTAGGTGACACGCTTCCCGATGGCTGCGCCTGGAACTGGGCCTGCAACGGCGAGCAACTCGCTCACGTCGCGCACTTTCGCCGAAAACGCAACCGCACGATCGTGCCATGCCGCGTCGTCGTGGAGCAAGTGCCCGTATTCCTTGAGCATCGAGCCGCAGCCCGCGGAGTTGACGGCGACGAACTCCGCACCGCTCCGCTCGAAGGCGGCGATGTTGGTGCGCGCCAGGTCACGGGCCGTGGCGGCATCACCGGTGTGCGCATGGAGTGCGCCGCAGCACCGCTGGCCGGTCGCGTGCGTGAGTCGATATCCATTCTCGCTGAGCGTCCGTTCGGTGGCGCGATTCACATCGCTGAACAGTCCTTCCATGACGCAGCCGTCGAGTGTGGCCACCGTCCCCAGTGCGCCGTTCGCGCGCGGCGTCCACGGCTGGTTGTGAACGCCGCGTCGGGTGGAATGGAGCATGGCCATGCCGAAGCCGGAGCTGCCCGGAAGTTTCGACAGGACCTTTGCGATTCCCGTGGCACGGAGAACGCGGGCGCCAGTCATCGCCACGAGGAGCGCCCAATGGCGCGCAAAAGTCCAGAGAATCGCGCGGGCGACAAAAGGGAGCGCTCGCTCGGGAGACAAGCGTTCGCGGGTCGCCTCGAGCAACTGTCCGTAGGGCACGCCCGACGGACACGCCGTCTCGCAGGCTCGGCAACCAAGACACCGGTCCAGATGTTCAAGCGCGGCCGAGTCGTCGGTACTGATCGACCCGTCAGCGAGTGCCTTCATCAGTACAATGCGACCACGCGGCGAATCGTTCTCGTCGTCGAGAGCGAGATAGGTCGGACACGCTTGTAGGCAGAACCCACAATGCACGCAGAGCTCCGAACCGGGGAGCAACCGCTTGGCCGCTTCGCTTGCCGACGCGCTCATGATGCGACCTCTCCGAGGACGTTCGGATTCAAGATTCCGTGCGGATCGAACTTCCGTTTCACTCGCGCGGCGAGTGGCGTAGCATACGCATCGGTGAAATGCCGGCGGTACGGGTCGTGTTCACGGTAGTGCGCCCACAGCTCAGGAGCGTGCGCTTCAACGGCTCCGAGCTCCCCAAGCCGCCGAACAGACTCCGCCACGAACGCGGCGTTGCCTCCAACGCGCACGAGCAGTCGCGCCTCACCCAGCCCAAGCGTCATCGCGTGCGCGGCGCCGATGCACTCGCACGCGAGCGGGACGTACGGTCCGCGCCGGAACGCGTCGATGCGCGCCAACACGGTAAGATCGTCAACGTCGCACTGCACAGCGATCGTTTGGTCCACCGCGGGGCGAGCACGAAGCCGGATACTGACTTCGGTGATGACGCCGAGCGTCCCCCACGAGCCCACCATCAGGCGCGTGAGGTCAAAGCCAGCCACGTTTTTCACCACGCGTCCACCACCACGCGCAGTTGCACCGGTGCCGTCCACAAATTCTAGGCCCAGTGCGAGGTCGCGCGGGGCGCCAAGTGCAGCGCGGAAGGGACCAGTCGTCGCGGTGGCGAATGTTGCGCCGAGTGTCCCGTTGTCAGTCCCCCACGGCAACAGCGGACACCACTGCCCATTGGCGCGAGTGGCTGCCTCGATCTCGGCGAGCGTCGTTCCTGCACGCGCTGTGAGCGTCAGGTCGCCAGGAACGTATTCGACGATCCCGGAAATCATATGCAGCGAGAGCGGGGTTGCCGTGGCGGACGCCCGGGCGAGCGCGAGTGGCCAGGTGCGAGCCCCCTGGATGGCGAGTGCACAATTGACGGCTATGCTCTCGCGCACGATGGTCGCGAGCTCGGCGGTGGATGTCGGCGCGAGGATTGTGCTCACGCGTTAAACCCCGGCGCCGCGATCCATTCGCGGCAGGCGTGCGACGGCACGACCTTCCCCGGATTCGCGCGACGCAGTGGATCGAACGCGTCGCGGAGGCGGCACATCGCGTCGAGCGAGTCGCCAGGGAAGAGCTTTTCCATGTATGGCAATTTGTCGAACCCCACGCCGTGCTCACCGCTGATCGTCCCGCCTTCGGCGATGCACAACTCCATAATCTCCTTCATGGCCGCGTGCACGCGAGCGTTCTCGTCCGGATCGTCGGCGTTGTACGGGACATTCGGGTGCAAGTTGCCGTCGCCGGCGTGGAAGACGTTGCACACATGCACCCCGTGGCGCGTGCCGATTTCGGCAATGCGCGCAAGGATCGGCGCGAGTCGTGTGCGTGGGACCACGGCGTCCTGCACGGCGAGGTGCGACGCCACACGCCCCATAGCGCCAAAGGCTTTCTTGCGTCCCTGCCAGAGTCGGGCGCGGTCAGCAGCGTCGCGCGCGGTACGAACGTCACGCGCCCCGCACTCGCGGCAGAGCGCGGCGATCGCGTCGGCGTCGTCGTCGAGACCGCACTCGGCGCCGTCGACCTCCGCGAGGAGTACCGCGGCACAGTCGGTAGGGTAGCCCGCAGCGTACACGGAGGCTTCGACCGCCGCGATTGTTGCGGCGTCCATGAGCTCGAGCGCGGCCGGTAGGATCCCCGCCGCGATGATCGCGCTGGTGGCACGCGCCGCATCGTCCATGCTCGAGAAGTCCGCGAGCATGGTGCGGACCCCCTCGGGATTCGGGGTGAGACGCACGGTGACGTCGAGCGCTACGCCAAAGCACCCTTCGCTCCCAACGAAGGCGCCCATCAGGTCGAGCGCGGCATCGTGATCTGAGGGGACGGCGAGTTTCACAATCTCGCCGTCGGGGAGGACGACCGTCGCCGCCTGCACATGATTGAGTGTCACGCCGTACTTCAGGCAGTGCGGCCCCCCCGCGTTCTCGGCTACGTTGCCGCCAATCGTGCAGGCGGTCTGGCTTGAGGGGTCGGGGGCGTAGTGCAGCCCGAACGGAGTGGCCGCTTTCGTGAGATTGGCGTTCACCACGCCAGGTTCCACCACGGCGAGCCGCGCGATGGGATCCACCGAAATGATTTTCTTAAGTCGATGCAGGCCGAGCAGGACCACGCCATCGGCGAGCGCGCCGCCGGAGAGGCCCGTGCCAGCGCCACGTGCCACCCAGTGGCGCCCAGCGGCGTAGAGCGCTCGAACTACCGCGACGACCTCTTCGGGGGTGCCTGGGAGCACCACCAGCGATGGGCGCTGATGATAGCCCGGCAGGGCGTCGTTCTCGTACACCAGCAGCTCGCTGCCGCGGGTGAGAACATGGCGGTCGCCGACGATATGGCGGAGGGTTTCCACAGGCACCCTTCAAGATGCGCGAAGGGCCGAGCCAATCAAAGGCTCGGCCCTTCGTGATCCGTCAGTGAACCCTCTCGGGAGGTCCATTGGCGGGGAAACTTTAGGTCAGGTAGGCGACCAGAAGCCCATGAGCGAGCGTCCTTCCGGCGAGGAGCGCAACTTCTCGAAGGCACGTTCGCGAATCTGGCGGATGCGTTCGCGGGTCACGCCCATGAGTGCGCCGATTTTCTCCAAGGTCATGGCTTCGGCGCCTTCATCGAGGCCGTAGTAGAGCTGGAGAATCTTCCGCTCGCGCGGGGTGAGATAGTGCTGGAAAACGCGGTCAATCGTCTCGCGCATGAGCTTGAAGTCGGTGACTTCCTCGATCTCGAGGCCGTCCTGCCCGGCAAAGCGTTCGCCGAGCGTGCTGGCTTCGCGGTCACTGCGGTCGACCGGCGCGTCGAGCGAAATTTCGGTGGCGGACATCTGCTTGGCGGCGCGGACCTGCGCTGGGGTCTCGTCGAGCAGGCGGCCGAGCTCGTGGTCGGTCGGGTCACGCTTGAGCACCTGCGCCAGCACCGTTTCGGCGCGCGACAGGCGGATGAGCTGCGAGTTCTGGTTGAGCGGAATGCGCACGGAGCGCGTCTGTTCGGCGAGCGCCTTGAGGACGGCCTGGCGCACCCACCACACGGCGTAGGAGATGAACTTCACGCCCTGCTCGGGGTCGAACTTACGGACCGCTTTGAGGAGTCCTTCGTTGCCGATCGCGACGAGTTCGGAGAGGTCGAGTCCGTGTCCCTGATACTTCTTGACGTACGAGATGACGAATCGGAGGTTGGCCGTCACCAGGCGCTCGGCCGCGGCCTCGTCACCCTTCTGGGCGAGGCGGGCGAGGCGGCGCTCTTCTTGCACATCCTTGATGAGCGGGAGCTTTTGGATGTCCAAGAGGTATTGATCGAACGCCGACGATGCGGACGAACGGAAGAACCCCTTCGATTTCGGCTGAGTCACATGCTGCATACACACCCCGGTACGGCGTTGGGTCGTGAACACCCGATCCATCGCTGGATTGGGTCGCGGGCAGGCCTTGGTCGTGCCGTTCTGGACGCGTTACGTGCCAAATACTCTGACGGGGCAGGATATGTAGAGGGGCAGCCAGCGGTCAACACCCGCGAACAGTCCTAACTCGGTCGAGAGGGGTATAAAGGCCCCTAAGCTGTTGTAGGGGATACGATTACGAAATAGTCACAAATCTGCGAGCCCAGCCCCGGCGGACGATCTATTGCGCCATCTTGCGCAATGCGTCCAACACAACGGCGTCCGGCACGGGGGTTCCCCAGCCTCGTTCGCCGCCCACCATCGCGCCGATCCGCGACGGAAGGGCGTACTCCACCGCGCCATCGCGCGCCTTCTTGTCCGTGCGTGTGGCGGTGAGCACGGCGCGCGCGTCCAGGTCGTTCGGCACGCCAACGGGAAGTCCGACCGCGCGCAGCACATGGCGAATCTGCGCCACGACGGATGCGTCGGCGAAGCCGAGTGCCGCGGCAATCTGCGCTTCGACCACCATGCCGATTGCCACGCATTCTCCGTGGAGTCGAGTGTAGCCGCTGAGCAGTTCCACGGCGTGGCCGATCGTGTGCCCAAAGTTCAAGATTTTCCGCAGTCCGGATTCCTTCTCGTCGGCCGCGACGACGCGTGCTTTGATCTCGATATTCCGGCGCACGAGTTCCGTGCCGAGCAGATCGTCTGGCCCCCCGACGCGCACAATCTGCGCCGCGTTGGCGCCAATGAACGCGAAGTTCTCTTCGCTGGCGACCACCCCGTGTTTCACGGCTTCGGCGAGTCCGTTGCGCAGCTGCTCCACGGAGAGCGTAGAAAAGGTGCGCGGATCTGCAATCACGAGCGTTGGGTGATGAAATGCCCCGACCAGATTCTTCCCGGCGCGCGTGTCGACGCCCGTTTTCCCTCCGACGGCGGCGTCGATCATGGCGAGCAGCGTGGTGGGAATCTGCACCACCGGGATCCCGCGCATGTAGGTCGCGGCTACAAACCCGGCCATATCGCCGACGACACCACCACCGAGGGCGAGCACCGCCGAGTCGCGGCCATAGCCGGCGTCCAGCATGTCGTCGGTGAAGCGCGACCAGGTCTTTCGGGTCTTATGCGCTTCGCCGGCCGGCATTGTGAGAATGGCGTGTGCGTCGACGCCGCAGCTCGCGGCCACGCGCGCCGCGTAGAGCGGCGCCACGGTGTCGTCGCTGAGGATGACGAGTCGGCGTGCGCCTAGTGCCTGACGCACCAAGGGCCCAACGTCGTCGAGCAGCGCGGCGCCAATGTAGATGCGCGATCCGTGCAGCTCGAACGCGGGCTCTCGGCTCGGCGTACCGGCGGTCACGAGCGCGGCCTGGGGTGCTGCGCTACCAAATGACCTCGCCCGCACCGGCACGCTTGTTGGCAACGCGCGCCAACACGAAGAGCAGGTCGGAAAGACGATTGAGGTACACGATGATGACCTGTGGGACGTCAGCCCCTGTGTTTTGCAAGCTGATGATGGCGCGCTCTGCGCGACGGCACACGGTGCGCGCGACATGGAGGGCCGACGCTTTGGCCGTGCCGCCGGGGAGAATGAACGCCTTGAGCGGATCGAGTTCATCCTCGGCGTCGTCGATTGCCTGCTCGAGCTGGGCAATGCGCTTGTCGGAGATGCGCGCCTTCTCGAGTTGTTCCTTGTGTTTCTCGCGATTTGGCGTGGCGAGCAGCGCCCCGATAGCAAAGAGGTCCCGCTGGACCGGGGCGAGCACTTCGTCGATGCGCGGCATCATGTCGGTGGAGCGCGCCATGCCGATGATGGCGTTGAGCTCGTCAACGTCGCCGTAGGCGGAAACGCGCGCGTCGTCCTTGAGGACGCGCTCACCGCCGTAAAGTCCCGTGCGACCATCGTCGCCGGTCTTGGTGTAGATCTTGAGGGCCATTCTGAAATCTAACTAAACCCGAACTGACCGGTTGATTCGCCGTCGGCGGACGGCGACTATTAATAGATGCGACATGACATTCGAGACATCACCATCATTGGCGCCGGACCTACTGGCCTGTTTGCCCAGTTCTACGCCGGGATGCGCGGCGCCACGTCACAGATCCTCGACGCGCTCTCAGAGCCCGGCGGTCAGTTAGCCGCGCTCTACCCAGAGAAATACATCTTTGATGTCGCGGGGTTCCCAAAGGTCTTGGCAAAGGATTTGGTCAAGGCCCTCGTGGCGCAACAGGCACAGTTCAACGCGCCCGTGCACTGTAATCAGCGCGTGATCGCACTCCGCGAGGAGGACGGGCACTTCGTGCTGGTCACCGATACGGATGAGTTTCCGACACGCGCCGTCGTCCTCGCCGCGGGCATCGGCGCGTTTACGCCGCGGCGTCTGCCGCAGGCGTGCGCTGAGCCGTGGTACGGCACGGGGATCGACGATCGCGTCGGGAGTCTCTCGGTGTACGAGGGGAAGCATGTGGTCATCATTGGCGGCGGCGACTCGGCGTTCGACTGGGCGCATCAGTTGTGCGGCGTTGCCGCGAGCGTGGCGCTTGTGCACCGGAGCGATCGATTCCGCGCGCATGCGGCGACGGTCGCCCAGGTGCAGGCGGCGTGCGAGACGGGGACCACCGCGATGCACACGTTCCACGAACTGGCTGACGTGATCGCCGAGGACGGGCGGATCGTGGCACTCGAGCTCAAGGACATCAAGGCGAAGACCACCAGGCGCATCCCCGCCGATGTCGTGCTCCCCATGCTGGGCTTTGTGAGTGACATGGGCCCCTTGCTGGAGTGGGGGCTGAATCTGGCGAAGGATGAGATCGTGGTGAACTCCGAGATGGAGACGGGGCGCGCGGGGATCTATGCGTGCGGCGACGTCACGATCTATCCTGGAAAGCTCAAGCTCATTGCGACGGGGTTTGCCGAAGCCGCGACGGCGGTGAATCAGGCCGTGCACCATATCTATCCCGAGAAGAAGGTGAATCCCGGGCACTCATCCAATCTGGCGGTGTTCGGCCAGAAGGATGATTAGCACAGCGCGCGCGTTCTGGGGGTTTGCGGCGCTGCTCAGCATCGCCGCGCCGACGGCGTGGGCCCAGGGGGCCGTGTGCGGCCCTGGCAGCGTCGAGGTCGGTCGTCTCGCATTCGAGGGCAATCATTCGTTCCCCACGGCAGTGCTCGCGTCGGGCATTGTGACCGCTTCCAGCACGTGGGCGCGCCGGACGTTCACGGTGCTTGGGACGCGTCGCTGTCTTGATCGGCAAGCGTTTCCGCTCGACGTCGCACGTGTGCTGAAGTGGTATCGGGTACATGGCTATCGCGACGCCACCGTGGACACGGTGGTGACGGCGATGGGACCGGATCGCGTCGCGGTGCTGTTCTTGGTCCGTGAAGGCGAGCCGGTGCGCGTGCGCGACTTTTTTGTCGACGGCCTCGATTCGGTCCCCGACAATCAAGCATTGCTCCGCAACCTGCCGCTGAGTCGGGGCGAGCCGTTCGACACGATCTCCATGTATGCCTCGCGCGACACAATTGTGCGGCGGCTTCGGAACAGCGGATATCCCGACGCAGAAGCGTTTGTAGGATACGACACGCACACGTTGGATCGGCGCGCAGACCTTTCGTTCCAGGTGGCCGTTGGTCCACGGGCGCGGATCGGTGCCGTTGAACTTCGGGTGACCCCACGACCCGGTGAGACGCGAGGAATCACGGACGAGGCAATTCGTCGCGTGGCGAATGTTGTGTCTGGCGACCTCTATGTGGAACGTGATCTGGAGGCCGTCAAACGGGCGCTGTACCGAACCGAGGCGTTCAACTTCGTGCGTGTCACACCTGACAGTATGGTGAATCCGCGTGACTCGACCATCGGCGTGCGCCTCGAGCTCACCGAGGGCCAGATGCATGCGGTCCGCACCGGACTCGGTTGGGGGACGCTCGACTGTTTCCGGGCAAACGCCGACCTTACCAAGTTCAACCTGTTCAACGGGGCCACGCGCCTCGACATTCGCACGCGGGTCTCCAAGCTTGGCGTCGGCAAGCCCGTGACCGGACTCGAGAATCTCTGCCCGCAGGCCAAGAGCGACGTGTACAGCGGAGACCTCAACTACACGATCAATGCGACGGTGAGCGCGCTCGCCGGGTGGCACGAATTTCTCCCATCGGTGTCCGTGTTTAGCGAGCGGCGAAGCGAATACAACGCATATCTGCGCACGACCCCCGTGGGCGGCAATCTGAACTTCACGCGCGCGCTTGGTCGGTTGTCACAGTCGCTGTCATACACCGTGGAGTATGGTCGCACGCAGGCGCAGCCCGCGCTGCTCTGCGCGGTCTTCAATGCCTGCACGCAGGCTGATCAAGCATCATTCAACAACTTCAGGCGACTGGGCGTGGCGAGTGTCTCGCTCTCGCGGGAAAGCGGGGACAACCCGGAGAACCCCTCGCGCGGTACGGCACTGCGGTTGGAGTTACGCTCCGCTGCGCGTCTCACCGGCGCCGAGGATTCCCTGCGGTTCAACAAGTTCCTTGCCGACGGCGCGGTGTACTATCCGCTGACGCCGGACATCATCGTGGCCGCGCGGTTCCGATTTGGCGCGGTCGTGGGTTCCTCCTTCTCCTTCTCTGACGCTGCGGTCAGTGTCCCGCCACAGGAACGCCTGTTCGGCGGTGGCCCGACGACCGTACGCGGATTCCGACAGAACGAACTGGGGCCTGCGGTCTACATCCCAAGCGCCTACGACACCGTGCGGGCGAATGGCACACGCGGCGGTAATCCGGCAAACGCGGCCGATACCGTGTATTTCCGCGCCCGCGCCGACTCCGTAAGTATCCGCACGGTTCCAACCGGCGGCAACGCATTGGTCGTCGCGAATCTCGAAGCGCGTATCCGAAGTCCGTTTTACCCGGACCTCATCCAGTGGACGGCCTTCGCCGATCTCGGGCAAGTGTGGAATCGCGGGACGCCCGGGTCGACGCTTGCGTTCAAGTCGTTCGTCCTCACGCCGGGCATCGGCGTGCGCGTTTCGACCTTGATCGGATTCATTCGTATGGACGTCGCGCACAACCCGTATCAGCGCGCGACCGGTGCGGCCTACTTCGATGCC
>Ga0209596_1001548_pt1 | contig 19656 bp, 19 predicted proteins | sample M_130807_MF_Meta_FD_187314 | JGI IMG/M metagenome (GOLD analysis project Ga0209596, IMG submission 187314) | Freshwater microbial communities from Lake Montjoie, Canada to study carbon cycling - M_130807_MF_MetaG (SPAdes) (version 2) | ecosystem: Environmental > Aquatic > Freshwater > Lake...
GTCTGCTTTCACGATTTCGCCACAAATGTTTCGGGTCTACACCCTCGATGGTCAGTCATACGTATCGGTAGCTGGTCCAGATATTGAACAATTCGGTGACTACACACTTCAATCTGAAGAGGTGTACAAATCAACTTTCTCGATCAAGATTCCAACTGATTCAGAACCGATTATGTTCCTTGCCGATCTCAGTTCGCTTGGAGAGCGATTCATACCCGGCGCTTGGATCTTCGATCCCAACTTCACGCCACCCCCAGCCGACGGCTGATCAACTCGGTAGTTGCCCAACCTTTTCGTTGGGGCCAACTTCTTCCCATTCGTGTCCGCGTCGAATCAAAGCAGACGACGACGGCAAGAACACCAACGGAACATTGGCAAGTTTCTTCGCACGGGCATGACGATCAACGGTGACAGTTTCTGATTGAGTCACTATTGCCATGCCGGTTAATAGTCCGAGACCAAGCGCAAGTGCGCCACCTCGCGGGTCGATCATCGGATCGCAAAAGGCCGAAGCCGATGCCCCGACGCCAACGACCAAGCCACCTTCTTTCAACACGTGTTGCACTGCTTCCCAAACTGAAGTGTCTTTCAAAACGCTGCGCATGTGAATCGGGTTGTCACCGACAAACCACACCGCATCAGCCTTGCGGACAGCAGCGATTGCATCGTTATCCTCTGCTTCGTTGCGGCGCATGACCATCAAGGCGTCAACTTCAACACCCAATCTTGAAGCCCATGCATGTGCCGCGCTCACTAAAACCTCTGGTTGCTCAAACGCATCGGCGGTTGGCAAAACGACAATCTTTTTCGCTTTCACTTCTTTCAACAAGCGAGCATCAAGTTCGTCGTGAAGGCTAAATGCGCCTCCACCTTGCAGTGCAATAATTCCGGTCATGTCACGAGCGTACGCCGTGGCAACGGTCGACTCGGTCGCTTTAGGCCGTTTCGAGCAAATGATCTTCGAGGGCGTTCCAGTGTTGGGCTTCAACGCCGATCGTTAAGCAGTAGTCACGAATCGTCCCGTGGCTTGCGCGAATATCCGACAAAAGTCCCTTAATCGAATCTGGGTGAGCCGACATCAACACTGGTGGCATAGTTGCAAAACGCTCAGCAAATTCTGGAGAAACAACCTTGGCCCATTCGCGAGTCTTTTCACCAGCAAGTTCGCTCATCGCGTAATCGGCATACACAATCTCGTCTGGTACGCCAAGCCCCGAGAGCAGTAACGCCGCCAACAAACCAGTGCGATCTTTTCCGGCGGCACAATGAAAGACCACAGGGCCATTGTCTTGGTCGCTCAAGATGCGCAACGCCTCACCCAACAAGTGGCCGCCTTGCTGCAACATCAGGTGATACTTCTCTCGTAGAAATTCAGCCTGCTCACCTTTCCAGTCGTGGGCTTCGCTCATATCCCAGGTGCGATCAATAATCGACAAGTGATGAAACTCAACGTCGTATTGGTCAACCGGAAACGTGCCACGTTCGGACAACTCTTCGGTGGTACGCAGATCAATCACTGTTCGTAGTTGGAACGGGCGCAACGCCTCAACATCTTCTGGCGTCAATCGATACAGGCCATCAGCACGAAACACCTTGCGCCAAACAGTGCGACGTCCGTCGGTTGTGGGGTAACCCCCAACATCACGAAAGTTGTGAACTGCGAACAATTCAATGAGGCGATCGGGGTGGTCAAGAAGTTCAGCAATGGCTGCAGGCGTTGGAGTCACGGCTAAAGAGTACTTGCCCCAGGTGAACGCTCGGCTTTGCGATAGTTACCAATTGGTAACTATGCTCACTTCGTTGTCTTGGCCATTTGGCCCATCTCAGGAGTAATCACATGGCTATTCAGACTGTTGGAGTTGTCGGTTCAGGAATCATGGGTTCGGGTCTTGCCGAAGTCATCGCTCGTGGCGGAATGAACGTCGTCGTGCGCTCACGTAGTCAGGCCACCGCTGATGCCATGGTTGCATCGGTTGCCAAGGGACTCGCCAAGCAAGTTGAAAAGGGTCGCCTCACCGAAGATGACAAGGCGTCAATTCTTGGACGCATCACTGCAGTCTCTGAACTCAGCGCACTTGCCGATTGTGATCTCGTCATTGAAAGCGTTGTTGAAGACCTCGACACGAAGAAGTCTTTATTCACCGAACTTGATCGCATTGTGAAGACCACTGCAATCATTGCAACCAACACATCGACCCTGTCCGTCATCGATCTTGCGATGTGCACCTCGCGTCCCGAGTTGGTGTGTGGTATCCACTTCTTCAACCCCGCTTCTGCAATGCCCCTCGTCGAAATCGTGCGTCCGTTGTCGGCAAGCGACGCAACAATTGAAACTGCCACTGCTTTTGCCACGACGTGCGGCAAGCAGCCAGTACAGGTAAAAGATCGCGCCGGCTTCATTGTGAACGCGCTGCTCTTCCCTTATCTCAACAACGCCGTTCGCATGCTCGAACAGGGCACTGCAAATATGGAAGACATCGATACCGCCATGAAGGGTGGCTGCAACTTCCCCATGGGACCGTTCGCTCTGCTCGACCTCGTTGGTCTCGATACTTCGTTGTCGATTCTCGATGCGCTCTATAACGAGTTCCGCGACCCCAACTATGCCGCCATGCCCACGCTGCGCCGCATGGTTGCTGCGGGCCAATTAGGTCGCAAGTCGAAGGCTGGCTTCTACAGTTACTGATGTGCGAGCCGCTGATGTGATGCCTTGGGTGTTGACGCCCGACAACATCGGCGCGTTCACTCGCCCACAAATTGAGTTTCCAGAATCTCAATTCGACTTTGACACCGTGCCGATGGGCGACGATGACCTCGTTGCTATCGGTGCCGATCTTGAACCGTCAACGCTGATTAGCGCGTATACCAATGGTCTTTTTCCGATGCCCATGAACGGGAAGAAAATTGGGTGGTGGTGCCCAGTCACGCGAGGCATTATCCCGCTAGATGGATTACGCGTCTCGCGTTCTTTACAGAAACATCTCAAGCGCTTCACGATTCGTGTTGACACATGCTTCACCCAGGTCATGAAGGCCTGTGGTGATCCGAGTCGACCCCATGGTTGGATCAATCTTGAATTCATTCGGGCCTATTCGTATTTGCACGCAATGGGTTGGGCCCACAGCGTTGAGGTATTTCGTGACGACCAACTTGTCGGCGGCGTCTACGGAGTTCGGGTTGGCAAGCTGTTTGCCGGTGAGAGCATGTTTCATACGCAAACCGATGCCTCAAAGGCGGCGCTGGTGGCCCTTGTGGCGCTCCTCGAAGCCACGGGCATCGCGCTTTTTGACGTGCAGTGGACAACACCCCACCTGGCATCTCTTGGCGCAGTTGATATTCCCCGCGAGCAGTATTTAGCTTTGCTCGCACAGGCGCAAAATCGCAACTAGCCCGACAGACTACGAACTATGGCTGAATCAGTAGACAAGGCAATCCGTCGCGACGAACCGTGGTTGATGCGCACCTACTCGGGGCACTCAACGGCCAAGGCCTCGAACGAGCTCTACCGCACCAACTTGGCCAAGGGCCAAACCGGATTGTCCATTGCTTTTGACCTTCCCACCCAAACTGGTTACGACCCCGACTCACTGATGGCTACCGGAGAAGTTGGCAAAGTTGGCGTTCCTGTTGCGCATCTCGGTCACATGCGTACTTTGCTCGACGGAATTCCGCCAGGCCAAATGAATACGTCTATGACCATCAACGCACCAGCTGCATGGATGCTTGCGTTGTATGTCGCTAATGCTGAAGAACAAGGTGTTGCACCCGGTGCATTGCGCGGCACCACGCAGAACGACATCCTGAAGGAATATCTCTCACGCGGTACTTATATTTTCCCACCTGTTCCATCACGTCGACTCATCGTTGACATGGTTGCTTGGTGCGCGAACAATGCACCCAAGTGGAACCCCATGAACGTGTGCTCGTACCACTTGCAAGAAGTTGGAGCAACACCGGTTCAAGAAATTGCCTTCTCATTGGCTAACGCCGTTGGCATCCTTGATGCCGTTCGTGATTCTGGTCAAGTACCGCCCGAACAATTCAGCCAGGTATTCGGCAGCATTTCATTCTTCGTCAATGCTGGAATTCGTTTCATCGAAGAGATTTGCAAAATGCGCGCATTCACCGAATTGTGGGATCGCATTGGTCTCGAGCGTTATGGCGTCACCGACGAAAAGGCCCGTCGCTTCCGTTATGGCGTTCAAGTGAACTCACTTGGTCTCACCGAAGCGCAACCCGAAAACAACGTTCAACGCATTGTGCTGGAAATGCTTTCGGTTTCATTGTCTAAGAATGCGCGTGCGCGTTCAATTCAGTTGCCCGCATGGAACGAAGCTCTCGGATTGCCACGACCGTGGGATCAGCAGTGGAGCCTGCGCATGCAACAGGTTTTGGCTTTTGAAACTGACTTGCTTGAATATGCCGACATCTTTGATGGTTCCACCGTTATTGAAAAGAAGACTGCCGATCTTCGCGATGCTGCTTGGGCCGAGTACGAAGAGATCTTGGCAATGGGCGGTGCATTTGAATCGGTTGACACCTTGAAGGGTCGGCTCGTGAAGTCGATGGCTGAACGCACTCGCCGAATTGAAAGTGGCGAGCAAATCGTTGTTGGCGTGAATAGCTACACCGAGTTCGAAGAATCACCGCTTGGTGGCGAAGGCAACATTGTGAAAGTTGATCACGATGTTGAGCGTCAGATGATTGAAGATGTCACTGCATGGCGCGCGAAACGCGATGAATCTGCAGTGCAAGCAGCACTTACCGAACTTCGTCTTGCTGCACAAGGTAACGACAACATCATGGAGCCTTCCATCGCTTTAGCTAAGGCTGGTGGAACAACTGGCGAATGGTCGGGCGCATTGCGCAAAGTGTTTGGTGAATTCCGTGCACCAACCGGTGTTGCTGCAGCAGTTGGTAAGCGACCCGGCGAACTCGCCGAAGTTGCCGCTTACGTACGCACGATTCCTGGTGGTCCACCGAAGCTTCTCGTGGCCAAGCCTGGTCTTGACGGTCACTCAAGTGGTGCTGAACAAATCGCCGTTGCTGCTCGTGATGCCGGCATGGAAGTTGTGTACTCGGGTATTCGTCTGACTCCTGAACAAATAGCGGCCAGTGCTCGCGACGAAGACCCCGATGTCATTGGACTATCGATCTTGTCGGGTTCACACATGGCCCTCGTGCCTGCGGTCATTGCTGAACTGAGAAAAGAAGGCGTTGACATCCCCGTTGTCGTCGGTGGAATCATCCCCGAAGAAGACCGACCAGTCTTGTTGGCCGCTGGCGTTACTGCGGTGTACACACCAAAAGACTTTCGGTTGAGTGACATCATGCGTGACATCGCCGAAATTGCTGCGGCTAACCGCAAGTAATTTCTTCAATTTTTATTGGGCAATGACTGGTGCTTGTGCATCGATCCAACATTCAAGTGTCGGGCCGCTCTCGAAACTCGTGATCAGCGCATACCGCGGATGATTGTGATTGTGCACCACTACATGCCAGAGGCGTTGAGTGTCAACGACAAATCGTGAACCTTGATGCAATGGAACGCGACGTTCAGTTGAGCGATCGGGCAGACCATCTGCATCGTTGTCCATCAACAACATGTAGCTGTCGGGCTGATCGGTGAGTTCAATCCATGAACGGACAACCCAACCTTCGTTGTCGGGGTTGAAACGATTGTTGTCATCGCGGTGGAACGAACGAATCGCAACATCGTGATCTTGCGGCTCGAGTTTGATGATGCGCACTCGACCAAAATTGGCGCCAACACCATCAACGTATTTCTTGATGGTCGGAGCCTTCGCAGCGTTTGATGTCCAGAGAGCGTCCTTGTCGGTCTTGCCCTTGTCCCAAAAGCCACGGCAATCAAGTTCGCCATCGGCCGATGCAAGCGGAGCAAAGTTGGTGTCGCCGCCGCTCTTCCAATCCATGTACTCAAGTGATTCCCATTCATTGCGCGGAATTTCAACGTCCATGGGGCGCAAAATCACAAAACCATCTTTTTCTAACGCAGACATTCGATAGTGCGGAGTCACGAGAGGAATCGCAACCGACCAGTGTTCTTTGTTCGGCCAGAAGGGGGTGGTGCTGTCCGTGGTCATAGTTTCAGTCTACGAATCACTACGAAACTATTCAGGGCACTAGGTCATGACCCCGCAGGGTCAGGGTGCCATTGATGTTGAAGAGCCCGTTGCCGCGACGGTCGTCGCGACAACAGCGGTCGTCGACGGCGCAGTCCCGTTACCAGGAATAGCCAACTTTTGACCAGCCTGAATCGCATCGGCATTGACCAATCCGTTAGCCGCCACAATGTCGGCAACGGTGACACCGAATGATGCGGCAATGGCCGACAGCGTGTCACCTTGTTGAATCGTGTAGAACTCGGGATTGTCATTAAGTGTTGTCGTTGATTCGAGCGGGATGGTTGTGGTCGACTCGGCGACCATCACCGGCAATGTGTCAGCAACTTTGGTCTCATCGCCACCGCAAGCACTCAAGACAGTCACAATGCCGACAATGCCAATGACCGAAGCGATTGAATGAGCTTTCACAAACTCACAGCGTAATGGGATTCTGGTGAGAAATTTTCCCTATTTTCACGGTTTTTCCTCACCAGATTCACACTGAATCAGGTGTGGCGATGGCTCACGTAATGAGCGAGTAATTCAAGCTCAACTTTGGCCGAGTCAAGAATCGGCAGTGCTTTCAACGCGTTGATCGCCTGATCAGTGAGAGAACTGATAAGGGCTTCCATTTCATCAAGAGCTCCACTTTCGCAAATCGCTTCTTGAGCCTCTCGAATATCTTCGTCCGTCAATGCGTCACGGCCAACTTTTTCGAGCACCTTCAATTGACTTTGATTCGCACGTTCAACGGCAATCGCCATGAGCGGCGTTGGCTTACCCTCGCGTAAATCGTCACCGACGGGCTTGCCAGTTAATGCAGTATCGCCAAAGGCGCCCATCACATCGTCACGCATTTGGAAGGCGTCGCCGAGTGGCAAACCGTATGCGCTCAATAGTGGAAGAAGTTTTGCTTGATGTTCGGGTGCCGCCAACATCGCACCCAAGTGCAGCGGCCGTTCAATGGTGTATTTGCCACTCTTGTAACGACAAATTCGTTCGGTCTTGTAACGACGACGCTCATTGAGCGATGTGCCAATGAGGTCGAGCAATTGACCGATATTCAACTCAATACGAAGTTCATGCCAGATTTCGCGGGCCGCCAATGGTGCATCGCCCATGAGTTGATCGCTGTACACAAAGGCCAAGTCGCCAACCAAGATGGCGATACCTTCTCCGTAACGTCGAGCCTCGCCACTACCGCCAGTCGCACGATGTTGATCGGCAAACACTTCGTGGGTGACTGCTGCGCCGCGCCGAGTGAGCGAGCCATCCATGATGTCATCGTGGAAGAGTGCGAAAGCGTGCAGAAGTTCAAGGGCCGCGCCGGTATCGAGGCTCACTTTCGATTCGGGGTCTCCACCAGCACCAACGAAACCCCAATGACTAAAGGCCGGCCGAAGTCGCTTTCCACCTGATGCCACCAGACGACTTATCTCAGCAACAGGGCTAGTTAAATCAGAATCAAAGGCCGACCAGCGCGCCTCTTCGACTGCCAGGAATGCCGAAAGATGTGATTCGGTGCGACGCGCAATGTCGACAAGTGATTGCGGAGGGCTTGAACTCACGATGTCAGGTTAGAGGCGACTAGCCCTCAAGTCCGTTCACAACATTGTCGATTTGCAGTTTGGCGTTACCGATTCGGTCACGACACAAACGAATCAGTTCTGATGCGCGTTCAACACGGCTTGCCAAGACATCAACGTCAACATCGGTCCGTTCAAGTTCGGCCAAAATTGATTCGAGTTCTTTGAGTGCTTCGGCATAACCGATTTCTTCTTCTTTTTTCGTAGCCATGATGTCTCCTTCTAATTCACCGTGCTCGTGACGTTGCCGTCATGAAGCACTGTTGTCAAAATTTCTCCAGTTGCTACGTCGCTCACGTTGCGCACAATTTTTCCGTCAGCGCGTCGAGTGATTGACCAACCGCGGGCCAATACATTTTTCGGATCTAATAAACGTACGCGCGATTCGTAGTTGTCGATACGGATGTTGAGGTCACCAATTAATTGGGGACCGCGTCGAGTGAGCCGGGCGATACGGTCACTCAGTCGTTCGTCGGCACGTTCAACTGCGGTGCGAGTGTGAATACCAATTTCGCGAGCAACATTATTCAGTCGATTCGTTGAATCTGCCAATTGTTGAGTTGCCAATCGGGCGATTCCATCCCAATTAGCCTCGGTTTCATTGATGAATTCATTCACTCGACCGATGAGCGCAACCGCGCAAGCAGTTGGAGTTTTATGCGCTTCAAACGCCACATCATCGGCAACATGACGATCAATTTCGTGACCGATACCGGTGAATACAGGAAGTGTCGACTCGGTAATCGCCAGCGCAATTGATTCAGCGTCAAACGTTGAGAGTTCGGCCTTGCTTCCACCACCACGAATCACCACAATCGCGTCTAAATCATCACGCTGCCCTAGCCGTGTAATGGTCTGAGTAATTTCGCGCACCGCGTTGTCACCTTGCACACTCACATTGGCGAGGTGAAGGTGAAAACCAATGCCACTGCTCTCAATTTGATTTTTGAAGTCGGCCCACGCTGCGCTGGTTCCACTTGTAATTACTCCCAAACGAAGTGGTACTGAAGATATGTCCACTTCTCGGTTGAGATCGAATACGCCCATTTCTTTGAGCTTGCGAATGAGTTCTTCGCGTTGCAACGCGATCTCGCCAAGCGTGTAATTGGGATCAATGCCGCGCATGATCATCGACAACTTGCCAAAGCCGGCGTAGAAGTCGAGGCTGCCGTAAATACGAACCTTGACACCGTTCACCAAATCGAGGCCACTCTTCATCAAGATCGGGCGCATCTTGGTCATTTCGCCGCCCCACAAGTTGACGTTCAACTGATTGCGCTTGCCGTCTGGGGTCTGCTCAACCAACGTGAAGTAGGTGTGCGGACCTTTCTTGCTGAGACCAGAAATTTCGCCCCACACCCACAGACCGGCGTCGAAGTTGTCGTTCAGGGCCTCATTAATGGCGTCGGCCAATTCGGAAATCGAATAGGTCAGCAAAACCTCGTTATCGAATTCGTCCTCGAACTCGTCAAGGTCGTATTCAAGGTCGTCATCGTCAAAGTCATTGGGCATAGCAATAAAGAGTCTGCCCGATGGCGATGTAGTTTGGAAGATGTGACTGGAACACTTGTGATCTTGCGCCATGGCCAAAGTACCTGGAACCAAAAGAATCTCTTCACGGGCTGGCACGATGTGCCGCTCACCGATAAGGGTCGAGATGAGGCTGTAGCCGCTGGTCGAACGATGCTCGAGGCAGGGCTGTATTTCAATACCTCGCACACCTCGTTGCTCGAGCGAGCGGTCTTGACCTGCAATATGGCCCTTGAGGCGATGGGGCAAGTGTGGTTGCCGGTCAACCGAACTTGGCTGCTGAATGAGCGCCATTACGGCGCCCTGCAGGGACTCGACAAGAAGGAAACCACCGACCTCCATGGGGTCGAGCAGACCTATGTCTGGCGTCGCAGTTTTGATGTTCCTCCCCCGCCCGTCGACACCAGTAGCCCGGAGCACCCTGTGAACGACCGGCGATATCGGTTGCTTGATCCAAGTCTCTTGCCCGGTGCCGAATGCCTGAAGGACGTCGTGGCCCGCGTGCTGCCCTATTGGAACGATTCGATTGTTCCCCAGTTGCGCGATAACCAAACAGTGTTGGTGACTGCTCATGGCAATTCGTTGCGGGCCTTGGTGATGCACCTTGAGGGAATTTCACAGGTCGATATCGCCGAATTGAACATTCCGACGGGTGCCCCGAAGCGGTACACCTTCAACGACGATATGTCGGTGGCGAGTGCCCGGTATTTGGGCGATGTTGCGGCGATCGAAGCTGCCGCCGCCGCCGTCGCCAACCAAGCCACCGCCTAAATCCCGCCACTTTGGAATACCGCTGCCGCTAGGCGGCAGCGGTATTCCAAAGTGGCGGAAAATGGACAGGGGGAGGCTGACGGTGTGGCGGGGGGCTCAGGGTGGTGACGACTGGAACATCACCAAAAGTTCGCACATGTTCACGAGCGTCATATAGTAAGACTCATGGCCTCCAAAAAGTCTTACCTCGAAAGCCTCCGCAAAGTTTCGCTCTTCTCGTCGTGCTCTAACAAGGACCTCGAAAAGATCGCCAAAGCAGGAGATGAGGTGAGTTTCGCCCCCGGTTCATTAGTCATTGATCAAGGACAGACTGGACGTGAAGCTTTCGTCATCATCAGCGGAACCGCCACCGTCAAGCGCAACGGTAAGAAGGTTGCGACCCTCGGAGCCGGCGCAGTTGTCGGCGAACTCTCGCTTCTCGATCACGGTCCCCGCACCGCGTCGGTCATCTCTGATACCGAGTGCATCATGCTGGTTATCAGCCAACGTCAATTCCTCGGAGTCATCGACGCCATCCCGGCGCTCTCGCACAAACTCCTCGGAACCTTGGCCGGTCGCATCCGCGAACTCGACCGCCAATACTTCGGCTGATTTTTCGTTTCCGATCTCGATCGGAGACCGAAATAACACCTGCGTAAGGTTCTCCTTTTTGCCCTCGGGCAACTAGCGTTCTCTCTACATGAGTACGCACGAAGATTCTTCAGCCACGCCTTCTGGCCCGCGGCGTTTAAAGCCCTACCAACTCTCAATTGCCATCGGAACTTTCATGGCGATCTTCACCTTGGTTTCGGGCATCATTCCGCTCATCACCAAGTGGGAAGAAGATTCCGCGATTCATCGTCAAGTCTTTGGTGGAATTCCCGGACCGCTCAAGTTGGCTTTCTACACCGTCATCCCCGTCATGTTGTTATGGGGTTCGTTCCGGTTCGCTGATCGCATGCGCAACTGGGAACGTGGCAAGTCAGATCGTCGTCGCACAACGGCAAAGAACGCCAAGCGTCGTCTCGCCGACTTCCGTGCAGGTGTGTACATGCGCACACTGTTGCGCGACTCGGCAGCTGGTCTCATGCACTCAATGATGTACTTCGGTTTCTTGGTATTGCTCGGTGTCACGACGGCACTCGAACTTGATCACCAGTTGCCCGAGAGCCTCAAGTTCCTTCACGGCGATGTGTACCGCGGTTACGTGGTCATCGGCGATCTCGCCGGATTGGTTTTTACCGCTGGTGTCGTGTGGGCCATCGTGCGTCGTTACGTACAACGCCCCTATCGCATTCGCATCAAGAGCAAGCCAGAACACGCCATCATCCTCGGCGTGATGTTGCTCATTGGTGTTTCTGGTTTTGGTGCTGAAATGTTCCGCATCGCAGAAAGTACAGCAACTGGCGTGAACATGGACCACGAAAAGTGGTCATTCATTGGTTATCCGTTAGCGAGCCTCGTTGACGGTTGGGCCCCACGTTCACTCGAGTTATGGCATCAGGGTTGGTGGATCGCTCACGTTGTTGGATTCATTGCATTCCTCGCCATCTTGCCGATCACGATGCTGCGCCACATCTTTACGTCGCCACTCAACATGTACCTCAAAGATCGTGATCGTCCCAAGGGTGCAATGAAGGCCATGCCAAATCTCACCGAGACGTCACTCGAATCATTTGGTGCTTCTGTTGTTGAAGACTTCACGTGGAAGCAATTGCTCGATACCGATTCGTGCACCATGTGTGGTCGTTGCACGAGCGTGTGCCCAGCACATGCAACCGGCAAGCCACTCGATCCACGTGAAATTGTTTTGAAGACCGGTGAAGTGATGGCTGCAACTGCAGCGCATGCACCTGGTGGTCGCGTGACTCCCCCAATTGGCACCGATAGCGAAATCACCATTACCTCAAACTCGCTCTTTGAACGCATTACCTCTGAAGAAGTTTGGGCATGCACCTCGTGCAAGGCTTGCGACGAAATTTGTCCAGTCAACATTGAAATTCTCGACAAAATTCTCGACATGCGTCGCTACCTCACGTTGATGGAAAGTAACTTCCCTCCCGAACTCGGTAACGCATTCCGTGCCATGGAAAACCAGGGCAACCCATGGGGAATGAACCAGGGTGAACGTGGCGATTGGGCCAACGGCCTCGATGTCGACATCGTTGATCCAGGCGAGGTTCTTTCGCACGAGTATCTCTACTGGGTTGGTTGCGCTGGCTCATTTGACGACAAGAACAAGAAGGTCACGCAGTCAATGGCCAAGTTGCTGAAGCGTGCCGGCATTGACGTCGCCATTCTTGGACCGAGCGAAATGTGCACCGGTGACTCGGCGCGTCGTTCGGGTAACGAGTACTTGTTCCAGATGTTGGCCATGCCTAACGTTGACATGCTCAATGGCATGGGTGTCAAGAAGATCATCACGCAGTGTCCGCACTGCTTCAACACACTCGCCAACGAGTACCCGCAACTTGGTGGTCAATACGAAGTGATTCACCACACGCAACTTCTTGAGCAGCTCATTGACAGCGGAAAACTTGATGTCAGCAATGCAACTCTTGAAGAGCGCATCACGTATCACGACTCGTGCTACCTCGGTCGTCACAACGATGTCTACTTGGCTCCTCGCAAAGTCGTTGCTTCAATCAAGGGCATCGAAGTTGTTGAAATGCAGCGCAACGGAACCCAGGGTATGTGCTGTGGTGCTGGTGGCGCTCGTATGTGGATGGAAGAGACGATTGGCACCAAGGTCAACGACGAACGTGCCCGTGAAGCAATCAGCACTGGCGCAAGCCGTGTCGCAACGGCATGTCCGTTCTGCTACATCATGCTCGATGATGGCGTGAAGGCTGCTGGCGTTGAAGAAGACCAGATGAAGGTTGCCGACATCTCGATTCACCTGCTTGAAGCCATCGAAAATGGTGAACGGCTGTTGGCCAATCCGGCCACACCGCTCAAGGCCTGATTACGCCTTGAGGTGACTGTTCACGAGTGAGCGAAGGTGTTCGATACCGACACCTTTACTTGCACTCACCCACACAATGTCGCCTTGATCGAGCATGCATCCTGCCGCAAGATCTTTCTTGCGAGTCGCGCGCTTTGACGATTTTACTTTGTCGTGCTTAGTCGCAACGACTGTGTGCGGCACACCATTGGCACGCAACCAGGTAAGCATCTGCACATCAAGTTTGGTCGGACCAATTTCTCCGTCAACCAAGACATAAACGTTGACGAGTTCTTCGCGATCGAGCAAATAGCCCTCGATCATCTTTTGCCAGCCCTGCTTAATACGTCCAGGTACTGCGGCGTATCCATAGCCAGGTAAGTCAACGAGCGTACTGCCGTTAGGCAATGCAAATAAGTTGATTAATTGCGTACGGCCTGGCGTGTTTGACACACGAGCGAGTTGTTTGTGATTTGCCAGAGCATTGATCAACGATGACTTACCGACATTTGATCGGCCAACGACTGCGACCTCTGCCGGCGACCCAGGCAGTGTGCTGATATCAACTGCCGAAGTCACGAATGTCAGTTGTAATGGCCCAGTCATGACCTGCAGTGTACGGACTCAATTAAGGGAGATTGTTCTCGGCGTCGGTCCCGGGGATATCAAAACGAATATCAGCGATCTCTGCTAGGTCAGACAACTGATTCACCATGGTTCCGCCGGCGCTGACTGTTACCAACTGATTCTGGGCGATCACTGCTCGGCGGACGGGGAACCACTGGAACAAGCGACCTTGTTCAGTCAGCGTGCTGCCTTCAAGTTTGAGCACTACCGCTGATTCGCAACCCGACCCACCGAAATCTTCACAAACCATTTCTTTCGGAACAACTATCTGACCGGTCTCAGGCCACCACAAGAATGCATGGGGGTCAGATGTGGCTTCACTCCATTGAGCGATCTCGGCCGTCGCCACCTGCAGTGGATTACTCGGATCAGACACATCAAAGACTGACACTTGCGCACCAGTGATTTGTCCGGTTTCTGTTCCTGCCATTCCAACCGTGATGATCCGATCGCCATCTATCGGTTTCAAATACGTCGAGTATCCCGGAACCTTCAATTCACCTACTAGTTCTGGTGCAGTCGGATCAGAGAGATCAAGTACATACAACGGATCAACTTGTCGGAAAGTTACGACGTAGCCACGTGGTCCATCAAAGCGAACTCCTTGGATTGTTTCGCCCCGGCCCATACCATTGACTGCCCCGATTTCAATGAGCTCTGCATCTTTAACTTTCAAAATATGCACACCATTGTCTTGACCGCCACCAAAGTCGTAGTCATAGGAAGTTGTTGCTACTCGCAACACACCCTCATACTCAGACATGGAATACGAATTCAGCAGAGTGCCCTCCACGCGACCAGATGCAACGTATGACAAATCAGATGCCTCTGAGCTAAAGGTAAAGGCATGAACATCTGTGTACGGAGGCTCTTGTTGAGTCGATACAAATTCTTCGTACACAGCGTCATCCCAACGTGTCGTTGAGATGTACAAGCTTTCGGCTGACGTATAGGTGCTCGTGGACTGAGCCATGATTCCGATTGTTCCCACCGGCGCAATCGCTGAAGCATTCATATCAATTGAAGCAACCCAGGTGACTCCCCAACCACTGAATTGCGTGGGGTAACCAAGATTCGCGCAGTCAATCGCCGGAGATTTAGTTCCCCACGTTCCTTTTCGTCCTTCTTCAAAAGTGCGCGGCACAAAATCGTCAATCGCGAGCGCATTCACAACTTCAATGTTTTTCTTCTCAGCAGCATCCAATGAATCTTGCGAACCATCTCGTGGCGAAACAAAGTTAACTCGGTTCAAAAATGAACTGTTTAACACGATATGCACTTGCCCATTAACGGCTCGTACCGACACCGCCGAACCTTCAAGATGATCACGACGATTCAATGTGAGGGCACCGTCGCTGATGTCAAAATTAGACACGATTGTGTCCGCAACGCTGGTCCAGGTCATCGTTGCTACGACGAGTTGGTTTCCAGCAAGCACCATTTGCGAATCGCCTGTTGGCAAATCAATTTCGCTTACGAGCACAGCATTGTCAATGTCAACACTTCGCACACGATTGTCAATGATGCTGTACACATATCGGCCGTCGGTTTCAACAATGTCACCTTCGTCTACATTTACTTCTTGTGTATTGGTCGTTGAGGTTCCTGGAAGCGGCGCGAAGTCGGCTCCTGATGAATCTTCAGCGGCTGGTGCTTCAGTCGAGGCCGCCATGTCACCTTCAAAACCGTTTGAACGCCAACTGGCATACATGTATGGATATGTCTCTAGGCCATATGGTCCAACACGTTTCAACATTTCGGCCTGAGTCCAATCAAGCACTGCAGCACAGTCGTTGAAACCGGCGTAGGTAGAAATCTCGCTTTTTGGAGAACCAGTGTTTGTGGAGCCGGCAAGTGACGAATCAGGCGATGAGTCGCCCGTTGAACAACCAGCGATTAAAAGGCTGGCACAAGTACTAACGAGCAAAACTTTGAGAGCTTTTTTCATATCTTTCAGACGATAAAGAACCGCCGAAAAGTTCCGCTCTACAAAAGATTCTTATTAAAGACCCAAAGCCTGTAGTTCGGCGCCGATTGTGGTGCTGTCGCCGTGACCCGTATGAACGATTGTCTCGGCCGGCAAACCGAATAACTTGCGACGAATTGATGCCACGATCGTGTCGTAGTCGCTAAAGCTTCGACCAGTTGCACCAGGCCCACCACAAAAGAGAGTGTCGCCACTAAAGATCGCGTCGCCACCATTGCTGGTCGCTCCCACAACATGGAAACAACAACCTCCTGGCGAGTGACCAGGTGTGTGAATGACGCCAATGTCGGTTGACGCAACTTTCAAGACCCCACCATGCGTTAACGATCCGTCGGGGTTTGAGTCTGGATAAACAACTTGCCACAACATCAGGTCATCGGGATGCAACAAGATCGCAGCATCAACAACATCTTGCAAAGCCATCGCAGCGTTGATGTGGTCGTTGTGACCATGCGTTAATGCGATTGCTTTCACGCGACGTCCATTGATTGCTTCAACGATTGGTGCAGCATCGTGCGCGGCATCAATCACAATCACCTCGCGATCATTGCCAACCAACCAAATGTTGTTCGTTACTTCCCATTCACCGCCATCAAGGGCGAAAATTCCAGTGGTATTAACTAGCTCAATCAAAGCAAGACCACACTTCGCAAAACTTCGCCACGCTCCATGCGATGGAACGCCTGCTCAATTTCGGAAAGACCAATTGTCTCGCTCACGAAATCTTCAAGCGGCAAACGGCCTTGCAGGTGCAGGTCAACTAATAGCGGAAAGTCGCGACTTGGCAAACAATCGCCATACCAACTTGGCTTTAATGCTCCACCACGACCAAAGAAATCAATCATCGGGATATTAGGCATCACCATGTCGGGAGTCGGGACACCAACTTGCACGACAGTTCCAGCGAGATCACGTGCGTAAAAAGCTTGGCGCAAAACTTCGGGGTGACCAACCGCTTCAATGCACACATCGGCACCTAAACCATTGGTTGCAGCTTGTACCGCGGCAATTGGTTCAGTTTTGCTGGCATTGACAGTGTGCGTTGCGCCAAACTGGCGGGCCCATTCAAGTTTGCGATCGTCAAGGTCGACAGCGACAATCGTTGTTGCTCCGGCAAGACGTGCGCCAGCAATCGCCGCATTACCAACTCCACCACAACCAAAGACTGCAACACTGCTTCCTCGCTGCACTTCGCCAGTCAACATTGAAGCACCGATACCGGCCATAACTCCACAACCAAGCAAACCCGCAACGGCGGGAGAAGCCAAAGGATTCACCAATGTGCATTGGCCCGCAGCAACCAAGGTCATCTCGGCAAAAGCCCCGATACCTAGTGCCGGAGCAAGCGGAGTTCCGTCAGTCAATGTCATTTTCTGGGTTGCGTTGAAAGTGCTGAAACACAATTGCGGCTTGCCACGAAGACATGACCGACAATTTCCACACACTGCGCGCCAGTTCAAGACAACAAAGTCACCTGGCTTCACATTGGTGACGTTGTCCCCGATCGACTCAACAACGCCAGCGGCTTCGTGCCCTAATAAGAACGGGAAATCATCATTAATTCCACCTTCGCGATAATGAAGATCGGTGTGGCACACACCGCAGGCCTGCACTCGGACTCGTGCTTCACCGGGCCCCGGCTTGGGAACATTGATATCAACGAGTTCAACAGGCAAACCCTTGCCACGGGCGATAACGCCCTTCACTGTTTGAGACATGTTTTTCCTTAGTGTCGGTATTGATCAGTCGGTGCGAAAGTTTTCGAAGTAACGGCTGGGCGTTGGACCCCGCTGGCCGTGATACTTCGAACCACGTGCACCAGACCCATACGGCTGATCGGCAGGAGTTGTCATTTGCATGAAACTCACTTGACCGATTTTCATACCTGGATACAACGTGATCGGCAAACTTGCGACGTTCGCAAGTTCGAGCGTGACGTGACCATCAAAGCCAGCGTCAATAAATCCGGCAGTTGAGTGAATCAACAAACCGAGTCGACCAAGTGAGCTCTTACCTTCAATACGTGCGACCAAATCGTTGGGCACAGCAATTCGCTCGAGCGTTGAGCCCAAAACAAACTCGCCAGGGTGAAGCATGAACACACCGTCTTCGGGTATGTCAACAAGCTCGGTGAGCGAGGTCATGTCTTTTTTGACGTCAATGATTCCGGCGGTGTGGTTGCGAAAGACGCGAAAGAGATGGTGCAGGCGAACGTCAATTGATGACGGCTGGATGAGCGCCTCGTCGAGGGGGTCAATGATGATTCGGCCAGCATTCAAGGCCTCACGGAGCGAACGGTCAGACAAGATCACGCCTCCTACCGTAGCCGCCGGAAAGTAGGCCATCAAAAGCCTGTTAGTGTGCGTTTGGGGATAGCAGTCATTGTTGACAAACAAAGGAGAACAGTTATGAAAACACTCGTAAAGCCTGTTGTAGCGGCGTCGTTTCTCATTTTCAGCTTTGGCTGTGGTGCGGATGAAAATGACTCTGGCGCAAGTTCAGATTCTGATGACGGGGCTGTCAGCGGCACCGTCAAAGAGTGGGAGGTCAAAGTTGATCAACAGCAGGCCAAGGCTGGCGAGGTCGTTTTTACGATTGCCAATGAAGGCACAATCGGACACGAATTTCTCGTAGTTCAGACCGATGTCGCCGATGGCGAAATTGAACTCGATGGGGATCATTTTTCGGAAGAGAACGAATCGTTGCTCGTTATGGACGAAATTGGCGAATTCGCCAAAAAAACAACTGAATCATTAACTTTGACTCTCGAACCAGGCAACTACCAATTGGTGTGCAACTTGCCCGGTCATTACGAAAATGGAATGCACACAGCCTTCACCGTCACTTCCTGAACCTACTTCGGGCAGAATAATGGCGTGACTTCACGAGCCGAGGCTGAACTTTTAGATCAGCAAGACCCGCTTGCGCCCTTTCGCAACGAATTTCTCATTCCCGACGATGCCGTTGTGTACCTTGACGGCAACTCACTTGGCCGGACTCCATTGGCAACAGTGACCCGCATGAAGCAGGTCATCGAAACTGAATGGGCCGCCGATCTCATTAGTAGCTGGGAACATTGGCTTGATATGCCTCGCAAGGTTGGCGATCGCATGGGGCTCATCATTGGCTCGCGACCTGGCGAAGTCGCGGTGCACGACAACACCACGCTCAATATCTTCCAAGGCGTACATATGGCCCTCGGTCTGCGCCCCGACCGCAAGGTTGTTGTCGTCGCTGCTGACGAGTTTCCCACCGACCGTTATGTTGTTGAAGGAATCGCTCACGACCTTGGGCTGAGTGTTCGTGCACTAACACCCGACACCGACCTGTCCGATGTTGCGGTCGTCGTACGAAGTGTCATTGATTATCGAACCGCCGAAGTATGTGACGTTGCGGAATTCACGGCCCATGCACGCGAGCAAGGGGCGTTAGTTCTTTGGGATCTGTCGCACACCGCTGGAGCGATTGAATTTGATGTTCACGCGCTTGGTGTTGAACTTGCGGTTGGCTGCACATACAAGTTTCTTAATGGCGGGCCCGGCGCACCTGCATGGGCATTCGTTGCCGAACATTTGCAGTCACAAATTCAGCAACCCATCAAGGGATGGTTCGCACAAAAAGATCAGTTCGCCATGGAAAAGCCATTCGCACCACACGATGACATTCGGCGCGTTTTGCTTGGCACCCCGAATATGTTGAGCTTGGTGGCTGCCGAAGAAGGTATTGCGCTGTCGAGTCGCGCTGGTATGCCCGCAATCGCCAAGAAAGGTCAAGCCCTCACAAAGTTTGGTCTTGGAGTCATTGATCATTTTGGGTTAACAACTTCGACACCACGTGAAGCAACGCGACGTGGTTGCCATTTAGCTGTTCATCATCACAATGCTGCACAACTCGTCACCGATCTGGCTTCACAATTCAAGGTCATCGCCGACGTGCGTCCACCCGACATTGTCCGACTTGGCCTCAGCCCGCTTACCACGCGCTTCACCGATGTTTGGGATGGTATTGAGCGCCTGAGCCAACTCATCAATCGCTGACACTGATGATCCTCTACGACGACCACTTACGTGAACGCATCACTAAAAATTTGTCAGAGCATGAACGAAC
>Ga0209596_1001549_pt1 | contig 19650 bp, 29 predicted proteins | sample M_130807_MF_Meta_FD_187314 | JGI IMG/M metagenome (GOLD analysis project Ga0209596, IMG submission 187314) | Freshwater microbial communities from Lake Montjoie, Canada to study carbon cycling - M_130807_MF_MetaG (SPAdes) (version 2) | ecosystem: Environmental > Aquatic > Freshwater > Lake...
ATACCGTTTAGCCATAACCTGCGCTTTTCTCGCGCTCCATTGCCCCGCGCCCGTGCCTACAATTGCCGCAGCCTTGACGCTGTTGAAAATACGTTTGCGAAGGCTGGGTTTGGTGTAGTTGCCAGCTTCGTTGACCTTCGACTTCACAGCCCCACCTTCAGCATACTGAGTGAAGTCAGTGTCATCACGCCGTGCTTTCTTCTTGCCACCGGGCATCTTGCTGGGGTCAATGGCCCCCATACCACGGGAGGCTCTCATTTAGCACATCTTTCCACGGGTCTTACCCCGTTGCGCTATGCCATCACCTCGGCGGGATGCTGAGACTGCGCCCCCAGATGCGTACATAGCAGACATACCCGATCTCCTTGGGGTTATTGTCTCTTTGTCCTTTGCCGCTTTAGCTTTAGCTTTTGCTCCTTCTCTGGCTATAATTTGAGCATTTTGTTCTGCTCTAAATTGCTTTTTATCCATCTTTTCTTCTGCGCGTTTTTTCTCGCCCGTCAGCACAGGGAAGACATCTTCGACAGTTGTTTCACGAACTTTAGGTGCAGCTTTTTTTGCTAACTCAGTGGTGTACTTTTTACCACCAAATTCAAAAGTTTTTTCGCCAGCAGAACGTGCCTCTGCAAAAGCAGATTTAAAGTTTTGAGGTTTCGGCGCTGCCAAGGCTTTTGCGGGAGCTTCTGGCTCTGTTTCTGTCGGAGCTATTAGTTCCTTTAATGCTTTACCTTGGGCCGATTCGGGGTCTGTTGCCCTTTCCCCCCTTGCCATTCGCGCCATACGTTCCGTCAAATCTTGGCGGGATTGAGTATCAGCATCGTTAGCATCGTCGCGTAAAGACGATGCTGTGCCTTCTACGTACGAATCATCTTCGCCGTTAAATTTACGTACTTTTCTCATGTTGTGCTCCTAGCAAGTTGCGCCGCCGCTTTTCATCTTAATCTGCTTGGCTTTGGTTTTGCCTTTGGTAGCAACACCGTCAGCCTGACGAACAAACCCGCCGGTTGCCATTTTCTTCATGGCAGAGTTCTTCATCATCTTGCCATCAGGCATCTTGTGCATACCGCCTTTGTTCATGCCCATCATCTGTTTTTTGTCAGATGCCATATCGGCTTTGGAGCCTTCTTGCATACCTTTTTTCTTAGCAATCATTGCCATGAAGCCGGGGTTCATTTTCGTAGCCATATCACCACCTTTTGAGAAAGATTTGCCTTTGTCGGCGTTAGAGAAATCCTTGCCCACGGATTGTGGGATACCTACCTTTTTGGCAAAGCCCGGATTGTGAGCTATTGCCTCCATGAAATTGTGCTGCTTTTTGCTGACGCTTGGCATTTAGCACATCCGACCTTTAGTCTTGCCGCGCTGAGCTATGCCATCTGCTGACTTGACGAAGCCACCAGAAGCATACTTTTTGACCGAGCCGCCATGTTTCATGCCTTCTTTCTCTGCATCTACTTCACGCATTGCTTCGTCATTTTCCATGTCTGCAATGCGCTCCTTAGAATCCTTGGACAGCTTCACTCTGTCGCTATCGCCCATCTTATCGGTGATAGCTCTAAGTACCTCGGAACCTTTAACCATCTTTTTGCCTACGCCAGTGCGCTCATCAATTTCGCGGCCCAAGCCATACCCAACTTCCCCCGCTAACCCAGCAAGTCCAGCACGACTTCCAGTACGGGTTGTAGCCCTACCTCCTGCCTCTTGCACTTGCTTCCGATTTTGTGGGCGAGTCTCAGCAGTATCTAACCCACGACGAATACGTTCTGTATCTGCCCTCTGAGACTCAATTACATCCTCACGCAAGTTTGGCATGAGGTCTCTAGCATTAGTCTGCCCCGGAGAACGATACCTGTATCCGGGTTTTTCAGGTTTATTAAGTCTGCCCATAATATTCTCCTAGCATTTCCATCTTGCAAGAGCCGCCGCTTTGCGGGTTGGTTTGCCTTTTTCATCCTTCATCGGCCCCGGCATACCTGACATCCGGGCGCAGAACGAGTCTTTACGAGGGCCACCTTGGGGCTGTGGAGCCTTGAGGTTGCTGCCAGTAGCTGCATTATATTTAGCTCTACCCTTGGCAGTCAGACCCGCCCCTTTGGAGATCGGCAGCTTCTCGCCCCGACCAACAGAGAGAACCGGGCCTTTTTTCTTAGCCATAAAAGACTTCAATACCCACAACCGTGCCAACGCTGGTTGTGAGGTGTAACCCTGTAGACGCCAAAATACCTTCACCGGGTATGGTGATGTTGAAGTTTACGGGGGTGCTAACACTGGCAATGTCCATCGTAAACAGCACAGCGCCAGTGGCGCTACCATCACGAATCTCAAATGTTGCTGCCGTTAAAGCTTTGGGACTGACCACAATACCTTTAAGGCGTGTGCGCCCTAGAATAAAAGAACCAGCGGCAGTTAGGTGTGCCGCCTTTACGTCTGTCTGTTGCATAATTAATCTCCTGTAAGACGGGGGCCGAAGCCCCCTTGATTAATTAAGAAGCGGCTGGGTTAGCAGAACCGTCACTATCACGAACAACATACGTCATGGTCAGTATGCCAGCACCAGAGGTGGCGGTGACGTTAGCCTGTGTAAACGTGATGATTGCGTCTGTCGTACCTACGTTGCTGCACAGTACAGCGGCGGCGGCAGAGTTGTTGCCAAGCAAAATATTTACGATGCCTGTGTTTGTAAACACACTTCCGTTTGCTGCTGTATTGATTGCAACGGCATTAGCAAAAAGTGCGTACGTAGGCGTTGTAGTTGCATAAGCAACAGTGGTGTTAAACGAAGCGGTCAAAATCTGGGAGCCCGCCGGGATCGTAAAAGCAACCGTAGCTGCCGTAATGTCCGTGTACAAAATGGCTTTAGACTGCGTAACAACAGTAGCGCCTAGATTGCGGATTGTGCCAGCGGTGGTTCCGGTGGTGTTTTTGACCGTGCCAAGCAGCCAAGGGCCGAGGTGAGTTGCGAATCCCATGATGAGTTCCTTACATACAAGTGAAGTGCATCAATCGGTATGTCGTCTAGCCGGGACTAGTTTGATGCACCGGAAAGCCCGGAGTAGCTGCAATATACCACATTTTTTTGGGGGGTGCAAGTTTCTTTCTGGCGGCTAACATTTTTTCTTTCCAGACCGGATCAGCCCACAATGCCTTTGTAGCAGCGGATTTTGCCGCCTTGACCTCTGCTCGATTGGCTATCTCTTTGTTGTTGGTCGTCTGCATAGCCGCATATTCGGGGTTGCCCCACTGGGCCTTAGCCTGCTTGCTGGTCTTGGTTTTAGAAGCAACGGTGTTTCTAGCGCGTTTAATGCCCGTCTGCCGTTTCGTTCTGGTAGCCGGGTCTGCCCATGCCTCCGTACTGCTTACGGACTTCTTAGACCGCGCCTCGGGGGTTCCTTGCGCTACGGTTTGGGCGGCGACTACTTTGGCCCGGTACTCTGGGCGCTGCCATTTATCTAGCGATATCCGCCCAGTAGCGGCTTTTTGCTCAAAAGTCCATACTGTTCCGCTCCCGCCTTCACCACCGTCGGTCAGGTTAAAAAGCGTGCCCATCTTGAGATTGCGCCGCCCGTACAGTGCAATAAGCTCAATCTCCTTGGCAAAGGCTTCGGCTTCGTCCTCTGTTTCAAACACCCTCTGGCAAGTCGCTACAAGACCGCGCTGCTTTAGATGGGATATGAAATCCTGAAAGGGTTTGTTGTGTGACCCCCTTGACCAGTGGGACAAGTCCCTGTCCCCCGCGCCCTTACCTACATAGACGGGCTGGTTGTTTTTAGAGAGTCGGGGGTCGCGGTAAACATAAACGTAGAACATGGTGGCTCCTGAAGTTGGAGCCCAAGTGTACCACAATGGACGGAGAAGTGGTAAATTTCGTAGGATTACGAAAATGTTCCGTATAAAGCTCGTAAGCGTTACGACACAGGTAATGTACGATATAGGGCCACAGGCAAAGAAAAAGGCCCCGAAGGGCCTTAAAACTAGGGGTAAACCCTTGGTTTTAAGCTGAACCGGGGCTTCCGAAGATGCCCAAAGGATCAGACCATCCAAACGAATATCGTTCGCGGCTCTTGTAACGTACGTTGCCTGTATCGAAGTCTCCATCCATTGAGTTTGCCAGAGGCGAACGAACAAAGTGCTTCAGACCGTTGGGCACATCAGTGGTCAGATACCAACCAGTGGTGTCAGTCAAGAAGTGGTTGATGCAATACCCTTCAGGGATCGAACCGTTGTTCTTCAGCGCGTTGATATCGTTGTCGGTAGTGCCAACACGGAGGCTGGTTTCCAACAAACGGGTAGCAACGAACTGGAGAGCAGGAGGTACAACCAATTTCTTTGGCTTTGCAGCAATCAGCAAACCACGCTCATCCGTCCAAGCAGCAATCTGAATGACGGCGGCTTCCAAAGAAGTCTCGTTCAAATCAGCACCCGTTGCTGGACGGTTAGAGTTGGTACCACCGTTGACCAGCGGATGGGCAGTGGAAAACAAAGCAACGCCGTCGCCACCGGGGTAAGCCGCAGAGAAACCGTTGTTTATAACAGCAGCAGCCTTGACTTGCTTGGTGTACGCCATTGCACGAGCCAGACCCTTGGTGTAACGAGCAGACAGTGAGTCATACAAGTTATCTTCCACGGCCTCTTCAGTGATGGAGAAGCCCAGAGCAATGGTTTCGTGGTTGTAGCGAGTCGTCCATGCTTCCTGTGCATTGTCATAAGCGATGGCAGAACCCTCGTTTTTGACTGGTGCGGCAGAAAAACCGGACAGCTTGGTTTCCTCTTCAAAAGAACGCTCAGAAGATTCTACTTCGTAGAATTCTTTGTGCTCCTCGCCGTAGCGTTCGTACTCAAGGCCAAACAAGGCATTGAGGCCGGGGAGCAGTTCTTTAAGTAGTTGTGCGCGTGAAATAGCCATGATTTATGCTCCTTAAGCAATGCTGGTGGCAGCGTAATACTGATGCTGACCAAAGTTAATTTTGACCAGAATCTCCGGGTACTGCATGAACACAATAGTTGAGTTCGATGTAGCAACAGGAGCTTGATTCAAAATAAACGAAGTAGCGCCAGCGGCGGCTGCGGTATCAACAAAAGAACCGTAAGAAACATAGTTTCCGTTTGAGTCCAGCGAACCAACATCTGTACCAACTGGTAACGCGAACGGCAGCGCCGAGCAAGTAACAGTCGCAGTAGAAATGCTGGTATAGGTGGCAGTTCCAAGCGAAACAGCCGTGTCAGTCACCAAGCCAAGCACGCGAACGGGCAGGGTTGAGGTAGTGGCAGGCGTATCACTTGGGGCCAAGATTGCGTTCTTGGAGTTGCCAGTTGCAGTGCTGCCGGTGTTGTTGATCATAGCCAAATTCTGCCCAATCATGGCGCGCGCGCCAGAAGCAATAGCAGTAGTGGCAGAACAAACAACACCTTTAAACACTTGGTCAGGATCGTCCGCAACAATCGCCACCGTATCACCAGCAGCCGTACTCGCAGGATAGTACTGCGAGAAGGTCAACTGTTTGGTGAGTGGGTTGGTATACCGGCAACCCAAAAAGATGCCGGTTTGATTGCCTGCCGTGCCAGTAGACACAGACAAACGCACGATTTCACCACGAGACAGCCCTACGTAATCACCGTAGAAAATTGCCGTACCGTAGTTATTCGTCATAGGGTATTCACGAGTAGAACCCGCAAATACCTGACCTCCGATCAAATTGACCGGTTTTAGCCCGTAGGGGCTATCAATAACAGGATAAGCCATAAAAAACTCCTAAAAATTAAGAACCAGAACCAAACGTCACTTTTGTCGATTTTTCTGAAAATTTCGACATCCGTGGATCGCTATCTCGAAGAAAGTTATTGTCTACTGACTCCATCTGAGCTTTGTTCTGATTGGCGTAATAAGCAGAACGCTGTTTCAGAAACTCTTCAGGAATACGGCAAAGCAATAGTCCGCCTACCTCGACGTTGCCTTTAAAACGTCCTTCAGTAGAAGCGTGCACCAATAGCTCAGGATAGTCCTCTGCCTTGCAGGGCTCATACCCCTCGCGTAACTTAGCAGAAGTATTACTTGGATCAGCTTGTCCCATCATGCTAATACGAATCCAGCGATGATCCCAACCCGGACGTTTATCCGGCGATGGCAGCGTTTCTGGAGGACGCCAAGCAGTGGGGCGTGTAAAAAATTCACGACCATCCAGTTCACGAACCAGACGATTTTGAGTTTTGTCCAAAGTCTTTTCCATTTTTAACCTCTATTAAGTAAAGCAACCTGTTTCGCGTATTGTTCTGGGGTCACCCCAAGTCGCCGGGCAAGGGCTACTTCGGATGCCTTCAACCGAATACGGTTAGGCGGTGTGCTGCGGATAGCCGGGGCTACAACCGAAGCTGGTTTTGTTGCACGGACGGGGGTGTAATCCTCCTCCGGTTCAGAAACTTTTTTAGAAGGAGTTTCATCATCCTCATAGCTCTGAGAGTCCGAAAAACTCTCAGGAAAACGCTTTCGCATTGTTTTGTCAATGGTTTCAAAGTAGTCTTTGGAACCGATATAGTCCGCACCATACTCCCTTTGTAGCTTTCTGTCAAGCCCTGATGCTGCGGCAGTCATTTCTTCGTCTTTGCCCCACCAGTCTGAATTTGCCTCTAACCACTTAGCAGTACGTGGTGCAAGTTGCGGCGGGGCGTTTTGCGGTTGCTCAGGTACAAACCTATTGGTTTCGGCTGGGATAGGCTGCATATTCTCAGCCTTATCCAATCTCAACGTAGCTTTGGCAATTTTGGTCTGCGCTGCGGCAATAAGGTCGGGGTCCCCAGCTTCATAGGCTTCTTTGTACCCACGTTCAGCAGCCGCCAAGTCACTTTCTGCGGAGGTTTTGTTCTGCGCAATAAATGCTTGGCTTCCTGTAGAAAGCTGTTGCTGCAGGCGTTTGTTGTCTTCAAACACCTGTTTTGCAAAGGTCTCCGCAGCTTGGCGCTCACGAATAGCCTCTTCTTTTGCTCGGCGCTCGTCGTGGTACCCACGAGTAAACTTCTTGATGCGTGCCTGTACTTTTTCATCGTACGAAGCAAGCTCATCGTCAGAAGCATCCTCAGGCGGGGGCGCAGCTTTGCGGTTGCGGTCTTCCGGTGGCGTGTCGTTTTCAATATCAATCACAAACTCGCCACCACCCGCTTCTGTATCTACGGGTTTACCCTTAGCCTCAGCTTCCTTTTCGTCAGGAAACTTGAAGTCATCTTGTCCAAATCTAGCCATTATTTACTCCTTATGCAGCGCGGGTAATTCCACGCGGATCGTCAACTGTTGCTTCAACCGAGTCATCGTTGATGATTCGGAATTCGCGGCCATGAATCTTCAAACGGGTACCGGAATTTGGTCGGCAGATAATAAAATCGCCTTCCGCGCACGATGGCCCATTGGGGAAACGAGTCGCGTCTCTGTACGCATCAGGCCCAAGTTTCACTACAAATAGCACTGGGGTCAGCACTTCTTCGTAGTGCATAGTCTTTGAGTCCTTGATGATCCCCACAGAACTCTCCGCAAACTCCTCCATAGCCTCTGGGACTACGCAAAGAAGGTGAAAAGTTTTAGGGTTAGGCAACTGCTTTGCTTTCTTCTCGGCACCCTTATTCAGGATGCCAAAGAGGTCCACCGCAGCGATATCAAATTCACTCATTTTCAGATTTCTCCATACGTTGCACGAGGTCGTTTAGGATGGATTCTGCATGGCTCAGACCCCGGATGATCCCGCAGATATGCCGGTATTCAGGGTAGTCCCCTGCTCTCCCGGCGGAAAGAAAACTCGCCTGCTCACTACGCAATTTATCTATCTCTCGGGCAATGAACCCGAGCAAGCGATGTTGATCCATTACCTAGTTTCCTTAGTGGGTTTTGGCTGCTGCTGCCGTTGCTGTTGGGCTAGCTGTAATTGGTGTTTGGCTACATCTACCCCCACGCGATTCCGTGCAGTAGCCGCCGTAGCTTCAATCTGCATCCGAGCAATCTCCTTTTGGGAGTCAATTCGAGCCTGCTCGATAGTTAGTTGCGCAGCCTTGGCATTAGCGTCGGCGTTCTGTTTCTGGGCTTTAAGCTGCAATTCCTGCTGTTTAATTTGTAGCTCCTGTTGTTGCATTTGTACAACAGGGTCTTGCTGCTGCTGCTGCGCTGCCTGCTGCCGCGCTTCCTGCTGGTTCTGCTGCAGTAGCTTCTGGGACGCCTGCGCTGCCATCATTGCAATGCGATCAGCAAGTTCTGGAGTGACCTCTTTGTTCTGCTCTTTAGTCGGCAACGGCAAGCCCATCTGCATCTCAATCTGTTTGCGATACTCAAACGCAATGTGCTCATTCATGTGGGCCATAGCCGCCGCCATAATTGCCGGTGCTTGGGGGTTCATCTGCATCAACTGCTGAATCTTGGGGTCCTGCATCGGCGCTTGGTGCACTGCAATATGCGCTGGGTGATTCTGCTCGATGAATGCCTTGACCGGTTTGCCCGTAAGGAGGTCTTGGTTCTCCTGCACGGGGTCCACTGGAATTGCATCATCCTCAGTAGGTACAAGTTTGGCTGCGTTCTTAACCCCCAAAATCTCAATCATCTGGCGGTGCAATAGGGGGAGGTCATACAACTGAGGTGCTGACTGAGCCAACTGCAGGACTGCCTGATACTGCACAACCTTTTGCGCCATCGTGGCAGCGTTGGGGTCACTGACTGGAATTACGTCCACCGCGTCATAGTCGGACTTCTTGATGTCCCGGCTTCCGCCCTCTGGCTCGTAGTCGTATTCCTCCGGTGTGTAGTCGGCAATGATGACCTTTAGCAGTTTGAACTCCTGCTTCATTGCATAGTGCAGACGAGCCTGAACTGCAGACATGACCTTCAACGTGCGCTCAAGCAGGGCCAAAGTGGTGCCCACTGGAGCGTTTGCGCTCATATCACTCACGTTCATGTCGCCAGATGACGCAAACGCACGGCCTTCAGACACGATGTTCTGGAACAAAGCAAACAAAACTTGGCTCGGTTCCTTGTACGGTAGGGGGAGAATGTTGTCTCTGATGCTGCCACTCGGCACATCCACATCCCTAAACTCACCCGGAGCTATGGGTGTATCGTCCCCTTTGATCCGCAGACCACGAGATTTCAAACCACCGGGCAGATTGCTCAATGTGCCAGCATCCACCAACTGACGAATCAGCATTGTGGACGACTTGGCGTAGCCGCCAATCAAGTGGATCAGACCGTAGCCATAGAACCCAAAGCCGGGGATGTACTGGTAGTGCACGAAGTGCTGGCGTTTCAAGTGCAGCCTGTCCCCCTCGTACCAATTCCTACGTACAGATAAAATCTTCGTAGTGCCCTTCTCGATAGTGACCACATACGGCAGGGCAATACCCGTTGGCTCGCCCTCACTGTCCTTGTCCTCGTATCCTTCGAGGTCTAAGTCAACGTGCATCTCCAGTATGCGGAACCGATTGTCCTGTGTAGCAGACAGGCCCATCTCCTCAGCTTTCTGTTTCTCAATGTCGTCTAGTTCATTTGATGGCTCACCAAGCTCAATGTCTGAATAGAACCCAGCGACCATTAGCTTCTTCAACTCGTTCTCGGTCTTACGCATCACGTGCGTAACCCGCTCCGCTGTCTCCAAATTAGACGCGCCATACGGTACAACAATATCTTCTGCAGGGATAAACATCGCCACCTGCCGACCTTTGCTCGGGTCGTAGTACACCTTCTTGAACGCTGAGCCCGCAAGTGGCAGTGACCACAGCAGCTTCTCATGTTCTGGCCGGTACTCAACCATTACCTCGGTCAACTGATAGTTCATGTCATCACGAACACGCGCAGCGGACTCTTCAGCTAGCAAGTCAGTCGCCCCAATAATCTGAGTCTTCACCGGACCCATAGCCGGGAATGTCTCCATCATTGCCTCTGACTGAAACCTTACAACACTCTCAGTGAGCATCGGGTGAAATACACCACAAGCGCCATTCCACGGTTCTGTGCGCTCTTCATACTTCAACCCAAGTAGCTTCAGCCCTTCTACATACGTACGCATCCAGTCCTTGCGGTCCATCAGGTCCTTATCAACCTCTGACACAAGCTCCGAACCTAAAGAGTTCAACACGCTGTCGCTGATGTATTCAGCAAGATTGTCGTCGAACCCCTCCTCGCTATCCTTCCCCGGCTCCAAGTCAATCTCCAGCCCGTCCATGTCAATATGCACAGCCTCTGGGTTCTCAATCTCGATCTCAATGTCGGGCTGCAGTGACTCAAGCCCCTGCGGTGCTGCGTATAAACCTTTGTCCATTGCCATGATGTATCCTTAAACTGTGTAGAACCGCTCTCGGCGGGCACCTTTGAACCACTTGATCTCGTCCGGCTCGTCACTGGGCAGTCGTAGAAACCCACCCTGTCGGAACCTAATAAGGGCTAATGTTGTGGCGTCAACCAAGTCGTCATGCTCCCCGGAAGGAAACGAAGCAATTTCGTCAACTAGCTCCTCGGCCCAACGAGTGCGAGGAATCCACACTTTCCCAGACGCAATTATGTCTGAGACTGCATTTAACCGGGCAATTTTGTCTTGGCCCTTACCCGGCGTGAATTCTTGCACCGGTATGCCCATTGCTCTTAGTTCGTAGATCAATGGTGCGCCACTGGCTTTCTTCTCAATCAGCACCCCATCAGGCTCGTACTCGTTGTACTCCTTGAGCACATCTTTCTTCAAGTCAGGATACTCAACCCGCTTCTTATATGTGTTCAGCAGGATGATGTTAGGCGCACCGTGGTCTTCGTCCAGATTAAATATGCCCCATGTGGTACCCGCAGAGTAGTCAGCCCGCTGGTTTTTCTCAAAAGCTGTGTCCCATGTCTGCAAAATGTAGTCACAATGAGGCGGATCATCCTTCTCCCACCACTTCCACCAGTCGCGTTTTACTATGGCGCTTTCGTTGCCAACAGGATTCTGCTGGTACTGCGCTTGCCATTTAGAGTTTGGCAGTTCAGCACGGAGGGCTTCAAGCTCTTGTAAGGGCCAGAATTCGGGCCAAAGAGGAGTACCGGACGGCAAAATGGCCGGAAATTCGATGACTTCCCAATCTTCACCTGCTCGTTGTGCTGCACTTTTGAGTACCTGTCCAGTTAAATCCCGCTGAGCCCAGCGCGTCATCACTATAACAATAGCCGCACTTGGCTGCAAACGCTGTCTTGGCCCCGATGTGTACCATTCATACACCTTGTCATAGACCTCCGGGTTGCTAGCGGCCATCGCAGCCTCTTGTTCTGAGTGCGGATCGTCAATAATGAGCACATCTGCGCCCTTACCGGTCACCGTACCCCCTACGCCAATAGCAAAATAGTCACCACCCTTGCTGGTATTCCACCGACCTGCGGCCTTTGAGTCCGCTTGGAGCGTCAATTCAGGAAAAATGTCATGGTATACGTCCGAATCCACTAAATTTCGCACTTTACGCCCAAAACCAACTGCCAATTCACCCGTATTTGAGGTCTGAATCACCTTCTTGTGTGGAAACTTACCTAAAAACCAAGCAGGTAGTAGATACGAGGCAAATTCCGATTTTGTATGCCGGGGCGGCATGTTAATAATCAGCCGTTTACATGTTCCATTTGCAACTCGCTCAAACGCATCAGCCATCCGCTTGTGGTGCCTGCCCGAAATGAAGCTCGGCCACACCGCCTCCACGAATTTGATGAACTTAGTTTGACTAAGCTCCCGTTGTTTCATCTTCTCTAGCTTATTAAGCTGTGCTTCGAGCACTCTCAGGTCGGACTCAGACAATTTACCCGCATTGATGAGGGTCTCAATATCTTTGAGCGAAATGTCACTCATCTTGGGTCTGCTCTAGCTCTTGTTCTAGCTCTTGGGGGTTTGATTCCGGTTCAAGCATTGGCCCCGGTAACCCCAACTGCGCATCCAGATCATCTATTGGGGTTACGTCCGTAACCGTTGTATTCAGCAGGCGCTTGATCCGTTCCTTAATAGAGTTCTCAAGGGATGAAGACGTTGTGTGGTGCACGGTAATCTCACTGCGCTCAGTGAAGATACCAATGTCGCTGTGCTTACCAAGAAGCTCCAACGCCTTGAGTTCAAACCGGGGGTCGCCGCAGTCAGCAAGTTCAATGAGCTTGTTGGTTATGAAGTTGCGGGCCTGAATTGCATCCGCAATCGCTTGGTAGTCGTAAGCCTTGAGGATTTGCGCAGCTTTTTTGGCTACGCCGGGGATTGATACCGTCCGTGGTTCTTCACCCTTGGCCTCACCCTTGATTAGCGCACGGGCTTTGGCTTCATCTTCTTCGGAGAAATCAATGCTGCCACCTAGTTGGTCTATCAGGTCTGCAGTATTAGCAGCAATGGCAATACTGTCTGCGTGCGTTTTGGGTCTATCAGCAGACAGATCAAAAGGCAGAAGGTGTTCTGCAGTAGGCGTAATTTCTATCATAAGCACCGGGTTAGCGGGAGATGCGCCGAATGTAACACAAAAATATATGGGGGTGGGGGTTGGCAATTTGGAAAAGTGACGGGGGGTGTTTCTGGGGTGGAAAGTAGGGAGAGCAGCTTGGGAAATTTTGTAGGGGGTGGGGGGTGTTTTGTTACAGAAAGTTTAATTTGGGGTGTCGGGTGAGCGCCACACAGTGTATAGAGGCTCAGGAGTCCCTTGATGCCAAAAGGGGTGGTAGGGGTATCAGGATAGGGTTTACAACGAAAACACTTGACATGGGGGTCATTTTGTCCTACAATATAACCATGCTGACAGAGATGTCAGTATTCGGCTAGACGATTCTCTAGTAGTTAGATGATTAGAAAGTTTTTATGACAAACGAAAAGTTGACCCTTGCTAGCCCCGTAGTGGTTAAAGCTCTTACTGTAGCTTGTGTTGCGGAGGGAGAAGCTCGCAAAAAGTGGCAATCTGCTGCTTCGCAAGTTTACACTGTAGGTATTCGGTATCCTCAGCTTGTGGAGAAAAACGAAGCATTTGATAAAAGTGTCTATGATGCTATTGAGCAGATTGTTACCCTTGCTCAGCCCCCTTCAAGTGTTGCGTTGCTAACCGCAAAAAGCAAAATCGGGTTCACTGTCGAACAACTAAAAGACAGAAAACATGCTGTAGCTGCTGTAGCTGTTTGCATGGGGAGAATTACCGAATATCTACGTAGATTCGAGGATACCGAACGGGGCACGGTCACCCGGAAAACATTTGGGGAGGGTCTCGCATCCAAATGTCAAGACATGATAGACCAAATTAGAAAGCATAAAGAGGATGATATCGATTTTGACGTTGTCGAATCTTTGGAAATTTTGCGGGACCTAAAATCCTGCTTCTTGAAAAAACAGTAAGCACATGGGGCAGGGTTTACCCTGCCCCTCCCCACTCAGCCCGCTTCGGCGGGCTTTTTTGCGTCTGTACTCAGGAACCCAGAATTGACCGAACCGAAAAAAATTTTGGCTTTATACCAGTTCTCTGTGCGGGGGTAGCCCTAAGTCTGGGTGATATGCTGCACGCAGCATATCAGTATTTTTCGCGCTTGTCAAGTCTTTTTTGCATTTATCAAGTTTTTTTACCAGTTCTCTGTGCGGGGGTAGCCCTGAGGCCGGTAGTGTTTACGCTGTTAACCCTATTTACTGCCTATTTTTTAAGCAACTGCCTATTTTTTAAGCAGTGCCTATTTCTTAAGTAACTGCCTATTTTTTAAGCAGTGCCTATTTTTTAAGCAGTTGAAGTTATGTTTTGGGCCTTTACGTTACGTTTGGAGGCCCTAATGTTATTTTTAGATTGTGAAAAACGGGCTGGAGGCCCTGCGGCACAAGGGTTCCTTGCTATGATGTTATTTGTTATATTGTTACAGAGGTGTGCGACGGCTGAAAAAGTGCAGAAGGCGAAGAAAAACGCGCCAAGAGCAAATTGTAGCACAGGTCGTTTCGGACGCCATATCGTTTTTTTCACGTAACTATGTCACATCAGCACTTACTACTACAATATAATATATTATATATAAAAATCAAGTTATAGATCAACCACTTACGAATTCACCAAAAAACACCCCTTGCGTGACATTCGCCAAAACCACTCCTAACTTTATAGCACTTTTGTAACGCCCCCTGCTGCACCCCTGCCCAACACCGGCAACTGCCTATTTTTTAAGCAACTGCCTATTTTTTAAGCAACTGCCTATTTTTTAAGCAACTGACGGCCACATCCAAATACTTGACATAGACGTAACATTGTGTTATACTATAGTCTGGTTAGGGACAGAGCGTCCCAAGCCTAGTTAGAAGTCAACACAAACCATCAGAAAGGTTAGATCATGAAGATACGTCCTGTAGACACAGGCTGGAGCGGGTTCATGCCTGCTCACTACCTCAACTGCAACACCGTCGATCCAGACATGGACATAGACGGGTCTGCCGAGTTCGGCGACATCGACATCGACAACGAGTACGAGGGCTTGACCATAGTCGAGCCCAACAACGTGCTGGAGACTGCCCGGTTCCTCAACGGGTACAACATCTAATGGGCCAAGTAAAAACCCTCCTCCACACCTGCACAGAGTGCGGTGACGACATAGACCCTCGGCGAGTTGCTTTGGGGTACAGGCTCTGCCTGTGGTGCGGTGAAGAAGCCGCAACGACCGAACGAAGGGGATGGACTGTGGTGCAGGAATACACCAAAGGCAACTATCAGTTCATTACCCCAGCTAGCGTACACACAACCTTAAAGCAAACTAACCCAAAGGAGATACGGACATGAAGCGCCCCTACATCACCCAATACTTTGAAACCCCCAACGCATCGGGGAAAAAGCCAGCATCAACCGGCTACGCAGCAACACTGCGCGGTGCACGCAGGAACATGGCCGTGCGCATCGTGCTCGGCCAATACGGGCTGGCTATAGTGGCCGAGCGGGAGAAGGCAACGAGTGTGCCCCTGTGCACCATGCGCAGAACAACTACGGGTCTATCCATCAAAGAGGCGCAGACATGATATTTGAAGTCGAACTAAAACGGGAGTCCTATGTGGTGCTCACCATCGAAGCAAACAACCCTGACGAAGCCGAGGCTAAGGCATGGGAAGAGATACAGCGCACCAACCCCCGCGAAGAAGGGTTCTGGAGCATCGAGTCTATTGAAGATGCAGGGGGAGGAGCATGAAACGCTTTTTGTGGGAACTTATCCAAGCCAGCATAGTTGCTGCCCTGCTCGGCGGGCCGCTGTTCTATTACCTTTTAGTGGAGATGAAACCATGATCACCAACACATTCACCACGGAGGGCAACAAATACCATGTTGAGTCCCTCGGCAACGGGTGGGCGTACTCAGTCACCTGCCAGCGTACAGGTAAGAACTTCTTTGTGCAGGACCACGATGCCGACACCCTGCAAAAGGAGACGGATGACTTCCAGTGCATCGGCGCACTGGACAACTATATGGATGCACTAGGAGGAGAAGCATGAAGATAAATTTTGTTTGGTTATTGTGGTCGTGGGAGCGGGAGGGTGACCCCGACGAGATCATCACCAGACCGTACGTAGAAGCGGTATTCACCGACAAGGTGCTGGCCGAGGCTGATCTGCGTGCGCTCAAAGACATGGACCCCGACAACAAGCACAACTTCTGGATACAAGAAAAGGCGGTGACCCATGACTAAGAAAGTGGAGATCGGAGACCCTACCCTGCTCACCGAGGCGCAGCAGAAATCTATGAATCAGAAGATAGACCTGATCATTTCCCTCGCAGGCTCAGACCCTGCGACGATGATGACTGCGCTTAGCCATGCGCTGGTGTATGGAGCGGAAAGGTGCGAAGTCGCGCCGATGAACGTGATCGGCGTATTGGCCCAGATATTTTATGAAGTAGAGGAGAGCAGAAATGAAGGGAAAGAAGAATGATCAGGTTCTTTGTGTCTGGCTGGAGCACTAGGTTCAGCGTGTGGCACTCCGAGGTCATCGAGGCCAAGAGCAAGAGTGCGGCCAAGGAGCGGTTCGCCGCTCTGCGGCCTACATTGAAGCGTGTCAAAGTTTTAATTTTAGGAGGTTAGTATGTATGGAAATTCAGGTATGAGAGATGTCAAGCGCATAGTGACGTACGAGGAGGCGAAGCTGCGGTACGAGCAGATCAAGCCTATCCGTGGCAGGGCTGGGGATGTGCGCCCACTGGGGGATCGTAAGAATGACAGCTACCGTATAGCCAAGCGCATCAACCCGCTCAATGACACTACGTCCTATCAGTGCATCCTGTACTCGACCCCGGTGGTTGAGTTCAAACCAGATGGGGATGTGGAGATCAACATGGGCGGGTGGGGTTCGTCTGCGACTCGGACATTCATTGAAAGGATTCTGCACCTTAGCTGTTACTCAAAGAACGGCAGTAGTGTGTTGCTCCTCAGCAACACATCCGAGGTTGTCCTGCACAAAACCAAAACCACGGTGGTTCGTCGGCTGGAGGACTATCCATTCACGTGGGAACTGGCAGCAAGTGAGCCGGTGTACGAAACACAGTTGAACAAAAAGAAGGCTAACAATGTTAGAGCAAGGTACAGCGAGTTTGAGAAGTACCTGAGGGGCATGGTGAACCTGCGGACGGAACAACGGGAAGCTAAAAATCACTACGGTGGTAGATACGAGTTGCCCCCAAGCGTAAGGTTCGACAAAACCGAGTTTGCCGAAGTGGGGGTGGGGGCGGGGGGATTTGGTGTACGCACCGAGAACTTCCCGATGGAGCTAATGGCGAACGACCAACCGGAGGAGGGTAAGCACAGCAACTTCTACAGGGCCGCGCTTACTATTGCTCTGGCTATACGAGGGGTACCGTCCATTCTCAGGTTCCCGGATATTGGTATATACGTGCAGGCGGATTCACTGCTGCCCGAGTTCCGCGAGATTGTGTACAGGCACCACAGCGCCGAGGTGTTTGAGAAGGTGCTGCTGCCCGTGGGTAAGGCAGCAAGTAAGAAGTACGACAGTTGGGTCAAGCGAGGAGAGTAAAGGTTGTGCTTACGCTTGACATAGGTACTATATTGTGTTACAATGTAGCTTGATTAGGGGCAATATCGCCCGGTTAGTGGCCTAACAATGTTAGGTATTTTGTGGAGTTAGAAATGGCTGAAGTTTCATTTGGTAAGAGCATCACGCTCAAGCAAGCTGCGAATCTGATTTGCAGCAATCCCGAAACCCGGTTCCTCTTGCAGGGCGAGCCGGGTATTGGCAAGTCCTCTCTGCTGGAGATGATTGCCTCCCGTATGGGCTACGCCCACGCATACATAGACGTACCCAATATGGACCTTGGGGATATCGCAATGCCGGTAATCGATCACGAGAGTAAGACTACACGGTATTACCCGAACGCACGGTTCAAAGTGCATACTGGCGAACCCGTAGTAGTTATGCTCGACGAGTTCACCAAGGGTGCCGACCCGGTGAAGAACATGCTGCACCCGATGCTGGAGAAAGCCAATCCACGCTTGGGTGATATCAGTCTCAACAAGGACTTGTTCATTGTGTTCCTGACGGGTAACCAGAGCACGGATGGGGTCGGAGATAACCTGAAGGCACATAGCCGTAACCGCTTGGTGCCCGTGACGATCAGCAAACCCGATGCCGACCAATGGATCGAGTGGGCTATCGGCAAGGGCATCGAGGCCGAGGTGATTGCATGGGTGAGTCGGTTCCCGCAGGTGCTGGCATCGTACACGGACGGGGGGCAGAACGACAACCCGTACATCTACAACCCTAAGCGCAACCAGAATGCGTTCGTGTCTCCACGTTCCCTTGAGACGGCCAGTAATATCGTCCGCACCCGCAAGCAGAACGACCCGGATGCGGTGATCGCTGCGCTTACTGGTGCTATCGGTGAGTCAGGCGCACGGGACATGCAGGCGTACATCGAGTTTGCTGATCAGCTACCAACGTGGGAGGCTACGGTGACTAAGCCCGACACAGCGCCTGTGCCTACTAGCCCCGGTGCATGTGCCATCGTGGTGTTTGGTGCTATCTCCCGTGTGACCAAGGAGACCATGACACCGTTCATGCAGTATCTGGAGCGGTTCGCACCTGAGTGGCAAGCAGTGTTCGCAGTCAACATCGCCAAGGCCCCGGCCAAGCAGTCCATTGCGTTCAGTTGCAAGGCGTTCGCAGCGTGGGTTGCTAAGAACCAAGACCTACTTTGAGGAGTTGATATGGGATACCGAAGTGAGGTTAAGGCTGTGTTCTACACCAAAAACGAAGAGAAGTGGCCTGTGCTCAAGCTATACATGGAAGAGAACTTTCCGAAAGAGTGGAGCTTGGAGCTTATTGAGAGTAGCCACTACTACGGGTACGTGTTCAGCGCAGGGGATATCAAGTGGTACGAAAGCTACCCGGATGTGCAGGCATTCGATGCGTTTGTTGATGCGTATAGGAATTTAATAGACAGCGAATCCTCTACGCTTTCGTGGACGTACGAGTTTATACGCATAGGCGAAGACTCTACGGACATAGAGACCGACAGCGAAGGTGACTGTAGCTACTTGCTTACTGTTAGTAGACAGATTGAAACAGATTTTTAAGGAGATAAACATGCAAGCAGAACGTAAATTGCAGAAGGCAAAGATTGCCTTGATGCGCAACAAGAACTTTGCCCTGTTGCAGGGCGTGATGATGATTGGCAAGACGAGCGTGGACGACAAGACGCCGACTGCCTGTACTAACGGACGGGATGAGATTTACGGGCGTGAGTTCGTGACCAAGCTGCGTGACCCTGAGTTGTGCTTTGTGATTGCCCACGAGGCAGGGCACAAGATGTATCGGCACATGACCACGTGGAAGAAGCTGCACGACGAAGACCACAGGCTAGCCAACATTGCCTGTGACCACGTGATCAACCTGATGCTCAAGGACTTGGACCCCAGCGGGACGGTGATCACTATGCCTGTGTACACAGACGGCCCACTCAAGGGCAAGCAGATGGGCATGTGCGATGCGAGGTTCAAGGGTATGAACAGCAAGCAGGTGTTCGACATACTCAAGGAGGAGAAAGACAAGGGCGGTACCGGTGGCCCCGGTGGTGATGGTGGTATCGACGAGCACGACTGGGACGGTGCTGACGGTATGACCGACGAGGAGAAGCGTGAGTTGGTGCGGGACATTGACCAAGCCATACGGCAGGGGTTGATGGCGCACAACAAGCAGGTGGGTGAGGGTGCGGGTGGACTAGACCGCGAGTTGCAGGAGTTGCTTGAGCCCAAGGTCAACTGGCGTGAGGTGCTGCGTGACTACGTGAAGTCCATGTGTCACAGCAAGGACGCGAGTAGCTGGCGCAGGGTTAACCGTAGGTTCCTATCCACAGGTGTTTACATGCCAAGCATGATCGGTGAGAAGGTGGGGCATCTGGTGGTTGCGATAGACACATCAGGCTCTATCGGGCAGGAGGAGTTGTCCGAGTTCCTGTCCGAGGTCAAGGGTATCGCCGAAGAGGTAAGCCCCGAGCTTGTGGACTTGATCTATTGGGACAGCAGGGTGGCTGCGCATGAGACATACACGGAGTCCGAGGTGCCTAACATTGTTAGCTCGACCAAGCCACGAGGCGGTGGGGGTACATCACCTAGCTGTGTGTCGGACTACCTGAAGAAGGAGCAGATCGTGCCTCAGTGCGTGATCGTCCTGACTGATGGGTACGTGGGTGACGACTGGG
>Ga0209596_1001550_pt1 | contig 19649 bp, 17 predicted proteins | sample M_130807_MF_Meta_FD_187314 | JGI IMG/M metagenome (GOLD analysis project Ga0209596, IMG submission 187314) | Freshwater microbial communities from Lake Montjoie, Canada to study carbon cycling - M_130807_MF_MetaG (SPAdes) (version 2) | ecosystem: Environmental > Aquatic > Freshwater > Lake...
TTCAATGCCTCCATCCAATCCATCAAAGCCTCCGCCCGCGGCTTCCGCAACTTCGAGCACTACCGCACTCGCATCCTCTTCTTCCTCGGAAGGCTCAATCTCAACCCACTCTAAAACCGGAAGTCCCGCATTTTCGGTATCCTTTTTGACGAAATCATAAGCATGGCATGCGTCCACCAGGATGAAATCGTGGCCTCCGGTTCCAGGCAACTGATCCGTCATATCGAATGACATGGAGTCAGCAAATATCTGCGCAACCTTATGCGTCAATTCAGACTGTTGCCTATAATGCCATCCCGTGTGTTCCCTTAGAAGAATCATCTGAAGTTCGGGATCCGCCTTCAGATGTGCATCACTGAACATTTCCCTGCAGACATCCAGGGTCTGAATGCGGGCGGATGGCGGCGTATTCAGGGCGATGTTTGCGGTGGACACTCCCCAGTTCGTCCCAAATTCGAAGATGGAAATTGGGGCAAGCGCTGCAATGAAACGTGCAAAGAACTCCGCATCCTCCGCAGGCATGGGGCCGCAGTTTACAGGGATCGGTGGACAAAACTCCGAAGCCTGGCGGTATGGCTTCGCAGCCAGCCGCAACTTCGTGAAGAGCTCGTCGGCAGTCACCGTCCTTACCGGAGGCACGAGCGAACGCGAGTAAACCCGGGCCTTGAGTCCGGATAGCTGGTAGAGGCGCGAAAACGGCCTCCAGAATGCGGATTTCTTAAAGGTTTCCAGCAGAGACATGATCCATTGCGAAGATGTGATGGTTTACGGAAGAAGCGGCATCATCGAATCTGAACCGGGGCACGATGAGCGATGATGTTGTGAACCGTCCGATGGATGGTCGCAAACCCATGCGCTTGGAGGAAGGCGCTGATCTCGGCTTCCTCCTCGCCAAATTCGATGATGATATAAGTCACCTTCTCAATCAGTTTGGCACCGCTTTGGAGCACTTCATAGTTCAGGCCTTCGACATCTATGGAGAGAACGACGGCTTCGGCGGGTTTGCAGAGGGGGAGTAATGCATCCAGCGGAAGCACGGGGAGCATTTCCACGCGCCGTGATCCTGCGGCGCACTGGGCGCCAAAACCGCTGAGGACGGCCCATAGTTGATGGTGGAAAGCCAGGAGACCGGCATTGCGGGCGATCCCAATATTGATGAAGGTGTCGCGGCGACGAAAAATCCGGTGAAGTCTCCGAAAGGCCGGGTTTGGCTCGACGACGATGCCGCTCCAGCCGGCCCGGTAGAGCGCGTAGGTATTGGATATTTTCGTCGGGTGATTAGCCCCGATGTCAATATAGAAGCCCTGCGTCGCGGGCTGTTTGGCCAGGAGACCAAGGAGAAATTCATCCTCGCCATTTTGGGAGTAACTCCGCGGCGCGCGCATTGCATCGCAGGCAGCTATCTGCCACCATCGCAGGGTGACCAAGGCAGGAAATTTCCGAGCAAGCCACTCTTTCACAGGACGGTGGCAGAAAGGTTTGGCGCACCCAGAAAGGCGCGCAAGGATGGCATCACGTCGGCGGGATGGAGGAGAGTCATGCAAAATGGACGTGAAATTCCCTCTGGAACGGATGCGGCAGGCACGCTGCAGATAGATGACAAACAGGGGACGCAAGGAAGCTCTTTTTTCAGGACGAGCGCGAAATTCGTGCGAAATGGGCCGACATGCGTGCTGCTGGTCGGACCGTAAAAGGCGGCAGCCCGCCCGCCAAGACCGATGGCGAGATGAAACATGCCGGAATCATTGCCGATCATCCCGCGGCTGCGGGCGAGCACTTTTGCAGCGGCCACCAGGCCTATGCGGCCGAGCAAGTTGATATCTTGCGGAGGCGGTGAGAATTTCTTCGCGTCCTCGGGGCCGCCCAGCCACACCAGACGCCAGCCTTCGGCGCGGAGAAGTTCTGCCAGTTCCGGCCAATGCGTCCAGCGTTTGGACTCGATATGTCCTGCAAAATTGCCGCTGCCGGGTGCCAGACAAATGAAGTCGGATGGCAATTCGGGCAGTGTTCCGGCCTGCCCGAGCAGGTGCTCCATCGCATAGCCAAAGCCCCGATCCGGATGCCCGGTGAGGTGATGCCATGCATTCAGGTAGTAAGTGGAAATATGCGGTGCATCCGGTGCGGCAATTGCCGGGGCATGGATGGGATGGGTATAGAGGGGAAATGCGCGCTTGCGCGTGACGAATCCGGTGCTCCGGCGCGCCCTGACAATGGGAAAAAACAGCGAGTTTCGATACCCGGGCGCGAAATTCAGGAACAAATCCCACGGGCCTTCGCGCCGGATGCGATTCCAGAGGGGAAGGTTGCCCAGGTGGGAAGCGATGCCTATGGTCTGGCTGGGTTCAAATGCAACAAGGCGATTCAGGGCCGGGTGGTGTTCCAGCAGCGGCGCGACATTGCTGCTGGTGTAGAATGAGATTTCTGAATCCGGGCAGTCGGCGCGAATTTGTTGGAAGAGCGGAGTCAACTGTACCGCGTCTCCGATTCCGCATGCGCGATAGATGCCTACCCTTGGCGGGGGTTGTTTCATGAGAAAACCGGCTTCGCCCGTATGACCTGTGGCTGCACGAAGCGGGGGCTTGGGGAGGAGTTGTCAACGATTGGCTCCCGATCCTGTTCGGTGAGGAGGTAGTTCATGTTGCCGATTGCGACCCAGAGATAGAACTGGAGGGGGGAGACATGCATGGCAGGACCGGTCAGGAGCTGCCAAATCATCATGAAGAGAAATACTCCGAGATTGCATTGCGCCCACAGCGCACGCTTCGGAGTTTTCATCAGCATTCTGGTGCGCTTGATGACCATGATCAGGAACACGGTCACGATGAGGAGAAATGCCCCGGTGCCGACGTAGCCGAACCATTCCAAAAAGTTTGAAATCAAGTCGTGGCCCCCGGCGATATCATTGGCCATGATGCTGGACTGGCCGATGCGAGTTCCCGTGCCGAATGGTGTCCAGAGTGCGGAGTTAGTGATTGCGCTGAAGCCGTTCAAGCGCTGCGCGTAGGTGAGGATGCTGGCATTTTGGCGGAGAAACTGGTTGTCGGTGCTGCTGACCAGGGCATCGTTGACCACGTAAAGCCAATCGAGCAAATCCGTGGCGAAATAGATCACCCCTGCAAAAGCAATAAGACCTACGCAGAGTGCCACGACGAATGCGCGGGGGCGCGTGAAGAGCGGCAGCAGCAGCAGAGTCAGCAAAAAGCTGATGGCGGCTCCGCGCTGGGTCGAGGCGAAGCAGATCACGAGGGTGAAGAGGGACATGAGCGCCACCCCTTTGTTGAATTTCAACCGGTCGCTGTCCCTGCAAAAATAGAAATAGGAGAGCAGCGTGATCATCACCATGCACCCGCAGAATGTCGGGCCGTAGTTGAGCAGGCTGAAGGCCCGGAAGTAGGTCTGTCCCTCAATTGCCGCAAGGGTCATTGTGATGCCGGAATTAAGATAAACCCGTTCGTATTCAAAGGGGCCGTGGATCATCTGGATCAGGCCATAGACACCCAGGACGATCCCGATTGTGATCAACGTCTTGACGTAACGGATCCGGCGGTCTGTGCTATAGAGGATATAAGGGACTGCCATCCCTGCGGGGATGTAACAGACGGAGGTGTAGTTCGAAACCAGGGACTCGAACGCGAAACCTCCGCGAAGGATGAATGCCGCCGATCCGATGAGCACGATCAGGATCGGCCAAAACTTGAACGGCCTGACCGGGGGTGCGCTCCGATCTCCAAACCACTTCAGGAAAAACATCTTCACATAGATCGCGCCGGCAATGAGCACCGGGACGATCAGGATTCCGGCTATGTCCGCCTGTGAAAAACTCGAGGCTGCGTAAACCAGCCGTTTGATCCCGTCCACCGTGTGCGCCAGCCAGAGGAAGGTCAGGAGTCCCCACCAGGGTTTCACAATGACCCATGGCAGAATCATGATTCCGATGAGGGTGATGGCGCTGACCAAGGGCTGCGCCCTGGAAAGGAGCGAGACGATCCCGAAGCAGATCAGAAGCAGGGCGACCAAGGAGATGGCGATATCACGCCAGCGTGCATATCGCGCAAGATAGGTGTTCGGATTCGTCGGGTCGTTCATGTCTGTTGCGAAGAGTCGAGGGAGGCTACACGCGTTCCGGCGGACTGGCAACGGATTCGAGGACACGGGCGACTGCCGAAGTGCGCGGGCCTATCGAGTGGTTTGCCACGATATATTCGCGGCCACGGAGACGGGTTTCCTTTGGATAAAAGGAGCCGTCGAGGATTCCCCGGATCGCGGTTACCCACGCCTCCGGATCCGATATTGGAATCGGCGCGATCCCGGCCGCGTGCATGAGCAGCGGTTCGATTTCGAGGCTCGCGTTGGCGAGCAAGGGAATCCCGCAGGCCAGGGCTTCCATCGCGGCGGTAAGACCGGCCGGCTCATCGCACGGCTCGATGGGGAGAAGGACGGCGGTGGCGTTTTGCAGCAGGTCGAGGAAATCCGGATGCGAGAGATTGAAACGGAGTTCCACAGGGCTTGAGCGGTAGAGATCCTTCAGGCGGCCCATCTGCCCGACTCGGATGATCGGAAGCGGGGAGACCTTTGCAAGGCGGAGCACGAATTCCTCATCGCGGTGGATGTTGCCCGGAACGAGCAGGTAACCGCCCCGGCTTGGCGGTCCGATGCGGAACCATTCCGTGTCCACCTGGCATGGGAGGTATCCGATGCTGCCGTGCTTCACGCCTTGGGCTTTGAGTTGATCCACCTGATCCTTGGAAACGAAGAAGATGCGGAAGTTATCGGGGGCACGGTTCCACCACTTCGCCTTGCTGAGGAAGGAATTGCTGCGGAAGCAGTAGTTAAACACCAGACGATCACGGACAGGGAAAAGGTGGAGGCGGTTCAGGAGCATGAGGAACCAAAAGTAGTGCGGGCAGCCGCAGTAGATCACCGGCGTGCGGCGGAGGCGGAAGTAATGCCGGACGACATTGAGCAATCCGACCATGCGGAAGAAGCGCTGCTTTTGCTCGGTGTTTTTCAGCCAGGAGAGCCGCTCTTGGAGCTTCTGCTCGGTTTCCGCCGCGAGTGATTTGCACAGGATCAGCGTCCGTCGTTTGTCCTCCTCCAATTCGAGATACCGTCTCGGGCCTGACTCCTCGTGCGTGATTGCGGTATCCGTGAGGACCACCCAGGCGCCGGATTTCGCCGGGGGCGCACTGGCTGGCAGCGACTTTAGAAATGAAGCCCAGTTCCCGGCGATGGCCTGGTTCGTAAATTTCTCCCGGATGAGCGCAAGCTGTGAGGCGACGGTCCGTTTCCGCGCGTCGTCATCGGCGAGCGTGCGCTCGATGGTCCGCGCGAGATCATCGGGATTTCCTGCGGCGAATGTCCGGGTGGGATCCCCGATCACGCGCTGGATTTCCCCGGAATCCGATCCCAGCACGGGAATGCCCGAGCTCATGGCCTCGATCAGCACGTGCCCGAACTGCTCCTTCCACACGCCTGGGATTTCCTTGCTCGGCAACACGAAGAGGTCGAGTGCCTGGAAAAACTGCGCGACTTCGGAATGTTCCCGCGCGGGTAAGAGCCGCAGCCATTTCGCGGTTTTCGCCTTTTCATCGAGTTCGTCCTTCAATGCCCCATGCCCGAGGATGGCAAGCCGGATGTTCCGATCCGGCAGTTTTCTCCGCACGGACTCGACCGCCTGCACCAAGTCCAGGATGCCCTTCTCCTGCGCCAGCCGTCCGCAGAAACCGACGACCACCGCACCTGGCGGAAAGCCCATCTCGCCGCGAATCCGCGCGCGTTCGCCATCCTCCGCGGGATGGAAATGCACGTCGTCCACTCCCAACTGCGGGCTGACGAGCAGGCGCGACGGGGGCATTCCTCGGCGCTCGAATATCGCCTTTGCATTCTGGTTTCCGGCGATCACAAAATCACCCGTCGCCACGGCTGCGCAGTAGATGCGCCGCAGCAGCCAGCCCTTGAAGCCGGAGCGCTCGATGTTTTCCCACGAGAATTCGCCAAAGAGTGCGCGTGGCCGGTAGATGCGTTTCCAGAGCCATGCCTGCCACCGGATCAAGGCCCACGGCTCAGATTCAACGAGGATGATGTCCGCATGTGAGTCACGGATGATTTTGCGCAGCCCTCGTAAGGTGTAGCGGGTGGTAGTGTTCGGGTTCCCTCTTGCTTGCAGTCCCACGAGACGATAGCCGACGGGCTCGGGCTGATCCTGAAGCCTGACATCGAGGCCCAGCGAACGTGCCTCAGTGCATGTCACGCATGTAACGGTGAAGTGCCCGGCGAGTGCGTTCAGCTTCTTCCGGTTCTCCTGCGTGACGTAGGTCGCGCTGATCAGCAACAGTGACGGAGCGGATGTGGATGGATTGGCAGTGGCATTTTTCAACGGTTGGACGTTGTCGAAAAAGACCACCGGATGCAACCGGAGCATTTCCCTAGATCCTTTTTCCCTCGCCAAGGAAGCGGTGCCACAGCAAAGGATCGCGACGTGAATCCCGAAAATCCACGCAACTTTCGCGCGCGGCTGTACGAGCGCTACTCGGGGAATTTCGGCGGGGGAAAACCGCTGGATTTGGAGATCCAGTTCCGGCAGTTCGACGCCTGCTACCGGGGGCTGCTCCCGCCGCCGTCGAGCGTGATCGGCGATCTCGGGTGCGGGAAAGGCGAATGGCTCGCGTGGTTGCGCCGTGAAGGGCGTGGCAATCTTTTCGGCGTGGATTGCAGCCCCAGCGATTTGGAAGTGGCGCGGGGGCACCTGTCCGGGGTCGAACTCGTCGGAAGCGGCATCGTCGAGGCGCTCCGCGCGAAGCCCGGCCACTTCGATTTGCTGCATGCCAAGGACGTCGTGGAGCACCTCACGCCGGACGAACTGTTCGAGTTTCTCGATGCGTGCCGTGCCGCACTGAAGCCCGGCGGCCAGTTGTGGATGCTCACCTACAATGCGCAGAGCCCGTTCGCGAATGCGACCCGTTACGGCGACTTCACCCACGAGATCGGCCTCACGCCGTCGAGCATGGCGCAGGTGCTCACCGCCGCGGGATTCGTCGTGGACCGCGTGGACGGAATCCATGTGTGCCCGGCGACCCTGTCGGGCCGCATGCGACGCGCGATCTGGGCCGCGGCCACTCCGTTCTTCCGGCTTTTGCTCAAGGCGCGGCATGGCCGCGGTGCCGAGCGGAACGGCGTGGACATCCTGGCCACGAACCCGGATCTTTTTGCAATCGCCAGCAAGACACCGCGCAAATCCGAGTAGAAGCTGAGACGAATGTCCGCTCTCGATGCAATCCGTAACAAGCTCTCCGGCTTCCGTGAAAACCTCGCGTTTTCCAATCGCTGGTCGATCATTGCCCAGAGGCTTTTTCATCCGGGCCGTCCGGTAGTTTCCTATTTCTGGAAAAGACGCTGGTGGATCGTGTGCGACACGCGTTGCCACGACGCAAATGCGGTGAAGGAAGTGCTCGCGGGCGGCTGCTACGATTCATTCATCACGCGGAGCGCGCGCGACGGCTGCCTCTCTTATGTGAATATCGGAGCCCACATCGGCACCTTCGATGTCGCAGTCGCGAGTCTCGTCGGAAAGATTCCGTTCGGATGCAGCGTGGAGATGAATCCGGGCACGTTCGCCCGGTTGAACTTCAACCTCCGCCTGAACGGGCTCGTGCAAGTCCGCACCATCAATGCGGGCGTCGGCGGGGAAAACGGCAACGCCAGTGTACGGGCGACCGGCTGTTCGCTGGCGGACAATCTGTTCGCGAAATCAGCCGCACAAACGGAAGGCGGCGAAAGTTTCATCGTGCCAGTTTTGACGCTCGCAAAGGTGCTGAAACAAGTGGGCGCGGCGGAGCGCGAGTTCGATTTGCTCAAGGTGGACTGCGAGGGCGCGGAGTATTCCATCATCGAGGAATCCTCGCCGGCGCTGCTGAGGCGGTTCGCAAATGTCGTGATGGAACTGCACCCGCCTGCCGCGGGGTGCAGCGTGGATCGGCTTTACCGGAAGATGGAGTCCAGCGGCTTCACGACCACGGAGGCGCAGCCTCGCGAAATGACCTGCGGCGAACTGCGTTTCTGGACGCGCACCGAGCCGTGAACATCGGGCTCTTCGCGGTCAACCAGCTTGGTGACAACGTCGTCTTCCTGCCGGTGGTGCAGGTGCTGCGCGGCAAATTTCCCGACTGGCGGCCCTTCCTCGCCACGACCCCGACGGCGGAGGCGCTCTACGATGCAGATGTGCCGCCGGACCGGCGGCTGGTGATCCTTCGCGCGGATTTTAACGGCGCGTGGCGAAACCCGTTCCGGCTCGTGCGACTCGCAGTGCGCGTTTTTTCGGAACGGCTCGACGGCTCGGTTCTCGCCGATGATCAGGGGAACGTGGCGCATCTCCTGGCACTCCTCGGCGGTGGCCGGATTCGGGTCGGGATGCGCCGCGAGTATGTCAGGGTGCGCGGTGGCTTGACGCACGGCGTCGCGCCTTCGCCGGGCGTGTCTCCGGCGCTCCAGAACTGGGAAATCGCACGCGCCGCCGTCCGCGCATTCGGGGGAGGGGACATCGCCCCGCGTCCGCCGGCGCCCGACCTGGGCCACTTGGTGCGGGGCGCGATTCGGAGACCGAAAAGGATCATCATTCACGCGGGGGCGAGCATGGCGTTCAAGCGATGGCACCCGGATCGCTTCCGTGAACTCGCCGTGCGTCTCGCCACGGATTTCGAGGTGATCTGGATCGAGCAGCCCGAACTCGGGGAGGTTCAACTTCCGGACAACGTCACGCGCGTTGCCTCCGGATCGCTTCAGGAATTCGTCCACCTGCTCGGCACCGCGTCGCTGCTGGTCGCCAACAACTCCGGGCCGATGAATCTTGCCGCGGCCATCGGCACTCCGGCGGTCATCATCAGCGGTCCGGCGCATCCGGCGTGGGATCCCATCTGGCACGCCGAGAAGTTCCTCATCCTCCGGGAAACATCCCTGCCATGCCTCCCCTGCGAGACCGAGCGCCGCGCCGTCACGGAATGTTCCAATGTCGCGAATCCGATGGCCTGCATGAAGGCATGGAGCGTCCAGACGGTTTACGAGCGCACAGTGGAATGGGCCGCGCGCTGGGCCGGTGATGCAGCGAATCCAAAGTCATGTGCGGATTCCTAGGCTGGTTTTCAAAATCTGCCGGGGCGCAGCCACCTTCGCGTCTGGCCGCCGCGCTCGATCTGATCCGGCATCGCGGTCCGGACGACGCGGGCGTGGAAAACGGTCCCGGCTGGTGGATGGGATTCCGCCGGCTCTCGATTCTCGATCTCTCGCCGGCGGCACATCAGCCGATGAATTTTGGCGGCACGCGCTGGCTGATTTTTAATGGCGAGATCTACAACTACCGCGATTTGCGCACCGCGTTCGGCGGTGAAACTTTTCATTCGAGCGGCGACACCGAGATCCTCGGAAAGCTGATCGAGCGCGACGGCCCGGAAGCGGCGCTCGGAAAATTGCGCGGCATGTTCGCCTTCGCGTGGTGGGACAGCGTGCGGCGGACGCTCACGCTTGCCCGCGACGCATTTGGGATCAAGCCGCTCTACGTGCATGAGGACGGGGACGGCATCCTCGTTTGCTCGGAGATCGCGCCGCTGCATTTCCTTCTCGGGGAAAAGCCGCGCGTGAGCCAGGAATCCGTGGGCCAATATTTCCGATGGGGATCCGTCCAGGGGCCGGGCACGATCCTCGAATCCGTCGAATCGCTGCACCCCGGGGAAGTGCGGACATGGTCCTGCGAGGGATCGGGCAGCAAACGCTATTTCACACCGCGATGGCCCGCGAAGCGCGACTGGAAAAACGACGAGGGCGCGATCCAAAACGAGGTGAGGGAGAAATTTTTGGACAGCGTGCGGCATCACCTGATCAGCGATGTGCCGGTGGGCGTCTTTCTCAGCGGCGGGCTCGATTCGAGCATCATCTGCGCGGCGATGAAGGAACTCGGCGTTCCGGAGGTCCGCGCATTTTCGGTCGGTTACGAGGGCGATGCAGGCGTGGAGGATGAGAGCGACACCGCGCGCAGGACCGCGGAACACCTCGGGGTGCAGTTCAACGTCGAACGCGTTTCATCGCGCGGGCTGTTCGACAGCTTCGACCATTTCATCACGCACCTCGATCAGCCGTCCGGCGACGCGCTGAATGTGTATCTCGTGTCGCGCGCCGCATCGCGCCACGTGAAGGTCGCGCTCAGCGGGCTCGGCGCGGATGAGATGTTCGGCGGCTACAACCACTACCGCATGCTGAAGCTCGCGATGGAATTCCGCGCGTGGCGCTTCATCCCGTGCCGTGCGGCGATCACGCGGCTCTTCCATTCGCTCCCGGCGCGGATGAAAGTGAACCGCGCAGTGAGGACACTCGCATTCATCGCCGGAGCGCGCGGGCGCAGCGTGCCGGAGCTGTTCGCCTCCGCGCGCACCATCATGCCGCCGGACGATGTCCGCGCGCTGCTCCCCGGAATCCGCCCGGATGCGGACGCCGCGCTCTTCCCGCAGGAGTGGCCGCGGTTGGCCACCGACATCGAAAATGCCGCGCCGGATTCGTGGCTCAACCAGGTCCTCCTGCTCGAAACACAAACCTACCTCGCAAACACGCTGCTGCGCGATGCGGACTGCATGAGCATGGCGCATTCGCTGGAATTGCGCGTCCCGTTTGTGGATCTCGAGGTCTTCGCGCTCGCAGGCCGCGTGCCGCCGTCGCTGAAGCTCGGTGCAAAATCGGGCAAGCTGATTTTGCGCGAGGCGTTCAAGGATCTCCTGCCGCCGTGGATTTACGACGATCGGAAAAAGAAGACCTTCACACTCCCGCTCATGCGCTGGCTGCGTGAGCCGATCTGGAAGGATCGCGTGCATGCGGTGCTCGGCTCGCAGGCGTGCCGGGATCGCGGCTGGTTCGATCCGCGGGAGGTCGAGGCGCATCTCCGCGCGTTTTACTCGCTCGCGGAATCCGGCAAGCGCATTTTCCCCTACAGCCAGCGCGTGTGGCAGCTTTTCGTCCTCGAATCATGGGCGCAGCATCATCTCGATCGGACGCCGGAAAACGCATGAGCACGGAAAAGCGACACCGGCTGCTGCAGGTCTTCAATCACTACCTCGAGCGCGGCGGCGAGGAGGCATCGGTCCACCGCATCTTTGATCTCCTGTCGCCTTCCATGGAGATGCACCGCTGCGCGTTCAACAGCAGCGCTTGGACAGGGGCAGACGCGCCGCCCGCGTGGAGCCAGGCGCTGCGGATGATCCGCAATCCATCCTCGCTGCGCACCCTGCGTGAGGCGCACCGCGCAAACCGGCCCGATGCGTGGCTGGTGCACAATGTGTTCCCCGTCGGCTCGGCGGCGATCTATCGCGAAGCGCTGAAACTCCGCGTGCCGATCATCGCCTACATCCACAATTTCCGCCCGTTCTCCGTGAACGGCTACCTGTGGGCCGGGGACGAAATCGCCACGGGCGGATTGCGGAAAAATTTCTGGCAGGAAATCCGCCACGGGGCCTGGCAGGACTCCGTCGTCAAGACCGCGTGGTTCGCATTCGTGCTCACGCTCATGCACCGGCTGCGCTGGTTCCGTGCGGTGAAGGCGTGGGTCGCGATCTCCGATTTCATGCGGGAAAAATTCATCGGGGCCGGTGTTCCCGCCGCCGATATTTTCACCGTGCGCCACGCGTGGCGTCCGATGGCGGAGCCGCCCGCGCCGCAGGATCGCGGCCACTGGCTTTTCCTCGGGCGGCTGATCCCGGCGAAAGGAATCGCCGTGCTTTTCGACGCATGGAAAATCATCCGCGTGGAACTCGGCGAACGCGCGCCACGGCTTGTGATCGCCGGTGCGGGGCCGATGGAATCGCAGGTGCGCGAACTCGCGGCGCAGAATCCGGCCGTGGAATTCCGCGGCCTCGTGAGCGGTGCGGAGAAGCACGGATTGATCGCGGGCTGCCGCGCGATGATCGCGCCCTCCGTGTGGTGGGAACCGCTCGGCCTCGTGACTTACGAGGCGTACGATTTTGCAAAGCCGATGCTCGCCGCGCGCTCGGGCGGCCTCACCGAGACCGTGGTGCATAGGGAGACGGGCCTTTTGCACGGGCCGGGAAACGCCGCGGAACTCGCGCGCCAGGTGATCGAACTCGATGCCGCGCCGGAGCGCCGCGCCGCGATGGGCCGCGCGGGCCGCGCATGGCTGATCGCAAATACGAACGAGCAGGACTGGCTGCGGAAATTCACCCGTGTCGTCGAGCACGCCGTCGCAGGACGGGGTGCCCCGGCAGTTGACAGGCCGTAGTCGCGAGCTTAACCGCTGATCAAATATGCACCCTGCCCACACCGCTGATCCAGCCAGCCTGCCGGACCGCATCGGCTGAAGGCACCTCGAATTATGGACGAAGAAAGCCGGAACATTGAGGCGTGGAAGAATGACGCGATGAGTGACACGCGCGACCGGCTCGCGAAGGGTGCGGCGGGGGAAAATGAAAAGAACCGGCTGTGGTGGGAGGCCCTGCCGATGACTTACGAGGACTGGGGCAGCGGCGACCGTGAGCCGCACACGAAGGAGGATTTTGAAAAGGTGGACCGCCACTATTTTCGCACAAACCCGTACTTGGAGACGCATGTGGATTGGGCCGGCTTCCGCGGCAAGCGCGTGCTCGAAATCGGGTGCGGGGCCGGCAGCGCCACATGCCGTTTCGCCAGCGAGGGCGCCTCGGTCCAGGCGGTGGACATCACGGCGAATGCGGTCACGCTCACGCGCCGGCATGTCGAGGTCTGCGGAATCAAGGACGTGCGCGTGACGCAGATTGATGCGGAGGATTTGAGCCAGCTTGAGGACGGAACTTTCGACTTTGTGTATTCATGGGGTGTGATGCACCACAGCGCGCATCCCGAGCGGTGCTTCCGCGAGGCGGCAAAAAAAGTCAGGCCCGGCGGCAGCGGGCTGATCATGGTCTATCATCGGAACAGCCTGCGATACCGGGTGCGGGGCGCAGCCTATCTGCTGCTCAAGGGCAAGCTGCTGAAGGGAGACAATTGGGAAACGGTGCAGCGTCATTACACGGACGGTTTTTACCACAAGCATTACACCCGCAAGACCCTAGCCGTTGCGATGGAGGAGGCGGGATTTACTGTGGAAAAAATCGATGTCTGCCACATGAGTTCGCGCATGGTTCCGTGGATTCCCGAGCGCCTGAGACAGTGGCTGAAGAGTAAGTTCGGCTGGTTGATCGTGGCGCGGGTGCGCCGCCCGTGACGCGGTGCGGCGGCGTCCGATCGGGTGGCTCCGGTGCGCCAGCGGAATTTGATCTTCAGACGAGGCGCTCCCCGGATACACTGCGCCATGCAGAAGTTTAAACAGTTTGTCCGTGCGGTCGGGCTGTCCATTTTCCGGGCGCTCGGCACGACCATCGTGGATGCGGAGACGGGCGAGCGGCTCGGGCGCGCGTTTCTCTTTGCGTGGCGCGGGACGATCAAGGTAATCGGCCTCGATGTGCCGGTGCGCCCCGTCTTCCTGCCGCAGACGCGGCTGACCTATTGGAAGCAGGAGATCGGATTCACCGTGCATCCCGCGCCGGATTTTCCCCGCTGTGGAAAAGACGCTTAACATCATCCTCACGCACCAGCCCCCGCCGTGCGTGGAGCGGATGCTCGCGTGGTGGAAGCGATGCGCGCCCCGCGAGGATGTGCTGCTTGCGTTCGGTGGGTCGGAGGAAAATTTTCGTGGTGCAAATCACGCGCAGAAATTTTTCGTGAGCGATCCGCGCCTGCGGACGAAGGATCACCAACGCGAGATGCAGAGCTACACGGCGATTTTCCGCGAGGCGTCCGCGTGGATGCGCGGGCGCGATTTCACTCACGTCCATTTCTGCGAATACGATCACGTCCCGCTCGCGCCGGATCTGAATGCGCTCCAGCGTGCGCGCGTGACGGCGGACGGTGCGGATGTGATCGGCTGCCGCGTGATGCGCGTGGACGGCACGAGCCATCCCCACTTTCTCAACCACAGCGCCAACGTCGGCTTCCGCGAATTCTGGAGCCGCATCACGCGCCGCTACGATCCGCGTGTGGTGCTCAGCATGTTCGTCACCGGTTCCGTGTGGACGCGCGAGGCGTTCGACGCGGTGGCTGCGATCACCGAGCCGTTCCCGGTGTATCTGGAAATCTGGCTTCCCACGCTCGCGCACCACCTCGGCTTCCGGGTGCGCGATCTTCCGGATCAAAATCCGTTTGTGCGCAATCTCGGCGACATGGCCGGGAGCATGGAAGCCGCGCGTCGCGCAGGAGCATGGGCGGTTCACCCGGTGAAATCACTCGAAGGGCTGCAGTGGGGAGGGGAGTGAGGCGTGTGAGGGCATCCCAGAAGTGCGTTGAAGCGCATCGGGGACGCAGTTAGGTTTTGCGCGATGGCGGACACTTCGCAGCCTAGCCTCCCGCTCGATGAACCGATCCGTGAACCGGATCGCGCCGCGTTTGATTTTGCCGATGTGCCGCGGCTGCTCGCGGCATTTTTCCGCTGGTGCGTGGGCAATCCCGCGCAGACGCTGCTGCTTGCGGTGCTCGCGGGCGTGATCGGTTTTGCGTATTTCGGGATCCCCGCGTTTCTCGGCGGGAAGATCAGCGCAGCGCAATGGATCATGGCCGGATGGAGCGCGGAAAATGATCAGCAGCACTGCTGGGGAATCATCCCGGTGGCCGTCGCGCTCGTGCTTTTCCGCTGGCGCGAGATTGCCGCGCTGCCGAAACAGGGCGCGAATTCCGGCCTGTGGGTTGCAGGCGCGGGCGTGCTGCTCTTCATCGCAGGCGTGAGGTGTACGGAGGCGCGCTACACGATCTTTGCGCTGCCATTGCTGTGCTATGGTGCAGTGCGGTTTCTCTTCGGCGTGCAGCTCAGCCGCGTCGTTCTTTTTCCGTGCGTGTTCCTCCTTTTCATGACGCCGCTCGGCGGTCTCGTGCAGGGTACGGTTCCGTTGCAGGTGCTCACGGGGAAGGCCATAGCCATGCTGTCCTCGGTGTGCGGCATCCCGATCCTCGTGGATGGCAGCAACCTTTCGTCGCCCGACGGGCGTTTCCCGCCGATGGAAATCGCGGGCGGCTGCTCGGGTATCCGATCGCTCATGGCGATGAGCGCGCTCGCCGCGCTGTACGCGTACTTCACGATGCGCGGGCCGGTGCGCGGTGTGGTGCTCTTCTGCGGCTCGCTGATCTTCGCGGTGCTCGGGAATTTTGCGCGCGTTTTTTCCGTCGTGCTCTTCGCGCGCTTCCTCGATGCGAAGACCGCCACGGGCCTTTACCACGACTGGTCGGGCCTCGTGTTCTTCCCGGTCGCGGTGCTTGCGATGGTGGGATTTGGAAATGTGCTCAGCCGCGACTGGTCGGAGAGCTTCGCGCGGTGGTTCGCACTGAAGCCCGCGTCCGCCGCCGTGGGCGGCGGCGCCCCCGCCGCGCCGCCGAAAAAAACCAAGCCGAAGAAACCGCTGCGCTATGACTACTAGCCGGCTCGCGACCCTTGTCGCATTCATCACGCTTGGAATTGCGACGGTCTTCCTGCTTCCGAAAGGCGGCGAGCAGCCCGCGGGCATCGTGATGGAGTTGCCGGATTTCGTCGGCAACTGGAAGGGCACCAATGCGGAGATGTCGCAGGCCGAACGCGAGACGCTCGGCGAAGCCTCCGGCACGCGCTTTGCCCGCAAGACCTACCGCAATCTCGACGGCTACGAAATCATGGTCTCCATCGTGCTTTCAGGGCGCGACATGAGCGCGAGCATCCATCGTCCCGAGCGCTGCCTCCAGGCGCAGGGATGGACGCTGCTCGGTGCCGACCACTTCGTGGTGTCGCTGCCGCAGCGCGGGAATTTTCCCGTGGCGGAACTGCGCAGCACGCGTCCGAACAGAGCTGACAGCACTGCACCGCCGATCGAGCTGCAGGCATTTTACTGGTTCGTCGGCGAAAAGGACATCAGCGCGGGCCACTGGTCACGCTGGGCGATTGATAATCGCGACCGGCTCTTCCGCGGCGTGAGCCAGCGCTGGGCCTACATTCTCGTGAGCGCCGCCGTGCCGACGGTGAAGGATCCGAAGGACAGCGACGCGCTCCGCAAGTGGTCGGGCAACGCCGTCCGTGAATTCATCCGGCTGCTCGCGCCGAAGATCCACCTCGACTCGGTGCGCTACAACTGAGCGAAGCCACGTAGCCGCGTAGCCGCGCTCGTGAAAGCGCGGGCACTCCTTGTTTTCCCGGGGGAAGATCAGCCCGCGCTTTCACAAGCGCAGCTACGAAGCTACTTCAGCTTCGCGGCCACGAGCGCTTCGAGCTTCACGATGTCCACGGCGAATTTGCGGATGCCGTCCGCCGTCTTCTCCGTCGCCATCGCGTCGTCGTTCAACTCGTAACGGAACGTCTTCTCGTCGTAGTGCAGCTTTGCGATGTCCATGCCCTTCGCGGCAGCCGCGTCGAGTTTGCGTGTGAGCGGGTCGGTGCTCGCCTGGAGTTCGCCGAGCAGCCCGGGGCTGATCGTGAGCAGGTCGCAGCCTGCGAGTTCCGTGATCTCGCCCTTGTTGCGAAAGCTCGCGCCCATCACCTCGGTCTTGTGGCCGAATTTCTTGTAGTAGTTGTAAATCTGCGTGACCGACACGACGCCGGGATCTTCCGTCGGCGCGTAGTCTTTCTTCGTGCTCGCCTTGAACCAGTCGAGGATGCGCCCGACGAACGGCGAGATGAGCTGGATGCCGCCCTCCGCGCACGCGACGGCCTGCGCGAGTGAAAAGAGGAGCGTGAGATTGCAGTGGATGCCTTCCTTTTCCAGCACCTCAGCGGCCTTGATGCCCTCCCAAGTGCTCGCGATTTTGATCAGCACGCGGTCGCGCGAAATGCCGCTCTTCTCGTAAAGTGCGATGAGCTGGCGGCCCTTCGCGATCGAGCCCGCAGTATCGAATGACAGGCGCGCATCCGTTTCCGTGCTCACGCGGCCGGGAACGATCTTCAGGATTTCGAGACCGAAGTTCACGAGGATGTGGTCCACCACGTCGTCCACCTGCTTCGCACCGGTGAGGCCGCTGCCCTTGCGATCCGTCACGGCCTTGTCCACGAGCGGCGCATACTCCGGCTTCGAGGCGGCGGCGAGGATGAGCGAGGGATTCGTCGTCGCGTCCTGCGGCTTGTAGGCCTTCATGGATTCAAAGTCGCCCGTGTCGGCGACGACTTTGGTGAGTTGCTTGAGCTGGTCGAGTTGCGTGGTCATGGTGTGTTGAAAGAGCGCGGGTCTTTGGAAAATGGGGGTCGAGCGTATGCACATCCGGGCGGCGCGCAAACGGGAATTTCGCCGACGGTCAAATCGTCGGCGTGATTTTCCAAATGCTACGCGATCCCCGACTCCGCGCGCAGCTTGTCGAATGCGTCCCATTCATTCGCGTAGAACGGATACGGCACCGCGGTCGCGTGCGGCTTGTGGCGGAAATGTTTGTAGGCCCACAGCCACAGGCCGGGCTCGCGACGGAGGCTCGGCTCAAAGTGATCCCAGCACGCCTGCGCGATTTCGCGGAGCGTCGCGGCGGGCGGGCATTCGAGGATGGTCAGACGCGCTTCGCACGAGCCGTCGCGCTGCGGAACGGTGTCCACGCAGGCGATGATCGCATCGGCACGCTGGGCGAGCACCGCGTGGAGGATGCTCGCGCTCATTTCCATGCCAAACGCGCGCACGATGGTCGCGGCCTGCGAAGGGGCGACGCTCAGGTCGCAGAGGAATGCCGCGCGCCCCCCGCGCTTGACCGTGCGCAACATGCGCAGCATCGAGTTTTCCTGCGGAATGATCGTCTGGCCGGTCACTTCGCGCAGGGACTTGAAGACGGCGTCGAGCCCCGGGTTCTTAAAATTCTCCGCGACCGCGATCGCGCCGGGGCCGCCAAAGCCGCACGCGAGGCTCGACCATTCCCAGTTTGCGGCGTGCAGCGAGACGTAGATGACGCCGCGTTTCTCGCGGGCCGCGCGCTCATTCAGGATTTCCCAGCCGTGCAGCCGGAGGTTGTGCCGGTTCTTCGGACGGGCGAGGGCGGGCGACCAGAAAAGATCCACCATCGTCCGTGCAAAATTGCGGTAGCTCGCGTGGATGATCTCGCGCTTCTGCGCGTCCGTGAGCGAAGGCCCGAGGTTCGCGCATTCCAAGTTCGCCATGGCCACGTCGCGCCCGCGGCGATCCAGCATGAATGCGACGGTGCCGAGACCGTTCGCGAGGTGGATGCAGCTCTGCCGCGTGAGGTGCGGGATCCACCATGCGAGCAACCGCATGAGGGCGGTCTCGATGAAGTGGCGGATCTTTTTGAAAGGAGACATGCGGCGGGAAAGTGAGTGCTCAGTGCTCAGTTGTCAGTGCTCAGAGCGCGGACTCCGGGCATCGGTTGCCGTATGGGAAATGAACGCACGAACATTTTCACGCGACTGAATACTGATTTACTGAGAACTGAGAACTGAGAACTGAGAACTGAACCACATGGACTCCGCCGACATCCTCGCCATCGCACGCCGCATCCTCGCGCAGCCCACCGCGCCCTTCCACGAGGACGCCGTGAGGCGTGAAATCCGCGCACTGCTGGCGGACTGCCCGCACGTGGCGCTCACTGAGGATCGCTTCGGCAATCTCCTCGCACACTACCGGCGCGGGAAAGCAGCCGCACGTCTCGCTTTCGCCGCGCACATGGATCACCCCGCGTATGTTGGGCGCGAATTCCTCGGCGGCGTGCCCGAGCGCTATTTGAAAAAGAAGCCCGCGACGAAAAAATTCGGCGCATTCCGAATGTGGGATCTCCCCGCGTGCGAAATCCGCGCGGGCCGCATCCGTTCGCGTGTGTGCGACGACCTCATCGGCTGCACGGCCATCGTCGCGATGCTCCGCGAACTCGAGCGCACCGGCGCGGAGTGCGCTGCGTGGGGGCTTTTCACCCGCGCCGAGGAGGTCGGGTTCGTCGGCGCGATCGAGTTGGCGAAAAGCGGGCTCCTTCCAAAATCCGTCACCGTCGTCTCGCTCGAGACGAGCAGCGTGAAAGGCGGCCCGGTGAAAATCGGCGCAGGCCCCATCATCCGCGTCGGCGACCGCACGAGCGTATTCGACTCCGCCGCCACCGCGCAGCTTCAGGCCGCCGCGAAAGCCGCGGGCATCACGCATCAGCGCGCGCTCATGCAGGGCGGCACCTGCGAGGCTACCGCTTATGCGCTCTACGGCTACCGTACCGCCGCGATGTGCGTCGCGCTCGGGAACTACCACAACTGCGGCCCCGGCGACCGCATCGCGCCGGAATACGTGAGCGTCACCGACACCCTCGGCATGGCGCGCCTCTGCGCCGCAGCCGCGACCGCAGCCGACACCGACCCGCACCGCGACCTCCGCAAATCGCTGGAGAAACGCCTCGCCGACCACCGCCGCTTTTTCCGAAAGCTCGAAAAGTGATCCCTCATTTAGAACTGCGGCAAACGCGACGGGCACGGTGAAAAAGCCATCGCCGCGTTCTCCGTGCATGCTGCGGTTCAATCCTTCGCCTTCGCCCAAAGACGGACCTATGAGGATCTTGCAAAACCCGTCGATGGGGACGGAATTATCCTTCAAAATGATGTGAACGCAGCGATGGGGAGGGGATCGAAGAGTGGATGCATCAACTGAGCGATTTTTCCGTGTTTCTCCAAGGCA
>Ga0209596_1001551_pt1 | contig 19632 bp, 18 predicted proteins | sample M_130807_MF_Meta_FD_187314 | JGI IMG/M metagenome (GOLD analysis project Ga0209596, IMG submission 187314) | Freshwater microbial communities from Lake Montjoie, Canada to study carbon cycling - M_130807_MF_MetaG (SPAdes) (version 2) | ecosystem: Environmental > Aquatic > Freshwater > Lake...
TTGAATCATGTTATTAAATATAATCGCGACGATGCCGGAATTATTACAACCGACGGAACCACAATTACTATTGCGCGCCAACGCAAGGAAGGATTTTTAGAAATGTTTTCAAAGATTTAATTTTTAAATATTAGCTCCATGCAGTTGCTAACCGCGCTTCTATCACAATTTCGCAGCCCAAATTCTCTGTTGTATTTCCAAATACTAAGTATTGCTGCTGCATTCTCAATTCTTTAAAATCATCAATTGAATAAAAACACTTTTGTAAAATCAAAAAAATTAAATGCATGAAAAAATTTATTCTTCTTGCTGCAATTGCTTTCGCAATTGACAGTTCACTTTTCACCACTTCAGTTTCGGCCCAATGGAGTTTAACCGGAAATGCAGGAACAACTGCCGGAACCAATTTCATCGGAACTACTGACGCGAAAGATTTTGTATTTAAAACCAATGGTGTCGAAAAAGGAAGAATAAAATCAGCCGCAGGATTTCAATTCGGAACAAGTGGAGTAAATCTTGCAAAATTTGATACTGGTGGAAATCTATCTTTTACTGGTAATGCGGCTTATAAAGTTGCTGCTAACAAATACGCTTTTCAATATGCAGGAAACCCCAACTATGGCTTGTTTTTTAATGCTCAATCCTTATTATATGAATTCAGAACAAGTACTGCAGCCTCAGTATTCTCAATTGGAGCAAATACAGGTAATGGAATATTTACCGGCAATTTAAAAGTGGGGGCTTACACATTTCCATCAACTGATGGAACAAGCGGACAAGTTTTAAAAACAAATGGAGCTGGTGTGCTGTCATGGAGTGCTGATAATAATTCCGGAGGCGGAGGTTCACAATGGACAACTAACGGAACCGCTGTTTATTACAATACAGGAAATGTTGGAATCGGAACATCAACTCCTCTAACAAAATTACATATTGTTTCAACCACAGATAATCCAATGACAATTGATGGTGCAGCAGGAATGTATATTGGCCTTTATGAAGGTGGATCATATCGTGGATACCTTGGTTCATATTCAGGAAGCGCAACAGATGTAGATTTCGGGACAGGTGGCAGTAACACAACCGGCAAATTAAATTTCACAATTCAGGCTTCGCCTAAAATGACTATTGATGCTTCAGGCAATGTTGGAATTGGAACTACTTCTCCCCCTGCAAAATTTGTCGTATCACAAGCATCTTCTACAATTGCAACAGCTTCATTCGTAAATACCACAATGGGGCCGAACATAAGTTGGATAAATTTCGGAACAACTGGTGATTGGTATATCCGCTCATCATCCAATACTGGCAAGGTGATATTACAAGATCAAAGCACCACAGCACAAGTTTGCATTGGCTCTACCCAAGCTGCTACCGGATATAAGTTGTCAGTTGATGGGAAAATAATTTGCGAAGAAGTAAAAGTACAAAACTCTACTGCATGGCCTGATTATGTTTTCACTTCATCATACAAACTGCCCGATTTACTTTCAGTAGAAAAACAAATCCAATCCGACGGTCATCTTTCAGGTGTCCCTTCAGCGCAAGAAGTTTGCGATAACGGAATTTCATTAGGAGAAATGCAGGCTACACTATTGCAAAAAATTGAAGAACTAACACTCTACATGATTGACCAGCAAAAGCAAATCAATCAACTGAAATCAGATAATGAAGAATTGAAAATTTCATTGCTGAAATAATTATTCAATGAATAAAATTTTTTAGCAATGAAAAAGATTTTACTGATAATGCTAAGCACACTTTGGATAAGCGTGCAAGCACAACAAACCGAAAATTCGGAATACAAGAATTTCTACGACTTTCAAAAAGCATTTTATGATAAGTATAAATCAGAAATGGAATTTGAAAAAGTTGGCGGTGAAGGGGAACACGAGGGTGAACTTGAACAGTTCAAGCGATTTGAGAAGTGGAATGAACCGCGTTTGTATCCGACAGGTGAATGGAAAAATACTTATAAACTTGCGTTAGATGCCGAACTGGAAATAAAAAATCAACTCCGCTCAAACAATGGAAGATGGCAATCTTGTGGTCCAAATAATGTAAATGCTGTTATTTCAGTTGTTCAGGGCATAGGTCGAGTAAATAGAATAGTTGTCGGTCAGTCAGGTGCTATTTACGCGGCAACAGATCAGGCAGGGCTTTGGAAAAGAGTTGGGACAACATGGTCGTGTCTGACCAATTTTATTCCTAATCTTAGTGTTTCAGGAATGGCAATTGACCCTTTGGATGAGAATGTAATTTATATTATTACAGGAAATGCGGATGGAGCCAACGGTCCTGCACTTACATCAGACGGTATTTATAAAACCAATGATGGAGGTATTTCTTGGTATAGAACAGGATATCAATTACCAGTTAACAGTGATTGGCGGGGATATAAAATTGTGGTAAATCCAAACATGGGTAATGTTTTAATGGTGGCATCAACAGCTGGAATATTAAAGTCTGTCGATTCAGGATTGACATGGGATACTGTAGCCACTGAACCAGGATTTGCATTTACCGATATTGAAATGAAGCCGAATAATTCAAATTATTGGTATGCCTGTACACAAAATTTTATTTATAGATCAGTAAGTAATGGTTCTACATGGAGTACTGCTCATGCAACTAACGCATTAAATTCTGATGGTAAAGTAACCAGAGCAGCAATCGCTGTAACTCCTGCTAATGGGAATGTTGTTTATATTTTATGCGGCGGACAAATTCCTGGTTCAAGTGGTTTTGTTCGGTTGTTAAAATCATCAAATGCCGGCACTACTTTTTCATTTACAACGATGTCTGATTTTTCCAATTCGCCGAACATACTTGGGTGGACTAATAATGGCTCCGACATGAATGCATCGCAGGCGAATTATGATTTGGCCATAGCTGTTTCTTCAACGAACGAAAATCATATTTATACCGGTGGAATTAATGTTTGGTACAATGGATCAGGAGGTGCAAGCGGTTCGTGGTCTCTCGGAAGTTACTGGGCAGATGATGGAAGTACACTGGTTGACAAAATGCATGCTGACCAGCACGAGCTATTAATGTTTAATGATGATTTGTATGTTGGAAATGATGGCGGTATATATTATCAGGACAGGCAGGCAACTGACCCGAACTGGGATCCTTTATATAGTGGAATGAACATTACTCAATTCTTTTCGATTGAACTTGATCCTACAAATCCGAATGGTCACACTTTACTTGGAGCACAGGATAATGGGGAAATGCTTTACGATGGTGATGACAATTTTCAAACTTTATGGGGTGGTGATGGAGGCGAAGGCTGCGTTGATCCAACTGATAATAACCGTTACTATTTCTATATTAATTACAACTTGATGAAAGATGGTTGTGATTTATGCTGGCCTGGTCCATTAAATCCTCCGGGAGGATGTAATTGCATTGATGATTCAACACAATTTACTACATGGGGTATCAGAGCCTTGGAAATAGACCCAACAAATAATCTTGTACTATATGCAGGCTACACTTGCTTACATAAAACTACAAATGGAGGATCATCCTGGTCAAAAGTAAGTGGAATACCTTGTCTAAATGCTTTTGGCGGAACGATAATTGATTTAGATTTTGATGCCACCAACCGATTGTGGGTATTAAAATCAGGTGGCGTTTATCGGCAAAATTCTTATGGGTCTGCGAACTTTACAAATGTGACATCAAATTTGCCCGTTTCACTTGTATCAATGACCGGACTTGCATGTTCAAACACAAATTCAAATATTGCCTTTGTAACTTTTTCAGGATATCAGGCCAGCGAAAAAGTTTATTATACTTATGATGGCGGTATAACCTGGACTAATATTTCAGGGTTACTTCCTAATATTCCGGTTAATTGTGTTGTGTATCAACCAAATTCAAATGATGGAGTTTACATTGGTACTGATATAGGTGTTTTTTATTCTGATAACGATTTGATTTTATGGACTCCATTCAGAAATGGAATGCCATCAGTGGCTGTTACTGATATGGAAATCAGTACTGTTGACAATATGCTTTATGCTTCAACTTTTGGAAGAGGATTGTGGAAGACTGATTTATTTAATGGATGCCAGAGTGCTATTAAAATAACAGATGGCATACTCACTTCAGATGGATATGTAGGGTCATTTCAATATACATCAGGCTATTATTCTTATCGAGCAACCGATTCAATAATAGTGAATATGCCATTAACTGCAGGGCTTGGTCAGAATGTAAATATGATTTCAGAAGGATACATTAAACTGAAAGAAGGATTCGAGGTAAAAAACAATTCTGAATTTCGAGCATTTTATAATTCATATTGTTTTTCAGCACTTTATTCATATTTAAAAGGAGAATATGCCGGAGAACTTTCAACAAATGAAAATCAAAACACGGTCACAAATTCAATAGATGAAATTCTTCTGGCAGTATATCCGAATCCATTCACAGATGAATTAAAAATGGGAATTCAGATTCCTGATATTAATAATCCTGTTCAGATTTCGTTTTCCGATTTAAGCGGAAGAATGATTGAAGTTCCATTCACTCAATCAACTTATGATGGTGAAGTAAGTGGCTTCAGATTTAATACAACTCAACTGGCAGATGGTACCTACATTATTTCGGTTCGCTCCGGAAATTCTGTTCAAACTAAAAAAGTAATTAAACTTTCAACCGAATAAATTCAACTATTAATTTGAACTGTTCATGCCGCTTCAAAATTTTTGAAGCGGCTTTTTATTTTTTACAGAAAATTTTCCATTTGTTAATATCCTGAAAGAAAATTCTATTCTTTTGAAAATACTTTTGAAAAAATTGCGAAAGCAATTTCAACCGCTTGTTTTCGTTAATAGATTTTCAACTGATGAAAAAACTTGTCATTCTATCGTTCCTGTTTCTGCTGCTGATTTTTTCGTTCAGTAAAAAATCAATTGCAGGAATCACTCCTGAAGATTTGCAAACAATCCGAATTTATGAGGATTCGCTTTCAATTTTAGCTGACTCTATTGTAAATGGATCAGAACAAGGAGTCAGGCAATTAGCTTGTTATGAATTTATTCCAATGCTTATTAAAGCATTAAAAGTTAAAAATTCATTTGAATATCCATTCGATAGCCTGAGGCAAATAAATATTATGTATTCTGACGATAAAAAATTCAGAATATTCAACTGGAATTTACTAAAAACCACAGGTGTCTATCGATACTATGGAGCAATTCAAAAAAAATCATCTGATTTAAAAATCTGGCCTTTATATGATTATTCCGATTACATAAAAACCCCAAACGATACTATCACTTCAAACGAAAGATGGTTTGGAATGTTGTACTATCAGATTATTCAGGAAGGAAAACACTATTTATTATTTGGCTGGGATGGAAATACTTTGCTTAGTAATAAAAAAATTATTGATGTGTTGAGTTTCGACAAAAAGGGCAATCCGGTTTTCGGGGCAAAAATTTTTAATACTGGCACAATTGAATCCCCAAAGTTTGTATCTCGTTTTATAATTGAATACAAAGAAATAGCTCAGGTTAGTATGCGATATGACAATGATATGCAAATGATAATTTACGATCATCTTATTCCTATTGATCCGAAAGCCGAAGGTATGTATGAGTTTTATGTTCCGGATGGAAGTTATGAGTCTTTTGAATTGAAAAAGAAAAAATGGATTCATAACACATCTGTTTTCAATTCTACACAAGACCAACCTCCTTTTCCGGAGCCAATTGATTTTGAAAAGAAGAACAAAAAGAAAAATAATCAATAAACCGATTTAATCAACTTCTATTACCAATTTGACATATTTTGAAGTAATGCGGTTCATATCGACTTCTGGCTGAACATCTCCGAATTACTTTTACTTTTGCCGACCTAACATTTTATCTGATGAAAATTATTGCTGTTCCTCAAGCCGCTAAAACTGATGCGATTGTTTTTCTCGCAACAAAAAAAACAGATTGGAAAAAACTGAAAGTCATTCACCGCAATGACATCAATATCATTACTTCAAATCTGAAAAGTGAGATTAATAATTTCATTTTGCAGGGAGGAAATGTACCCGTAATAATTGCAGTTATAGATGACAAAAAAGAAATCAATAAAACCAACGAAGCCATTCGCAAAACAGGAAATACTGTTTGCGGAATTGCTAATCGTTATAAATTAAAAACTGTAACAATTTCCAACGAAAGCGGAATTGCAGGAGCACACTTCCCGTTTACTGAAGGTTTAGCAATGAGCAACTATCAATTCATCAAATACCGAAAGGATGAAAAGAAAACTGCTAATTCCCTTCGTGAAATAAAATTACTTGTTAAAGACACTTCGAAAACCGAAGCCATTAAACTCCATACTATTATTGATGCTATATACATGGTTCGCGATTTAGTAAACGAACCTGTGAATCATTTGAATGCAACTCAATTGGCCGAGTCAATAAAAGCAGCAGGTGTAACTGCAGGATACACTACTACAATTTTCAACAAAAAGAAAATTGAAGAACTGAAAATGGGCGGACTGCTTTCTGTAAATCAGGGAAGCATTGACCCTCCTACTTTCAGCATTATGGAATATAAACCTGCTAATGCCTTGAACAAGCACCCAATTGTATTGGTGGGCAAAGGAGTTGTGTATGATACAGGAGGCTTATCACTGAAGCCAACTGCAAACAGCATGGATTACATGAAGTGCGATATGGGCGGTGCAGCAACTATCACCGGTGCATTATATATAGCAGCGAAAACAGGTTTGCCTTTACACATCATCGGATTGGTTCCGTCAACTGATAATCGATTGAATGGAAATGCATTTGCCCCAGGCGACATCATTAACATGTACGATGGAAGCACTGTTGAAATGCTGAACTCCGATGCTGAAGGAAGAATGATTTTAGCCGATGCACTTGCATGGGCTAAACAATATAAACCCCAATTGGTGATTGATGTGGCAACACTCACAGGTGCAGCTCACCGCGCTCTTGGCGACCACGCCATTGCATACATGGGGACTGCTGATGCTGCAAATAAAAATTTATTAGAAGAAAGTGGTTTTGAAACTTACGAGCGCTTGGTTGGGTTCCCCCTCTGGGATGAATATGGCGATATGTTGAAGAGTGATATTGCCGATATGAAAAATGTTGGCGGGGCACTCGCAGGTCACATTACTGCCGGAAAATTTTTAGAAAAATTCACTGATTACCCATGGTTGCATTTGGATATTGCAGGTATTGCTTTCTACCAAACCAATCAGGGATATAAAGGGAAACATGCATCGGCTTTCGGTGTGCGTTTATTATTTCGATTCTTAGAAAAACTTGCTGCGCAAAACAATGGCTGAACATAAACCGATTATCGGAATTACAAATGGAGATATAAATGGTGTTGGGCTTGAAATAATTCTGAAAACACTCAGTGATAACAGAATTATGGAATTGTGCACTGCGGTAATATATAGTTCAACTAAAGTAGTTTCTTTTCATCGAAAGGCAATTAATCTGGCTAACTTTAATTATACCCAATGCACTTCAGTTGAAAATTTGCAACCCAACACTATCAATATTATTAATTGCTGGGAAGAAGATGCAGCCGTACAGCTAGGAATCGATAATGCCATAGGAGGGAAATATGCATTTAAAAGTTTGAATGCCTGCACATTTGATTGGGTGGAAGGAAAAATACAAGGAATGGTAACTGCACCAATCAATAAGCACAACATGCCTGGTGACGAATTTAAATATAAAGGTCATACAGAATATCTGGCGAGCAAAACCGATGGTGAACCAATGATGATCATGTGCAGTGATGAATTAAAAGTGGGATTAGTAAGTGGTCATGTTCCTGTAATTGAAATTGCAAGCAAGGTGAAGAAAGAAATGATTCTGAAAAAACTGCAACTGCTTAAAGCGTCTTTGCAAATAGATTTCGGAATTGATAAACCAAAAATTGCAGTACTCGGTTTGAATCCGCACAATGGCGACAATGGATTAATCGGCAATGACGAAAACACCGAAGTGATTCCTGCTATCAATGAAGCAAAATCAAAAAACATTTTATGCTTCGGTCCTTTCAGTGCCGATGGTTTTTTCGGTGGCCATCAATATAGAAAATATGATGCTGTTCTCGCCATGTATCATGATCAAGGTCTGATTCCATTTAAAACTATAAGCTTTGATACCGGTGTGAATTTTACTGCCGGCCTTCCATTCATTCGCACTTCACCCGACCATGGACCTGCTTTTGATTTGGCCGGAAGAAATCTGGCGAGTGAAGATTCGTTCCGAAGTGCCCTCTTTATGTGCATTGATATTTATCGTCAACGAAAAGGACATACTGAAATGCATGCGAATCCAATAAAGCATAAGGAATTAGAAAGAGAAAGGGGATAATTTTTTGAATCAAAATTATTATTCAATTAGATTAGAAGTTAATTTATGACTAATAAAAAAAAAGAAGTCGTAAAGCAAAAATCTAAACCTCAAGATTCTTCAACAGAGCGAAATCGATTTTATTTGATTTTTCTTTTTATTTTCTCATTCATAATATATGGCAACACCTTCCAAAATGAATATGCGCTTGACGATGGAATTGTAATTACTCAAAATCACTTTGTTCAAAAAGGAATAGCTGGAATACCGGATATAATAACTCATGATTCCTTTTTTGGATGGCTGAAAGAGGCTAACAACGATGTGGCCGGTGGCCGATATCGCCCACTTTCTTTAGTGAGTTTCGCAATAGAAAATTCTATGTTTGGAAATAACCCTGGAGCAAGTCACTTCATTAATGTTTTACTGTATGCAGTTTTGGGTATGTCTATTTTTATTTTATTGAATCGTTTATTAATTATAAAGCAAACTCAGTTTTCTAATCTTATTCATCTGCCTTTTTTAACTGCCTTATTATTTATTGCACATCCTGTTCACACCGAAGCTGTAGCCAATATTAAAGGCCGTGATGAAATTCTTTCTTTGTTATTTTCCATTATTGCAAGTATTAAATTCATAAAATATATTGATGAAGAAAAAAACAAGAATCTGTTTGCAGGTTTTTTATTTCTCCTTCTCGGAATGTTATCAAAAGAGAATGCAATTACATTTTCTTTAATTATTCCAATTTCAATCTGGTTTTTCAGAAGCCCTTCTTATAAACAGTTTTTTACATTAACAGGTGTGATAATATCGTCGGCTGCTATTTTTCTTTTGCTAAGGCAAACTTTTGCAAATCCATCATTAGATAAAGAAGTTACTGAATTAATGAACAACCCATTTTATGGGAGTTCGAGAACTGAAAAATATGCTACAATCATTTATACTTTTGGGAAATATTTATGGTTGATTTTACTGCCAGTTCATTTAACAAATGATTACTACCCATTCCATATTGAAATACAATCCTTTTCGAGTTCTGGAACATTGATAAGTCTGTTTCTTTGTTTAACCATATTAACAATCGGCATCTTGCAGATTCGAAAAAAGACGATCATTTCATTTTCCGTTTTATTTTTTGCAATTACCTTTTCTGTTGTCTCCAACATTTTTTTTCCAATTGGAACATTTATGTCTGAAAGGTTTTTATTTACTCCATCTTTAGGGTATTGCTTGCTTCTTGCATATTTTATTTCGTTAGTTCCGTATTATAAATCAGGTTTTATCTTATTTAAAAAACCTATAAATCACCACCACCCCCCAGTATCAGACTTTTTTAAAATCAGAGAAATCCAGATTATTCTAATTCTAATAATTGGATTTTATTCCACTCGAACAATTGCTCGGAATTTTGATTGGAAAAACAACTACACTCTTTTTTCTGCAGACATTAATACTTCACCAAATAGTGCTAATGCACATCACGCAATCGCTACCGAATTCAGGAAAGCAGGAGAAAAAAGCAGTATGCTTTCTAAACGCAATGAATTTTACACTAAAGCCATTTTAGAGGATAAAAAAGCTATTGAAATCTACCCAAATTTTACTCAGGCTTATTACAATATTGGAGTAACCAATTTACAAATGGACAATGTTCAATCAGCAAAAACTGCATTAAAAAAATCAATAGAAATTGCGCCTAAATATGCTGATGCGTTAAACAATCTTGGATACTGCTATATTCAGGAAAACAAACTTGACTCTGCGCTTATTTTTTGCCATAAAGCCTCAAAAATCGACACCGGATATTTCAGGCCTTATTCTAATCTTGGCGCTATATATCTAAAAAAAATGGACATTGAAAAAGCATATTACTATTTTCAAAAGGCTCATATCATTGAGCCTAATGATCCTGCAACAGCAAAGGCTTTTGATGAAATCAGTTCAATATTAAGAAATTCCCACTAGAAAATTTGCACCTAATTATCATATTTTGGTTGTTTAGGCCACTTTTTTACTAGATATAGTTTTCGTTTTTATATTTCATTCATTTCTTTACATTTGTACCCCCTTAGAAAAACCTGCCTGTGAACCCGTTTCGTGAGTTTGATATTGCGTTTGTTGGATTAAAGCCGGGGAAGCACAGGTTTCACTATGACATTGATAATAAGTTTTTTGAGCTCTTTGAACACTCACCAGTAAGCCGCGCTAAGGTTAGCGTTGATTTAGAATTTGATAAAAAGAATTCATTCTTTTTACTAAATTTTCAAATTTCCGGGACAATTCATGTCGCGTGTGATAGATGTGCAGATGAAATTGATTTTCCTATTGATGCGGATTACCCATTAGTAGTAAAATTTGATGAACATCGAGAAGAAATAAATGATGATAGCTATGCAGATGTTGTTTACATTAAACATCACGATGCTATTTTCAATGTTGGGCAGCTCATTTATGAATTTATCATTTTGAGTGTGCCTTTAGGAAGAATCACTTGCGAAAGTGTTCCATCTAAAGGAAAGTGTAATAAGGAAACTTTGAAATTGTTAAATCATCTTAGTCCTGAGTCAGATCACACCCCTGATCCAAGATGGGATTCATTAAAAAAAATTAAAAACAAGTAAACATGCCAAATCCAAAACGACGACACTCAAGAACCCGCCGCGACAAAAGAAGAGGTCACGATAAAGCAGTTGAACCTACAGTTTCAATTGACCAGACTACTGGAATGCCTCATCTTCGTCATCGTGCTCACTGGAATGAAGACAAGCTTTACTATAAAGGCAATGTCATTCTTGATAAATCAGCAGCATCTTAACTTTAACTAAAGCATCTCCGTCTAAGACACCATGCGACTGGGAATAGATGCAATGGGTGGCGATTTCGCCCCGTTGGAATGCATTAAAGGAGCTAAACTGTTTTGCCAGGAAAACAATTCAGGCAAATACGAGTTAGTTCTTTTCGGTGATGAAGGCGTTATGCGTCCGATGATTGATTCTGTTGGTGGATTGGATGCTTGTATTTCAGTAATTCATACTTCAGAAATCATTGAAATGAGTGAGTCTCCTACTCGTGCACTTGCTTCAAAACCGAACAGCAGTATAGCTGTTGGTTTTCAATATTTAAAGGAAGGAAAAATAGACGCGTTTGCAAGCGCAGGTAATACCGGAGCAATGTTGGTTGGCGCTATGTATTCAGTAAAAACCATTCCTGGTGTTATTAGACCTGCACTCTCTACATTGGTTCCACATGAAAATGGGAAAACTGGTTTGCTACTAGATGTTGGAGCGAATGCTGATTGCAAACCTGAAATGTTAAATCAATTTGCTATTTTAGGTGCATTGTATCAGAAATATGTATACCATGTAGAAGATCCAAGAGTTGCTTTGATGAATATTGGGGAAGAAGAAGGGAAAGGCAACAAATTGGCTCAAGAAACATTTTCATTGTTAAAAGAAAACGATAAAATTAATTTCATTGGCAATGTTGAAGGCAGAGATTTATTTCTTGACAAAGCTGATGTAATGGTAACTGATGGTTTTACCGGCAATATTATTCTGAAAATGGGTGAATCTTTTTACGACTTAATTAAAGCAAGAAAAATTCGCGACGAGTATTTTGATTCTTTTAATTATGAAAATTATGGTGGATCAGCAATTCTTGGTGCAAATGCACCGGTGATTGTTGCTCATGGCATTTCAAACGATATGGCTTTTAAAAGCATGATAGCTTTAACTCGCGAAGTAGTTGAAAGTAATCTTATTAATAAATTCAAGGAGGCTTTCATAAACAATCAAATCCTTCAGGATTAAAACCCTCCAATCAATGAATAAGACCAGGGCAGCTATTACAGGAGTTCAGGGATATGTTCCTGATTATGTTTTAACAAATGCAGAACTGGAAAAACTTGTTGATACAACTGATGAATGGATAACCTCAAGAACAGGCGTTAAAGAAAGAAGAATATTAAAAGGCATTGGTCTTGGAACTTCCGATATGGGAAAAGAAGCTGTTTTAGGCTTGCTAAAAAAAACCAATACAAATCCGCTAGATATTGATTTAATAATATGTGCAACTACAACTCCTGACATGCAATTCCCCGCAACTGCAAACATAATTGCAGATAAATGTGGTTTAAAAAATTCATTCGGTTTTGATATTAATGCAGCTTGCTCCGGTTTTATCTATGCTCTTCAAACTGCTTCCAGGTTCATAGAATCAGGTTCGTCAAAAAAAGTAATTGTCGTAGGTGGTGATAAAATGTCTTCGATTATTGATTATAGCGACAGACAAACATGTGTAATATTCGGAGATGGCGCAGGAGCAGTTTTGCTAGAAGCAAATAATGAAGGATTAGGAATTATGGATGCTGTGCTTGGTTCTGATGGTGCTGGAAGAGTCCACCTGCATCAAAAGGCCGGTGGCAGTGTTTTACCTGCAAGTGCTGAAACGGTAGAGAAGAAATTACATTATGTTTACCAGGAAGGCCAGGCTGTTTTTAAATTTGCTGTGACTAAAATGGCTGACGCTGCTGAAGAAATTATGAAGCGAAACAACTTGAGCAGCGATGATGTTGCATGGTTAATTCCGCATCAGGCTAACAAAAGAATCATTGATGCAACTGCAAGAAGAATGGGGCTGGATGATGCTAAAGTTATGATAAACATAAATAAATTCGGAAACACAACAAATGGAACTATTCCTCTTTGTATGTGGGAGTGGGAAAAACAAATGAATAAAGGAGACAATATTGTACTTGCTGCATTCGGAGGTGGATTTACCTGGGGTGCAGTTTATATGAAATGGGCTTACGATAGCAAATAGAAAACTTTGTTTTCAGTTAAATAATAAAATAAAATTCTGATCTACAACAATGGCAAACACTACTGACATAAAGAAAGGATTGACGATTGAATTGAATAAAGACCTTTGGACGATAGTTGATTTTCAACATGTAAAACCAGGCAAAGCGGAGCATTCGTTCGAACTAAACTTAAGAGTTTAACAAGTGGAAAAGTAGTAGACAACACTTTTAATAGTGGTGAATCATTAACACTTGTAAGTATTGAAAGAAGAAAACATCAGTTCTTATATAAAGATTTAACTGGCTATAATTTCATGGATACAAATTCTTTTGAACAGGTAACCCTTGCAGAAGATTTGATTGATGGATATGAATTTTTAAAAGAAGGTCAGGAAGTTGAAATTATTTTTCAAGCAGATAACGACCGTGTTTTAGGATGCGATTTACCATTATTTGTAATTTTAGAAGTTACTTATTCTGAACCAGGCCTAAAAGGTGATACAGCTAATATGCCAATGAAAAATGCAACATTGGAAACAGGCGCAATAATTCAGGTTCCGTTATTTGTTGAGTCTGGAATAAAAGTTAAGGTTGACACTGTAAAAAAAGCATATGTGGAACGAGTAGCGACTGGTAATTTCAAAGGCTAGTTCTAATTTTAGAAGTATTTTTATTTCAAAATTTTTCTGAAATAAAAATTTCTTCAATTATTATAAAACACTTTTTATATTTCGTTCATCAAATTCGATAAAAATTCCATCATGGAACTGAAAGACATACAAGAATTAATTAAGCAGGTAAATAAATTGAACCTTGCTGAGGTAACGATTGAGAAGAAAGATTTAAAATTAACTATCCGAACACACGAACCAGGAGTTCCAGCAACATACACTGTAATGCCTCAGCAGACACTACAACCTGCGGCTCCTCAACCAATTGCAATTCAAACAACAACAACCCCTCAGCAGACTGCGGCTGCGGCTGAAGCAAAAGCTGCCTCAACTGCTGAAGCGAATCTTCTTACCATTAAATCTCCAATGATTGGAACTTTCTATAGATCATCAGGTCCTGATAAACCCGCTTGTGTAAATATTGGTGATGAAATAAAAGTTGGCTCAGTACTTTGCATTATTGAAGCCATGAAACTTTTCAATGAAATTGAATCAGAACAAACAGGAAGAATTGTTAAAATATTAGTAGAAAATGCAAAACCTGTTGAATATGATCAGCCACTGTTTCTGGTAGAACCGATCTAGTTTGATTTTTTTTTGAAAGTTTAATTATCAAATCACTAAATCATCAAATTAACTTCGGATGTTTAAAAAAATTTTAATAGCAAACAGAGGAGAAATTGCACTGAGGATAATAAGAACTTGCAAAGAGATGAATATTCGGACGGTTGCATTGTATTCAACTGCCGACCGAGAAAGTTTACATGTGAAATTTGCTGATGAAGCTGTTTGCATAGGCCCTCCTAAAAGTTCCGAAAGCTATCTCAACATGGCTCGAATTATGAGTGCTGTTGAAATAACTGGTGCAGATGCAATTCATCCTGGGTATGGGTTTTTAGCCGAGAATGAGAAATTCGCTGAAATATGTAATGAATATGGTGTAAAATTTATTGGTCCAACTGCAAGTATGATCGCCCGAATGGGAGATAAAATAAGTGCAAAAGACACAATGAAGAAAGCCGGCGTGCCAGTTATTCCAGGTAGTGATGGATTACTTACTGATTTAAAAGAGGCTAAAAAAATTGCTAAAAAAATAGGATACCCTGTTATCTTAAAAGCCACAGCTGGAGGCGGAGGAAAAGGTATGCGTGTGGTTTGGAAAGAAGAAGATTTAGAAACACAATGGTCAAATGCTCGAGCTGAAGCTGGTGCTTCATTTGGTAATGATGGTGTGTATATGGAAAAATATATTGAAGAACCTCGTCACATCGAAATTCAGGTAGCTGGTGATCAATATGGTAAAGCCTGCCACTTATCTGAGCGTGATTGTTCTATTCAACGCCGACATCAAAAATTATTTGAAGAGTCTCCTTCCCCATTTATGACTGAAGAATTGCGAAACAAAATGGGCGATGCCGCAATAAAAGCTTGTAATGCAATCAGTTATGAAGGTGTAGGAACAATAGAATTTCTGGTTGATAAATACCGGAACTTTTATTTCATGGAAATGAATACAAGGATTCAGGTAGAGCACACTGTAACTGAAGAAGTAATCAATTATGATTTAATAAAAGAACAAATTAAAATAGCCAACGGAGAGCCTATAACAGGAAAAAATTATTATCCGGCTATGCATGCACTTGAATGTCGAATAAATGCAGAAGACCCTGCCAACGATTTTCGTCCATGTCCTGGACGAATTACAAATCTTCACACTCCTGGCGGTCACGGAGTTCGAATTGATTCTCATATTTATGCAGGTTATACTATACCTCCATATTATGATTCTATGATTGCAAAGATTATTACTGTTGCTCAAACTCGATTAGAAGCAATAGAAACCATGGAGCGTGCATTAAGCGAATATGTAATTGAAGGAATAAAAACCACCATTCCATTTCATCAGCAATTGATGAAAAATAAAGACTTCAGGGAAGGGAATTTTACAACTGCATTCATAAATACATTTCAGTTTAAATCCTAACGGACGAATAAAAAGTATTATTCAATTCTGAATTGATACTTTTCTATTTACTAATTTCATATGCACGATCATCCTCACAACGAAGAACATTTTAAAAGCCCTGCCATGGTGCGCGATATTGTCATTGGTATGGCTGATGGTCTTACAGTTCCATTTGCATTAGCTGCTGGACTTAGTGGGGCAGTAGACAGCAATTCTATAATTATAACAGCAGGTATTGCTGAAATTGTTGCAGGGAGTATTGCGATGGGACTTGGAGGATATTTATCCGCTAAAACAGAAAGTGATCATTATAAAGCTGAATTGAAAAGAGAATATCATGAGGTAGAAAAATTACCTCATAAGGAGAAAGAAGAAATTCATGAAGTTTTAGAAGCTTATGGAATAAGTGAATCAACAAGAATAAAAGTTGCTGATGAATTAGCTCTTGACAAAGACAAGTGGGTTGATTTTATGATGAAATATGAATTAGGATTAGAACAACCAGATGATAAACGCGCAGGAAAAAGTGCAGCAAATATTTCAATTTCCTATATTGTTGGAGGGTTTATTCCTTTAACTGCTTATTTTTTTACTTCGCATCCACATGATGGATTGATATATTCCTCGATTATTACTTTAGTTGCCTTATTTATTTTTGGATATTTTAAAAGCAGAGCTACAGGTCAATCTCCTCTTTCAGGCGCATTTCGAACGGCCTTAATCGGTGCGATTGCTGCATCCGCAGCATTTGGAATCGCTTCTTTAATTAAGATTTAGATTTTTCTACAAGGTTCATTATTTCTAATTTGAATTAATTCAAAAAATTAGATTCAATATCCTGTAAAAGCAAAAGCCACTTTCAAAGAAGAAAGTGGCTTTTTTATCTTAATATTTAATTTCTTTACTGTCCCTACTTCAATTTAAAGGCCTTCTTTATTTTGGCAACATAATCCAGCTTCTCCCATGTAAACAATTCAACTTTCATTGTCTTGCTACGACCATCAGGCTGACTAAAAGTTTTTGTTACAATTTCATTCTTACGCCCCATATGGCCATAAGAAGCTGTTTCAGAATAAATTGGATTGCGCAATTTTAATCGGGTTTCAATAGCATATGGACGCATATCAAATATTGTTTCCACCAACTTAGATATTTGCCCATCTGTCATTGCAACTTTTGATGTCCCATAAGTATCAACAAATATCCCCATTGGTTTAGCAACACCAATTGCATATGAGACTTGAACCAATATTTCATCACAAACACCAGCAGCAACCATGTTCTTAGCTATATGTCGAGTAGCGTATGCAGCTGATCGATCTACTTTGGATGGATCCTTTCCTGAGAAGGCTCCACCACCATGTGCCCCTTTCCCTCCATAAGTATCCACAATAATTTTACGACCAGTAACACCGGTATCGCCATGTGGTCCACCGATTACAAATTTACCGGTAGGGTTAATATGGTACTGAATTTTATTGTTAAATAAATGCTTGTACTTGGGGTACTTCTTAATAACACGAGGAATTAATATTTCTATAATATCCTTCTTGATTTTTGAAAGCATCTTCTCATCATTCTTATCAAAGTCATCGTGCTGTGTACTTATCACAATTGCTTCAATCCGTGCTGGCTTTCCATTGTCATCATACTCGAGCGTTACTTGACTTTTTGCATCAGGGCGCAGATATTTTATTTCTTTCTCCTCCCGACGAATTGCTGCCAATTCAATTAACAATTTGTGAGCAAGGTCTAAAGGCAAAGGCATAAAATCTGCAGTTTCGTTTGATGCATAACCAAACATCATTCCCTGATCTCCGGCACCCTGATCCATTTTATTTTTGCGCTCCACGCCACGATTAATATCGTCGCTTTGTTCGTGAATTGCTGAAAGAATTCCACAAGAATTTGCCTCAAACATATACTCACTCTTGGTGTAGCCTATACGCACAATTACATCACGGGCGATCTTTTGTACATCTAAATATGTTTTTGATTTAACTTCACCAGCTAAAACAACCTGGCCAGTTGTAACTAAAGTTTCACAAGCAACTTTCGAACTAGGATCGAAAGCAAGAAAATTATCAATCAAAGCATCTGAAATCTGGTCAGCCACTTTATCCGGATGACCTTCCGAAACTGATTCTGAAGTAAACAAATAAGCCATTGAATTTATTTTTGTTTTTTAAGTGCGCAAATGTAAAAATGTATAATCAACTTTTATGAGTTACTTTCATTAATTGTTTTTGAAATTAGAACTATTTATTAACGATTAAAATGATTATCTACTTAAATATTCCCTCCTGATAAATTCTCTTTGAACTTTGAATTTTCGACTTTACTCTTGAGCTTTCTTTTTCAAATTACTTTTCTCTATAAATAAATGCTTCAAAGAATTCAATCGATTTACCTAGTTGCAGGATTGATTTGCACAGGCTTGCTTTTTTATTTTCCTGTATGGAGTTCTGGTGATCATACAGGACTTGAGATTTATGGAGCTGGTTCACATATTATTCTATTTATAATAACAAGTTTGCTTGGATTGATACAATTTACTAGTGTGTTTCTATTTAGAAATAGAAAACTTCAAATAACTTTATGTTGGTTGGGTTTATTAATTGCCGCGAGTTTCATTTCCCTCTTTCTAATTTTCTTTATTCAAGATAATCAAGGCATGAACAATTTTACAAAAGGAATAAAAATCGGAGCTCTTCTCCCAATTCTTATTATTATCTTTAAATATTTAGCTATAAAAAATATTCAAAAAGATGAGGACTTAATTAAAAGCATGAATAGATTAAGGTAGCGAATAAATATTTTACTACTCTTCTAAAACAATCCAAGCCCCATCTGATTTAAATTTCAAATGAGCAGCTTTTAATTCTAGAGTATATATTTTAACTGTATTATCGCCCAAAAATTCGCAGTGATCTTGACCATTAATGGTTGAAAATAATTTATAGTCAACTTCAAATTCAGCCTTTTTATATATTTTTACTTCAAATGTCTCCGGTGTCAAACGAGAGCCAATCAATACTTCAGTTTTACCATCACCATCAATATCAAACTCACTTGTTTGACCATAAACACAATCCATACAAGGATCAAACAAAGCAGTTGTTTTTCCATTTTTTATCAAATCAAAATTCATCCCATCTTCAGTATTTTTCATCATCACCATTTCACCTGTTTTAAATCTGACCTGCGGTAAAGCCGAACTTCCTTTTTTGAGACCAACAGTATTTTTTGGCCCTGTTATTATTTCTTGGGCATTCACTATTATGGAAACGGAAAGCAGCAGAATTGTGAATGAAAATTGAATATGCTTTTTCATAGTTTTTTAAAAATTGATTAGAAAATTATATGCCAAATTAATTTCCAGCAAGAATAATATTAAATTTCAATTTCATAGAATTGAATAATTAATTTATAGAAATTAACAAAAAAAAACCCTGACTCAGCAAGCTGAATCAGGGTTAAAAATATGGCGACGACCTACTCTCCCACATTGTTGTGCAGTACCATCGGCGCAGCGGAGCTTAACTTCTCTGTTCGGTAAGGGAAGAGGTGAACCTCCGCGCTAAAGCCACCATAAACTCTTAATAAGTTTATGACATATAGTTTAGGTAGAAAAGAAAATTAAAAAAATGAAAGCTAAAGGGCAATTAGTATGGCTCGGCTTTGATGTTACCACCTTTACACCTGCCACCTATCAAAGTAATAGTCTATTACAGCCCCGGAAAATCTCATCTTGAGGAGTGTTTCGCGCTTAGATGCTTTCAGCGCTTATCACTTCCGAACTTAGCTAATCGGCGCTGCAGCTGGC
>Ga0209596_1001557_pt1 | contig 19598 bp, 15 predicted proteins | sample M_130807_MF_Meta_FD_187314 | JGI IMG/M metagenome (GOLD analysis project Ga0209596, IMG submission 187314) | Freshwater microbial communities from Lake Montjoie, Canada to study carbon cycling - M_130807_MF_MetaG (SPAdes) (version 2) | ecosystem: Environmental > Aquatic > Freshwater > Lake...
TCAACATAGTCTGATGATTCGATTGTCTTTAGGCAATTGGCAAGGTTTTGGAGAGGCACCAGCCATTATTTATTATAATGTAACGGTGGAAGCCATGATGGAGCTCTTAGAAAAAAATAGAAAGCTTATTGAAAAGTTCGCTTTAATTGATCCTGAACGTTTTTGGCATTTTTTGCATCATTTATTTCCCAATGATCCTTTTTTAGTAGCAGCCTTAGATATGGCAGGTTGGGATTTATTCGGACAAATGAATAAAAAACCTATTCATCAAATTTGGAATTTGCCTTGGAATGAAAATACCCCTACACCCATTTGTGATTATACCTTAGGCATTGATTCTATAGAAAAGATGGTAGAGAAAATGAAGGCTCATCCTTGGCCAATTTATAAAATTAAAGTAGGCACTGATTACGATATTGAAATGATTACAGCGCTTCGTGCTCATACTACTGCGCCACTTCGTGTAGATGCCAATGCAGGATGGACTATTGAAGAAGCCTTACAAAAAATTCCAGCGCTTGCAAACTTAGGCGTTGAATTAGTAGAACAACCTTTGGCTAAAGATAACTGGGAAGGGATGGTGCAATTAAAAGCGAATTCTGTTCTGCCTTTGTTTGCAGATGAGTCCTGTGTATTTGAAAAAGACGTGGCTACCTGTGCTAATTATTTTCATGGCATTAATATTAAATTAACTAAATGTAGTGGCCTTACACCAGCACTAAGAATGATTAAAGAAGCTAAAACTCTAGGCTTAAAAGTAATGATGGGTAGTATGAATGAGTCGGTAATAGGTTCTGCGGCTATTGCACAGTTCTTACCTCAATTAGATTATGTAGATATGGATGGCCCATTACTTATGACTGAATTAAATGGAATCGGACTTGATTATAATATGGAAAAGAACAAGGGTAAGATATTGCCATTAACTAAACCAGGTTTAGGGGTTCAATACAAAATGCCTTTTAAAAAATAAATAACTTTTAAAATAAATGAGCTTTATTTTAATTTGAAATAAATTCTATGACACCAGAACGTAGTGAAAAATTATTAAATGTATTAAGTAAGCGTCAGGCTAACTTGACGGTCGTACTTGAGAATGTACAAGACCCACATAATGTTTCTGCCGTAATGCGCACTTGTGATGCAGTAGGCATACAAGAAGTTTATGTACTTACCACTAAAATACCTAGGCATAAAAAATGGGGCTATAGAAGTAGCAGTAGCGCCTTAAAATGGTTAACCATTCACGAGTTTGAAACATTGGAAGACTGCGTGAAGGAACTGAGAACAAAATTCAGTAAAATTTTAACCACGCATTTGTCCAGTGATGCGGTAAGTCTGCACGATATCAATTTTACAGAATCGGTGGCCTTGGTTTTTGGTAATGAACATGCAGGGGTAACAGAAGAATTTAGAAATTTAGCCGATGGTAATTTCATTATACCTCAAATGGGTATTATTCAAAGTTTAAATATATCGGTGGCTTGTGCTGTAAGTATTTATGAAGCTATGCGTCAGAAAATGAATGCGGGTCATTATGAAAAATCTTCTTTGCCGCAAGCTCAAATGGAAACTTTATTAACGCAGTGGGGTTTTGAAGAGGATACACCTGAAGTGTATAATAATTCCAAGTTAAAAAGGTCTTAAGTAAATTGTAATTAGTGTAAAATTAAGTTTACAATATATAATTAAACTTCGCGTTTTATAGGCAATTACATTTGTTCTGGAACAGCAATTCCTAAAGCGCTCATGGCTTTTTGTAAAGTAGCTGCTGTTAAAATACCCAATTGAATTCTTAATTGTTTTTTTACTTCCGATTCTGCATTGGAAATAGAATGCTCTGCGTAAAAAGTATTGAATAATTTAGCTAGGTTAAAAGCATAGATAGCTAATTTAGATGGGTCTAAATTGTCGGCTGCTTCATTCACCATGGCAGGAAAGCTAGAAAGCTCAATGGCTAATTGTTTTTCTAAAGGCAGTAATTCATTAGGGGTAATACTTACCGCTGTACCCGTTTTTCTTAATATACTTTTAATACGTGCATGTGTATATTGAATAAAAGGCCCTGTGAAGCCATGAAAGTCGATACTTTCTTCTGGGTTGAATATCATTTTCTTTTTAGGGTCTACTCTTAATAAGAAAAATTTAAGGGCACCTAGTCCAATGGTATTATATAGCTCAGTGAGTTGTGTTTGCGTAAAATCGGAAACCTTTCCTAAGGCTTCTGTTTTTTCTTTGGAGATATTAATCATCTCGTCTACTAAATCATCGGCGTCCACCACAGTTCCTTCACGGCTTTTCATTTTACCCGTTGGTAGTTCTACCATGCCGTAACTTAAATGGTAAATACCATCTGCAGCAGGTTGTTGTAGTTTCTGACAAATTAATTTAAGTACTTTGAAATGATAATTTTGTTCATCACCTACTACATAAATACTGGCATCGGTATTAAACTCTTTTTGTTTTAATTGAGCTAGTCCAATGTCTTGGGTCATATATACAGAAGTGCCGTCCTTGCGACGCACAATTTTTTCATCTAAGCCATCCGGTGTTAAGTCTATCCAAACAGAACTGTCTTCTTTTTGATAAAATACTTTTTTAGTAAGTCCTTCTTCCACTAATTCTTTACCCAATAAATAAGTATTGCTCTCGTAATAAGTTTTGAAAAAATCAGAACCTATTTTTTTATATGTCACTTCAAAGCCTTCGTATACCCATGCGTTCATCTTTTTCCATAAATCTAAAGTAGTAGCATCGCCTTGTTCCCATTTCAACAACATTTCTTGTGCCCCTTTTAATATGGGCGCTTCTTTTTCTGCAGTCTCTTGCATCATGCCACCAGCCACTAATGCTGCAACTTCGGCTTTATAGGCGTCGTTATATTTAACGTAAAAGTCTCCCACAAAGTGGTCGCCTTTTTTATGAGTGGATTCGGGCGTTGCACCGTTTGCAAATAATTGCCAAGCAATCATACTTTTACAAATATGTATACCTCTATCATTGACAATACAAGTTTTTACCACCTCATGCCCTTGCAGTTTTAAAATCTCTGCAATACTCCATCCTAAAAAATTATTTCTTAAATGCCCTAAGTGTAAAGGCTTATTAGTATTAGGGGAGGAGTACTCCACCATAATTTTTCTTTTATGCTCAATAGCTGGCATTAACTCATTAGGCGAAAGGTTTTTTATAAATTCTAACCAATAGTCGTTGCTAATAGTGAAATTTAAAAACCCTTTTACAATATTGAACTTAGTAATAATAGTAGGTATTGCTTTTTGCATAGCATTTCCTAATTCATTGCCTACTACCTCAGGGCTCTTGCCTAATTGTTTTACAAAGGCAAATAGTACAATGGTATAGTCTCCTTCAAATTCAGGCTTAGTGGCATTCACTAATACTTGATCAGGTTGTATTTTAACCTGGTACAAGCTATCTAAGCTTGTTGAAGTAGTCTGCTTTAAAAGAGTTATTAAATTCATAAAATGGGCTTGCCTTTGGCAAAAGTAATTAATTAAGATTATCTTAGCGCATTGATGTTGAAACTACACGACTTTATTAGCAAAGTTATCCTTGAAATGATAGATTGGTTTTATCCAATTTTCAAGAAAATGATGCCCTTAAAAACTTTTAGGTACGCTGCCTGTGGCGGTGCCAATACTATATTAGATATCACCTTATTCTTTGTTGCTTATAATTACATCTTACATAAAGAGATCATTAATATAGGTAGGGTAAGTATTAGCCCCCATATCGCTTCTTTTATGATTTCATTCTGCATCACCTTTCCTATTGGCTTTTATTTAAGTAGATATGTTGTCTTTCAGGAAACAACTGTGACTAAGCGTAAGCAACTCATGAAGTATTTTATAGTGGTGCTAGGCTGTGTACTACTTAACTATGGCTTTTTAAAGCTATTTGTAGATAATCTAGGCTGGTATCCTACCATGGCTAAAATAGTCACCACCTTCTTTGTGGTCATCTTTAGCTATACCAGTCAAAAGAACTTCACTTTTAAGGGTTCAGAAAACCAATAATTTTCTGCCTTTTCTACCCCTTTTTTGGGATTATATGTCAATTACGTCCTCTAATTAGACCTAATATCTGCCATATATGACAAATTTACACCTCTATGTGGGCATACCAATTATGGCATAAAGATTGTCTGTAGTAGAGTAATTAATCATTGAAAATCAAGCATTATGGCAAAAATTATAGGAATTGACTTAGGTACGACAAATAGTTGCGTATCAGTTATGGAAGGTGGCGAACCAGTAGTAATCGCCAATGATGAAGGACGTAGAACTACCCCATCGGTAGTGGCCTTCTTAAAGAATGGCGAGCGTAAAGTGGGAGATCCTGCTAAGCGTCAAGCTATCACAAACCCTGAAAACACTATCTCTAGTGTGAAGCGTTTTATGGGTCGTCGTTTTAATGAGATTACTGAAGAGAAGTCTCATTGGAGTTATAAAATTGTACAAGGCGAGAACGACACGGTGCGTGTTGATATCGACGGACGTATGTATACTCCACAAGAAATTTCTGCAATGGTTTTACAAAAGATGAAAAAAACCGCTGAAGATTATTTAGGCACTGAAGTAACAGATGCAGTAATTACTGTACCTGCTTATTTTAACGATGCACAAAGACAAGCTACTAAAGAAGCAGGTGAGATTGCAGGATTGAATGTGCGTAGAATTGTAAACGAACCAACTGCAGCTGCATTAGCTTATGGTTTAGATAAAAAGAATGTAGAACAAAAAATTGCGGTATTCGATTTAGGCGGTGGAACTTTTGATATTTCTGTCTTGGATTTAGGAGATGGTGTATTTGAAGTAAAATCTACTAACGGAGATACACACTTAGGAGGTGATGATTTCGATAAAGTAATTATGGACTTCTTAGCAGACGAATTTAAAAAACAAGAAGCAATTGACTTAAGAAAAGATCCAATGGCTTTACAGCGTTTAAAAGAAGCAGCTGAAAAAGCGAAAGTAGAATTAAGTTCTTCTTCTGAAACAGAAATTAACTTGCCTTATATAACTGCAGTAGATGGCGTTCCTAAGCACTTAGTGTTAAAATTAACAAGAGCCAAATTTGAATCATTAGCAGATAATTTATTTGCTCGTTGTTTAAAGCCATGTGAAATTGCATTGAAAGATGCAGGATATTCTGTATCACAAATTGATGAAGTTATTTTAGTAGGAGGTTCTTCAAGAATTCCTAAAATACAAGAGATAGCAGAAAAGTTCTTTGGTAAAAAACCTAACCGTTCTGTAAACCCTGATGAAGTGGTAGCCATTGGTGCAGGTATACAAGGGGCAGTATTAACAGGAGATGTGAAAGATGTATTGTTATTAGACGTTACACCTTTAAACTTAGGTATTGAAACAATGGGTGGTGTAATGACTACTATGATTTCATCTAACACTACTATCCCTACTAAGAAAACAGAAGTGTATTCAACAGCTAGCGATAATCAACCAGGTGTTCAAATTCATGTATTACAAGGTGAGCGTCCAATGGCACCTCAAAATAAAAGTTTAGGTATGTTTAACTTGGATGGTATTCCACCAGCACCAAGAGGCGTTCCTCAAATTGAAGTTACTTTTGATATTGATGCCAATGGTATCTTAAATGTAAGTGCAAAAGATAAAGGCACTGGTAAAGAACAAAAAATTAGAATTGAAGCAGGAAGTGGTTTGACAAAGGAAGAAATTGAAAAAATGAAAGCCGAAGCTAAAGCCAACGAAGCGGGTGATAAAATAGAAAAAGAAAGAGTAGAAAAATTAAACCAAGCCGACAGCTTAATTTTCCAAACAGAAAAACAATTGAAAGAATTTGGTGAAAAAATTTCTGCAGATAAAAAAGCACCTATTGAAACAGCCTTAGCAAATTTGAAAGAGGCGCATGCTTCTCAAGATATTGCTAAAGTAGACAGCGCTTTAGAAGCAATGAATACAGCTTGGACTGCTGCAAGTGAAGAAATTTATAAAGCACAAGCAGCTGGAGCAGCTGGCCCTGAACAAGCAGGTGCAGAGCAAGCAGGCGGACAAGCCAATGGAGCAGCCAACAACGATACCGTTGAAGATGCTCAGTTTGAAGAAGTAAAATAAACCGACTTGCCTTTATAGGCATACGAAGTATTATCATAATGTTAAGCCCTTTCAGTTTTTACTGAGAGGGCTTCTTTGTTTAAAATAGTTTGTTGTACCTTCGCGCAGCATAATTTATATATGAAGAGAATTGAAAGACATAGAGCCATTTTAGGCGTAGACGATAAAGCTACTTTAAGCGACTTAAAAAAAGTTTATCGTAAGATAATGATGGAGTGGCATCCTGATAAATTTCAAGACAGTGATGAGGCTAAAAAAATGGCGGAAGAAAAGTCGGCTAAATTAATTGCCTCTTACCATTTTTTAGTGAGTGTGCATATTGAAACACATGAAGCCACCAAGGATGCCTATATAGCCACTACAACAGATGCTAGTATTGAGGACTTTGAATTTAAATCTGAAATATTAAGAGTGGTGTTCTCGGATGGCAATGAATATGAATACTATGGCGTTCCAAAAGCCATTTATGTAAAGTTGGTCAATGCCGATACCCCTGACCGTTTTGCAAGACGACATATCTATGAAAATTACTTATACAGAAGTACCAGTAAAATTGTGGGAGGAAACGAGTAATTCTGCGTAATTAACTGATAAAAGCTTCCATAAAGCTTAAAATATTTTCCGTTTTTTGTAAGCAGTAAATGGGTAATTGTAGTAATTTTAGTGTTCAATATTTACAACAATTATTACTATGGAAAATAACGCAACCCCAGCAGCAAAATGTCCTTTTACAGGTGCTTCTACTGCCTCAAAAATGACTAGTGCTGGAACAAGAAATACCGATTGGTGGCCGAATCAATTAAGATTAAATATTTTACGCCAACATTCATCTTTAACCAATCCAATGGACGCTTCTTTCAATTATGCAGAAGCTTTCAAATCTTTGGATTTAAATGCAGTTAAACAAGACATCGTTGATTTGATGACTACCTCACAAGATTGGTGGCCTGCAGACTATGGTCACTACGGACCCTTCTTTATACGTATGGCTTGGCATAGTGCAGGAACTTATAGAAATACCGATGGCCGTGGTGGCGGAGGAGCAGGAATGCAAAGGTTCGCCCCTTTAAATAGCTGGCCTGATAATACTAATTTAGATAAAGCCCGTTTATTGTTATGGCCTATTAAAAAGAAGTATGGTCAAAAATTATCTTGGGCCGATATTATGATACTTGCAGGTAACTGCGCATTAGAATCGATGGGTTTTAAAACTTTTGGTTTTTCTGGTGGCCGTGCCGATGTTTGGGAACCACAAGAAGACGTGTATTGGGGCGCGGAGCGTGAGTGGTTAGGCGATAAAAGATATAGTGGCGACCGTGATTTAGAAAATCCATTAGCGGCTGTTCAAATGGGTCTTATTTATGTAAACCCAGAAGGGCCTAATGGAAATCCTGATCCTATTGCTTCTGCAAGAGATATTCGTGAAACATTTGCGCGTATGGCCATGAACGATGAAGAAACTGTTGCTTTAATTGCAGGTGGACATACATTTGGTAAAACACATGGTGCTGCCGATCCTGGAAAATATGTTGGTGTAGAACCAGCCGCAGCAGGTATTGAAGAACAAGGTATGGGCTGGAAGAATACGTTGAATTCAGGAAATGGTGTGCATACCATTACTTCTGGTTTAGAAGGTGCATGGACTACTACACCTACAAAATGGAGCAACAATTATTTTGAAAATTTATTTGGCTTTGAGTGGGAATTAACTAAGAGCCCAGCAGGAGCGCATCAATGGAAACCCAAGGCTGGTGCGGGTGCAGGAACAGTGCCTGATGCACATGATGCATCTATTTCACATGCACCTACGATGTTAACCACCGATATTGCTTTAAGAGTAGACCCTGCTTACGGACCTATCTCTAAAAGATTTTATGAAAACCCAGATCAATTTGCAGATGCATTTGCAAGAGCTTGGTTTAAATTAACACACCGTGATATGGGCCCTCGTTCTCGTTATGTGGGAACAGATGTGCCAGCAGAAATTTTAATTTGGCAGGATCCTATTCCAGCAGTAAATCATAAATTAATTGAAGCATCTGATATTACTGTCTTAAAATCAAAAGTTTTAGCAACTGGTCTTTCTGTATCAGCATTTGTTTCAGCAGCATGGGCATCCGCTTCTACTTTCCGTGGATCTGATAAACGCGGAGGTGCCAATGGTGCACGTATTCGTTTAGCCCCACAAAAGTTTTGGGCTGCGAATAATCCAGCACAGTTATCTAAAGTATTAGATGCCTTAGAAACTATTCAAAAAGAATTTAACACTACAAATAAAGAAAAACAAGTTTCATTAGCAGACTTAATTGTACTAGCAGGTGCAGCCGCTATTGAAAAAGCTGCTAAAGACGGAGGACATGAGGTGAAAGTTCCATTCACTGCAGGTAGAGCCGATGCAACAGAAGCAGATACTGATGTAGCTACTTTTGCGGTTTTAGAACCTATTGCAGATGGTTTTAGAAATTATATTAAACCGCGTACTTTAATTTCTCCAGAAGATATGATTATTGATAAAGCACAGTTACTTACTTTAACCGCTCCTGAGATGACCGTGCTATTAGGTGGTTTAAGAGTTTTAGATACCAACTTCGATAATTCAAAGCATGGTGTATTTACGAGTAAGCCTGGTGTATTAAGCAATGATTTCTTTACTAACTTAATTGACTTCAGCATTACTTGGAAAGCAACGGATGCGCATCAATATACTTTTGAAGGTAGTGACCGTACTACTGGAAAAGTAAAATGGACAGGTACTAGAGTGGATTTAGTTTTCGGATCAAATTCTGAATTGCGTGCACTTGCAGAAGTATATGCATGTGATGATGCCAAAACAAAATTCGTTCACGATTTCATTGCTGCTTGGGATAAAGTAATGAACCTAGACCGATTTGATTTAGCCTAATATTTTTACAATTCAATATAAAAGCCTTCCTTTATCGGGAGGCTTTTTAAATATATAAGAACATGAAAAACAATATCAAAATTTTAGTAATTAGTTTATTTTTTACATGCAGTGTATTTGCACAAAATACACAGGCGCTTATTAAAAAATCAATTAATGAGCAGCAAACGAATTTAGTGGATGAATTTAAAACCTTCTTATCTATTCCCAATGTCGCTATTAACCCTAAAGGTTTGCAGGACAATGCTAATTGGATAAAAAATTATATGCAATCAAAGGGTATTGAAGATGTAAGTTTACTTAGCCTTCCTAATAGCCAAATGCCTCCTGTGGTATACGCAGAAGTAAAAGTACCAGGGGCTACTGAAACTATTATTTTTTACGCGCACTACGATGGCCAACCTGTAGATACAAGTAAATGGTTCCCAGGCTTGCATCCATTTAAACCTACATTATATAGTGGTAGTTATGAAAATGGTGCTACGGCCTTACCTTGGTTAAGTGCTGGAAGTAACTATGATGTAAATGCCAGAATATATGCAAGAGGTGCCTCCGATGATAAAGCAGGCGTGATGGCCATTATAAATGCCTATGCTCAGTTAAAGGCCTTGCATATAAAACCTACTGTGAATATTAAATTTTTCTTCGAAGGAGAAGAAGAAGCGGGTTCACCTAATTTAGAAGCGTTTTTAGAATTGTATAAAAATAAATTATCTGCAAATATATGGGTGATATGTGATGGCCCCGTGCATCAGTCTGGTAAAAAGCAATTGGTAATGGGGGTGAGAGGAGATACGCATTTAGAACTAACTGTATTTGGGCCAAAGCGTCCACTGCACTCTGGACATTATGGTAACTGGGTATTAAACCCAGCCATGGAACTTGTAAGGCTACTTGCCAGTATGAAAAATGAAAAGGGAGATATTACTATTAAAGGTTTTTACGACGATGTAACTCCTTTATCTACTGCAGAAAAACAAGCCCTTGCGAGTATTCCTAGTGTAGAAGACCAACTTAAAAATGAATTAGGAATTAACGCTACTGAAAGAACAGGTGCCTTGAATGACGCCTTGCAATTACCTTCTTTAAATATAAATGGTATACAAAGTGCTGGTGTAGGAAAGCTTTCAGCCAATGTAATACCTACCAAGGCTATTGCATCGGTTGATATGAGATTAGTAGTGGGAAATGATTGGGAAAAACAACAACAAAAAGTAATTGATCATATTAAGGCGCAAGGTTTTTTTGTGACTGATAAAGAACCCACTGACGAAGAAAGAAAAGTAAATGCTAAAATTTGTATGGTCGTGAGGGATAAAAAAAGTTATAATGCCCAAAAAACTTCTTTAGATAATGTATATGTAAGAAGAATTTCAAAAGCTATTTCACTTGTCAATAATGAACAGCCCGTTTTACTTCCAACACTTGGGGGTAGCCTTCCTTTATTTGTATTTGAGAAAGTATTGAAAACCTCTCCTGTGACGGTGCCTATTGCCAATCACGATAATAACCAACATGCCGAGAATGAGAATATTAAGTTGAAGAACTTTTTTGAGGGTATTCAAGTTTTCTCTGCTATAATGACGATGGAGAAATAAAGTTCTGAGAATATTTTAGTATATTGAATGTAGAAATAATACATTGCTATCACTAAATTCATTTCTCATGAAATCATTTTTCAAAAACAAACTTGTACGAGTAATTTCATTTGTACTTGTGCTTACTTCTTCTTTTGCTTTTACCCTTCCTTTAAGCTTTCCTGGTTTAGTAGACTGGGCCATGGTGGCGCGTATACGCGAAGAAGGATTACAGCATTCTAAAGTAATGGAGTATGAGTCTTATATAGTAGATGTATTAGGTGCAAGACTTACTTTGTCTAGAGACATGCAAAGAGCACAGGTTTGGGCTTTAGATGAAATGAAAAAAATGGGATTAAGCCAGGTGAATAGCGAAGCCTATATGGACTATGGTGTTACCTGGGATAATGAATATGTATCGGCACATATGATTGAACCCGATTACATGCCATTAAATGCTTATCCTCTTGCTTATACAGCAGGAACAGAGGGTAAGATAAATGCAGAGGCAATGGTGGTGGATATCCAAACTAAAGAAGACATTGAATTGTATAGAGGTAAACTAAAAGGTAAGGCGGTGCTTATTTCTAATCCTGCTGTCATTGATTTACTATCACTTATAAATGGGGTACACCGTTATACTAATGATGAACTAATTGCATTGGAGCAAGCAGCTATAGTTCCTATTAAGCCAAACCCAGCAAGAGTTATTAAAAACCCAACAATTATTACAGCAGTAGAACGCTTGGCATTTTTAAAATCTGAAAATGTGGCGGTAGTTTTACAAACCGATGGCAATAGATTAGGTATTGTGCCTGCTTATTCACGTCCTGGTGTAAGAGAAGATGGTTGGTCTGCAGCAGGCATGAAAAATGCATCACCCATTTTAGCAGTGACGCCAGAACATTATAATAGAATGTACCGTGTATTAAAAAGAGGCATTGCTGTTAAAATAGAATTTGAAATAAAAAATAAAATAGGAGATAAGGTTGAACAAGCAATGAATTTAGTGGGTGAAATTCCTGGAACAAATCCTAAAGAAGGCATTGTAATGGTGGGTGCACATTTTGATACCTGGCATGGTAGTTCTAATGCAAGCGATAATTCATCTGGTACAGCAGTTGCATTGGAAGCCATGCGCATACTTAAAACATTAGGAGTAAAGCCTATGCGTACTATTCGCATTGCTTTATGGTCGGGAGAAGAGCAAGGTTTATATGGTTCCAGGGCTTATGTACAAAAACATTTTGGTGACCCTCGTAATGCAGCCATTGGCATTAAGCCAGAATATGAAATGTTATCTGCTTATTTTAATCAAGACTATGGTGCAGGACAATACCGTGGTATATACTTACAAGGTAATGAAGCAGCACGCACTATGCTAACTGCATGGATGGAACCTTTTCGTGATTTAGGTATGAATATGGTTTCTAATCAAAGTCTAGGAAGTACCGACCATGTTTCTTTTGATGAAGTAGGACTTCCAGGTTTTCAATATTTACAAGACAGAACACCTGGCACTGCAGGGCATACTAATCTTGATTATCTTGAAGGAATTCAACCCGAGGACTTAATGAAAAATGCAACTATTATGGCTTCTTATATTTATCATGCTGCTATGGCAACGGAGAAAGTTCCTAGGAAAGCAGCTAAGTAATAATTTTTCATTCAGAACTGACGGCTTCATTTCATTTCGCCGTCTTCCTAAATGTTGGTCTTACCCAAACCCTTTCAGGACTGCCGTTTTTCACTATGTTCAAAACGTCTTCCTAAATGTCGGTCTTACCCAAACCCTTTAGGACTGTCGCCTCACTTTGTTCGCCGACTTCCTAAAAGTCGGTCTTACCCAAACCCTTTCAACAATATCGCTTTGCGATATCGTTGGGTTTTTTGCTTCTCATCTGTTTACAAAAGCAAGCTTTTGACACAGCTTCGAAACAAAAAACCCTGTCCCGAAAATCGTGACAGGGTTTGTGCCCAGAACAGGAATCGAACCTGCACATCCTTGCGAACGCTAGATTTTGAGTCTAGTGCGTCTACCAATTCCGCCATCTGGGCAGGGTTGCAATATTACGCTATTAACGAAAATCTGCCAAAATACGATCTAGGTATTTTTTCTTGTAGTAATACTCCTTTATTTGCAGCATTCCTTCTTGGGAAATAGTATCGACCGAACTAGTTTCCAAATACGTTTTAATAGGGCTGAAAATTTCATTTTCTATATTTTTAACTTTAGTAAGTACATCTTGTTTTGATGCTTCATCATCGGCGTCCATCCAGGCCTCGTTTAGTTCCATCATTTCCATTAAAAAATCAGGGCTTAATGCATATTTTTCATCCTTCTCTAAAAACCCTTTTATTTCTAATACATAGGGTAGAATAGCTGAAGGGTTCTGAAGTAAAGTAAATGCTTTATTAGCAATAGCCGATTTCTCTAAGGCTTCTTCTTGTTCAAATTCATTGGCTTGGGTAAACTTATCCGGATGCGAAGCCCGCTGAATTTCCATAAAAGCAGCACGCAGTTGCTTTGTATCTACTTGAAAACCAATAGGGAGGCCGAACAATTCGAAATAGTTCATTTTAATAATTTGTATATTGTGTAAAATTACCAAAATGCCGGTTATTGGCCTTATTAAAGAAGGAAAAGTTCCTAGCGACAACAGGGTAGCACTTACTCCCAAGCAGTGTAGGTATTTGTTAGATCAATTCCCAAGCTGGGATATTATAGTAGAATCCTCCCCCAATAGATGTTTTAAGGATAAAGAATACCAAAAAGAAGGCATTAAAGTAGTGGAAGATATTAGTGCAGCGGATATTTTATTAGGTATTAAAGAAGTACCTACAAACCAACTAATAGCGAATAAAAAATATTTATTCTTTTCTCATACCAAAAAAGCGCAAACTTATAATAAAGCATTGTTTCATGTTATGATGGATAAAAATATAACGCTTATTGATTATGAATGTTTAGAACATGAGGACGGACAAAGACTTATTGGTTTTGGTTTTTTTGCGGGCATTGTAGGAGCGCATAATGGAATTATGGCTTATGGAAATAGAACCAAGGAATTTACCTTAGGTAGGGTGAAGGAAGTGAAAGATTATATGGAGCTTATTCATACTTATTTTGGTTTGAAACTTCCCAATATAAAAATTGCTATTACAGGTTCTGGTAGAGTGGCCCATGGTATTTTAGAAATTATGAATTTAATGGATGTGCAACAAGTAGAGCCCGATGAATATATATCAAGAGAATACGCTTATCCTGTGTATGTACATTTAAAAGGAGACGATTTATACAGACACAAAACAAAAAATACCTACGACAGAAACGATTTTCACGAACATCCTGAAAACTATAATTGTTTATTTAATAATTATTTGAAACATACGCATATACTTATGAATGGTATTTATTGGGAGCCAGGTATTGCTCCTTTATTTACCATGGATGATTTAAAAGAAGACGACTATGCTTTAACCACTATTGCTGATATTACCGATGATGCCCATGGCAGTGTGCCTTGTAATTTAGGCGATTCTAGTTCCGATGACCCCGTATATGGAGTGAATATAAGTACTTGCGAAAAAACAGCCCCTTATATACACAATGGCATAGATATAATGGCGGTGGGCAATTTACCTAATGAATTACCAAGAGATGCTAGTAGATATTTTGGCGAACAACTTATTAAATATGTGATTCCCGATTTAATTAAGGGCGGTAATAAAATTATTGAAGGAGCTACTATGCTTGATAAAGGAAAGCTAACCCCAAAGTTTTCTTACTTAGAGGATTATTCAAAACATTAATTTAGCAGTATTATTTATAAGAATATATAGTAAGCACTAAAAAATTCATTTTGTAATGACTAAGTTTTACAAATGCAAATAATAGTCCTTCAGTAATTCAGTAAATTCTGTTGAATAAGTATTATCTGCATTTTTAATCACTATTTTATTTCTTAGTACTGAAATTTCTTTATCAATTACAGGCTTTACTTTTGTGAAATGCAAAAAGGATCTAAAAGGCAAATGCTTGGCATCGTTATACACTAATACTTCTTCCTCTAATTGAAGTTGATGCGTTTCTGCTAATTTTTGCATGGTATAAGCGCGAAGGGTAGGCACTAAAACAAAAAAGGAACCATTGTTATTTAATAAGCTTGTAACATTTTCTACTAAAATATTCCAAGGCAGTTCAGTACTATGAGCCGCTTTATTTTTATTGGGGTCTGGTGACTTTAAATCGCCTTCATAAAAAGGAGGGTTGGAAATAACGATATCAAATAATTGCTTATTATTATTTAGCTCATTAATTACTAAATCATCTTTACTAATACTAGCTGTAAAGTTTTGTATTGAATCATTGACCAGCTTTAAGCGGTCGCTCCATTTACTTATATTAAAATTTGAATTGGCTTCTGCAGCAGCTTGGGCTTCAATTTCAATGGCTGTAATACTTGCCTTAGAGTTTTCTGTGACTTGCGCTACCATTAAACTTAATAAGCCAGTACCCGTTCCAATGTCTACTATATTAATTGCATTTTGTACCATGGACTTTTGACTTACCCAGGCCCCAAACAAACATGCATCAGTACATACTTTCATTGAAGTATGCTGCTGATGCACGATAAATTGTTTACACTGAAAATAGGGATTAGCCACTACTGCGCACTTAAACTAGCTCCTAAGTATTCGCTGTTTAATCTAGCAATGTTTGCTATAGAAATTTCTTTAGGACAAGTGGCTTCGCAAGCACCTGTATTGGTACAAGAACCAAATCCTTCCTTATCCATTTGCGCCACCATATTTAATACACGTGATTTTCTTTCTGGAGCGCCTTGAGGAAGTAAGGCTAAGTGAGACACTTTCGCACTTAAGAATAACATTGCTGAACTATTCTTACATGCTGCCACACAAGCACCACAACCAATACACATAGCTGCTGCAAAGGCGTCGTCTGCATTTTGTTTTTCAATAGGTAGGCTATTGCCATCTACAGCATTACCTGTATTCACACTAATATATCCACCTGCTTGAATAATTCTATCAAAAGCAGAACGGTCTACAGTTAAATCTTTTACAATTGGGAAAGAGTTAGCTCTCCATGGTTCAATCACAATGGTTTCGCCATCTTTAAAAGCACGCATATGCAATTGACAAGTAGTATTTGCCTGCCAAGGACCATGTGGCTTTCCATTAATATACATAGAACACATACCGCAAATACCTTCACGACAATCATGATCAAAGGCTACTGGATCTCCACCTTCGGTAATTAATCTTTCATTTAGAATATCCATCATTTCTAAGAAAGACATTTCATCAGAAATACCTGCAACATCATAGGTAACAAAGGCACCTTGTGCATTTGCATTTTTTTGACGCCAAACTTTAACTTTTAAATTCATTGTATTTTGAGACATAGCTAAAAAATTATTCTGTAAATATTTTGTGTTAGTGTTGAAAGCTTATTTATACTTAAATGCTTATTTATAATTACGTTGACTTGGTTTAATCACTTCATAATTCAACGCTTCTTTATGTAATTCCCATTCATGCGCTCCTTTATTTTCCCATGCAGCAACATACATAAAGTTTTCATCGTCTCTTAAGGCTTCTCCTTCTGGTGTTTGATATTCTTCTCTAAAGTGACCGCCACAACTTTCTTCTCTAGCTAGTGCATCCACACACATTAATTCTCCTAGTTCAATAAAGTCGGCTACACGGTTGGCTTTATCTAATTCAGGGTTATACTCATTAATTTCTCCAGGAATTCTTAGATCAGACCAAAATTCTTTTTTCAAAGCTTGTACATCTGCAATGGCTTGTTTTAAACCTGCTTCATTTCTTGACATACCACATTCATTCCAGATGATTTTACCTAAACGTTTGTGAAAACTTTCTGCCGATTGTTTACCATTAATATTTTTTAAAGAAGCAATACGCTCTGCTACTTTTTTAGCAGCTTCTTCAAAGGCTGGGTGAGTGGTAGGAATAGCAGCATTGTAAATATCATCGGCTAAATTATTTCCTACTGTATAAGGGGCAACAAAATAACCATCGGCTAAACCTTGCATTAAGGCACTAGCGCCTAAACGGTTGGCACCATGGTCGCTAAAGTTAGCTTCTCCTAATGCATATAAACCAGGTACTGTAGTTTGTAATTCGTAGTCTACCCATAAGCCACCCATGGTGTAATGCACAGCCGGATAAATACGCATAGGCACTTCGTAAGGGTTTTCTCCTGTGATTTTTGCATACATTTCAAATAGGTTACCATATTTTTCTTTCACCACTTCTTTACCTAATGCAATAATTTGCTCACTTGATACATTTGAAAGTCCTTGTTTGCTTACTTCAATCTTACCATATCTTTCAATAGCAGCTGCATAATCTAAATAAACAGCTTGCTTTGAAGTACCTACTCCAAAACCAGCATCACATCTTTCTTTGGCAGCACGAGAAGCTACATCACGAGGTACTAAGTTTCCAAAAGCAGGGTAGCGACGCTCTAAGAAATAATCTCTTTCTGCTTCAGGTATATCATTGGCTTTTCTAGTTTCTCCTACATTTTTAGGCACCCAAATTCTTCCATCATTTCTTAATGACTCAGACATTAAGGTTAATTTGGATTGATGGTCGCCACTAACAGGAATACAAGTAGGGTGAATTTGTGTAAAGCAAGGATTGGCAAAATACGCCCCTTGCTTATGTGCTTTCCATGCAGCGGTTACATTTGATCCCATGGCATTGGTTGATAAATAATATACATTACCATAACCACCAGAACATATCAATACAGCATGTCCAAAATGTTTTTCTAATTCACCTGTAATTAAATTTCGGGCAATAATACCTTTTGCTTTTCCATCAATTTTTACAATGTCTTGCATTTCATGTCTTGTATGCATAGTTACATTGCCCAGTGCTACTTGACGCTCTAAGGCTTGATAAGCACCTATTAATAATTGCTGACCTGTTTGACCTGCAGCATAAAAAGTTCTTTGTACCTGTGTTCCACCAAAACTTCTATTACTTAATAGACCACCATATTCTCGGGCGAAGGGAACGCCTTGTGCAACACATTGGTCAATAATATTAGTACTTACTTCTGCTAAGCGGTGAACATTGGCTTCGCGAGAGCGGTAGTCACCCCCTTTAATGGTATCATAAAATAATCTGAATACACTATCTCCATCGTTCTGATAATTCTTTGCAGCATTAATGCCACCTTGTGCAGCAATACTATGCGCTCTGCGTGGAGAATCTTGAAAACAAAATGCTTTTACTTTATAACCCAATTCACCCATGGCAGCAGCAGCTGAAGCCCCTGCAAGTCCAGTACCCACAATAATGACTTCCATTTTTCTTTTGTTGGCAGGGTTCACTAGTTTACAATGTCCTTTGTAATCGACCCATTTGTCATCTAGATTTCCGGAAGGTATTTTAGCGTCTAACATATTTAATCTTTTATCTATCGTTTAGAATATATTTATTTTCAATTTTTAATTTACCCAATGTAAATAAAAACTAATTGGCATTAAAGCAAATGCTAATGGAATGATTATGGCAAAACCATAACCAATAGAGCTAATCATTGTATGGTATCTTTTATTATGCACTCCAATTGTTTTGAAGGCACTTTGAAAACCATGTGCTAAGTGGTAGCCCAATGAAATACAAGAAATCACATAGAATATGACCACCCATACATTTTGAAAAGTGTCCTGCATCACACCATATAAATTATGTACTATAAAGCCATTGCCTAAGTCCATTTCTTCCACACCTGTAATTCTTGAAGGAACCCAAAAATGTTTCCAATGCATAACAAAAAACATAAGAAGTATAGTTCCTAAAATGGCCATGCTTCTGCTATACCATTTACTACCTTTTGAATAATTTACTTCATAGCCCACTTTTCTTTTACTTCTGTTTTCTAAGGTTAGCATATAGCCTTGAATGATATGTAGAAAAATACCTAAGAATAATCCTATTTCTAAAATTCTTGGCACTATAAAACTTCCCATAAAATGAGCAGCTTTATTGAACATGACGCCACCGTCCATTGCCCAAATACAAGCATTTAATCCTGCATGTACCACTAAGAATAAGACTAAGAAAATACCCGTGAAAGCCATCACTAATTTTTTCCCTACGGAGGATGTAAACATTTGCTTAAAGGTCATAATAAGATGTATTTTAAATCGCTGCAAAAGTAAGTACGAATTGCGAGCTTAGAATAAATCGTTGCATGATTTTTCTGACATTTTATTAATAAGTAAACAAGTCCTACAAAAAGCCCCCTTTAGATAAGTTTTTCACCACTTGTATAAAATTCGAGCTGGAATCATATATTGACTTAATTTTATACCATGATAAAAGTGCTAACTATACTTTGGAATAGCTTCAAAATGGCCATTGGAGAGCTAAAAGCGAATAAATTAAGAACCTTTCTTTCCTTATTTGGCATTACCATTGGCATCTTTTGTATTATTGGTGTTTTAGCTACCATTGACAGTTTACAATCAAAAATCAAAAGCGATTTATCAAGTTTTGGAAACAACTCGGTGTATATCGATAAATGGGATTATTCCGGTGGACCAGAATACCCATGGTGGAAATTTGTTAAGCGCCCTAGTCCAAAAATGGAGGAAATGGAATTCGTTAAAAAGAAGAGTATACTTGCTTCCAACATGGCTTTTTTCATGGAAACACAAGAATCTTTTTCCTACGAGGATAATGTCTTGAAGGGTGTTAATTTATATGGAATTACCCCAGAGTATAAAAAAATTCAATCTTTTAATATTGGCTACGGAAGGTTTTTTAGCGAATCAGATTTTACACGTGGTGTACCTTATGGAGTAATTGGCTATAAAGTAGCAGAGGAGTTATATGGCAAGGCAGATAAAGGCGTGGGTAAAACTATTACCTATAATGGCCGTAGACTTTTAGTAATAGGCGTAATTGAAAAACAAGGTTCTGCTATTATTAATG
>Ga0209596_1001559_pt1 | contig 19576 bp, 13 predicted proteins | sample M_130807_MF_Meta_FD_187314 | JGI IMG/M metagenome (GOLD analysis project Ga0209596, IMG submission 187314) | Freshwater microbial communities from Lake Montjoie, Canada to study carbon cycling - M_130807_MF_MetaG (SPAdes) (version 2) | ecosystem: Environmental > Aquatic > Freshwater > Lake...
AAAAACTTTCATCGCTATTAGATGCAGAAAATAAAATCGAAACAGAGTTTGATCTGAAAACAAAAGATGGAAAATTAGTTTTTGTTGAGGTGAATTCTGAAATACAGGAATATTTAGGTCAGCTAATTCGTGTTGTTATTATCAGAGATATTACTCAATTAAAAAAAGACGAAGAGGAAATTTTAAATGCAAAAAAAGTTGCAGAAGACGCACAATATGCTGAAGAACAATTTTTAGCTAAAATGAGTCACGAAATCAGAACTCCAATGAATGGAATTATTGGACTAACTGATATTTTATTAAAAGAACCTGCAACAAATGAACAAGAAGAATATTTAAGACTGATAAAACAATCTGCAGATAATTTGCTGGTAATTATCAACGACATATTAGATCTTTCTAAAATACGCAGTGGCAAAATTCAATTTGAAGTTATTGATATCAATTTGCGTGAGATTATGCGTGCTATATTTATGGCCACTAATACGAAAGCCGTTGAAAAAAAATTGGATTATAATTTTACAATAGATACACAGATTCCGGAAATTATTAGAGGTGACCGTATTAGATTAAATCAAATTTTACTTAATCTGATTTCAAATGCTATAAAATTTACTGAAAAAGGAAGAATAAACTATAGTGCGGAATTTGTTAAAAAGGAATTCGGAAAAGTTTATATAAAATTTAAAGTGGAAGATAGCGGTATTGGAATTCCGGAGAGCGAACAATCAAAAATTTTTGAAGCCTATAGACAAGCATCTGCTGACACCACTCGTAAATTTGGAGGTACCGGATTAGGATTACCTATTGTAAAACAATTGGTTGAGTTACAAGGCGGGGAAATTCAGATTAAAAGTATTAAAGGTGAAGGAAGCACATTTTCCTTCATTTTGCCTTTTGAATCAAATGAAATCTCAGAAGCGAGTACAATTGAAAAGTATTCATCAAAAAAGAATCCTCAGAAAGAAATTGCTGTTGAGAAAAATGGTATAAATATTTTATTGGTAGATGATAATTTTATAAATCGTCTTTTGGTAATTCATTTATTGGAAGAAAAGGGATATTCTGTAATCGAAGCTGAAAATGGCTTTCAGGCTATTGAAAAATTAAAAGAAGAAGATATTGATCTGGTTCTAATGGATATTTCAATGCCTGACCTTGATGGATTGGAAGCCACAAGAATCATTCGCAAAATGGATGAAGCTTATTTAAGAAAAGTTCCCATAATAGCGATGACAGCACACGCATTTCAAGAGCAGATTCAGGAAGCAATTGATTGTGGTATGAATGATTATCTCAGCAAACCTTTTAAACCTGAAGAATTATTTCAAAAAATTGCGAACCTGTTGAATCCGGATATTTCTCTTAAACCTGCGGAACTTGTTGAAGAAATCACAGATGAAAAATATTATGATTTGTCTTTTCTTACACAGTATTATGATAATGAAAAAGAATTTATAAACAGCATATTAGCCTTATATGTAAAAGAAACTCCTTCTAGCATTTATCAAATTGAAAATGCTTTAACAAAAAAAGATTGGACAAGTTTTAAATCCTTATCACATAAAATAAAAACTAATATTATGATGATGGGAATAAAAAAAGCTGAGTCGTTTCTGCATATTGCTGCAACAACAGATATTAATAATGTAAATGAAGAAAAATTAAAATCATCGTTTGATGAATTTAGAAAAATTTCATTGAAAGCGATTGAACAAATTGCACAAGAATGTTTGTAGTTAACATTACATTTTAATGAAAATTCCTGTCTGAATATTAATTCCGGACACAATTTTTACAAGATAAATTCCTTTAGAAAATTCAGAAATATCCATACTGATATTTGCTTCTGAATTTTTAGTTTGAATAAAATCTTCTCTGATATTTTTCCCTGTAACATCAAAGACCTCAATCTTAAAATTCTTCTGTTCATCAGCTCCAATATTAAAATTTATAAAATCGCTCGATGGATTTGGAAAAATCTCTAGTCTGTAATTTATTGAATTAGAATAATTCTGAGCAGTCAGATACAACTCAGGTTCATCAAAGCGCACAATACCGCTGTTTGTAGTTGCCAACCAAATTACTCCATCGTCTTCTACTATAATATCGTTAATTGAACTGTCTGGCATTCCAACAGTAGAATCGTTAAATACCTGCCAATAAATACCTCCAAGATATCGAATCAAACCTGATTCATAAGTTCCACAAAGCACATTCCCAGCAGTGTCAATTGCTAGCGAATTAATTGTGTAGCTGGGCATATCAGAATTTGCAGGACTTAATTCAATAAACGGGGGTGAATTATAAATAAAAGCCCCAAGGCCATGTGCGGCACAACCCAACCATCTGAATCCATTTTGACCTGTAACAAAATCCTGTATAGTATTATCAGGCACACCATTGTTTAGAATTGTATAGGTAATTAATGAAGTATCAACGACTCTTGTTAAGCCACCATTTACTGTTCCAATCCACATCGTATCATTTAAAGAAGGTACAATACATTCAATATTATCCGACATTAATGCTGATGAAAACTGCTGATATATTACCCAAGTAGTGTCCATATCCCAAACCGCAAGACCTCCTGTGGTTCCAATCCACATATTATTATTTGAATCGAATGCTATTGCTTTAATTATGTTAGAAGGTAGTTGAGAATTGGCAACATTATAAATTGACCAGTTTGAACCATCAAACCGTCCCAATCCACCACCGGCCGTACCAATCCATTTATTACCTCCTGAATCAATTGCAATTGCATAAATATTATTTATATAAGAAGTTGTTTGATTGTTAAATAAATAATAATTCCAAATACTTCCATTGAAAGAAGCAAAACCATATTCGCTACCTGCCCATAAAGTGCTTCCTTCCTTGGCCAGGCAATTAATTTTATTTACTTGAAGTGGAGTATTAGTAGTATCATAAACAGTAAACAGTTGCTGTGCATTCACTGAAAGTATTGAAATGAAAAATGCAACTAGAACAAAGATTCGTTTCATTATATGTTAATTGAATTATCGCATTAACATACCAATCTCTCTATCATTGAGATGTTTCCATTTACCACGGGGTAAATCTTTCTTGGTTAGACCGGCATACATAACCCGGTCTAATTTTTCAACAGTATACCCAAGAGCCTCAAACATTCTTCGTACTACACGATTTCTTCCCGAATGTATTTGTATTCCAATGATACTTTTATCATGATCATCAGCATATGCTACTTCATCTGCATTAGCTAAACCATCATCAAGCTTTACTCCTGATGCAAGTTGTTCAAGATGAGCAAGAGTTACAGGTTTGTCAACTTTTGCCATGTATAACTTGGAAACTTCTTTACTCGGATGAGAAAGTTTTTGCGCAAGGTCTCCATCATTTGTTAAAAGTATTAAACCTGTAGTGCCTCTATCTAATCTGCCAACCGGATATAATCTTTCAGTTGAAGCACCTTTAACCAAATCCATAACAGTTTTCCTGTCCTTCTCATCGTTGGTAGTTGTAATAAAATTCTTAGGTTTATTTAGTAATACATACACTTTCTTATTAAATGATTTTACTAACTTACCTTCAAACTTAACCTCTTGGTTGGGTTTAACACGATACCCCATTTCGTTAACTACTTTACCATCAACTGTAACCTTACCGGCTTTAATAAAATCATCCGCTTTCCTTCGTGCACAAATTCCAGCATTACTAATAAATTTATTAAGCCGTATACCTTTTCCATCATCAGTTTTTTCTTTCGCAAAAAACTTTGGACCATCTTTTTTTATCGGAATCCTTTTTCTCATACATGTGCAAAAGTAATGTGAACATATTTGAAACTGTTACGATATAATCTTTTCAAATTTGTTCATTCAAAAAAAACTAAAATCATGAAAAGACTGCTTTTACTCTCATTTCTTTTTTCACTTTTTACATTTAGCTCTAATGCTCAATGGTTGCCTTGTGTTGATGCAGCACTATTAACTGGTGCAACCTGCGCAGTTGTTGATTCTGTTTATGGTTGTGATATGGTTGTTTATAATTGCGAAAATGATGCTATTTACAATCATGGAATAACTCATTTTACTCATGATCCATATCCTTACATTACAAGTGGATTGGCATGTCATGTTGATTTTTCAATTTCTGAATCGGGTGGTATATACTCTTTTAATGATAGCGTTGGCAATTCAATTTCAGGAGCACCATCTTATTTATGGGATTTTGGCGATGGAAATTCTTCTACTGATGCAGTTTTCACAACTCATTCATATTCTACACCTGGTTACTATACGGTTTGTGCAACTATTGATGATGGCGGATTGTGCTCAAGTAAATCTTGTAGAGTGATTTTGGTTACCGGCGGTGGCGGATGCACACCCCTATTTTTAGCTACAACTAATTGTGGAGTAACTACATTTACTGATCTTTCTACTCCAACTGGTTATTCTTATGCTGAGTGGGATTTAGGAGATGGAACTACAGCAACAGCAGCCCCAGGAAATTATATGCATTCATATGCAGTTTCAGATACCTATACTGTACATTTTCAAATGATTGATACTGTTAATCTTTGTAACTTAGGATATTCTACTGACATAATTGTAACTATTCCATCAGTTGCAGCAAATTTTTCTTATGTAGCAAGTGGAACCGGACCATATGCTGTGAATTTTACAAATACTAGTTCAGGAGCAACTTCGTATATGTGGGATTTTGGTGATGGAGATACATCTTCTGCTGAAAATCCAGTTCATGATTACGATTCATGCAGTTATTCTGTAAATTTAACTGCAATAGATTCTAATGGTTGTATTTCCGATACGCTGATTTTGATTGATGCTTGTGATATAAGTGTTCCTACATTTAATTCGGTGTTAAATTCAATGTCTGTTTATCCAAATCCAGCTAAAGACAATATTAACTTGGTACTAAATAGCAGATTAAATAGTGATGTCATATTAATTGTAAAAGATGTTACAGGAAGAAATGTAGTTGAGTCCATTCCAGTTCAATTAAATGCTGGAAAAAATAATTACAAACTTGATTTACCTAAATTACCTGCAGGAGTATATATCATTCAAATTAACGATGATTTTGGAATGATGAATACCAGAGTATTAATTAAATAAAATTATTTTTTCAAGCATTAAAGGCTGCCTCTACAGGCAGCCTTTTTTATTTTGAAAATTCAAAGAATCATTATTAAAGAAATTATTTAGTCAGGTTTGGTTCATTTACAGATAAGAATATATTTGCACTCCCGAAATTAAAATTGGTTTAGATTCCTCCTTAGCTCAGTTGGTTAGAGCATCTGACTGTTAATCAGAGGGTCTCTGGTTCAAGTCCAGAAGGGGGAGCCCAAAAAAGGCTGCAGAAAAAATTCTGCAGCCTTTTTTTATTTTAGATTTCTAAATTTCAAATTCCATTTTACTTTTATTGAATTATGCTTGTAAAAACATACGGCTCCGCAGTTTTTGGAATTGATGCTCAAACTATTACAATTGAAACATATTACGGAAGTGGCCAACTTAATTATGTTGTTGTAGGATTGCCTGATGGTGCTGTTCGAGAAAGTTTATATCGAATTGAAGCAGCATTTAAAACTTGTGATTTAAAAATGCCCCGTCAACGGTTGGTTGTAAATCTTGCTCCTGCTGATATTAAAAAAGAAGGATCAGCTTATGATTTGCCAATGGCTATCGGCATATTGGGAGTATCAGAGCAAATCAATCTTGATTTGCTTGATAAGTATATTATCATGGGAGAACTTTCTTTAGATGGCAGTTTGCGGCCAATTAAAGGAGCACTGTCAATTGCAATTCAGGCACGAAAGGAAGAATACATAGGATTTATTCTTCCAAAAGAAAACGCAAGGGAAGCTGCAATAGTTAGTAAAATTGATGTTTATGGAATGAGTCATATTCATGAAGTGATAGATTTCCTAAACGGAAAAACTACTCCTGAGCCAATTTTTGTCGACACTAGAAAAGAATTTGCAGAATCGCAAAACAATATAGACTTTGACTTTTCTGAGGTTAAAGGACAAGAAAATATAAAACGCGCAATGGAAATTTCAGCAGCAGGAGGTCATAATGTTATATTAATTGGTCCGCCTGGTGCAGGAAAAACGATGCTTGCAAAAAGATTACCAACTATACTACCCCCTTTATCGCTTCACGAAGCATTAGAAACAACCAAAATACATTCTGTTGCAGGTAAATTACCAGCTGAAACTGCCTTAGTTTCATTACGACCATTCCGCTCACCCCATCATACTATTAGCGATGTTGCATTAGTTGGAGGAGGCAATAATCCACAACCTGGCGAAATTTCATTAGCGCATAATGGCGTTCTGTTTTTGGATGAACTTCCTGAATTTAAAAGAACTGTTTTAGAAGTTTTAAGACAACCAATGGAGGAGCGTAAAGTCACAATTTCCAGAGCAAGATTTTCAGTTGATTATCCTTCCAGCTTTATGTTGGTTGCGTCAATGAATCCTTGTCCATGTGGCTATTACAACCATCCGGAAAAAGAATGCGTTTGTGCACCAGGCGTTGTTCAGAAATATCTGAATAAAATATCTGGGCCATTGCTCGACAGAATCGATTTACATGTTGAAGTTACACCAGTTCCTTTTTCTGAGTTAGCATCTAAATCAATATCTGAAAAAAGCTCAACAATAAGAGAAAGGGTAGTTAAAGCAAGAAATATTCAGGTTGAAAGGTTTAAAGAAAAGAAAAATATTCATTGTAACGCACAAATGGAAAGCAAACAAGTTAGAGAAATTTGTAAGCTTACTACTGCTGGCGAAACCCTTTTAAAAACTGCAATGGAAAGATTAAATCTTTCAGCAAGAGCATATGATCGCATACTAAAAGTTGCCCGAACAATTGCCGACTTGGCAAGCAGTGAAGAAATAAAAACAGAACACCTTGCTGAGGCGATACATTACAGAAGCCTTGATAAAGAAAATTGGGCTGGATAATTTAAAAAACTATTTGCAATTAACTAAAACAGAGCTGCTATTTTCGCCACATGCGATATTTATTGGTACTATTTTGTTTGTTGTATTTGAAATCGAATGCGCAAAAATCAACAAATATTAAAGACACACTAATTAATGCTCGTTTACTTAGCGGAGCATATACCTACCAGATTCCTGCTGCAGATTTTGCAAAAAGATTTGGTACTGGAAGTTCAATTGAAGGCAGTTTTTTATTCAAATTTGGAAACAACTTTTTGATTGGTGCATCAGGTAGCTTTTTGTTTAGCGGAAATATTCAGGAAGATACTATTCTGGATGCTTTAAAAACAACATCAGGTAATTTTATAAGTAGCAATGGAATTTATTCTTCAATTGTATTAAATGAAAGAGGTTATATAATTCAAGGAAAATTTGGCAAAATTTTTCCTGCTTTTCATTCAAATCCTAATTCAGGAATCATGACAACTTTGGGTTCAGGATTTATACAACATAAAATAAAAATTCAAGAAATCGGAAATGATCTTCCTCAATTTGCAGGAAATTATTCCAAGGGCTACGATCGATTAACTAATGGAATATGCTTCAGTCAGTTTATTGGATTTGCACATTTTGACCCCAGAAAATTATTAAATTTTTATACTGGAATTGAAGTGGTTGAAGGATTAACACAAAATCGCCGCAACTGGAATTATGACCAAAATAAAAAAGATAATTCTAATCGCCTGGACATATTAATTGGATTAAAACTAGCTTGGTTTCTTCCTTTTTATGGTAATACTTATCAGGAATTTTACACTCATTAATGAATCTAATTTATATTTTTCTTTATGATTTAGCCATTCAAATCTATTATCTGGGGATTCATATTTCATCCCCGTTTAATTCAAAAGCTAAACAATGGCTTAATGGCCGAAAAGGTTTATTAATTGATATAAAAAAAACAATTAAGGTAAATGATAAAATCATTTGGATTCATTGTTCATCGGTAGGAGAATTTGAGCAAGGCAGACCTGTTATTGAAAGATTAAAAACTGAATACGAAAACCTAAAAATTCTTGTTACCTTTTTTTCCCCAAGCGGCTATGCTCAACGAAATAAAATAACTGATGCTAACTACATCTTTTATTTACCTCTTGATACTAAAAAAAATGCGGAAGAATTTATTCGCATTGTAAATCCTCAACTGGTCATTTTTGTTAAGTATGAATTTTGGTTTCATTTTTTGAATGAAACAAGTAAAAAGAATATTCCTGCTCTGCTAATCTCTGGTATTTTCAGAAAAAATCAGTTGTTTTTTAAATGGTATGGTTTTCCATTTCTTTCATTACTAAAATCGTTTTCAAAAATTTTTGTTCAGGATAAAAACTCATTAATTCTTTTAAATAATTATAATTTATCAAACACCTTAATCTCTTCTGATACAAGGTTCGACAGAGTACTTAAGGTAAAAAACAATGCAAAAACCTTTATTGATATTGAAAAATTTTGTGGTGATAACAAGATAATTATTGCGGGAAGCACCTGGCCTGAAGATGAAAAAATATTAATTCAAACTATTCAACATCTGAAAAATTCAGATTTAAAATGGATTTTTGCGCCACATGAAATATCAGAAAAACATATTTCTGCCTTGTTGAATTCACTTGGTGAAAAAGCAATTCGTTATTCTCAACTTTCAAACTCAAAAATTAATAAACAGTTTTTAGTAATCGATAATATAGGAATGTTAAATAGTATTTATCGTTACGCCACAATCGCATATATAGGTGGTGGATTTGGAAAGGGAATTCACAATATTTTAGAATCAACAGTTTTTGGCGTTCCGGTTTTATTCGGACCTAATTATGAAAAATTCCGAGAGGCAAAAGACTTAATCGACCAACAAATCTGTTTCAGCATTAATAATTCAGATCAACTTAGTATTTATATTAATCATTTATTAAATGATAATAAGCTGTATAACAATTGTTCGACTGGTTGTTCTGCATATGTAGAAAATAATTCAGGAGCCACTGAACAAATAATGAAATATATAACAACAGAAATATTTAAGAAATAAATTAAACTAAAAATCTCCTTTCAACGATATTATAAAATTCAGCAACCATTTCATCCTGAGTATTCCAATGTAACCGATTACGCAATGTATTTTCTATATAGTCCATTGCCTCATTATAATTACTGCTATTATTAATTTTCTCCATTGACTCATCATACAATCTCGAGTCGTTGTTAAATAAAAAATTGATATAAGAAAATCGTTTGTTCAGCCCAATAAAAGTTTTTAAATCTTTTATAGGTGCCTTTCTTAATTTATCATTTAACTCAGTATGTGGCTGATTTAATTTTTCATTAACAGTTGGTCTAGATCCCAGATTTGAATAAATATCTGAAACTGTCTTTTGAGCCCCTTTTCCAGAATATGCCTGATTAATTGATTGACCTGAATTGTGTTCGCCTGAATTTTCATTATTTTTTAAATAATGAGCTCCGTTTCCATTAGTACTACCATTCGATCCATTACCATTTTGATTTCCATTATTTAACGAAACAGTTGGGTTTTGTGGCTTTGGTTGTTCAATTGGTTGTTGAGGGATTGATGGGGCTGGTGGAATATATTGTTGGGGAGGCTGAGCGGAAGGAGGCTGCTGATAATATTGTTGAGGTTGCTGAGGTTGTTGAGGTTGCTGATATTGAGGTGGAAATTGATTCATTACATTAACCTGCGGATGATCTATCGGCAAAGCCAATGTAAGTTCATATAATTCACGCACATAATTGAGTAACAAATCCTTATCAATTTTATTGATGATCCCATTATTAAACTGTATAGAATGAAACAAATAGTTGATTTTTTCAATCAACACCGAAATCTTTGTTTCTGTTTTAATATCAGCCATATATCTTCAAGGGCCGTAAAGTTACGCTATCAATTGCTACTATTAAATTATTTTAAATTTATCATTAAATATTTTTACATCTATAAGGCTAAAAAAATAATAACTTCATTATTGGAAAAGATTTATGAATTTTCGCTTTCTGAAATTAAATAACTAAATGTTCATAGAACCAAACTTACGGCAACAACAAACAGGTTGGATTGAAGTTATATGCGGCTGCATGTTTTCCGGAAAAACAGAAGAGTTGATTCGCAGGCTGAAAAGGGCAAGAATCGCCAATCAAAAAGTTGAAATTTTTAAGCCACAAATTGATACCCGTTATCACAGTAGCAACATTGTCTCACATGATGAAAATTATATATCCTCCACACCAGTATCCAATTCGCAAAATATTTTGTTGCTTGCCAATGAAATTGAGGTAATTGGAATTGATGAAGCGCAATTTTTTGATAATGAACTCCCATCTGTTTGCGATAAGTTAGCTGCAAAGGGTTCACGAGTTATAATTGCCGGCTTAGATATGGATTTTACAGGAAAACCTTTTGGTACAATGCCACAGCTTTTAGCGAGAGCAGAGTACATTACAAAAGTTCATGCGATTTGTATGATTTGCGGAAACCTTGCCTCCTATTCTTTCAGAAAATCAAAATATGATGCTACGGTTTTGCTTGGTGAGAAAGATCATTATGAACCTCGCTGCCGTCATTGTTTTGAAAAAGGAATGAAAGGATAATATACTTGTTTATGAAAAAACTATTTCTCATTCGCCATGCAAAATCAAGTCATGATGACTTAAAAATAAATGATATTGAGAGAAAATTGAATTCCCGCGGTAAGGAAGACGCTCCTTATATGGCAAGAATTTTAAAAAAATCTGGAGTAAAACCAGATTTAATTTTTAGCAGTCCTGCCATTCGGGCTCTGGAAACTGCTATGTTGTTTTGCAAAGAGCTGGAATACCCCCAAGAAGCGATTTTAATTGATCCTGTCTTATACTCATTTAATAAAAGTCAGATTTTATCTTTCATAATGTCAATTGATTCCAATGCTGACACCGTTTTAATATTTAGCCATAATCCAACATTTCATGAAATAGCTAATCATTTCACTCGAAATAAAATACCAACAATGCCAACCTGTTGCATTGTTGGAATTGAATTTTTAACAGATAAATGGGATGAAATTGAAGAAAGCGATAAGCACTTGTTGCTTTATGAATTTCCTAAAAAACACATTAATGAAGTTGATTAATTTATTGCATTATGAAATTATTTGACCGCGATTTAAGCTGGCTATCTTATAATTCGCGAATACTTCAGGAGGCGACATTTAATTCTAACCTTCCAGCTGAACGATTGAAATTTGTTTCAATAGCAAGCAGTAATTTGAAAATATTTATTCGTGAAAGATTATTTGCTTTGATAAATTCTTCAGATGAAAAATCAATAAATAAAACTAAAAAGCTTAGCAAAAAAATATCTAAGCAATTTTCAGAATGCACCAAAATATTAAATGAAATTTTTGAAGCATTAAAAATTTCAAAAATTGAAATTCGTTCATTAAAAGATCTGGATGAAATACAACTGAAATATTTGAATGAGTGGTTCCGCTTGAAAATAAAACCTTTTCTTCATCCAAGATTTTTGAATGAATCAAATGATTTGTCTGGCTTCGAAAATGGTCGTATTTATCTTTATATTCAATTAGTATTTCATGAAGAAAAAGGTCGGGTAATTATTGAAATTCCGTTTACTAAAAAAGATAGGTTTGTCGAACTTCCTGCCCCTGATGGGAAAACAGTTTTTGTATTTACAGAGGAATTAATCATTTTTTATTTATCAGAATTATTCCCGGGACATGAAATTCCGGCTACTTATTTATTTGAATCAATTGCCGGAAACAAGTATTATTCAGCTGATGAAGAACAAGCTCTCTTTGATAAACTATCAGTTGAAAATGAACATGTAGGTAATTATTTTCTTTTCAATAAAAACACACCAAAAGAAATTGTCAATGAATTAGTTCAGAAAACAAAGGGAAGCAAGGTTGCTATTGCAAAAAAAAATTCGTTTTTAGGATTAATTGATTTTAGTGATTTAGGCAAATTGCTTCCGGCAGAGCTAAGGCATCCGCCCCTTTCCACTATAACCCATTCTTTAGAAAATTCCATCTCAATTATTAAATCAATAAAAGAAAAAGATCAACTTCTTTTTTTTCCATATCACTCCTTCAATATTGTATTAAATTTTTTGAAAGAAGCAGCCACTAGCAATACTGTTAAAAATATATTTATAACAATTTACAGAACTGCGCCGAATTCATTATTGATTGAACATTTAATTACCGCAGTATCTACCGGAAAGCAGGTTTTTGCATTTCTTGAAATTAAAGCAAGTGAAAGCGAAGAGGAAAACATTTTGCTCGCAAATAAATTAGAAGCAGCAGGTGTAATTGTATCCCGAAATTTTCCTGATTATAAAATTCATGCTAAAACAATATTAGTGGAAGAAGAATCTGAAACAGCTGATTTAACAAGAACTGCTTTAATCAGTACCGGAAACTTTAATGAAAATACTGCAGATAAGTATTCCGATGTCGCAATTCTATCAGCAAATAATAATATTACCCAAGATGTTGCCAGCTTATTCAAAACTCTAAATTCCGGAACACTAAAAAAATTCAAATCTGACTTCATCTCATTTTCACCAATTGCATACAGGCAAATAATTTCAAAAGAAATTTATAAATGCATTGATTCTGTGAAAGAGAATAAAGCTTCTCGAATTATTTTAAAGGTAAATAATCTTGAAGACGAAGAAATTATTTCAGAACTTTATAATGCAGCACAAGCAGGAGTAAAAATTGAAATTATTGTTCGAAGTATTTGCTGCATGAAGCCTACAGAGAACATTAGAATTATCAGTATTGTTGATCATTTTTTGGAGCACGCGCGTATTTTTTCATTTTGTTGTGGATCAGACGAAAGTCTGTTTATAACAAGCGCAGATCTTATGACCAGAAATCTGGATCGCCGAATAGAGTTTCTTCTGCCGATAAATAACCTCATTCATCGCAAACAACTTTATGAAGTGCTTCAGCTTCAGTTACGCGACAATTCAAAAGCCCGATTAATAGATAAAAAACAGAAGAATAAGTTTGCAGAGGCAATTAATGGTGAAGCGACTATAAGATCGCAATTTTTATTGCATGATTATTTTTCATCAAATACAATTTAGTTGTTTATTCAATTCTGATTTTTGAATTTGCTAAATAGATGCTGTCAGTTATTTTCAATCCCGATAAATTAAATTGATGAAAAAACTACTTACAATTTTTTTACTAATTAATTCAGTTACTCTTTTTGCTCAAACTGGCAGCATTAACGGAACAATTTCAGACGCTTCATCGGATGAAGCTTTAATAGGAGTTACTGTTTCATCAGGAACCTCAGGTGTTGTCAGTGACGATGCTGGTAATTATATTTTGACACTTCCTTCCGGTCAGCAGACTATAAAATTTTCATTCGTAGGATTCGAAACACTGGAAAAACAAATAACAATAAAAAGTGGCGATACAATTAATTTAAATATTGAACTAATTACCAATGCAAAAGAACTCGGGACAATTGTTGTGAGTTCAAGCCGATATGAAAAAAAGATATCTGAAGAAACTGTTAGCATGGAAGTTATAAAACCTTCATTCATTGAAAACACAAATTCAGTTGATATGCGTGAAGCAATTAACAAAGCACCCGGAGTTAATATTATTGATGGGCAAGCCAATATTCGTGGCGGAAGTGGTTATAGTTATGGTGCAGGTAGCAGGGTGTTGGTTTTAGTTGATGATGTTCCGCAATTAGCTGCGGATGCAGGAGATGTAAAATGGGATTTCCTTCCTCTTGAAAATCTGGATCAGGTGGAAATTATTAAAGGAGCCGCCTCGAGTTTGTACGGGTCATCGGCGTTGAATGGTGTAATTAATATCAGAACAAACTATCCAACTTCAGTTCCTAAAACACAAATCAATTTTTATCAGGGAATTTATCAAAATCCCAAACGAAAAGAATTGATATGGTGGGGGAATAAACAACCTTATTATACAGGAGGATACTTTAATCACAGCCAAAAATTCGGTCAGCTAGATTTAAGTTTTGGAGGAAATATTTTTAACGAATCTGGATTTCGCGAAGGCGAATACACCGAACGCGGCCGGATAAATATTGGATCTCGATATAGATTTAAGAAAATTGATGGACTAGCTGTAGGATTAAATATTAATTCATTTGTATCACACACTTCTACATTTTTTATTTGGCAGGATGATACAACTGGTGCTTATCGCCCACAAGGTGGAACAGATACAGCAACAACAACTTTGGCTGAGAATAACAACACTCGTATTAGTATTGATCCTTATTTAACCTACTTTAATAAAAATGGAAATCGTCATTCCTTTCATGGCAGGTACTATTTGACAAATGCGCTGGCAAGCGACAATAAAAGCACTAATGCAAAACTCTATTATGGGGAATACCAATATCAAAAATTATTTAAGTTCGGATTGAATTTAACAACCGGAATTGCAGCCAATTCATCAACAATAAAAGCTGATTTATATGGAGATCACAGGGCAGATAATGAGGCCTTATTTGTTCAATTAGATCAAAAGAAAGGACGATTAAATATTGTTGGCGGAATTCGGTACGAAATGTTCAGGGTAGATACAATAACAAATCACTCCCCTGTTTTAGTCAGAGCTGGATTAAACTTCAGAATAATGAAGGCAACTTATTTCAGAGCTTCTTTCGGGCAAGGATATAGGTTCCCAACTATCGCAGAGAAGTTTGTTGCTACACAAGTAGGTCCCTTACTTATATTCCCGAATCCTCAGGTAAAACCAGAAACAGGGTGGTCTTCAGAAATTGGAGTTAAACAAGGATTTAAAATTAGCAGTTGGTTAGGATATCTTGATTTATGCGGATTTACAAGTGAATACAAAGATTTTATGGAGTTCACTTTTGGATTTTATCCGCCGTATGAAGTAATACCTGGAGCACCAATAAATCTTAATGACCTCTTAAAATATTTAGGATTTAAAACTCAGAATATTTCTAATGCAAGAATAACCGGTGGTGAATTTTCAGTTATCGGTCAAGGAAAGCTTTTTGGCCTTCCTACAAATCTTTTAGCTGGTGTTACTTATATAAATCCAATTGATTTAAATAGAAATAAAATGGTTGATAGTTTACTTGATGCAAGTGCTGGTGCTCCCCAATCTCTTTTAGATTCTATTGGTAATTTAAAGATTCTGAAATATCGTTATAAATGGACTGCTAAAGCTGAATTTGATATTTCATATAAACAGTTTTCAACCGGATTCAGTTTTCGATATAATAGTTTCATGACCAATATAGATCCGATTTTTGAAGGCAAAGATCCGCTTATTCCTATCCCGGTTGTCGCAGGCATAGTACCATACAGATTAGAACATCATAATGGTGACTTTGTATTTGATTATCGAATTTCACTAAAAGTTAATAAGTATGTAAAGCTTTCATTAATTACTAAAAACTTATTTAACAGAGAATACACTGAAAGGCCTGCATTAATTGAACAACCCCGAAATTTCTCATTACAGATAAGTGCCAAATTTTAGTATAAAAGCTTAAACCACTTTTGGTTTTGTTTATTATTTGATTGATGGATGATAAAGAATATAAAGAACTATTAGATACTCTTCCATCTGAACCTGGAGTATATAAATTTCGTGATCGAGAAGGAAAACTTTTATATGTAGGCAAAGCAAAAAATATTAAGAAAAGAGTTAGTTCATACTTTAATCGTGAACATGAGGTAAACAAAACTACAGTAATGGTGAAAACTGCTGTATCACTTGAGTTTACAATTGTTAATAGTGAACAAGACGCTTTATTACTAGAGAATAATCTAATAAAGGCTTTTTTACCACGATACAATGTTCTTCTGAAAGACGGTAAAACCTATCCATTCATTTGTATAAAAAAAGAAAATTTCCCGCGCGTTTTTTATACACGCAAACTTATTAAAGATGGTTCTGAATATTTTGGTCCATATACATCAATGGGGCGTGTTCATGTATTGCTTGAAACAATAAAAATGCTTTTTCAATTAAGAACTTGTTCGTTAAGTCTTGTGCCAAAAAATATCGAAAAGAAAAAATTTAAGGTTTGTTTAGAATATCACATTGGCAATTGTAAAGGCCCATGTGAAGCATTACAAACAGAAGATGACTATAATCAAACTATCCATCAAATTCGAAATTTATTAAAAGGGCATTTAAAACCTGTAAATGATTTTCTTACCGATGAAATGAAAGTGCTTTCAGAAAATTATGAATTTGAAAAAGCCAATCTGATAAAGCAAAAACTAGATTTATTAAAAGACTATCAGAGCAACAGTACTGTTGTTAATGCAGACATAAATAATGTTGATGTTTTTGCTTTTGTGGAGGATGAAACCACCGCTTTTGTAAATTATATGAAAGTTGTAAATGGATCTGTCATTCAAACAAAAACAATTGAATTACATAAAAAAATTGAAGAAGAAAAAGAAGATTTATTGCAACTGGCGATTACTGAATTACGAGAACAATTTGCAAGTGAATCAAATGAAATTATAGTTCCTTTTTTGCTCCCTTCTCCATCTGAAAAAATAAAAATTACCGTTCCGCAAATTGGAGACAAAAAAAAATTATTAGAGCTGGCAGAAAAAAATGTTTCTTATTACAAATTGAACTTAGCTTTAAATGCTCCGGCCAAACCTTCTCCATCCGAAAGAATATTAAAACAATTAAAAGAAGACTTCAGATTAAAAGATACTCCTTTTCATATTGAGTGTTTTGACAATTCAAATTTTCAGGGAAGTTATCCAGTAGCCTCAATGGTTGTTTTTAAAAATGCTAAAGTTTCAAAAAAAGATTACAGACAATTTAATATTAAAACCGTGGAAGGCCCAGATGATTTTTCTTCAATGGAAGAAATTGTTTTTCGCAGATATAAAAGAATGATAGATGAAAATCAAACACTTCCGCAATTAGTAATAATTGATGGCGGAAAAGGCCAGTTAAGTGCAGCTGTAACAAGTATTGAAAAATTAGGGCTAAAAGGTAAAATGGCGATTTGTGGAATTGCAAAAAGATTGGAAGAAATTTATTTTCCGGATGATTCTTTGCCTTTGTATATTAATAAAAAATCAGAAAGCCTAAAACTTATTCAGCAAATCAGGAACGAAGCGCATCGTTTTGCAATTACATTTCACAGAAATAAAAGAAGCAAGGGCGCAATTAATTCAGGCTTAAGCGATATTTCTGGAGTTGGAAAGGCAACCTCTGAAAAATTATTAAAACATTTTCATTCAATTGAAAAAATAAAACACGCTGATATTAAAGAAATAATTTCTCTAGTCGGAAAATCTAAAGCTAGCAAAGTGCAAGCTTATTTTAATTCAAAAAAATTATAAGCTTTAGAATAATTTTCAAAATAAAATATAAAAAAAGCTCTCCAAAAAATGGAGAGCTTTTTAAAGAACTATTAACTATTTTTTACAAAGACCAAAGATCATGTTCCCATTCAAACATATCTTGTTTTATTTTTTCAGCTTCCATTAAAGCATCAACACCCGTTTTATAATCCTGAATTCTGCGATCAAGAACATTTGATTCCTTAATAATATAGCTGCCAAACAATCTTCCTTCAAAAATATCGTCCCAACTCATTCTTATAGCATCGTTCTTCGGGTTAAAACAATCTTGTTTAACTAATAGCTTTCTAAAATCAGGATAGTAAACCCAATAAAGTGGAAGTTCTCCAGCATCAGGATCTGTAAAAATTGGAGCAATTCCCAAGATTCGAACTTGCAATGTTGAAGTTTCTTTATCAAAGTACCAATCTTCCTTTACTCTAAACTTTTTTACAGCATTGGGATCAAATTCATTTCTTACAACTGAATCTTTTACAAAATTTCCATACAAATCATAAATTGGAATTGTGTCGATACTTGCTGTTTTCTTTTCAAAGTCTTCTGGAGTCATTGGCAATTTAAAATACTCATCATTATATACAACAGCTCCTTCCTTAATAGCATTATTAAATATTGTAATTAATGGAAACATATCTTTCCAATCAATTCCTTCATATTTAAATGGTAAATTAATTTTTTCTCTTGAATCAATTACTCTCCAGATTCTTTTTTCCCAAAAAACATCTGATTCACGAATGTGATCATAAGGAATAATCTCTCTTTCTGATGGAGATACTCGATCATAAAAACCATCCCGAGGTGCTTGTTGCTCAGTTGTTCCCTGTCCAAATACTGAATTACTTCCAGCAAAGAATAAAGTCAAAACGACCAAAAATGATGTTATTTTTTTCATGATATTCTTGTTTATGATCACTAAAAATTAATGAATCTCAATTGGAATACTATTAATCGAACGAGTTGTTCCATCAGGACCCTTAGCTCGAATCTTACGGAAAATTAATTGATCTCCAGGTTTACACCCTTTTAAGAAATCCGCAACTTGCCCTGAAAACTTTGCACCGGTCATAGTAGCAATTTTCGGATCCTGTCTTTTTGCAATATATACGCATTCATAAGAAACCACATCGAATTGAACTCCTTGAAAATAGAAGTCTTTTAAAACTGCTCCGATTCCAGGTGCAGCCTTTATCTCTCCGGTTTTCATTTCACCTTCAGATTTACCATTAATTTGTGCAACCGGATCAGGAATACGCTTAACAACAAATTCTGATGCTCCTACTTGAGTTGTTTTATCTTGGTCTTTTACAGTAACTGTAATTTTCACTTTAGAATTTACAAGGCTTGTTGGCATATTAGCGATATACTTTCCCTTACTTCCAGTAAAAGAACCACTTGATGCAGATGCAGTTAATTTATCAGCTGAAAATCCAGGAACAGAAATTGAAAATGGATTAGGAATACCAGCATAAATCAAGTTTAAATTATCAGGAGCAATAACACATGATCCTTTTGCAGTAGTATAAGCAGCTTCAAATGGATAATAAACCGGAACACCGTCTGGGCCAGTAATCATCACAGCACCAGAATATTTTTGTTCTCCTTCTCCACTCGCCATTGTTTTATACTTACCCATTCCGGATTCAATCTCAAGTTTGTTTCCTGCTCCATTAACCGGATTAACTTTAGTTTCTTTATATGAATCTCCATCTTTAACAGCATTACTATTAAGTGGCCCAATCAAAATTGTTGGGTTTGAGGTTGAATTATATGCAGCGACAAAAATATCAGCTTTATACTCTTGCCCAGACATAATATAACTAGATGGAGCAATAACCTTTGCAGTCATGCGATCTACTTTAAAATCTGTTGCATTGATTCTGCTTAATAAATAATCAATAACCTGCGCCTCAGAATTTTTTGCATCATTTTGAAATTTATTTAATAAGGTAAGGCAAGCAATAGTTGGAACCATATGAAAATTTGCATCTTCCCAAGTCTTTGTTTCGCCTTCCTGACCTTTAATATTTTCTAAAATACTTAAAGGCATTTGTTCTTCAAAATTCTTTTTTGCTGCTGGATCATCAATCAATGCAAGAAGTTTAGCCCTTGTATCTAAAATTGCTTTCTTTAATATGTCAGCCTTTTTTCCTTCTTCAAGCATAAGTCTGGTTGAAACA
>Ga0209596_1001560_pt1 | contig 19569 bp, 18 predicted proteins | sample M_130807_MF_Meta_FD_187314 | JGI IMG/M metagenome (GOLD analysis project Ga0209596, IMG submission 187314) | Freshwater microbial communities from Lake Montjoie, Canada to study carbon cycling - M_130807_MF_MetaG (SPAdes) (version 2) | ecosystem: Environmental > Aquatic > Freshwater > Lake...
TTTTTTTTTTTTTTTTTTTATTTATTTTTTTATTTATTTTTTTATTTTTTTTTTTATTTATTTTTTTTATTTATTTTTTTATTTATTTATTTTATATAGTATATGCGAAACAAGACGAATAAAAAGACAAATAAAAAAACGAATAAAAAGACAAATAAAAAGACGAATAAAAAACGTCTGTCGATAAATAAAAAATATAAAAGTAAAAAAAACAAGAAAAGTATAAAAGGTGGGTATGAAGGAACAAGCACACGAGTTAATAGTGCAAAATATATTGAAATTCAACTTAAAGGAACTCCACGTGACACGTTTACCGGTGATATTGTGATTTTATCCAATAATATGATTAATGACGTTAAAACCGCGTTGAAAATTGAGTTGAAAGAATTATTCATTCGAATCGCATTAGAGAAGTGTCTTGAAGAATTAGGTAATAATGGTACTCCATCTGAAAATAATGTTAGAATAACAAAGATTCATTATGATACCGAACGCTATATATACAATGTTCAATTTAAAGTTTTATGTGATAGTTGTATTCCTTCAGATTACGAATTTCTTAGAGATGAATTAGAACTAGCTACAAAATCATTTGAATATAATAATTCTGAATATAATTTTAGAGTAGCATTTTAATCTTTTTTTCTTTTTCTTTTGTTATCTTTTTATAATAATAATTATATAAAGATAATTTATTACTTAATAATAAATGTCACAGAGACAAAAACAACAAGCACCGCCGCTTTTCATTCGTTATCCTGATAAACACTGGATAGTATTTGATGATACGAATGAATCTATACAGCATCAAAAAAAAGGATTGGAATTATTTATAGAATCTGGACAAGATAATCTAGATGTGTCTATTCCAGATTATAATGGTGGTCAATTCATGGCTGGATATAGTAAGATTGTAAATAAAAATAATGAAACTGGAGAGGATATTATACTTTATTATTATATAAAAGCCACTTTGGAAATCAAATTGGAAACTGTTCAAATGATGTATGCTAAACCAGAATATATTGGTTATATTAATAGATTGACTACCTAGGGGGGCGCTGCCCCCTGACCCCCGTATGACAATTGCAGTCGCGAGGGAGGAGCAGCGCCCATCTAACTACACTTGTCCTACCTCCGTATGTCATTATGAATAAAGCAAATAATTTAATATTTATAAACTATATAAATATTAATGTACAATAGTAGTATTACTATAAATAATAACAAAATAATGGCAAATTATATTAAAAATCTCTTCACCAATACAACCATCAAATATTTGTGTGTAAAACCGCTGGATAAATTGGAATTCTGGTCTTTGAATTTTATCTGAATTATAATACTCGTGGTTGCCAGCAATGATAAAGACTTTTTTAAAGTCGGAATTCATTTGTTTAAGAAATTCTCTATATATACCGGAATAAGGATAACCAATATCCCCTGCTAAACATAGGACATCTGCCATGACTTTTATCTTTGGTGGTTTGGACATGAATTCTAGATGAATATCGGAGATGTATTGAATTCGCATAATACGTACTTTTATATATAAAAATCACTTTAATATACTTTTGGGAAAAGTATGGCAAAAACAAGAGAGGGGAACAGGAAGGTTCCCATTAAAGGGGGTATCCCTTTGAAACCCCATTAAAGGGGTAAACCCCTTTGAAACCCCATTAAAGGGGTAAACCCCTTTGAAACCCCATTAAAGGGGTAAACCCCTTTGAAACCCCATTAAAGGGGTAAACCCCTTTGAAACCCCATTAAAGGGGTAAACCCCTTTGAAACCCCATTAAAGGGGTAAACCCCTTTGAAACCCCATTTTAAAAGGAGGGGTCTAAGGGGAACCTTGGTTCCCTTTGAACCTTGGGTCCCCTTATGTAGAAACCACCAATTTAAGTTTTTTCCCTAATTTAGTGGCGAGTGTTTTTTCCGATTTGAGTCGTTTATTCGCCTCTTCCAATGAAAATGTTTTAATAAATTCCAGCAGTGTATCGCTCGTCATAGTCTCTTTCACATTTTTTTGTAATTTTGCTTTAACTCCGTCCAATGGAATTTTATATGCCCCTCCTGTTTCTACAATTAATTTATAGGTGGGTGCACCTTGTATTCTAGAACTGGGTGTTTTAACAAAATAAAATGCATTAGATCCGTCGTGATGAGCAACTAAAAAAGGTAAACCATTTTCAATTAATTTTGTTACCGATAAAAATACCAAAGGTACATTATATTTAACTGCTAATATCCATAAATCTAAATTGGTAGCATAATAATCATAACTCATAATAATATTCGCTAATGTAGATTGTCCTGAAAACACCATTTTGGTCATTTCCGATTTGCCTTGCGATTGTAATATTTGTAAAATCTCATGCGTGTAGGTATCCAGGTAACGTTGGTATTCCTCTACTAGTATTTCTTTCAATTGGTATTTATTGAGGCTATCGATGCTAATATCACGGGTGGCGTTATTATCTTTTATAAGCGTTAAAATAATATCAAAGGAACAAAGTTCGGGTTCATTGCTAAAAATAATCTCGGAATATTTATCAGAGAAAAAGGTAGACCAATACCCCGTCACCGAATTTTCTAATGTTTGGTTGCATTCAATGGTGTCTGTTGTTGTGCTAGTTCCTTGCGCTGCGCTTTGTGTAAAATCCACCGCATTACTATACGCCTGTGATTTTATGGGTTGAGTCGTATCAAAAGTATTGTATTTAACATATTTATTAAGCGGTGCCGGCACTAAATCTTCAAAATATTCCTGACTAAGTAGAGATTGTAAAAGAATTATTTCATCTTCTTTTAAATTATATTTAAGTCCAGAAAATGCTAAGAAAGATTTCGGTTGAAACATAAATGACCTAATGCGATTATATCGTATGAGTTCATCTGCCATTCTACCAAAGTAGAGTGTTTCATTATTTTTATTACTAATCAGATTATTTACCGGTATTATCAATGAACATGTATTATTCTCATCATTGTCTTTGGTTAAACAAAACCTTTTATTCGGGCATTCGCTCTCTGCCATGTAACAATTGGTGATTGTGCCTAATTCGGTTAATATTTCTGCCGCGTATTCTGAAAACTCCACGTGGTCTTTCATCAATTCTTTTAATTGCGCAATGACCCGTTCTAACTTATCCAGATACAGCAGGGTTGGCGATGTAATAAGTTTTTCAATAGCAGTGCGTTGGTTTCTAAATCTAAACTCGCCCAGTAAAAATCGTAACGTATTTCTAAACACATTGTAAAAACTGCTTTCCAGGCGAATTTTATGTATATAGTCTACCCGTTCCGTGTCGATGGTCTGGTCCGTTAGCGCTTGTTTATCCGCAAAAATGAAATTCATATCCGTAACCTTTTCCAAGTCATCGCCATAAATATCTTCGGCGGGTTCCGACAATACTACAAACTGATTGGTCTGTGTCAAAATACCTACAATCAGTTCATCCTCCAACACTTTAATCACCGGTTTGCAGGGAATTTTGCCTTTGGTGTCGGCATACACATTGGTAAGAAAAGACAAGGTGGTTTTATAATCGTTACCATAGTCGTCATCCATCCACGTGGATTTTAGAATGGTTGAAACAGGAGCAGATGGAAAACACGGAATAAAACCGCGTGTCGTTATATTTTGTGCGTTTTTAGTTGCTAAAACACCAATGATTTTGCCATTATAATTCATCACTTGTGAATCGATGGTGTAGTCTTTCGATTGTAAGAGTTGAACCAGTGTTTCGAGTAGAATATTTTTTTCAAACTTATAAATGGTAGGCATACTGGAAAAAGGACGACATTTGTTACTCATCGAATTTTTAATAAGATCCAGGGTTTTTTTAATATTGGGTAACAGGTTCGCATTTTTAAGACTGAAACGTCGTGTTACTACGAATTCATTTACTTTATCTTCAAATATATAAATCGGCTCATAATAATCATCCATTTTCATGAGTAGTATTGTTTTTTTATTCACGTCGAAAAAATGCGACGAATAATGATTAGTCGGGCATAATACTTGTACATTATTCGTAATGTCATTATTGACGATTTCTAGAATAACCATATTTAACCCTTCATTAAACAACTTTGTATTGGGTATACAGATTAAATCCCATAAGTAGGTGTGATTTATTTCGACATTATCATCGCGCAGATAATCTATAAAATTATTCATGGATTTTATTACTTTATTATATAAGTATGTTTGTTGAGGGTTGGATTTAGTAGTGTTTTTATATAGAATTGAGGTAGAATACGTTTCTTCTGCTACTTCGCTTGCGCTTGGTGCTGCTTCGCTTACGTTTGCTGCTGCTTCGCTTGCGTTTGCTGCTGCTTCGCTTGCGTTTGCTGCTGCTGCTTCGCTTGCGAAAATATCTACTAAATTACCATTCTGAAGCGTCATAAAATTATCCAACGTTAGTGCTTTAATAAAAACCTCTTTCATGTTTTTTATACTTAAAACCTGCCCACCCACAATATCCACCCATACATCAGCAATACATGCCACAAACGATTGTAATTTACTCGTTTCTACACCATGTCGAATAAAACACGGGTGGTTGGGTTTTAAACTAGTATTTATTGCACTGATTTGACATTTTTTATTATCTGTACTGATGAAATTTTGAATAGAGATTGGCAAATAACCATACCGATTTTGGTCTAGTGGGAATTTTTCAGCACCTTTAATATAATCATTCGCCACGTCGGTTTTTTGCGGGGTCGCTTTAACGGGTTCATCTGCCGCGCATATATCCCGCATTGTTTTTTGTTTTTTACTATCCCACGATTTAAAACAACATGGAATACACTTGCCTTGGGGGTGACTATCTTGTTTTAAAAATCCTGGATAATGTTGTATATATTTTTCATCAGTGCCGTGAAAACGATCTTCTCTAAATTCATAAATGTTGCCTCCTGGTGGAATTTTTTTAGCATTTGCCGGAATTATACTGCCGTATTTTCCCGATTTCGCTTCTTCTTCTGTCAGACTGACATTGTCTTTTAAGTTCCAATAACGAGGGCAAATGTACCAAAATTTTTTATCTGGATTACTGCCATATTGAACTGCCTGGTCGTATGACCCAGGATGTTTTTCATCAATATTTTTCTTCTCTTCATCAGTCAATATCACCGGTTGCCGTTTATATTGCGATGGACAACTGCGGGAATAGGATTTAAATTTACCTTCTTGTTTGGTAAGAAACAATACGGGGTCTTTATTTTTTAATCTTTTAAATACCGGATTATTGGTATTGGATAAACTTTGCCCAGTTAAATCTGTTTTCAACAGGTCGCCGTCCGTTTCCTCTTCCTCTTCCTCTTCTTCTTCTTCTGCCTCAGGCGTCGCTCCGCCTTCCTGAGATTCTTCCTCCTCCTCCTCTTCTTCATTCATGCCAAATAAAAGCATATCTAGTCCAGTCAATTCTTCTTCACCTTCTTCTTCAACTGCTGGTTCCATTAATTTAAAAGATATTGCTGCTTCGCTTGCTTGTGCTGCTTCGCTTGCTTGTGCTGATTCGCTTGCTTGTGCTGATTCGCTTGCTTGTGCTGTTGCCTGAATATCTTTTACATGTACTTCTTCTTTATCATTTATTTTAGTCTTTTTACATAATTTATTGATTTCACCTCTAGTAGACTTGTCCGATTCTTGTGTGATTCGCAAAATAGAATCAATATAAATAGGTAATGTATTCAGATAACGAATATCATTGATACCAGATATGGTAATATTCAACATGTTATCAAATTTATCCTTTATCATCGTGGTTAGAAATCCTGGATTGTTTTTAATTTTAAGTTTTTTATTTTGGATGGTACTCTGTAGTTCAAACGTAGAAATAAAGTCGGCAATTTTGTTTCTCGCCTTCTCTTCACTCATCTGAAAATTAACTGCCAGTGCCTTAATTATCTCTTCATTTCGCATCGCACCCTCATTTATTAATTCAATAATAAATGCTTCTTGACTATCCATCTCATTATAATTGGCAACGCGTTTAAAACGCATCGTAGTTACTTTATTAATATCATCACTAATCACATTAAATATACTCGATAAGCATCCGATAATCTCTTTTAATTTCATCTGTTTTTTAATCGGAGCATAAATAATATAATCCATATTAAGTATTTCAATATGTGATAAATTAAGATTGACAAAATTATTCATACTATATCCGCTTTGAATTAAATAGTCCTTGACAACATTAATAACGGGGTTCACTGCCAATGCCAATTCTTTATTTATAGTTTCTATCGACAGACCTTTAGCGAAGGATGCTTTGATGGTGATATCTCCGTTGTTGGAAAACTCACAGGTAATCGGTGTGGGTGTACCAGATTCACTTTCAATGTCAAGAAAATGTTCAATATAGGCAGTCACATATTTATTTTTACCGATGCTGATCGATTTCATCAATTTAAAAATTTCAGACTTGTTTAGATACGGAATCTTTTTCCCATTTTTAGCAATTCTATCGGCATAGAGACGATATATTTTCTCTTGGCGTTTAGCGGGATTATATTTGATAAACGGCACCTGAATAGTCGCGTGAATCAGTTTAAAGACGACGTCTAAAGGGAGGTTAAAAGAATAGTTGGGATGAATGATAAATTCTACTTCTTGTATACCTATTTCAGTATAAGTAATTTCAGATGCGCGTTTATAATATAAATTATAAAACAGATTCACATTACTGGTGTTTCTTTCAAATACTTTATTGTGTGCCATTTCTTCCGATTCTGCTAGCAATTGTTGTTTATTTTTATCCAATAGTTCCTCGTTGATGATGCCTTTTTTAAATAAATATGGAAAATAAATTTTAATAGAACTTTCTTGAGAAAGATTATTATCCATTGCATTACGTAATACACTTGCTGTGGTACAAATATAAATCATATTATTGTAAATCGGCACACTATTCATAAGAATAGATGTATTGGTGGTGCTAGTGATGTCTTCGGCGTGTTGCTCCAAAAAAGCGTCATAGACCAAGACATTAAAAGGATTTACCGTATATGGAAATTGTGAATGTATCGCAACAAATGTTTGTCCGATGGGAGTGTTGACCAAGAGTTGCTTATTTTCCAAACCCAATAAAAGAATATCCTCATAGGTGTAGATCTCTTTATCTACTATATCCGCAATATTTATTTCATCAATGTTCAATAGGAATTGTACCAGACGTTCTTTTGTTAGCGAAAGTTTTTCATTTTGTGTTAGCATTTGGTAGGTTGCTATGGAATTCAGCATTTCATATTTTTTAGAAAAGAGGTAGAGTTCGTCAAAAGAGGCGTTTAGTTTTGTGTGTCTTATTATTTTCTTTTTAATAGTTTCAATCGTATCATCTAAATGTATATAATCATTAATAAATTCCACAGGTATAGATTTTTCAACAATAGAGTGCTTTTCTTCTGGACTAAACACTCCATCAAATATAGAATTTTCTGGATCTGACCCAAACAACTCATTTAATGTTGTAGTTGTAGACCCAAAAAATATAAATAGTTTAACGAGTTGATTATTTATATCCAGATGTCCACATTTGTAGATATGTGTCATATATAAAATAAAGGTATATTATTTTATATATATTATAATAAATGTATTATAATTTAATTGTTGCGATGTGTGAGGGTAGAGGTATCGGATATAAAGGGCAAATACCTTGGCATAGTAAAGCAGACCTTAACCATTTTGCTAATCTTACTAAAGGTAAGGGCAATAATGCGGTTATTATGGGTAGCAGTACATGGAAGAGTTTACCCAAAAAAATGTTACCTTTGCGCGATAATCTTATACTTTCTTCTACAATAGATTTATATTCTATTATGAAGGATGATCATATTATGAAAACATTTGAGACGATTAATGCGGTTATTAAGTTTTGTAATTTAATGGAATACGATGAAGTATGGATTATTGGAGGTGCGTCTCTCTATAAACAATTTCTCGATTTACACCTGGTTAATAAATGTTATATTTCTACTATTATTCAATATACTATAAATAACCATTATGAATGTGATACCTTTTTTCCTGTATTGAGTAGTGATGAATGGGTATTGAATAATACATTTACATTATCCGATGAAACGTCTGTTAGTGTGTTTGATTATACATCATAATAAGGATTATCTGAAATGGTCATACCACAATAACGTTTGGGGGTTTTTTTATAATCAATGAGATTGATCACATTTATTTTACCTGCCTCACCTAGGAGAAATTTAAAGTTTTGCCAAAATTCATCCGTATGCCCTACACTTTTGGTGGCAATGTGTGCCAATTCGTGGATGGCAACAAAGGTCAATGTATTTTGATCGATGAGATGGTCACCTTTTTTTTCAGTATTTAAACAAAAGGCAAGTTTTTCGCCCTTATTTTCACTATACGCGGTGTATTCGCTGGTCGGTAATGTTTCGTAAATTTTTTGGGGATTATATCCTCCCACCAAACGCTTAATATTCTCTCGTTCCGCGAATTTTTCTTTACAATGGTCTACTAAAGATTGCATCTTTTGATTGGCGGTGGCGAGACGATCTGCTGCTAAGACTAATTTACTACGCTCTCTAACACAATATTTTTTGCCATCTACATCCGACACGATACATTTTAAATTAAAGGTATCAGATTCTTGATATATTTTAACACATACTACCAGTAATAATAAGAGTAAAGCATAACCTAAATAGTTTATTTTCATTTATATTCTACCTTTATAAAAAGGGGAACCAAGGTCTGTTTCACATGCCTTAAACCCCTCCTTTGAGTTTTTCCTATATTTTTTCTATACTTTTTCCGAAAAATAAAAAGGTTTAAGGGGGGCTTGCACATTTACACCTGTGCGCATTTAAAATGCGCATGGTAACATTACCTTTAACTCATTAATGCTCACAAAGTGGACGTTTTATAGATATATTAATCATAAAATATTTAATTTATCTAGTAATATATATATAATACAAATGACTACAGAATTTAAAGTCGCTTATTTACTTGAGAAGATAATGCTAGATGATGAAACATCAAAATGTATAAAAACTTCAATTGATAATATAATGCGAGATGGTAAAATAGATCAATATGATATTCCAGAAATTCTTTTCCTAATAACAGATATTATGAATAATAGTAGTGTAGTTAATACAAAATTAACTGCCGAAAATTTAGCATCTTTAATAAAAGAATTATATAAATTTATTGAAAAACAATATAATTTAGTACCTGATGAAAGTCAAAAAGCTGGATTTGACCGATTAATTGATTCATGTATTAAATTAATTTTATTTCAACCAAAAGTAAAAACTGCAATAAAAAGTTGTTTAAATAAATTAAATACGTGTTGTAAATGAATTGAGTAAAAAATAATATTTTTAATGTTCGAGTTAAGAAAAAATAGTGTTTATTACTTTGTTTATATCATCCATACTATATAATATTTAATCAGCATTTTACGTGCTACTCTGATAAATATGAAAAAGTATGGCAAAAAGTTATATAATTTAAATAAAATTATATAATTTGTATAAATAAAATTATCGATTTTCGATAGTCCCCCTCTTTACTGCGACCCACAACCCAACTCCAACGGCGTGCGCATCAAGTCCGGTTCAATCGTCGTGTTTAACCACGGACTAACCTTATTGGTCGGGTTTGGCGGTTCAGACCGCACTTGGAGGTTCGCATTACGGAGCGAACTGCCCACAGTATCAATGCCCACATGGTAACCTGCCTTTAACAAGTTCACATTGTTAAAATCAGCACCACCTGCCGGGTTCAACTGCGCCCATTGGCTGTTGACATCCCGGGGCAACAATTCAGACGGGTCGACCATATTGCCTTTGGCACAACTGGGTGGCAAACCATAACTCGTCGTGTTAATACCGGTTACCGACGAATACACTTCATTTTGTCCTGCCGGTTCAGCAGGTAATGCCGGTTGCGCACCACCCATCTGAATGTCAGCAGGTCTGTTGAGCGGAACATCGGTAAACCCATCCGACAGCATTCCCTTGCGACCAGAATATTGCATAACAACATATGCTAAAACAACAATACCGAGAAGAGCAAGAAAATGATGAGTTTTCACAGTTTTTAGTAAATTCTTGAACATACTCATTATATTAAACTAATGTGAAAATATTTTTTCTATAAAATACTTTTAGAAAAAGTATAGCAAAATTTCTTTTAGAAAAAGTATAGCAAAATTTCTTTTAGGAAAAGTATAGCAAAATTTCTTTTAAAATACTTTTAAAAAAAGTATAGCAAAATACACTCTACTTTTAAAAAGTATTTTTGCTATACTTTTTCTAAAAGTATTTTGCTATACTTTTCCTAAAAGTAGAGTATTTGTTAACTTTCTTCTTCCTCATATTCCGATTCATCTGAATCATCTATATCCGACAACATATATTTTGTTTTAATTTCTTTAGCCTCTAAATATGCCTCCATTGCTACTTTTCTCATTTGTTTTGCTTTTACTCGCGCTGCCTTGTATATTTCATAATACACATCATTGGGTTTTTTTAGAGTAATAGATTCTTTAATATCATTAAAATTCAAACAAACTTCTTCCACACCATCAATAGATAGTTGTTTCGGTTTTTCTAAACTTGGTTCAATTGTAGATCTTGAAACACTTTCTTCCGTTTCTACATGTCCTGCTAAAGGTTTTGCTTGCGCTTCTACTTGCGCTTCTATATGCGCTTCTACATGCGCTGCTAAAGGTTTTACTGCTAAAGGTTTTTCTTTTTCTTCTAGAATTTTTGGAGTGTTTATAATATCAGTAGTCGAATTATTCATTTGTTTGAAATTTTTAATTAAACAAACAGGAACAACTTCCTTAATAGGTGGCGGTTCAATAACCATGATTTGTACAAGTTTAATTTCAATCTCAAAACTTCTTGAAGAAAATTTAATACCATCAATCAAAATCAAAGGTATAATATATTTATCAGCAGTAATGGTGTCTAAATCTACCGGTTGTTCATTTTCATCATAAGCAAGATACTTGTCTTTGCCAGTGTGTTTGGTAGTATTTAAATGAGCGCGAATAAGAATATTTTTCCCCGATTTATACAATCGCGTCATAGGTGACATCATCGTCTCAATATCATCGCGCGATAATTCGGTTTGAAACCATAAGGATTTTTTGGCATCTATTTTATCTTGACAACTATGTTCAAATTTCTCAATCCAATTCATGAGTGGCGCTTCATCGTTGCGTTCATACATTAAGTCGCAATACTTACCCCGCATTGCTTCAACTATATTTTGTTTAGTGACACATTTAGATAATTGCATGTATAGAGGTTTGTCTAGACCTACGCTTAATTTTGTAAAAAAGGAACCACCCTGAACCGGTTGGGGATTTGCTAAAGTAATACTATTAAAATCAAATGAATCGTCTGCTTTGTAAATATTCATATCCATTATAAAATATTTTAGAAAATTAAGACTAAAATAACACGCAGAATAATGAAATAATTTATACACGTGTATAATAAATACAGCAAAATGACTATGCTAAAAGAAGCTATTGTTCAAGAATGCTTAATCGTATTAAAACGTAATGATGTAAAAGATGAACTTAAGAAACTTTTTTCACCGATTATCGATTTAATTATTATACAAATATACCCTTATTTGTATTTATGCTTAATGTTTGTTTTAATTAGTTTTCTTCTACATTTAGGAATATTTATTCTACTTTTACGTAATAAATCCTTTTTTTCAAAGGGTAGTTAACATTGTTTAGATTTTTGTTTTTTAATTTATTTTATTTTATTTTAATTTATTTTATTGAAAAAAATCACACAAATCAATTGTTTTCTCATGTTATAGTATAAAAATGGTTCGTAGATCGCGTAGTAGAAAATCACAAAGAAGACGTCATAGAGGTGGTGAATCCCCGTCTGCTGTAATTGCGACTGCTTCAAGTTTAACGAATAGCGATGGGAAAGAAGCAATGCGCGCCCATACTAAAGTAGGTGGTGGTCGTCGCCGCAGTCGTCGCAGACACCGCGGAGGGAGCATGTTGGCTACCGCTGCGTTGCCGTTTGGTTTATTTGGACTCCAGAAGTTTTTTCAGAAAAGTCGGGTGAACCCGCTTAGACGTATGGGTCGGTCTGCTAGACGCACGATTAAACGAGTCTTTTAAAAGGGGAACCAATGTTCCAAAGGGAACCAAGGTTCCCCTTAGACCCCTCCTTGAATATTTGCGAAACTTGTAAAAATTAAAAAAGGGGTCTAAGTAGAATATTGGTTTCTTTTAAGGAGGGGTCCAAGGGGGATCTTGGTCCCCCTTATAAGATCATCTTCTTATCAATAACAATATGCTTAAGCACCTTCTTCATTATTTTTGCTTCTGTACCTTCGGTATCACTGGGTCCTATAGCAGTTTGCATGAGTTTTATGTAAATGTCATTGTATTCCGACTCTATATCCATACATTCGGGGTACTTGTCCTGCCATCCGGACAGCATCCCAATGTTTTTTCCCGTCACTTTTTTAATCACCTTTCTAAATTTGGAATTATTGGCGTCTTCTCTTTCCCATACATCATCGTCTTTAATGTAGATGATTTCTCTTTTCAAGTCACTACAATGGATCGGTCGTTTATTTACATCCATGTCTTTAATTTTATTTATGATTATATTGGAAATCCCTTCAATATAACCTACACGTCCGACATTCTCCAAATCAGATAGTTCCAAATCAAACGAGTCTACAAATTCGCTTATGTTCATCGCATCTTTGCAGTACTCGTTCAAGAAGACCTGTAAGTTAAAGTTGTTGTTATTAGTAGTATTATTATTACAATTGTTCATATTAATATTTGCTTGCATGTTCTTACACATGTCTAGCATCTGTTTTTGAAACTCACTATTGTTTTTCACTACTTCAATGACTAGATTGGTGAGTTGGTTTATATCATTTTCATTTTTTTCATATTTATAAATAACAATATTTTCACTAGGTGTATCGTCTTCTTTTTCGGGTTGTGCTTCTTTTTCTTCAGACGCTTCTGTCATATTGACACATGTTTTAGTATGCTTCCATAAACCTACTCTGGACCGATAGGTCTTATTACATGTACTACACGCATGTAGTGCGACAAATCCTGTTTCCTCGGTGTTAACGTTTGTTAACTGAATGTGTTTGCGTGTCAAAACGTGTTTACTAAAATCATTCTTCTTGCTAGTATTATAATCACAGATTTCGCATAAATATTTTTGTGCGACTTTTGGCGACAAATCTGTTAACATTCTCTCTGATATCTGTTAACATAAAAAATCTCCTAAACCCTTTTTGGCAAAAACACTTTAAAATATTATGCTCACAATCTTTTCAAGAAAAAATGAAAATGAGAGCATTATGCTCACAAACCACTTTTTCACATTTTTCCTGTTTTGGGTCTCCAATCGATTTTGCCATTTTGGACATTTATAAATGTCCAAATCCCGTTTTTTGGTTGGAGACTTGAAACACGTTTTTTTTATAAATTCTTTAAGTATAAATTTTATATATTTAATATTTTATATTTAAAGAGAAATAAAGAATATTTATTTTATATTTAAAGAGAAATAAAGTATATTAATTTTATATTTAAAGAGAAAATTTAAGTATATTTTTCCTATATTTAAAGAAAAATAAAGTTGTTTTGCCATACTTTTTTAAAAGTATTTGTATATTTTAAATAAATGAGTTTCGAAGAAAATGTTAAAAAATGGGTTGCGGTAGACAATCAACTTAAAGTATTAAATGAGAAAACAAAAGAATTAAGAGAGACTAAAAATAATATGGAAGATTCTATTATGACCTATGTTCATACCAATAAATTAATCAATGCTGTAGTAAATATATCGGATGGTAAGTTAAAATTTGTAACAACCAAACAAACTACACCACTCACCTTAAAATTTATAGATGAATGTTTATCCAAATGTATTAAATCAGAAGAACAAGTTAAGCAGATTATGAATTATATTAAAGATGCTAGAGAAAGTAAATATGTACCCGATATCAAAAGATATTATGCTACTGAATAATTTTATATACTGAATAGACGTTTACACAGAAAAATTAAAGTTCTAACTATAATTATATAATGAATAATTTCAATAATTTGAATTTGAATGGAGATGATTTGGTTTATTATACTAAAAATGGTCAAATACAAGCAGGTGGATATTCAATAAACTCTACTCTGCTTAAAAATAATATACCAGCGGTCAATACCTATACCGGTGGTGGGAAAAAACATAAACCTACTAAAATAAACATGTCCGATAATGAGAATGAAAGCAAGGTAAGTGATAAATTTAATAACATGGTTATTCCAGCAGGTTTATTATATTTGGATCAGACCATAAATAATAATAATAATAATAATAATTCTGCCAATGCGTATGGACCTATCGAAATATGTGAAATGGATGATGTGGTATCAGATGATTTATATAGTAAATTAGTAGATCTGGCAGAAATAAAAGAAAAAGAACATCAGAAAAAATCAACGCGGGGAAAAAAATATACCAAGAAAACCACCAAAGGTAAGAAAACCAAACGTGTTATTAAATATTGAAATGAAATGAAATGAAATGAAATGAAATTTATATAAACAATATTTATTTATCATTATAGTACAAAATGGGAGATAGTGACACTGATAATGAAGAAAAGTGCGATGAATGTGAGTATATAATAAATTGTTATAAGGAGGGTTTATATATTGTCTCAAAGGGAGAAGAAGAAAGGATATGGTGTCAATCGTGTTTTGATGACATGTGGAAAGATGCCGCTGCGGATGGTTGGACTGGCGATGATATAGAAGAGATGTTGAAAAGAGAAAGGAAAAGAGAAAAGCGTAAAGAAAAGCGAAAAGCACTGAATAAAAAATCAATATAGAGTCTGTAATAATATAAATTTAAATATTTATATTATTTAATACCGACATGTCGTCTGAATCGTGTATAGTATGTTTAGAAGATACTAGTATGAATATTAAGAGCATAAAGCATTTAATTAAAATATGTGAATGCGAATATTGGATTCATGAAAATTGTATCAATGCGTGGTTGATAAAAGAACCCATATGCCCTATATGTAAAAAATTAATGATTTATGAAAATGAAGAAAGATCTGTAGATAATAATGGTATAAATAATAATGGTAATTATATAATTAATAATACAATTGTGATAAGAAATTCTATAATAACTATTATTGGTGTCTTAATAATTGTTATAATATTAATATTAACTCTTGTGTAGGATAGTATTACACGCACATGTAATAAGGTCTTTAATATTTTCCATTATGATTTGAAAATCATCGCGTCTTGCATTGTCATAGCGACCTATAACTTTGCGCAAAACTATATAACGCCCACTAAATCACACTCCAGTTATTATGGTTAAACGGCGCCACAATAATATCATGTATTTTGGTTCGCCAATAGTCTACCTTTTTATCAAATTCAATCTCTGAATTGGTTTTCGGATAAAGGGGTGTAGTCATCATATTTTGCGCCTCTTCAGGTGAAATTTTCGGTTTATAACCATAACAATTGACCCCAAAACGCACATTAGGATTATCGATATAACCGCCATTTATACCCGGGCGTCCGCAATCGTGTTCATGCCCTTTGATTCCTTGTAAAGTATTCCATTTTTCCGTCTGGGTGGGGTATAATGCCATCTGCCCGTCCGACCATCCAAATCCACACCAGTCTGCGCCTTCATTGTAGGCGTCGCTTATCTCTTTGTAATTGGCAAGTCGTCCTCCATAGGCCTGGCAAATCGCTTTAGAATTTTCATAATCATATTTATTATCGTTTATATGAAATACTTGTTGTTTCGTTTGTATCTCTGGTATAATGTTTTCTGTATTTTCTTTATCCACAATAATATCTACTACTGGAGTAGAGGAAAAGAGGTTCTTAATGCTGGCGATGATATTAATATTAAAAATATATGCCATTCCATTCAGCAATACAAGGAGTATAAACACACCCCATAATAGTACTTCTATGAATGCAATGCCTTTGCCACTATCTGTGCCTGACATTGTACCTGACATTGTACCTGTACCTGTACTTGTACTGCCTAAAGAGGCAAATAAAACATAATATAAAATAATAATAATAACAACCACTGATATGACAATCGGATTTATACTAAAATCATTCATCATACTATAAGGTATACCTGTTGTAGAATTAATATTAACACTCATACTATTATATATAATATATATTATGTTTTTTTTATGATTCATGTTTTATATGATTTATGTTTTATGATATTTATTTAATTTTGCGATAAAAGTAGCAATAAGCATTATTGGTGATGACTTGTGCTTCTGAAAGTTCATGTACATCCGTGTCATTAAACATGTACCATTTTCCATTGGCATTTTTGACGGAAGCAGTATAATGTCCACCTAAAGTTCCGCCATGATGATTACAAATCGCATATAAATCATACATATAACTACTACTATTATAACCTTTGACATATTTCGTAAAATCAGCATTGGTTAAAGGAGTATCTACAATAGTATGTATTTTATGGAATTGATTATTTATTTTACGCCAGCGTTTAATATCAATAATCATAACATCGGGTAAACTCCAAAAAACAATACCCCGACTCGCATTTTCTTTCAAGTTGGTCTTATCATTGTGCCACGCATTCTCACCTTCTAGACTTTCCTTATGACAATACAAATCTAAACTATCGAAAATAGATATGCTGGCGCCTGTGCCTGTGTCTGTACCTGTGCCTTGTGGAATTGGAATACTTAATACTGAAAAGGGTTCCGGTGTTAGACTCATGGTTTCACCTGTTGTTTGTGAGGTAATTTCCGAAACATGTATACCATAAAAAATATTGAGCATTTCGGAATATTCTTTCTTATACATATTTTTCATCATGGTATAACAAATGGTGGCGAGGTTATCTACATTATTTTGTGCCTGTCCAGTGATTTGCATATCTACATCTCTGGACAAGGCAGTATGAAAACAATCAATTATAAAGAGTAGAAACTCTTGTAAATCGTTTTGTGCGTGTCCTGTAAATATATCTCGGTCTTTGATTGCAGCAACCTTTTGTATTGCCTTCACAAATCCCCATGGAGCAACCACGCAGTTTGAACTCCACATGAGTTCTCTCAGTTTATCCCACTCTAAGAGAACGATGGAATCGGCAATCCGGTTTAATTTTTTCTTATAGTCCCCGTTTTCTATAAAAGTGTTCAACTCGTACGTATGCGATATGATTTGCATACACGAGTTTAAATAACAAGTATTACCAATATTCGCCAATCCAGTCAATCCATTGTCTTCATATTTTTTAAAGAATAAAGTTTTTTTATTTTCGGACGACATGTAATATAGTATATTCACACTTTATATTTAAACATATTTGTATGAATAAATATTTTATATTATATATATAATGTCTATTATAAAAAAAAAAAAAGGTTTTAACCGACAACCCTTTGCACTAATTTATCCACCCAATACCAGTGGATGTAAGAATGTATTATTGATTGATAATACCGTTAAGGATGCACAATGTTTTGCAAGTTCAGCAAACACTTCCACCTTTCCCATTATTTATTCAAGCACATCTACAAAAACTGAACTTTTAGCATTATTAAAAACAACATTTACAACAATTGAAAGAATTGGAATAGTATTTGCTTCTAATTCAGGTAATAGTAAAACATTTCTGGATGGTAAACTATTTTTTGTTAAATATGAAGCATATGCTAGTAATTATAGTGAAAATGTGGAATTTATTTTATCCGTGGTGAAAGAGTTTAACGTAAAGAATATTGATTATTTAGCATGTAATACCTTAAAATATAAGAATTGGGAGAATTATTATAGTATTTTAACGAAAGAAACAGGGGTAATCGTCGGTGCGTCCAATGATAAAACAGGCAATATTAAATATGGTGGGAATTGGATTATGGAAAACACCAGTCAAAATATTGAATTAACCTATTTTAGCAAAAGCATAGACTATTATAATTATTTGTTGGATAATACATATGTACCTTGGGCAAATGGAGGAGGAGAATTATACGGACCACAAACTATAATTACCCATGGGTCATATATATATGTAGCCAATCTTTATGGAAATAATATTACTCAATTAAATTTAGCAGATGGTACAATAGCAAAATTAAATTGGGCGACTGGATTAGACGGACCTTCTGGGTTGGTTATACATGGACAGTATATGTACGTATCCAATATTAATATTGGTACTATTACTCAAGTAAATTTAGCAAATGGTACAAATGCCAGTTTAAATTGGGTAACTGAATTAAGTGGACCAGCAGGTATGGTCATAGATGGATCATATATATATGTAGCAAATGTTTATGGCGGTAATATTACTCAACTCAATTTAGCAGATGGGACAGATGCCAGTTTAAATTGGGCGACTGGATTAGAGTTACCTACGAATTTACTCATAGATGGACCATATATGTATGTAACAAATTTTGGTCCTGACCTTCCCACACACAATTTAGGTTATATTACTCAGTTCAATTTAGCAGATGGGACAGACGCCAGTTTAAATTGGGCAACTGGATTAGATGGACCAGCGTGCATGGTCATAGATGGACCATATATGTATGTATCAAATGAAAATAACGATACCATCACTAAACTCAATTTAGCAGATGGGACAGACGCCAGTTTAAATTGGGCAACTGGATTAAATACACCCGTAGGTATGCTCATTAACGGACCATACATGTATGTATCAATAGAGAATGACAATACCATTAGTCAATTAAATTTAGCAACTGGTTCTACATTAAAACAATATTGGGCGCCGATTAAAGCATTTAACTTTGATGATACATATCCGCAAGGAATGGCGATAGATTCTACTAATACTTATATGTATGTAACAAATCAACAGGATAATACTATTACTCAAATTCAACTATCTGATCCAAACATATATAATTTTTATTGGGCAACAACAACACAAGGATTATTATTTCCACAAGCAATTGTAATTGATCCTACTAATACTTATATGTATGTAGCGAATGAGAACAATAATACCATTTCTCGAATTCAACTATCTGATCCAACCATATATGTTGCTTCTTGGGCAACTATAGGATTATCCCACCCACAAGCAATTGTTATTGATCCTACTAATACTTATATGTATGTAGCGAATGGGGGCAATAATACCATTTCTCGAATTCAACTATCTGATCCAAACATATATAATGCTTCTTGGGCAATTATAGGATTTAACTTTTATGATACATTTCCGCAAGGAATGGCGATAGATTCTACTAATACTTATATGTATGTAACAAATCAAGATGATAATACCATTAGTCAAATTCAACTATCTGATCCAACCATATATGATGCTTCTTGGGCAACAACAACACAAGGATTATTATTTCCACAAGCAATTGTAATTGATCCTACTAATACTTATATGTATGTAGCGAATGAGAACAATAATACCATTTCTCGAATTCAACTATCTGATCCAACC
>Ga0209596_1001562_pt1 | contig 19547 bp, 23 predicted proteins | sample M_130807_MF_Meta_FD_187314 | JGI IMG/M metagenome (GOLD analysis project Ga0209596, IMG submission 187314) | Freshwater microbial communities from Lake Montjoie, Canada to study carbon cycling - M_130807_MF_MetaG (SPAdes) (version 2) | ecosystem: Environmental > Aquatic > Freshwater > Lake...
CTCTCATAATAGCATAGTTTACTATGGCGTCAACCACTATTTTACATCTTATTGTAAGATAAAGTTGGCTGGGGGACGTGGACTCGAACCACGATAAACGGTACCAAAAACCGTTGTCCTGCCATTAGACGATCCCCCAATAATTGGTGTGCCGGGTGAGATTTGAACTCACGACCTTGGGTTTAAGAGACCCTTGCTCTAGACCACTGAGCTACCGGCGCATTTTTTATAGGCTTCGATATATTGTCTAACATAGTCTGTCACTGGTGGAGGATTTTTTACAATCTCTTCTATCTTTGCTATTTCTTCTTTTGACAAATTTAATTTTTCAACCATCAAAGTTTCCTTAATTTTGTTAACGCATATGGGTTTCGAAAACCGGGTTATCACACGTTTATTAAATGACTGCAACTTCAACTGGTTGTTTTAGTACATCTGTGACATAGGTGCTGCGGTGATGTCCTGCTAGCAACCAAATATCGCCGCTGTCGGGGTTCTGTAGATATATGGGACGCTCTACCTTCTTGTCTTTGCCATACAGCGTTGCTGCACGTTGGCTCTTTGCTGGCTCGGTCCACTTGAGAGTCTGCGCCCAGGTATCGCCTGTGTTGCCCGAGTTTCTTATGTCGTTCCTGCTCAACGTTCGAACTTGTGCTCTTGCAACAGCAGCACGAAATGCTCGCTTATCTACCAGCTGGGTCAAACGCTCATGTACCCAAGCTGGCATGTGTTCTGGGTCGTGATTTTCCAACTGATACACAACTTCGTCGTGCTCTCTGTCAACGTTTGGAGCAACCCAGTTTATAGCACCTTGATATATCTCATATATTCGCATGCTATCATTTCGCGTTTTGGTAAGCGCTCTTCTCGTTCTTGAAGTAGTTGTTAGGATCGACCGCAGCTTTGGCCTTGCGTCGATTGATCTCACCGTTCTTGCCAGTGGCACTAACGATAGTTTGGATCTTCTTCTCGGTCAATAGGTCTGATATCTTCATGCAGATATTTAGTGCAACACTCGATGGGTTGGCACACTGCCTTCATACTCTTCGAACTCTTCGATCAGTGCCTGCTTGATATGGTCTGGCAACTCGTCCCAGCCAGCTTCGTCCATGGGCTCACTTTTGTCAAAGATCTCACCAGATGTTACTTGGCGCGTGATCTCTGCAATCAGCTCATCAAGCTCAGCTTGCGTGCCGTCAAAGTCATCAAAGCTGCCGGGCGCGAAGACTAGCTTCATGGCCGTCTTATCGTTGTCTGCGTCACTCATGCTGTGTCCTTCCTTTATGAATTTGGCACCCCGACTAGGAGTCGAACCTAGGCCCTCAGTTTTGGAGACTGATGTGCTGCCGTAACACTTCCGAGATATTTCGTTTGTACCATGCTTCCTCAAATCCTTCTTCGTGAAAGCAAGCTTCGTGATTTCCCCAGATCCGCTGCATGTAGCTGTTAAGTATCTGCTCAACATCAGCAGCTGACCAACTATCTGGGATCAGATGACCTTTGACTATCCAAAAGTATCTGTTAGCTTCTTTTATACGATCTACTGTCATACCGTATTTACTATGGTGCGGGTAGAGGGACTTGAACCCCCACGCCTTGCAGCGCCAGAACCTAAATCTGGTGTGTCTGCCAATTCCACCATACCCGCATCGTTGTAGTGTACAGCCATGTTTCTCAGCTGTCTAGCCGTAGTGTTGGTGAACCACGCAGTTGTCTACAAGATGATCGTCATTATTGTACAACAGATGTGACAGTGATGTTGTGCAACGCATTGTATGCTTGTCGATTTTCCTTGAAATCAATCACAACTGGATCTGCACTTACCTTGTCGACTGCAGCTTGGTTAACAAACACAGTTGTGATTTGTAACGTTTTGTCATCCACATCTAAATAATCAACTACTAGCAGACTATCATATCCCAACAATACAGTAAATTCAAGATCAGTCATTTGATAGAACGGTATAGTTAGATCTGGTCTAACAAATGTATCTATATACTTTATCATACAGTGCTCCTATGTGGCAGTTTAGCAATATTTATGTTGACTAACAGTCTTGGCTACTCGTCCAATCTGTTTATTCGGTCACTCCTTCCGCTACAGCGTGAAAGAGATCCACACGTTCGGAATAATATCCGTTGCTCTCACCCAGCCACCGCACGTCCACATATCCCTTGCGAGTTGCAAACTTGTAAAAGGTCCAAGTGTAGCTGTCGTGTGCGTCTGGATCAAAATCTGCAGGAGTCTCGCCTGACACTTCTTCAACCAGCAGCAGCGGCTCGCCAACCAGATCCTCGATATCGCCAGTAATGTCTTCGATGTACACGCTTTCGCAGCAGTCCTGATCGTGCCCAAACACGAACCGTTCGCCGTCGGCAGTTTCAAACAACATCTCGTGGCCGTCCGCAACAACCTTGGCAAAGGTCTTGCCCTGCATCATGTCCAACCCTTTGGACATGTCAATCGAGCTGTTGTATCTATCCATCCCAAACATAGTAGTTCCTCGCTGTTTCTCTTGCGCTTACATGTATCATAGCATGCTTGTAGCATACCGTCAACCGTTTTGTTTTGGCTATGTGCCGGTTCTACAGTTGCCTATGCTTTGATCGTGCAGTGCCAATATTCTATCGATCTCTGGACTCATATCATACGCCGCCGGTGCCCATGTGCGTTCCCATTGATCAATTAATTGTTTTTCTGTTACGTCGTGCTGTTTACCCAAGCTAGAACCAAAATCGCTGCCGGGTATGCGGCTTCTAATCTGGGCCTTGCGTGCTATCATAGCAGCATTCATTGGTGACCAACCGTGCCAGAAGATGACCAAATCTTCTGTGTTACATTCAAAAAAGTGCCTCCCAACTGGGTACGTAAAGCTATGCGAATGCGCACTGCGTCCCATCCTAATGCACCAAGCTGTTGGCGCAGCAAACACAGTGCAGATGGATTTAAGCTTGTCGCCGCTGTATCTAAAATCAACACCATGCTGACACTGCAGGATCAATTCTATGTCTGGATCGTATGGTCTATCCCACACTGGATCTATGCAAACATTGCTTGGTATTAGCAGATTTCTTGGCGCATCTCCGTGCATGAGATCGTAATTACCATACAAGAACTCGGTGGTGTTGAGACACATACGCCAACCTGACAGGTTAGCTTCTAGATCAGCTATCTCTTGATCTATCAGCTTGCATTCAAACTGCCTGTATCTGCTGGTAACGATTTCCCAAGTTGGACACAGCTCTCGTATTATGTCCCTGCTGCGATCAGTGCTGTCGTAGTCTACCATTATGCCATGATCGAATATTTTTCGGTGATGTTTTAACCACCATGGTAGCAAATACTCTTCATTATAAAAATGCGACAGCACAGTTCGTTTAGTCATGTATCAGCCCTTGCTTATTTCTACACTGGGGAAATATCTCACAAACACATCCAGTTTGCTGTCGCGTGTTTCCCTGATCTTGTCTCGTATCTCATCAAAGAAGTTCCAAGCTAGAGGTATGAAAGCTATCTTATAAACGTTGCCTATGCCAGACAACCATGCGCGATCAACTATGCTCGAAAGATTACCCGGGCACTGCCATCCAACCTTGAGCGGATTGTCATCAATCACAGCATCCAGTGTTTGGTTGATGCTGTTGAGAAATGTCATGCCCTTGGCAGCTGCACCGTAGCCAACTAACATGTATCCAGCTTGTTGCAGTTCTTCTAGAACCTGCACAGTTTCATGTTGTATTTCCGCACAGCGCTGAGCCCAACGTTGATAAGTCACAGCAGCATGCAACCCAGCTGTGGCTTCTTGTGCAAGCAGTTCAGCCACGGTGGTTTCTGCGGTGTCGTTCTTACGCAACACGAATATCCAGCTAGTGCCATGTATCGGTGACTTGATAGCGTTGGTCACATGCAACCCTGCCCGACGTGCCAATTTGATCATGCTGTTGAGACAGAAGAAACTGATGTGCTCGTGGTAGATAGTATCAAACTCGCCATTGGCAATCATGTTTGCCTGGCTGGTCTGTATCAGCAGCACACCGTTGTCGCTGAGCAGCTGCCGTGCTGTACACAGCAACCCTAGCGGATCAGCAGTGTGTGCAATCACGTTCTGCGCCACTATGATATCAAATTGCTCAGTGCCCAGCAGCTTGGCCGATTCGGGTGTGATGAAATCACATACCACATGATGGTTAGCACTGCTGAGTTCATGCAAGTTCTTGGCAGGATCTATGCCATAAGTTTCAAGTCCTAAGCGTTTGAACTCGTCAAGTTGCGTACCGTCATTGCAAGCAATATCTAACACTGTGCGTGCGTGCGGTTGCAGCGCAAGCGCCCATTCTGCAAACCATGCAAAGTGACTGCGCAGGGTTTTTGTGGTACCACTCACATACAAGTATTCAGCAAACATTTCTTCGGGATCAACTGCAACACTCAGTTGTAGATGCCAGCATTCGTGGCATAGATTTACTGCTAACGGATACGCCTCAGTATGCTGTCGTATGTTATTGGCCAGCGGCTGTGATCCGAGATCAAGTGCGGGGTGTATGTTGCTTGATCCGCAACACACACAAGCAGTTAATTTTTCAAACACTGCGTGGTCGTTCCTCGGGTAAAGCATCTCTTCTGCATTCTGTGATGTAGGGCATGCTACTATGCACAGTGCTGATAACCTTGTCGAGATCAGCTAGTGGTTTCCAACCATAGTCTTGGGTTAATTTGTCAATACTAATAGTAAAATCATAAGTGCTGTGCATGCTATTTTTAATCGTGTAATCATAACCTGTTATACGCTTTATGGCTTTTGCAACCTCTCCAATAGTGGAATCAAAACTCTTTAGGTTATACATACCAGGTATGAAATGTTTTGATTCTGCGATCGCTGCAATCGCACTGGCTGCATCATGTACATCAAGCCAACTTCTATGTAGTTGCGGATCTGCTACCCAAAACTTATTTGTTGTATGTGCAGTTAACATCATGTTGTTAATAGCAATGTCTGTGCGTGTGTTTGGACTCACGCCAACAACGCTGCCAAATCTCAAACCAACTATCAATCTACCTCTGGTGATTGCATCACTAGCAATGTCATCAAAAATCTGCTTGGTAGTATCATACGCATTGCTCAGTTGATAGCTACATTGTTGCTCATTGGCATCTATATTGCCCGCGCCATATATGCTACTGCTGCTAGCATAGATCAATTTTTGATCAATGCGCATGATGTCTAGCAATCTCACCATGTTGACCACATTATTTTTTATAGCGCCAGCTGGATCAGCTATGCTTATTGGCACACTGCTGTGTCCCGCTACACATATGATTAGCTCAAAGGGATCTATAAATTCTGCACTTAGTTCGCTCATATCTATATGCAAACTACGTCCAAGATCTGTGCCAAAATAACAAAGATCAACACCACATACATCATGTGTTGTTGACAACTGGTCCATGAGCAAGCTACCCACAAATCCATTACTACCTATGATTAAGATTCGCATGATACCATCCATCCAGCGGTATATTTAACCGCAAAAATGCATGGTAAACAATAAGAATATGGAGCACCCGGAGGGATTCGAACCCCCATGTATCCATTAGCTTTCTCCTGGTTCGAAGCCAGGCGGCATACGGGTGCTTAATTCATCATGGTCATCAACCTACCTTTTACCCATCCATCTGGTATACTTTGCTAAAGATGTGTAGATCTATGACAAGCTGGTTAGCCTGGCTTGCTTATATTGAGATATTGCAGCAGTTACTCTGTTGCTATACTTGATATCTTTTGATTTCTTGCCAATCAACGACTCGATTTCAAATCCCAAGCTTAACAGGTTGGTTATGTTAAAACCTAACGGTCTGGCTATCTCATCGCGTTGTGCATTAAAGTCTATAGCTAATTTTTCTGCAGTATGGCTATCCATGACAGCCGAGGTCCAGTGCGTGTAATCAGCTGTCTGAGTATAACCGTGTTTCTCAGACTCACGTTGGAACTCGCTTCTCAGATATATGTTGTTGCCTATGTACAGACGTTCCCAGTGCCAACCATCTAGATACTTGTAATCTTGTGACACAAGCCATTCGTTGGTCTTGATCACATCTGCCACAGTCTCGCCTGGCAGGCCAATGATAAAATTATTGTTTACCCACAAATCTTTCTTGGCCGATTTGAGCTTCTCTAGCGTGTAAAACAGCTCATCGTTGGACAGTCCTTTGCCTATGGATTTTCTAGCTTGTTCGTTCAAGCTTTCTATACCCAAAACAGCAGTGTGTATGCCCATCTCGCACAGCATTTCGATCTGCTCTTGATGCCTGTGCAGCACGTCGTATCTGATGTATGCAGAAAATGTTATGTTCACACCAGATCGTGCTATAGCTTTCTTTACTATCTCAAGCTTGTGGTTGCTGTCGTTAAATGTATCGTCTGCAAACAAATAGCTGGTGATACCATAGTTGTCGTGATTGCGTTTGAATTCATCAGCCAGATTGTCTGTATTTCTGATGTAGTCTAGTTTCTTTTTACCAATCAATGGATAGCTACAAAACTTGCATTTAAACATGCAACCTCGGCTGATCTCTATGGGCAAGGCGCTGACGTAAGCACTGGGGTCATCTTTCTTCCATATTATGGACAAATCGTCAGTATTAGTGTAAGGCGCGTCTTCTTCTGATATCACATATGCTGTGCCATTATCAAATCTATGCATTGAGAAATCGTCTTGTTTGCCATCTATGAATCTCAGCCACCCCAGCAACGCATTTTCGGCATGACCATAAAAAATAACATCAATCTTGTTTAACATTGCAATGTTATCAACATAGACTGAGCGCCATGGCTCCGGTGAGCCAATGATGATGCGCAATGTAGGCCACGTTTCCTTGATAGTTTGTAGCAGCATGGTATCATTGATTAACAAAAACGTAACGCTAAATCCTATGAATTTCATGTTTGGATTCATTCGGTCTTTGATCAAACGCAGTATCTCATCTGTGGACCAATGATCAAAATAGTCTATGACTTCAGTTGGGTAACCATGCTTCTCTAGATAGGTTCGCAACCTATATGCACCTGCACCCGGCATTGCGGTATTTTTCTTAGAGAATCCAGTGAATATCAGGCCGTGTACATCGTGCATGTTGCGCTTTCAATTAGCAATATTTACTGCATATCGGCGCACAATCCTATAATGATAACCGAACTACGTATGAATCACATCATGTAACACAGTGTCACAAACAAGCATGTGTAGTGTATCATCTGGTCAAATCCGACCACGACAAAGAAGTCGTGCATCTTGGATCTGCCCCAGAGCTTGTAAGTAATTCTACTGGTGACAGCATCTGTGATCAAGTGCAGCATGCCATTTAGCAATATCCATGCCATGTATGCAGTAGGCGTCATTGCTAAAATTATGCCATTGATCATGTTGAACTTTATTACCGTATCCGCCAATAAAAGCGCCATGATAAACATCAGCACTGTCATGCTAGCTGTGTAGGTTGCCACATGCGCAAGCAGTGCTCGCCAGTTCTTGCTCTTGTTGGTTGCCATCCAATGGCTTTGTAGCACAAAGTCGCTGACCCAGTGGGCAAAAACAATCTGCAATACTAGCACAAGTTCAATCTGCATTGGTGTCTCGTTATGTTAAATGGTTGGCCTACTGACGATCTTAATGGGTATTGGCTTTCGCCGCAGGGTTCCAGGATTACCAACCGCTACTACAAACCCTTTTTCACATAATCACTTTAAAATACAATCGTGGAAAATGCAACTGAATTTTACAACAGTTTCAGATGTCCAGTGATAGGAGCAAGGTCTTCATTGGATGCAGGTCCCACTGCAATGCAGGTATTGGTTGCCACACCGTTGAACTCGGTACGACCTGCATCGGTGATCAGCGTGGTAATTAACCCTGCTGCTTTGGCTTTGTTCATCACTGTAAACAGTTCTTCTTCGCTGTCCACAGTCACAGCAATCTTGGCAAAGGGTCCAGCAAGCCATTGCTTGATGTTGGGATGCTCCATGTTTTCCAGCAGTGCTTTCATGCTGGCATGCGCACCCTGTGCCACCATCTTGCCCTTGCGCATGTTGAGATCTTTGCGCATGACAATCATCTGTTTTAGTTCGTTCATTTAGTTGCCTTGTGTATAATATCTAGGAGGGACTAGTGTCGACCCTATTTTCAGCGTCCGGGTTACCAAGGTTATGATCTGCTTGTTACCCCATACAGTGTACCGCACAAGGCGTGGCTGACTATATGGGAAGCTTCTCTCCCGACCTCGATGTGGCAACATACCAAATTCAAAACACCCAAGTGTTTGATCTGTAGTGGTCTGCTCATCCGTGCAACTACGCTGCCTCCTAGAATTTTTGGTCGGAGTGGAGAGATTCGAACTCCCGACCCATTGGTCCCAAACCAATTGCGCTACCAGACTGCGCTACACTCCGTAAACTTTGTGCAGGTCTCTCCCTGCTTGTCACGATTTCACTCGTCGCTTGGGTCATGATCCCAAGTTGCCTTTAAGTTAAAAGCCAGTATCTAAACCGGCACCAGAGGTCAATACAAATTTTAATAAACCGTTTTATCCGTTGCCACACGGCAGTTTATCGTTAACCTAATCGGAGGACAATTGACAATCCTATATGGTGGGCCGCCTTGGAATCGAACCAAGCATGGGTTTCCCCGACGGATTTACAGTCCGTTGCTCCACCTTGGAGCATGCAGCCCTAAACTTTATCGCTGCTGTTACAGCAGCTATACCGTATAATAGCATACCTAGAGCAGCTGTCAACCACTATATTTTGATGATAAATAAAAATGTCAGCCACGATGCTACCAACATCTGCTGACTCTAACAGTTTGTAAGGAACTATCAGCATGGATATTTACTACGTATATCAATACCTTAGAGAAGACTTGACGCCTTACTACATAGGCAAAGGTTCTAACGGTAGAGCTTATTCTAATTGTAGGGCAATACCAAAACCAAGAGATAAAAATCGTATACAAATAATTGCTAACGGTTTAGCAGAGGCAGACGCATTACTGTTGGAAACCAACCTCATACAACATTATGGTCGGATAGATTTAGGTACTGGCATATTGCGAAACATGACCGACGGCGGCGACGGAGTCATGGGTAAAGTTTGGTCTAAACAATCAAAATTAGCAGTATCAAAAGCTAAGACTGAATGGCATAAACAAAATGATACATCTGGTAGAAATAATCCGATGTATGGTCAAAAACACTCTCAAGAAGTACGAGATGCATCTCGTGAACGAGCTTTAAGAACTGGATTTGTTGGCAATCGTCGAGGTTCCGAATCTCCTCATAAGGGAAAAACCTATATAGAGGTATATGGTTTAGAAAAAGCTCTAGAAAAACAACGTAAGATGTCCGAAGCTAGATTAAAAACACCAAAAGTGAAATGCCAATATTGTGATAAAATAGTTGCACCTCACATTTTGTCAAGATTCCACGGAATCAACTGCCCTAGAATTCATGATCTTATCGGCCAACCCGTATGCGACTGAGGTTTCAGCATCCATTATATTGTCTCTATCCATATCTCTTTCTAGGTCCGCATAAGATTTACCAGTATTTTTGACATATATGGCAGTTAGTTGTTGCTTCATACGAAGTATTTCTTTTGCCTGGATTTCAATATCAGATGCTTGTCCTTTAGCCCCACCTAATGGTTGATGTATGAGATGACGGGCATTTGGTAAAATAAAGCGCTTGCCTTTGGTTCCAGAACTTGCTAACAAACTACCCATGCTGCAGGCTTGTCCCATTACAATAGTGCTTATGTCTGGTTTGATGAAATTCATTGTGTCTAAAATTGCTAGTCCTGCCGTAACAACCCCGCCTGGGCTGTTGATGTACATGTAGATGTCTTTCTTGGGATTCTGGCTCTCCAAGAACAACAGCTGTGCTACGATCAAGCTAGCACTGTGTTCGCTTACTTCTGTGTCCAACATGATGATGCGGTCTTTGAGCAAGCGGCTAAAGATGTCATAGCTGCGTTCGCCGTTGGCTTCTTTTTCTACTACGATAGGGACTAGATTTGGCATGTAACCTCTGTGCTTGTTTGCATCTGTGTATCACACATAATAACGCCTATATCTCCTACGTCAATGGTCGCGATCCACGCATAGCCCCCTTCCCGCCTGCGCAGCGATCCCCTTCAGCGCCGCTACGCAGCCTCCGGGATCTTGCCTTGATATTGGCACCGCCTGGTGGAATTGAACCACCGTAACAAGTTCCACAAACTTGTGTTCTACCATTGAACTAAAGCGGCATGTGTTAGGTTGGACCAGCTGTGTGCGCACTTATACGCTGCACGCCTCTACAGCCAATCCAATCATGATGAGCGTTGCCGTGTTTCTGCCAGCTTTCGGCCTCAGAAGCCGAGCTCCGCGTCTTTCTACCGCTAGCTCAAACTGGGCGGGAGAGAAGGATTTGAACCTTCAAGCTATTGCTGCATGTTTCCATGCAGCCCTCCCGTTGGTTGGCGAGGATGGGATCGAACCATCGACCTTTCCCTTATCAGGGGAATGCTCTACCACTGAGCTACACGCCAAGAATTGTTTGGAGGCCGAGGAGGGAATCGAACCCCCGTAGGTGGATTTGCAATCCACAGCGTAACCACTCCGCCACTCGGCCAATGAAATACGTTGCTGTTGCCAACAACGGATAGAGAAACGCACCCCTGATATGCCACCTGGTGGCTGATGCGCTTGTCTATCAACTCGGATTTTTCCTCCCACACAAGGGATTCCATCCTCGAGGCCGCCCGTTCGCCGGAAGTTTATAGTGCCCAGCAGGGGCCACGTTCCCCTATACTTCACACTCGGTGCTCAACGCCAGGGTTATCAATCCCAGCTCACACCAAAGAAAAACCTCAGAATCTTTCGATTCTGAGGGTGTTTTGGAATAATTTTGCTGCTTGCGCTGCTACACTATCCGCTACACCCCTCTGTTGGCAATTCGACGCCGCGACCTGACGCACAGAGCTTATCACCAGCTACGGCCTGCCAAATGGTATTCGGCATGGCTTGATAGCTATGTTGGCTCATAAACAGTGCGGGTTTCGTTGCGTGTGTTGTCATCATACTTTACTTATACAGCCTCTGTACTAAGTGTCAACCAAAAAGGCCAAAAACTGGCATTTTTCTCATTCAGTGCTGAGAACCCTCAAGATTCTCTGCCGATCCCACTGCTCGTAGGCGTCTCGTTCGGCTGCTCTGAGGTCAAATCCCATGCCAGTAGCGTGTGCCAGCATCCAATCATATCCGTTTAGCCATGCACCGACTTCTTCCATGCTGGCAAAGTTCATGGTGCCACGCTTGTCATGATCAATCACTTTGATGATCTGAGGCGACAGCGTTAGCTTGTGCCTATCAACGTTTAAGATGAAGCCTCGTTCAACTGCTGCGGCCTGCAGCTCTTCCCAACGTACCAGTTCATTGAATCTGTCCATGCTGCTATGATAACAGCAGTTATCTGTTTGTCAATGAAAGTTTAGGAGTCTAGCTTGCCCAGCTTCCTGGACTTGATTATTTTGATCAATGTCTTGGCATACTCGTCATTGGTGCTGTAACTGCCAAGCTTTGGCACCAGTTGGACGCCCAGCAGAGGTTTATCGTGCTTTCTCAAGTATGCACGAGCAGCCCTGAAATCTTTGTATGCTGGATGAGTGTTGAGATTGCGCATGTATGCGTTCACACTTGCGCCGGGGCTGGGGAATGCTCTGTACTTCTCACCAAAATCGCCTTGCACGCTGGGTGCATTGGGATCAAAGGTCTTTTGTCCATAGAACACGTTGCTTTGTTGCGCTAGTGGGCCTTGGCCCCATCCGCTTTCTACTGCGGCCTGTGCCACAGCCATGCTGCGAGGTATCTCATCTACCTTGCTGATCAGTTCCTTGAGACTCGCAGCTTTATAGTATTTCATCAGCATGTCTACCCAAACTTGCTGTGTTCTGGTCATAGTCGGTTGCTTGCTTAGCTTTAACAGTGTGGCTCGTTGCTGCTTGATCGTGGCGTTCTCACGGTCGATCAGAGGCAGCAACACCTTGACAAAGGTGCCGACTCTGGTATCCGCGTCTACACTGTCTAACCCTTTGAGCTCAGCAGGGAAAGCAGTGTTGCCTGCGGCTTTTTCAGGCTCAACAGCTGGTTCAGGTTTGACAGCTGGTTCAACTTGCACTACTGGGTCAATCTTAGACAGTGCTGTTCGTTGCGACGAAGTTGGTTGTTGTGTGTCTGCGGGCTGCGATACTGCAGTCGGCGAAGTGGGCTGTACAGGTAAATTGTTTATGTAGTGACCTGCACCTAATAGGCTCGCACCAAGCACGCCTGCTTTGGCTATATCGCGTATCCTGATTTCTTCTATGGTATCACCGTGGGGTGACAGTTGTGTGTCGCGTGTGTCAATATCATACCCCATGTTGCGCACATAGTCGTGCATCCTATCGGTCAAACCCTGTCCTCGGAAGTTGGGGCTCACATATGTCATAGTGTTGCGCAGGGTGTTACCGCGAGGATTAAGGAACGCATGTCCAATGTCTCGCTCGTCTAATACTGCTCGCACATACAACCCCCCGGCGCTAGTGGGTTCAGTCACGATGGTTATCTGTTCTAGATCTGGTATACGCATGATACGATATTTATTGGATAATTGCATCCATAAATATCACTATAGATTCAGGAACGTTCGATGGTTGATATCACAGGTCCAACAGGAAGCACAGGTCCCACTGGGCCGTATGGGTTAGATAGCCAAGTCACGGGTCCCACTGGAGACACGGGTGAGACTGGTCCAACTGGTAACACAGGGCCGCAGGGCTTTGGCAACACTGGTCCAACTGGACTGCGCGGCCAAACTGGTCCGACTGGCCCAAATGGTGGGCCCACTGGCCCACAAGGTGGCGTGGGTGCAAAAGGTGACACTGGTGCCACCGGGTCTGCTGGCTACAATGGTAATACTGGTCCAACTGGTCCAGGTGTGGGATCCACTGGTGCTACTGGCCCAACTGGCTCTGCTGGCTACAATGGTGGTACTGGTCCAACTGGACTGCGCGGCCAAACTGGTCCAACAGGTCCTGTGGGTGGGCCAACTGGTCCACAGGGTCAGCGTGGGTTCCAAGGAGTGTCTGGTGCAACTGGTCCAACAGGCATTACAGGTCAAACTGGCCCAACTGGTCCACTAGGAGGACCGACTGGTCCAACTGGTGCAGCGTCGACGATAACTGGACCACAAGGTGCACAGGGCAATCGAGGCACCACTGGGCCAACTGGCCCCTTAGGCGGACCAACTGGTGCCACTGGCGCAACCGGTGCTGGTCCAACAGGCCCTGTAGGACAAAATGGTGCAACCGGCCCAACAGGCGCAACTAGCACAGTAACTGGCCCAACTGGACCAGCCGGCGGCAGCGGTGCTAACACTGGCAACATAACCTTCAGTAATACTACCATTGGTACTAGCAACAATGCTGCAATAGTACTAAACACTAATTCAAAAGACTGGACTTTTGCTGCCAACGGTAATACAGCCTTCCCTGTGGGAATCTTTGATCTTCCAGTTACAAGTGGAGACGGCGCGTCTTCGATCCGTTGGGGCGGCGATAATAACAAGCGTTTAGAAGTTACTGCCGGAGACGCTTTTAACTTTTATACTTACGGACAACCATTATCAAGCAACAGTGGATTTAAGTTTCATAGCAGCGGCGCACTTAATCTGCAGATAGCTAACAATGGCACACGCATTACCTATGGCAGCAATGCATGGACTTTTAGTAGCAGCGGTAATCTAACATTACCAGAAGGCACCGTGATTAGCGAGACCCCGCCAAGATCTGGACTGTTTAGTACAGGATACGCTGGGTTGTTCTGGCCAGATTCGCAATGGTTTGCATCGCAGACTCCGGCACAATCCAGCATACTTACCGGAGGTGTAATACAGGGATATGATGTTGTTTACACAGTATATAGTTTTGAATATGTGGGATATTTCCTAGCACCAACCACGGCCAACTATACATTCAATATGTTCACGGATGATTATGGATATTTCTGGTTAGGTCCTAAGGCACTGTCTGGATACGATAACAACAACATAGACATGTATTCAGACTACGTTGGCGGACATGCTGGTGTGTTTACAACACCCCTTGTGGGTGGCCAATTCTATCCAATGAGGATACAATGGGGAAACAACGGTGCCCTCGGACAGATTGAAAACTTTACCTGGGCCAATGATGCCGGACAAGCAGCTACTCAAGACTTTGGCAATTTATTGTATACTACCAACTCATATGTGAGTGGAACCACAGAGATTGCCGTACCTGCTAGCAAATCTCTGTTATTGACCACTAACAACGCAAGTGTTACTAGCACTTGGAACTTTGATGCAGACGGTAATCTCACTCTACCAGATAGTAGTACCATACAAACAACCAACGGTAACCTAAATATCAACAGCACTAACGGTTGGGTCAACATCACTAGCGGACCGCACATCTTCACATTTGATGCCGACAATGTTGGTAGGTTTATTATGCCGTCGCAGGGTGTGATAGCAGGCGATGCAGACGGTGTTAGAATATTTGCAGGCAATCTTGCCACAGAGACTGGTAACACCTGGGTCTTCAGTGGTCAGGCCATGTTAAGCTTGCCAAATCTTGGTACTGTACCAACTACAGAAGGCACGGTAGGTGATCTTGCCCGCAACGACGACGTGCTGTATTTCAAGACCAGCACTGGCTGGAAGACTATCAATTTATCTTGATCTAACAGTAACAACTCCTTAACATTGTATATCGTGTACAAGCGATACGCCAGATAAGGAGAGAATCACATGGCAGATCCAATGAGCAAGAAAAAGCCTAAAAAGCCCAAACTCAAGGAGAGCGTAGCTGCACCGCCGCGCGACGCCAAAGCTGTGTCACCACAGCCAGCTAAAGCCGTCAAGAAGTGATAAACTAGTGCGAATGCTCCTCGGCAATTATCTGTCGAGGAGCTCGCACACACCATAAAAGATAAACTGACTATACTTGATCACCGGAGCATGCCAATGACCATAAAGAATATACTAGGCGACACCTGGATCAACGCGAATAGATTTGACACATACGGCGGACAGGATCTGCACATAAGCGTCACACCGCAGCTAAAAGAGTTGATAGATTGGATGTTGGTACATCGTGCCGAAGACAATCGCGAACGAGAGCTGCGCGAACACGATCCCAACGTTAAGTTAGCATATGATAGCTACAAGATGGCTGTAGCACTAGCCGGAGAATGACATGGGTACCAATATTGCACTGCTTTATCTAACACTGCTGCTGATCAAACACAACGTAGCCGATCTCATGCTGCAAGGGCGCATACCAGGTGGCGACACAGCCAAGCTGCCCATGTTCAGCTACAAGAACTTCATACACAGCTGCGATCACGCTGCGCTGGGATTTTTTGTGACCATTCCATTTGCTGGGCTCAAGCTAGCAGCACTACTGGCACTGGCTGAACTTGTGTGCCATTATGCTGTTGATCATGCCAAGAGCCGCATACGTTTTGGCATGGGATGGTCACTGCAGGATCGTCGTTTTTGGTACTTACAAGGTGCTGATCAGATTGCACACACGCTGTGGTATGCAACCATGGCTGCGATAGTGCTGTCAGCTTAGCTGAAAAATCCCACAGCAGCTTGCGCATAGAACCAAGCAGCCATAGCTGCTAGCAAGTAGTTGCTGTACTTGAATATGTTGTCAATGCGCGGCAGCTTGCCCAAACGGTTCAGCATGAAGTGTGCAACACACCCAAGCGTGGCAATTCCCACTGCGCTACCAAATCCTGCTTGCCACGGATCGCTCAACACTGCTGAATACAGCATCAGCACTATCTCTGCGCCTTCACGGAGAAATATGAGGCTGATGGTCATGGTAACCAACAGCAGGCTTTGCTGCTTAACCTGCTGGATATGCTCGTTGATATGCGCTTGCACATGACGGTTCCAGATAACCACATAGGTCAGCACTGCTGCAGCAGTGAGGTCTATGGCTGACTCGAACCACAGGTTGTGTTCTACCCAGTCATGTATGATGACAGCCAGCATAGTACTACCTGCTATACCAATACCTATACCTGCAGCCAGTGCTCGCCAGTCTAGGCCTCGGTCACGCACCATGTTGGTCATGAGCATGGTCAGCATCAGCGCTTCGAACCCTTCTCTGAACGTGACAAATGCAGCAGTTAATATACCTATCATATGCGTGTCTCCGATGTTACTAACATGATAATTTGTTATTCTAACACAGTCAATGTCTGATCAACTCTGCTGCTAAATATCATCAGCATGTCATACTTACTCAAACCATCAGATAACATTAGCACAATCACTGGCAATCTTTACGTGTCGGGATTTGTGTTTAGCAACGGCTCGCAGATAGCTGCAGGTGCCACAGGACCAACTGGTCCGGGTGTCGGAGCCACTGGCCCAACTGGGCAAAGCGGAGCAAGCATCACTGGTCCAACTGGTATCAGTGGTGCAAGTATTACTGGTCCAACTGGTCCCAATGGTATTACAGGTCCTGGTTATACAGGACCAAGTGGCCCAACCGGGCAGCGCGGCTTAACAGGTCCTACAGGTGTAACCGGTCCAAGTGGTGGGCCAATAGGTCCCACAGGCACAACAGGAGCAACTGGCGCTACTAGCACAGTGACAGGTCCCACAGGTCCCACAGGCGACACAGGAGCAACTGGTGCAACCAGCACAGTGACGGGTCCCACAGGTCCCACAGGCGACACAGGAGCAACTGGTGCAACCAGCACAGTAACTGGTCCCACTGGTGACACAGGTGCAACTGGTGACACTGGGCCAACAGGGCCAACCGGTGACACAGGCGCAACTGGGCCAACTGGTGACACAGGCCCAACTGGTGCTACTGGAGCACCGGGTACTGCAGTGAACACAGGCGCAACGGGCGACACTGGCCCAACTGGTGACACAGGCCCAACTGGTGCTACTGGAGCACCGGGTACTGCAGTGAACACAGGCGCAACGGGCGACACTGGCCCAACTGGTGCAACTGGTGACACTGGGCCAACTGGTGCAACCAGCACAGTCACCGGACCAACAGGCCCAACTGGTGACACAGGTGCAACTGGCGACACAGGACCAACTGGTGCAACCAGCACAGTCACAGGCCCAACCGGTCCAACGGGTGACACAGGAGCAACTGGTGAAACGGGCCCGACTGGCGCCACATCGACTGTGACAGGTCCAACTGGCGACACAGGCGCAACAGGTGACACAGGGCCAACTGGTGCAACCAGCACAGTCACAGGCCCAACGGGTGACACAGGAGCAACTGGTGAAACGGGCCCGACTGGCGCCACATCGACTGTGACAGGCCCAACCGGCGACACAGGGCCAACCGGTGCAACCAGCACAGTCACAGGTCCAACTGGTCCAACTGGCGACACAGGCGCAACAGGTGACACAGGGCCAACTGGTGCAACCAGCACAGTCACAGGTCCTACAGGTCCAACTGGCGACACAGGCGCAACAGGTGCTACAGGGCCAACAGGTGCAACCAGCACGGTCACAGGTCCAACCGGTGAAACTGGTTACACAGGCGCAACAGGTGCTACCAGCACAGTCACAGGCCCAACGGGACCTGCACCCACGCTTGCGCCAGTAAACTGGGCACAAACCAAAGCATCGATCGTTAATATACCGCTAGCTAGCTCGTATCCAGCAACAATTGCAAGTGCCAGTATAACACTCGCAAACGGGCCTGCACAGATCATTGTGGTGGGTGATGCAGAAAATCAATCATCTGCATCTACAGCAAATCTACAACTTTACAGAGATAGTACTGCAATTGGTACTAATATATCATCAGAAGGACTGGCTGCACTTTCCATTGATGCATTTGCGTTGCAATTCATTGACAACCCAGGTCCGGGTACATACACCTACTCTGCAAAGGTCACTGCTCAAACCGGCGGAGCGTACAATTATGGAAATGCCGACGGTATCACGATCAGTGTTGTGGAACTTGCAAACGCCATAGGCAGCACAGGCCCAACTGGATACACAGGTGCAACTGGTTATACTGGTTATACTGGCCCAACTGGTTATACTGGTCCGACAGGATATACAGGTGCAACTGGTTATACTGGTTATACTGGCCCAACTGGTTATACTGGTCCGACAGGATATACAGGTCCGACAGGATATACAGGTCCGACAGGACCTACACCAACTGGATCATTGAATTATGCACAAAATCTTGCAAGTGTAACATTGGTTACCACAACTGGTGCGTTCCCTGCAACTATATCCAGCACAAGCATCACTACACTAGGTAGTCCTGTACAGATTATCGCTGTGGGAGACGCAGAAAATCTAAGTTCTGCGTCATCTGCAAGCGTTCAATTGTATAGAAATAGCACTGCAATTGGCGGTGTTGTTGTGATGGAATCCTTAAGCATCAGTGAAAACAGCCCATATGCAGTAGAATGGATAGATACGCCAAGTGCCGGCACTTATACATATGCTGTCAAGGTCAATTCTGTAACAGGCGGCAATTTTAACTTTGGTCAAACATCTGGTACCACGATCAGCATGGTTGAATTGGCCAATGTACAGGGTCCCACTGGCCCTACTGGCACAGGATATTGGACTCAGACTGGCAACGACATCAGCTATGCAACAGGCAATATACAAGTAACTAATAACACTGTGATATTACCCGCATTAATCGATGCAGTAGATGATACTGCAGCAGCAACTGCTGGGGTTCCAGTCGATGGACTATATCATAATGCAGGTGCTGTGCGAATACGATTGGTATAATACCAACTGTTGCTACAGCAACGTTACTATAGAGAACTGGGGTTAATCTCCAGTACCGGGCAACTTGCTAAAGTACTTTTCTAGTTTGTGCGGCTCACCGTCGTAGTCTTTTGCGTCTGGTGCATGCGGGCGCATTTTGGTCACCACAGGCCACACTCTGCTGTATTCGTCGTTGAGCTTTAACCAAGCGGTGAGATCCTGCTTCTTGTCAGTATCTGCGCTAATAGCATTAGCAGGGCATTCTGGTTCACAGACTCCGCAATCAATGCACTCATCTGGGTTGATCACCAACATGTTCTCGCCCTCGTAGAAACAATCTACTAGCTAAGGGCAGACAGAGACACAATCCATGTATTTGCACTTGATGCAATTATCTGTAACTACGTATGTCATTGTCCGCAACTTTCCTCCTTGATACCTTTGTCCAAAGGCCTATGGCTCTTACTGTCTCAGATGATATAGGGATAAGCAAGCACTCTCCCTGTCTGTTAAGTTTAATTATACTAGGCATTGCGTCTAGGATCAAGTGCCCATTGCACTGTCAGCGGGGCTTTAGCAATAATATTTCGTTCACGCATCATGTTCTGCAGCACACGCTCGGGTATGTCTGCAGCTTCGATACGCTTGCCCAGATCCTGTATGGTACCATAGTCCCAAGCAGCCTGCATCATGGCACTAGGCGCGAT
>Ga0209596_1001564_pt1 | contig 19500 bp, 11 predicted proteins | sample M_130807_MF_Meta_FD_187314 | JGI IMG/M metagenome (GOLD analysis project Ga0209596, IMG submission 187314) | Freshwater microbial communities from Lake Montjoie, Canada to study carbon cycling - M_130807_MF_MetaG (SPAdes) (version 2) | ecosystem: Environmental > Aquatic > Freshwater > Lake...
TTTTCCTTATCTTTTATAATATCATCAACCATTCCTAACTCTATAATGGCGTAGCTATCTGTGCTTATCCCCGTATCCATAAACAAATTATGAATATCCTTTAAACGACATTGTACATCATTTAAGCGATACTCACTCTCGCCATTTTTGTAATATTTACGAGTAATGGTTACCGTATTAAATTCGGTGGGTAAAAGGTTTTTTGTATTTTCAAACGTAAGACTAACTTCTGCTAAACCGCTGGCGCTTCTGGTTTTACTACCATTAAATACCAAACTTTCTAAATTTTCGCTACGTAGGTTACTTATTTTATGCTCTCCTATTACCCAACGTATACTATCAATAATATTACTTTTACCACAACCATTGGGGCCAATTACGCCAGTAATACCTTCATCAAAATTGATTATAGTTTTATCGGCAAAACTTTTAAATCCTTTTATTTCTAAACTCTTTAAACGCACTTTTCTTATTGTTTTATGTAACAGGGCAAATATAAAGGAATGGGGTAAAATTTAAGGGTGATACTAGGGTAAGTTATTCTTAGTTATCCACAAGGAGATTAGGAGGTTAGGAGTTTGGGGATAAGGAAGTTTGGGTGTTTAGAGGGGTTAAAGATTAAAATAAAAGTCATTTAGTCTAGGGAATTAGCATATTAGCAAATTAGCCCACTAGCTTATTATCTTTGCAGAATGGAATTGAGCAATAGAAAAGCTTATCATGAGTTTTATTTTGAGGATAAATACATTGCTGGAATTGTATTACAGGGTACCGAAATTAAAAGTTTACGTAGTGGAAAGGCAAGTTTTAACGACAGTTATTGCCATTTTGATGATGGAGAATTGTATGTAAAAAGTTTGCATATATCGGAATACGCCTTTGGTACATACACCAATCATGAGCCTATGCAAGAGCGTAAGTTGCTAATGACTAAACGAGAGTTGAAAAAATTGGAGACAAAAATTAAAGAAAAAGGGTACAGTATTATTCCTTTAAAAATATTTATTAGCGAAAAAGGTCTTGCCAAAATGGAAATTGGCTTAGGAAAGGGTAAAAAGTTATTTGATAAAAGAGAAAAAATGAAGGAAAGAGATACGGAGAGAGATATTAAAAGAAAATATGGGATATAATTTACTCCCCCATACCCTCATCAACATCACCTGTTTTACTGCTATTCATAAGCATTTCATTAATGTTTTCAATTTCGGTTGGGGTAAAATAACGCCACTTACCTGTAGGTAAATTGCTTACCGTAAAATTCATAATACGAACTCTTTTTAATGCTACTACATTGTAACCCAACGCCTCACACATACGGCGTATTTGACGGTTTAAGCCTTGTACTAAAATTATTTTAAATCTATTATCGCCCTCTTGCTTTACAAAACATTTTTTAGTAACGGTTCCTAAAATTTTTACTCCATTCCGCATTTTATTTATAAAATCTGGAGAAATGGTTTTATCCACGGTAACAAAATACTCTTTTTCATGATTATTTCCGGCTCGTAAAATTTTATTTACAATATCGCCATCGTTAGTTAAAAATATTAGGCCTTCGCTAAGTTTATCTAATCGTCCTATTGGAAAAATTCTATTTTTATGATTGATAAAATCTATAATATTTGCTTTGTCTTTTAAGTCTGTAGTACAAGTAACACCCTTGGGCTTATTTAAAGCAATATAAATGGGTAACACTTTTTTCTTAATTCGTTCTCCATCAATACGTACATCATCACCTAGTTTTACCCTGTTGCCTTTATTAGCATCTTGTCCGTTAATAGTTACACGGTATTGTTCTATGTATTTATCTGCCTCTCTACGGCTACAAAAGCCACTTTCACTTATATATTTATTTAAACTGACTTCCATATTTATAGCCAAAAGTACTACAAGGTTTTAATTTTTTTGTAACTTATTAGTATTTTCTGAACTCAACAATTGATTTTACATTTGTTCTTTTAACATTTCAATTATTACTGCCGTATATTACGGTTTTATAAATTTTTATATGTTGAGAAAATTAAAAATGGAAAGATGAAGATTCTTATGAAAAAGATTGCAGCATATTTTGACGACTCCTTTTTTCGATGGTTTATAAAGCTTTGTTACCCCGCCTATAAAAGACCAAGATTTGGTTACCGAAAAAATTATCAGGTTATCTATGATTATTTTTTTATGCAAAAAGTAGTAGGGTTTAACCGCCATGTACCCTGGCCTGTTCACCGTACTTCAACAATTATAGGTAGAGAATTTATAAAGAAAGGTATTTGTTGTGACCCAGGTGATAATCCGGGAATTTTCATTAATGCATCTGGCGGAATAACCCTTGGAAACAATGTAAATATTGGACCCAACAGTGTTATCGTTACTTCCAACCATAATAAATATGATCACCGAAAGACAACAGATATTAAAGGCGTTAAAATTGGCAACAACGTATGGATTGGCGCAAACTGCACTATTGTAGCTGGGGTTACAATTGGCGATGACGTTACTATCGGTGCAGGTTGTGTAATTTCCTGTGATATTCCCACAAAATCAACTGTTTTTATAAATAACAATATAGCACTGACAATAAAACCCAAATCATTAGATTATCAATGGGACTGTACTAAGGAAGAACTACTTTAAAATCTTGAATTATTTTCAAGCCTTCTCTCCCTTTAAATTAAAACAAAATTATACATTATGATATTCTTGCGGTTTTTAAATACTCTGAAAAACAATTCAGTATTGAGTTGTGTCAAAAAACCAGACTTATACCAACATTAATAAATAGCAAAAAAATAGTTAATAAAAAAAGTGCTCCTCGTTACCAAACACCGTAATATAAATTTTTGAAAAAAGAATAACTTAAAAGTAATTTTTTTGCTAACTAGTTACAAATTTTAAAAAAAGTTCTATTTACTTAACTAATCTTGATTCAAGGTTTTAGAATGATAAATTAAGTACATACTATAAATAAAATATCCAATACTACTAGCTAAAGCTGCACCATTAATATTATATGTGGGTATTAAAAAAATATCAAAAACTATAAGTATAAATAAGCTAAGAGATGCACCTATAACTTTTTGATTAATTTTATTTTTTCCAGAGTAAAGTGCTGCATATGGAAGAAGAATAGTCAATGCCAATATACCTGGGAACAGTAACAAAAATGGCTGATACATAAGTGTAAATGTTTTCCCAAAAAGAAATGGAAATATCCACTTACCCCAAATTAATAAAGGTAAACACAATATAAAAGTACTTACAAATAATATTTTACTTAGTTTAATTGTTTTTTGCCCCATGTTTTCTTTTTTACCCTCTGCCGTTACAGCAAATATAGTAGAAGCCACTATGCTGGGAATTACTATAAACAACTGTCCTATTTTAGATACCTGAATATAATTACCCAACAATATTTTATCTTTTACAAAATAATCTATAAACCAATAGTCTACCCTATACATTAAAAAAAATAAAACATTACCTATAAAGGCAATAGAAGCATATTTTAAGAGAGGTTTGAGGGCAATTTTATCAATGTGTTGCAAGGGCATTTTCTGCCTGTATTTTAATATATAGCTAAAAGCAATAGCTACCCCTTGTGCTAAAACACTTAAAAAAAATAACTGAGTAAACGCATTAAAATCATTTTTTAAAAATAACAACGAAATAACTAAAATAGTATTAACGATAGCTATGGTTAAATTTTGTATAAAATAATGGTGCTTTGCATTAAATAAAGCTGTAAAAAAAGTGAGCAACAACATGCCTCCAACATACATAAAACAATTAGTTGTACTAAAGCTGTCGTTTAAAATTTTATTATAAAAAAATACAAAAAATGTTGCTAGCAAAGCACCGCAAAGGCTCCACACTATAGCTATTTTTATAAATTGGGTAGTATTAGTAGCAGGCTTTGCATTGTAGAATGTAAAACTTGAATCTAAACTAAAACCAACTAGTAGCACTATAAAAGCAAGTGTGTTTATATAGTAGAATAAACTACCGTAATTTGCAGCTCCAAAAACTTGTGCTATTAATACATTCAATACAAAAACACTAGCCATATTTAATCCTCGCCAAAAAATATTTTTGTATAGTAACTTACTTAGTTGCATTTGTAGTAAACCTATCTTTGTATTGGTTTACAAATAAAGCGATAAAATTTCATTATTTAACCATGGCAATAATTAGTATAATAAATAGTAAAGCAAAAACCGAAAATAATACTGGGTTTGGTACAAATGCTAATGATTATGGCGACAAAACAGTTTTAGATTTAGATAAATTAAATACTACCATAGAAGCAAACATTAGTATAAATAACAGTAAAACCTAAGCTTTTACAAATAAATTGCGTTTACTTAAAGTGCATTAATGAAAAAAATAGTCGCTATAATTTCAATTTTATTTTATTGTAAATCATCCTTTGCTCAAAACACATCCATCTCTTTAAATAATAATTGGCAGTTTAGCCAACAAGGAAAAAACAAATGGTACAAAGCCACTGTACCTGGTACCATACATACCGATTTACTAGCAAATAAATTAATACCTGACCCATTTTATAGAGATAATGAACGTAAACTACAATGGATAGACACATTAAATTGGGCCTATAAAAAAACATTTGATGTAGATGTTAAAACTTTTGGTCAAGAAAATATTGAGTTGATATTTGATGGGCTAGATACTTATGCAGATGTTTACTTAAATAGCAAACTAATTTTACAAGCAAATAATATGTTTAGAAGCTTTACAGTTAAAGTAAAAGCTATCCTAAAAAGAAAGAGCAACGAATTAAAAATAATTTTTTATTCGGCACAAAAAAAAGTAGATAGTATTGCTAAAACTATGTTACCCTTGGTTTTGCCAGATAATAATAGAGTATACGTCCGTAAAGCTCCCTTTCAATTTGGTTGGGATTGGGGGCCAAAATTTGTTGGATGTGGAATTTGGAAAGACGTTAAAATTCAGGGATACCAATATAAAATGGATGACTATCAAATATATTTACCCTTAGCAAAACTCATCCAACTCCCCGACTCCATCGGCACATCTTTTTATTTTGAGCAAAACGGAAAACCTATATATGCCAAAGGCGCAAATTGGATTCCGGCAAATATTTTTTTGCCCTCTGTTAAAAAAGAAGATTACAGAAAGCTGTTGAAAAAAGCAAAAGATGCCAACATGAATATGCTAAGAGTTTGGGGTGGCGGTGTATACGAAGCAGATGAATTTTACGATTTATGCGATGAAATGGGCATAATGGTTTGGCAAGATTTTATGTTTGCAGGAGGCATGTACCCTGCTGATGATGCCTTTATGCAAAATGTAAAGGAGGAAGTTAAGTATCAAGTAAAACGACTTCGCCATCACCCTTGTATTGTACTTTGGTGTGGCAATAATGAAATAGACGAAGCTTGGAAAAATTGGGGTTGGCAAAATCAATTTAATTTGCATAACGCCGATAGTGCTAAAGTTTGGAACGATTATAAAAAATTATTTGTAGATAGCTTGCCTGCTTGGGTAAAAGAGTTTGATGGCATAAGACCATACATTTCTACCTCGCCAAAAAATGGCTGGGGGCACAATGAAAGTTTTACCGAAGGTGATAGCCATTATTGGGGCGTTTGGTGGGGTTTGCAAGATTGGGAAGTATTTGAAAATAAAACTGGTAGGTTTATTAGTGAGTATGGTATGCAAGCCATGCCCAACTGGAATACGGTAAAAAGTTATACTAACGAAAAAGATAGAAGCATCTTCTCCCCCATTATTAATGCACATCAAAAAGCAAATGAGGGGTTTAAAAAATTAAACCACTACTTACATCGTTATTTTATAGATCCAACTAAACTTACTACCCTTTCTTTAGAAAATTATACCTACTTAACACAATGCTTACAGTATTATATTTTAAAAAATAGTATAACCGTACATCGGAGTAAATACCCAAAAAATATGGGAACACTTTTGTGGCAATTAAACGATTGTTGGCCTGTTACCAGTTGGAGTATTACTGACTTTAGCAGAGAGCCTAAAGCAGCCTGGTATGCGGTTAAAGAGGCATATAGAGATGATATTGTGCTACAAAAATATTCCATCTACCCAAAAAATTTAAACCTTAAAAAACCAACCTTTACCATAAAGCAGCATGGCATACATTCGTTTACTATTAAAAGCAATGTAGATGCAAAATATGTTTATCTAAGTACCAATAAAAAAGATCTTGAATTAAGCGAAAATTACTTTGATTTAAAGGCAAACGAGGAAAAAGTAATAAGGGCCAATGATACACATTTTATCAAGAAAAATAGTTTAGATATTAAAATAAAATCGTTGTACGATATTTCAACTAAAAAATAATAGTATCAAAAAAAATTGCTGAAACAATTTCCAACTTATTAAGTTTACAGTTTAAAAGAAAATATGCCGTAGCAGAAAAAATTAAGTTGAATGAAGAATAGTATTTAAGTTTTAAAGCAAACGCCTACCAAATATTTCTAGGGCAAGTGTCGCCAAATTTATTACCCAACAAAAACCCCACTAATACTTCATGCGTTCCTCTTGTATACGTACGTAACCTGCTTGTGGTGGCATTTTCATAAGCATAGCTAATGTTAAATTTATTACTTACGTTAAGGCCCACCATCCCACTGTAACCACCAACTAAATCTGCAAAACGATAACTTCCTCCTATCCAAAATTTATCTAAATATTGTAATTTAACATTGGTATGCACATTTAAAAACTCGGGTTGATAATATTGTGCCATTACCGATGGAAGACAAGAAATTTGATCGCTTAAGAAAAAACGATACCCAGCAGTTGCAAAAAAATTAGGTGTATAAAAAGTTCCATATTTATCACTTTGTACAAACTTGTTTTTGCCTGGTATAATGTTTAAAACAGACACCCCTGCAAAATAATTTTTTGAGTAAAGCCAAAGGCCAGCTCCAACTTCTGGCTTTAATTTTTTTAACTCTCCATTAGCATAGCCAATTGCAGGATCGTTAGGATCTAAGCTACCCCATACAATTTTACTTCTATCTAAATTAACACTGGTAAACCCTCCTAAAAAACCAACCGATAGTGCAGTGTTTGCGGTTAACGGTCTATGATACGCAAATGTGCCATATATACTCCATCTATTTATATAACCAGCTCTGTCATTTACTGCAGTTAAGCCAACACCTGTGTGTGGTGCAGATACGGTGTATTCATCCCAATAACCCTTACCCCTAGGGTTTTCGCCAGGTATTTCAACCGAGGTAATGTTGGTACGTAAATCTTTTTTATTAATGGGTGCATGTAAGGTAACATAACTAGTAGTGGGGTTACCCTCTATACCTACCCATTGATTTCGGTAACTAGCTTTTACATCCGTATAATTTTCTATCCCCGTAACAGCAGGATTTAAAATATAATTGTTTAAAATGTATTGTGTATAAAATGGTTTGGCTTGTGCCATTGCCGCAATACTACTAAAACATAACAACCCTACACTAACTATTTTTTTCATGTTTTTTTTGTTAGTTGAAAGTTGAAAATTGAAAGTTGAAATATATTGTAAACACAATCTACCTACTTTTAATTTTCAACTTCCAATTTTCAGCTTTCAATTTTCAACTATTTAACAATCGTTACATACCCAGTAATAGGATCTCTATTAGCTTGTGGTTCTATAATATAATAGTACGTATCAACTGGTAATTGTTTTCCTTTAAGTGTACCATTCCAAGGGGTACCATATCCTTTACTTTCAAATACTAACTGACCAGTACGGCTAAATACCTGTACTCTACAATTAGGATAGCTATTTAAATATTCAATGACCCATTTATCGTTTATACCATCGTTATTTGGCGTAAATGTATTTGGTATTTTAGGGAACCTAAGTACTTTAATACTTACATCATCACTTACGGTACACCCACTCCTACTCGTAACGGTTAGTTTATAAGTTACATCATCTTTTATATTAGATGCTGTTGGTTGCTTTACTCTATTATTATTATTAAAATAGATGTTGGGTGTCCATAAATAATCTGTTACATCTCCTGTTACAGTAGGATTAAGTGTTACAGAGCCAAATTCTAAAATGGTTTTATTAATACCTGCATCTACAGTTGGGTAAGGAAAAACTGTAAATACTTTAGGTAATGTATCGCTATGGCAACCAAAACTATTTACAATGTATAAAGTTGGAGCAAACGTACCAGCCATTGGATAAGTATACGTTACCGTTGGATTAGGGTTTGCAGGTTCAAATGTTCCATCGCCATCAAAATCCCAAAATCTGCTTACCGTTGTTGCACCAACAGTAGGGTCTGATAAATCAGTAAATATTACATCATCTGCAATACAAACACTAGGTTTGTTGGTAGTAAATGCAGCTTTAGGTTGTGCTTTTATGGTAGTTAATGGTATAACAACATCTCTTTTACAACCAATTGCACCACCATTAAGTACTGCTAAACTTGTTGCAGTAAGTCTTACATCGTAAGTACGTTGTATTGCAAAAAAGTGAGTAGGACTTAAAACAGTAGAAGTATTTAACGTACCACTGGCTACATCATCAAAATCCCATACATAAGTCATTCCTGTACCATCTGGCATTGTTGAGCCATTATTAAATTTAACCGTAGCTACAGGTATACAATACACCGGCTTATCTGGTGTAAATGTTGGCACTGGGTAAGGATTAACCTTAATACTACCAATTGCATTTGCTGTTAAGCAAGTATTACCGGTTGTGGTTATACTAAAATTAAATATTGGGCCTCCTGCTGTAGTTGTGGGTGTGCCACTAATGGTAATGGTATTTCCAGTAATTGCAGAGGTTACCCCTGGAGGTAAGCCAGTTACAGTGAACCCTGCAGCCCCACCACCAATGGTGTACGTAATATCATCAATAGGCGTATTTACACAAACCGATTGATTGATGTTACCTGTTGCCAATACAATAGTATGATCGGGTTGTACAGTAATTATTCCAGAAGCAGTAGCAATTATACAATCGTTACCCGTAGTAGTAATCGTAAAATTAAATGGCGATGCTACCGTAGTTGTAGGAGAGCCTTGTATGGTTAACGTTGTTCCTGTTACCGATGCTGTAACACCTGCTGGCAAACCACTAACTGTTGCATTGTTAGCACCACCGCCCAATGTATATATAATTGGGTTTAAGGGTGCATTAATACACACCGTTTGAACATTGTTTGCTCCTGTTAATGTAATTGTATGATTAGGTTTAATAGTAATAACAGCACTAGTATCTCTACTTAAACAACCAGCAGCACTTACATTGTACATCCTAACCGTATAATTTCCAACTCCAGGAAAAGCATGTGTAAATGTACTGCCTGGTGCAAAGTTTTGAAGACCGCTACCGTCTCCAAAATCCCAAACCGTATTAGCCAAAACTACACCTGATGGCGCAGTAGATAAATCGGTAAACGATACTGGTACACCTTGGCATGTTGGTGTTACATAACTAAAGGTAGCATGCGCAGTATCTAATACAGTAATTCTATTACTCATTGTATCAACACACCCTCCAGCAGTAGATGTAAAAGTGTATAATATAGTGTGTGTACCAATGCCAGCAATACCAGGTGTAAATAAGCCGGTAGATGAAACTCCCGGTCCTGAATAAACGCCAATGCCTGGCACGCCCCCAATTTCACTAACTTGTGTTATTTGGAATGGAGGAATTAATAAACAGGAATTTGGCATTGCATTAAACTGTACCAAGGGCGCAGCATTAACGGTAATATTTGTTAGCTTATCATTTACACAAACACCTCCAGAATAAGCCCTATAGCGAATAGTGAATATTTTAGTAAGCGGTGCTTGAAAATTTGGATATAAGTGTCGATAAATTTTTCCACTAAAAGGGTTGTTATCTATTTGAAATACTCCCGGAAAATTTGTATTATCCCAATAAATTTCTATTTTAGTTATTACGCCAGGGAAAACGGTAGAAGCTTCCACAATGGCAACAGAATCATTAGCACATAATGTAGCTGGATTATTTACTGTAAAATTAGCTACAGGAAAACTACCATTTACAGTTAATGACTGTAAAATGGTATCTCTACAACCCAATGCACTAGTAACAATTAATTGTACACTATCGTATATACCAACAGCCGTATAACTATGTGTTGGATTTTGCAAGGTTGATACATTTGGGTTAGCCACTGTTGCATTTGGATCATCAAAATACCATTGCCAGCTAATAATAGCTCCTGTAGCAATTCTACTTGTATCCAAAAACTGTGCATAGGTATCACTTAAACAAACTTCAGGAATAATAAAACCTGCCCTTGGGGTATCGTTTACTAAAACATTTTGAATAGCATTTGGGTCACTAATACAACCATTACTATTTACCGCATTTAACGTAACGGTATAGCCACCTGGTAATGCAAACGTATGGGATGGGTTAAATAAAGCAGATGTATTTGCAGCACCACTTGCAGGGTCTCCAAAATTCCAAGCCCAAGTTGAAACACCTGCAGCATTAGGGTTTGTTGTATTGGTAAAGTTTATGGTATTATTTGCACAAGATGGTGTGGTAAACGTGTAAGAAGCTACAGGTAGTTGATTAACAACTATGGTTCCATTTGCTGTTGGCTTAACACAAGGGCCGGTGGTACTAATTGTATAATTAAATGTACCAGACACCGTTGGTGTGCCACTTATTCTAAAATTATTACCACCTAATGGTGTAAATACAATACCTGTTGGTACACTTGGTACCCATGCAATGGTTGCTCCAGTTCCTGTTCCTCCTACAAAATATTCAATATTAGCAATAGCCACATTTCTACATCTTATTTGATTATCGGTACCTATAGCAGTGGTAAGAGCAATTGTTGCATCGCCTGTTACTGTAAGTGTACCGCCTAAAGCTGGTATGGGAAAAGCACAAGGTCCTGTTGGATTTATAATAAAATTAAATACCCCAGATACAGTTGGTGTACCAGAAATAGTTATTATTCCTCCTGCGTAAGTTCCCGTAACTCCCGCTGGTAAGCCACTAACACTACCTCCATTTCCACTGCCACCAATAGTATAGCGAATAGTTGCTATAACATTATTTACACAAACCGTTTGATTGTTATTGGCTGTTGTTAAGGTTACTGTAGCATCAGGTGTTACTATTAAGCTACCTGTTACAGTTGGTTTAATACATGGACCAGTTGTACTAATGGTATAATTAAATGTACCAGACACCGATGGTGTGCCACTTATTCTAAAATTATTACCACCTAGTGGTGTAAATACAATACCTGTTGGTACACTTGGAACCCATGCAATGGTTGCACCTGTACCGCCACCTGCAACTAAGTAATCAATATTTGTTATTAACGTATTTATACATTTTGTTTGATTATCTGTTCCTACGGCAGATGTTAAGGCAATAGTAGCATCGTTATCAACGGTTATAGTGCCTCCAACAGGTGGCACTGGAACTAAGCAAGGCCCTACTGGTAAAATTACATAAGGGAATGTGCCAAATACAGTTGGTGTGCCAAAAATAGTTATTATTCCTCCTGCGAAAGTGTACGTAACTCCTGCTGGTAAACCACTTACTGTTGCATTTGTAAATGTTCCTCCTAAATCGTACCGAATACTAGGTATGGCGTTATTTATACATACTGTAGGGTTAGCATCATCACCTGCTCTTAATGTTACGGTAGCATTGGGTTGTACAATTACAGTATGTATTTGATTTATGGGTGTACTTACACAAAATGTTGAGCCATCGTTTTGTACCTGCTCTAGCCGATAAATAAATGTATTGGCAACAGTTGTATTGGCATTAATAATATATGGGTTAGAGCTTGTAACAACATCTGGCTGAATTGTTCCATTAATAGAATATCTAACCCTCCACGGTGCTCTACCATCAAAAAAGTTTACTGTAAGTGTAGGATTAGGTGCATTAATACAAACAGTGGTGCTGCCCGATAATGTCGCTGTAGGTATATCTGACACAGTTATAGTTTGTGAAATCGTATCACTTATGCAGCCCGGTGTGGTTATACTTGAATGACGTATTCTCTTAATACCTGGTCTGGTAAAAATATGACTAGGCACGTTTCTAGTTGTGTAAATCGAAGTAATTACTGGCCCAGGGGCAAGCTCAGTGACCTCCCAATACCACTTGTACGTAGCTTTAGGAAATTGTGGAGTTGTTTCTGTTAGTACCAATGGTTCTAAATAACAACCTGGTGTTGGTGCTGTAAAATTAGCTGTTGGTGGGTCGGTTACAATTAAATCAAATTCAAAATCTTGGCTATTTCCGCACCCCTCATTACTTGTTCTATACAGTGTAATCCTAACTCTGTAAACACCAGGTGTTGTTACTGTATAAAAAATAGGCAATGAATACCAAGCTACATTTTTTCCATTTCGTAAATTGGTAGAATCGGGTTCCACATAGAGACTTGGCGATATTGGCCTTATCATGTCTGGAAAATTATTGGGTATAAAATTGGATGCGTTATTGAGCACTTCCCACTTAATACTATCATATCGTAACGCTGTTAAACTAGTTGTACTGTCTGCAAAATATACTTTAAACTTAAAGGGAGACCCCGTACATGCCGAAGGCTCTGTTTCAGAAGGGTCGGTATTAGGGTTATTAACTTCTAACTTAGTGTTTAAGTCTTTTACATTAGTACCTGCGTTGTAACCATAACTTTCAACGTTTCCAAAACCATAAGCAATTGCATTAAACCCAGAATCTGCCTTTAATCTAGAAATTGGCGCCGCAACATTAATATTTTGTTTTAAATATGAATAATTAGTACCAGCAATAGGTGTAAAAGTTGTAGTAGGCAGTGCACCATTAATTCTAAACGTACCTATAGTAGACGTTTTCATTATAACATTGATGTAATGGAATGCATTATTTACTTGACTTTGACCGGGGGGTACTAATCCTGCAAAAGCTGAAAAAACGGTTATATCATTAATTGTTTGCTCTACTGAACTCAAAGCTATCATCTCAGGGTCAGAGTTTGTTTGAGGGCTACCACAACTTTGGCTTGTAATAAATTGTATAACTTGAATGGGTTTATCAGCTTGTAAAAAAGTTGGGCGAAAAGATGTATATTCATAATAATTTTTTATTGGAACTAGCCCAGTTAAAGTAACAGTTACTCCATTATCCATTTTTGTAACTATAGTTGTTGGGTCTTTTACATAAACTCTTATTATATCAATATTATTATCACTTGAAGTTGTAGCCACTTTTTTTAAAGGCCCAGTAAAAAATTGTTTACCCCAAGAACCGCTTGGAAATAATTGTTGATAAAAATTATCTCCTCCGCTTGCTCCTGTACAATTAATTCCAGACCATGTTGTGGAAGAGAAAACAGCTATTTTATTACACCCCCCTGAGCCTGATGCAATCGACTTTACTGTGGTGCCAGAGGGGTCTTGATTTTGAGGAAACTGTAACTGATAAACATCCCCAACAGTTGGCAATGTAATTTGAAAAGGTACACCTGCAACCCTAACTCCATTTCTAGAAGTGATAGATGGCGTAATTTCTAACACTGTATTTGATTTTTCTGCAAACACATTTAGTTGTGCAAAACTTGCAGTTGTTCCAGAATTTGCATAACTCGGCATTATATATTCCTTACCCCAAACATTTGTAGGTAATGCTAAAGTTGCACCAGACCTTGCTGAACGGATGATGTGGGCATATACAACTACTGGATTTGCTGCGACGATATGTATGCCTTTATTAGATATCACATTATCTTGAAAACCACCTAAATATACACCAGTATTTGGTGCAGAACCTGCACCATTTGGACCAATAAAAATCGGGCTAATTGCATTAGCTGTTACAACAAATGGTATAACAGTAGCACCAACTGTTACAGTGCCTGATGAAGCAATATCACTTGTTATGTATAATCCCATTGCTGAGCTAGTACCATCGATATGCTCGGGGTAAGGTATCCAAAAGTCCTTTCCTTTATTCGTTTGATCTTGTGAAAACGCCGTAAACGAAAACAATATAGCAATGGAGAGAAGTATAATTTTTCTCATATTTTTTTGATGTAAATTTTGAATTGCAATATAATAAAAATTTAACACAACTAATGTACCATTTGTGTAATTATAAATGGTGTTTTTAAGTATCAGTTTACTATTTATACATTACAAGCAAAAAATACTTTGTATGCAAATTTTAGTTAATTTAAAAAAGGGTTAATTGTTTCCGATATTTTACGAAAAAATTATTGAGTTAAAAAAAGAGTTCCTTCCGGCAGAACATACACCCATAAAATTAAAAGGAGCTACATTAAATTTAAAGGTTAGTCCTTATTCTAAAATAAAATCATAAAAGCCTTCATATAAATTAAGAAATATGGAAAATCTAAATTGCGCCATAATGTCATTATAATATCATCACTGGAAATTAATTGCATCTACTTCCATTATTTTTGATTTAAAGGCATTTTTTAAACCCTGGTACATTTTGTCCACCAACTTAAAAAAAATGGAATTTTGTTAAGTTACATTAATAAATTTATTAATATTTTATTTTATATAAAATTTATTCATCGATATGTTTATTTATATATTCTAAATCAACATTTTATTAATTATTTATTTATAAAAGATAATTTTACCTCTACTTTATAAATTAAACATTTTTTATCAGGATTTATTTTATTTTTTAATAAATTATTTATTTATATAGACTTCATAAATAAATAATAAAGAATATTTTATACTATTTTTATTTATCTAAAATTATTAGTATATATTTTTACTATGCCTAAAACTTTACTTGTGTTAATTTACTAATGTAGTTAGTATAACTTTTTATTAAAGTTTTACAGTTTTTTGCGGTCATTAACTTTTGCACTATTTTACAGTATGAAAAATAGTAGCTATACAAACAAACTCACCTCCTACTCTATGTTGGTACTTTTACTTTCAATTTTAATGACAGGTTGTCGTAGTCCCAAAGAATTTGTATACCGAGATTTTAAGAATTTTAAACTAGATAATGTTGGCTTTGCATCAACCAAAGTAAAAGTTGACCTGGTTTATTACAACCCAAATAATTTTGGACTTCAATTAAAAAGCACCGACTTGGATGTTTTTATAGATGGTAATTATTTAGGGCACACTACACAAGAATTTCAAATTGGCATTTCCAAATTAAAAGATTTTACCATTCCCCTTGCCATAGATGTGGATATGAAAAATGTGTTTAAAAATGGTTTTGCTACCCTTTTTAATAAAGAGGTTACCGTAAAGGTTACAGGTAAGGTAAAAGTTGGAAAGGCAAATGTCTTTAGATCGTTTCCTGTAAATTATGAAGGAAGGCATACTTTTTAGATGTAATTTTTCGTAAATTTTAATGAAAAAGCATATCAAAATTATGGCCGCATTTTATGCTTAAATATCTTACCAAAATAAATAACCCATAAAATTGAAGGCTTTACCCTTTAGCCATTTTTTTGTGCATTTTTAGTTTTAAATTGCCGCTTTAAAAACCCATACAAATGATGAAGATTGATTTTAAAAAGTTAGTTCCACATATTATTGCCATAGCAATTTTTGCACTGGTTGCACTGGTGTATTGCAAACCAAGCTTAAATGGAAAAGTACTTAACCAGCATGATACGCAAGGTTGGAAGGGTATGGCACAACAATCTTTTGAGGTGAAAGAAAAAACGGGTAGTTTTCCGTTATGGACCAATAGTATGTTTGGAGGTATGCCAACGTATCAAATAGCAATGGGTGGCACAAGTAATATTGGCGCAGGTATTGAGGTTGTCCGAAATGCTTTTTCGCTTTGGTTGCCCGAGCCTATGTCATTTTTCTTTATTGCTAGCTTGTGTTTTTATATTTTATGTATTGTTTTAGGTGCCAACCCTTGGGTTAGTATTTTTGGGGGTTTAGCTTATGCGTATAGCACCTACAACCCTATTATAGTTTCGGTTGGGCATAATACAAAAATGATGAGCCTTGCCTATGCACCAATGATTATTGCTGGCCTACAACTGCTTTTTAAGCGTAAATACATAGTAGGGTTTTTAATTACGGCGTTATTTGCAGCTTTTACTATAGGGCAAAGCCATTTACAAGTGGTTTACTATCTTTTTATAATTGCAGGATGTATTACGGTTGCCTTTTTTATTAATGCTTACAAGGAAAAAAATATGTTGCATGGCTTAAAAGCCTCTGCATTAGCACTAGCCGCTGGTTTGCTCGGTTTAGCTGTTTGCGCTGGCAGCATTATGCCAACATACGATTATGCTAAGGAAACCATGAGGGGTGGAAAATCGCAGCTTACCCTAAATACTAGTGATAGCAGCACAAATAAAACAAAAGGCGGATTAGATAAGGATTATGCCCTACGCTGGAGTTTAGGTAAAATGGAAACCTTTACATTTTTAGTACCTGGTTTATATGGTGGAAGCAATGGCGGAAATGAACATACGGCAGATAGTAAAACCGTGGAAAAATTTGGAGAAGTTGGTGTGCCAGAGGAAAATGCATTAGGTGCATTAAATGGCTACTCGTATTGGGGGGCTATGAGTAGTTTAAGTGAAACAACCAGTGGCCCTGTTTACCTGGGAGCTATAGTTTGTTTATTGTTTATACTTGGCTTATTTTATGTAAATAGTTGGCATAAATGGTGGATTATTGCTGCAAGTGTAATCGGTATTTTACTTGCATGGGGTAACAATTTTATGGCGTTTAACAGTTTTATGTTAGAGTATTTACCTTTTTACAACAAATTTAGAGCCCCTAGCATGGCTTTAGTAATACCACAAATTTGTATACCTATATTGGCTGTACTTACATTGAGTAAATTAGTATATGAAACTGACTACGAAGCTGCATTTAAAAAATTAAGGAATGGCGCTATTGCAGCAGCAGCTGTACTTGTATTACTAGGTGCCTTTTGGGCTATGGCCGATTATACCGGCAAAGGCGATGCGGATATTAAAAAAGGATTTGTAGAAAATTTTAGTAGAGGGCAAAATGGTCTACAAGATTTAGCGCAAGGCGAAAGTTTAGCTAAGGAAATAATGACGGCGATAAGAAGTGATAGAAAAAGCCATGCTGGTGGAGATTTATTAAGAACCTTATTATTTATGGCAGCCGCAGTAGCATTAGTTGCATTGGTGGTAAAGAAAAAAATTAGTCCGCTCGTAACAACCGTTGCTTTAGCCATTTTATCGTTAGTAGATATTATTGGGGTAGATAAACGTTACCTAAACTACGACGATTTTAGAGAGAAAGAAGAAGTTACAGATGCTTTTACACCATCGGCGGCCGATACTCAAATAAAAAATGACCCCGATCATGCAAATTTTAGAGTATTTAACCAAAGTGGAAATTTTACAAACGAATCGGTAACCTCTTACCACCATAACTCTATTGGTGGCTACCACCCTGCTAAGCTAGGATTGTATCAAGATTTAATTGAAAACCAAATTGGCAAAGGAAATATGGGTGTATTAAATATGCTTAATACTAAATATTTTATAGGCCAAGGTCAAAATGGACAACCTATTGCACAGCTTAACCCTGGTGCTTTTGGCCCTTGTTGGTTGGTAAAAGGTATTAAGTTTGTTAATAGTGTTAATAACGAAATGCTAGCCTTAGATAGTACTAATTTAAGAGATACAGCTGTGGTAAACGAAAGTTTTAAAGCAAGCATAAAACAACTACCCGTTGCTGATAGTTTGGCCAGCATTAAAATTAGCGAACGACAAAATGATAAAATAACTTATGCCTTTAATGCCTCTGCTCCGCAGTTTGCCGTGCTTAGCGAAATTTATTATAACCGAGGTTGGAATGCTTATGTAGATGGACAAAAAGCTGATTATGTAAAAACCAATTACGCTTTACGTGGTATAGCCTTACCTACAGGTAAACATACGGTAGAGTTTAGGTTTGAGCCAACTGCCTACAAAACTGGTAATGCTATTTCGTTTTGGGGTGTAGCTTTAATTTATTTAATACTGGCTGTAGCCTTATTTTTATTATTTAAAAAGAAAAATTAATTTATTGCAGACTAGGCAAACAACGATTATTAAATAAAAAATACTATTTCATAGGGTACTTTTTTTGTGCCTTTGTCAGGAAAAATATAATGATTAATTTACTAAGCATCGTTTCTTACAATTTTTTACCTGCTAAAATGGGTGGTCAAAAAGGTATTGCTTTTTTTAACACTTTCTTAAGCAGAAAAGTAAAGCTTACTTGTATTACTACAAAAAGTAACGATGCTAGTTATGCAAAAGGCTACACTGTCTTGCCCATCTTAAGCGAAAGTAAATTTCGATATATAAATCTGTTTTATTTTTTTACACTTAAAAAAATTATAAAAGAAAAACAAGTAACCCATCTTATTATTGAGCACCCTTACTATGGTTGGTTAGGTATTTTATTAAAAACGTTTTGTAATGTAAAATTAATTGTACACTCCCACAATATTGAGGCGTTACGTTTTAAAAGTATGGGAAAATGGTGGTGGGGTATTTTATATAATTACGAAAAGTTAACACACAAAAAAGCAGATTATAATTTTTTTATACAAAATGAGGATAAAAAGTATGCTATAACAAACTATACATTACAATCCCAAAAATGTACCACCATAACCTATGGTTTTGAGTTAAGCCAAGCCCCTACTCAACTTCAAAGAGATGAAGCAAAAGAATATTTGCAACATAAGTATAGTATTGGAGTAAATGAAAAAATATTGTTGTTTAATGGCACATTAAACTATCAACCCAATTTAGATGCGCTAAAAATTATTCTATCTACCATAAATTTAGCATTAATAGAAAACCAAAATTTTAGTTATAAAATTATTATTTGTGGAAACAAATTACCAGCGGAGCTAAATAATTTGCAAGGGCATAAAAATATTATTTATGCTGGCTTTGTAGAGGATATTACCCTTTACTTTAAAGGTGCCGACATTTTTTTAAACCCCGTAATAGAAGGCGGTGGAATAAAAACCAAGGTAGTTGAGGCGTTAGGGTACAACCTGTCTGTAATAAGCACTAAAAGTGGTGCCATAGGCATACCTACAGAACTAACCAACGGTAAACTAACTCTTGTTGAGGATACGGATTGGGAAAACTTTATTAACAGCATATATGCTGTTAATATTACCAGCACAATACCACAGGAATATTTTGAGCATTTTTATTGGGGAAGTGTGGTGGAGAAGGCAGTGGGGTTGATTGGTTGAAGATAAGTAGTTTAAAATTTTTAAACAGTTAAATTAAAAAATGAGCTTTATAATAATTTTATATTTATATAATTAGTTTTTATCAAAAAAAATCTTTTATGAATTGGTTGAGTAAAATATTATGCTCTTGATAAAATTTCTGAAATTTTCTTTTACTAAATATATAAAAGACAATATGTAGTATGTAAAGTTTTTACCCAGTCTAATATGCATTAATTTTATCTCGTTTTTAAGCA
>Ga0209596_1001565_pt1 | contig 19499 bp, 4 predicted proteins | sample M_130807_MF_Meta_FD_187314 | JGI IMG/M metagenome (GOLD analysis project Ga0209596, IMG submission 187314) | Freshwater microbial communities from Lake Montjoie, Canada to study carbon cycling - M_130807_MF_MetaG (SPAdes) (version 2) | ecosystem: Environmental > Aquatic > Freshwater > Lake...
CAAAAAAAATATGACGAGGCTCTTGCAAGTTTCAATTTAATTAAGGACAGTAAATTATATTCTCCAATTGTACCATACTACATTTCTCAGATTGAATTTTTAAAAGGTGAATATGAAGAAGTGCTGCTTTACGCAGTGCCATTATTAGAGCGCACTGATTTAAAATACACAAATGAAATGAGACAACTGATTGGAAAATCATATTTTAATACAGGAGAATATTCTACTGCTCTTCCTTTCCTTAAAGATTATTACAACAAAACCGCTCAAAATTTAAAGAGCGATGTATACCAGATTGCCTATTGCGAATACAAAACAAAAAAATATGATGAGGCAATGGTGCATTTTCTTGCACTCACAGGTTTAAAGGATTCTCTCGGCCAAAACAGTTTGTTTTTATTGGCTGATTGCTATTTAAAAAAGAACAAAAAAAATGATGCAAGAAATGCTTTGTTAAATGCCTCAAAAATGGATTTCGATAAAGCTGTAAAAGAACAGGCAGCCTACAACTATGCCCAACTATCCTGGGAATTAGGTTTTCAGGATGTTGCCAGCAAAGTATTTCAGGAGTTCATTAATGATTATCCGAAAAGCAAATTCAATGCTGATGCCAAGGAAAGTCTCGTTTCATTGTTGGCTGGAACCAATAATTACAAAGGAGCACTTGAGATAATTCGTGGTCTGGATGGATTGAGCCCATCAATACGGAAGTCTTATCAACGCATTGCATTTAACAGGGCAATGCAATTAAATGCAGATAAAAATTTTGATGAAGCTGATAAAACTTTAGATGAATCGTTAAAGAACCCTATTGATCATAGTATTGAAGCAGATTGCTACTTCTGGAAGGGTGAAATAGCATCTGACAATAAAAATTACAAAGATGCTGTTACCGATTATTCAAAATATATTGAATTGCAGAAAAATTATGGCAATGGTAATTCGGGTGCTTCAGTTCTATTGGCGAAGTACGGGTTAGGTTATGCCTTTGTGAAGCAAGCTAATTACCTGATGGCAAAAAATTATTTTACTCAGGCTAAAGAAGAATTAAAAAACAGTCCTCTCAGCAAATCGTCATTACAAAAAATAGCGAACGATTTATACATGCGAAGCGGTGATTGCAATTTCGTTAATAAAGATTACGAAGCAGCAAACAAAGATTTTCAGTATGTAATTGAAGCGAAATCAGGCAATGAAGACTATGCTTTATTTCAATTAGCAATCATTGCCGGATTGCAAAATCGACCAGCAGATAAAATAAAACAATTGCAGCGTATCAACAACGAAATGCCTTTCAGTATTTACTTGGATGATGCTCTTTTTGAAACAGCTAACACCTATTTTCAACAGGCAGATTATGACAATGCAATTCTTACTTTCAATAGAGTTATAAATGACTTTCCTAATAGTTCATACCAGAAGAAAGCTCATTTAAAACTCGGATTAATTTATTTTAATACCAATCATACGGAGAATGCAGTAAATGAATTCAAGTTTGTTGCAGTTAATTTCCCAAATACTCAGGAGAGCAAAGAAGCAATGAATACAGCGAAACAAGTATTTATTAATACTGGAGATTCGAAAGGCTACGATGATTTTCTTGAAGAAATACCTGGTGCAAAAATCACTATCGCAACAAAAGACTCTGTCGTGTATTTAGCTGCAGAGCAAAACTTCAGTACAGGCGATTATGATAAAGCGTTGCAAGGATTCACCGACTATTTAAATACTTATCCATTCGGACCATTTTCTACTCAGGCACATTATTACAGAGCAGAATGTTTATCTCAAAATAAAGATTTCGAACATGCACTGGATGATTATACATATGTGGCAGAAAAAACTTCTGGTAATTATAAAGAGCGTGCAATTTTACAAAGCGCTCGTATTTGCTATACTGTTACCAATAATTATTCTAAAGCATACGAATACTACCAATTGCTAAGTTTGTCTGCAGACTATAAGGAGAATTTATCGGAAGCTTTGAAAGGAATGATGCTTTCAGCATGGAAATCAAATGACTGGAAAAAAACATCAGATGCTGCTGCTAAGATTTTAGCTAATAACTCATCTCCAGCTGCCGATATAACTGAAGCAAATTATTATTCAGCAAAAGTTGCAATGATTAATAAAGACTATCAGAAAGCTGAAGAATTATTTACAAAAGTCTTAACCGGAAACAATTCAACAACTGGCGCCGAATCGCTATACAGCATTGCTTTAATTTATTTCAATGAAAACAAATTAGCCGCTGCTGAAACGCAGTGTTATAAAGTGATTGAACAGAAACCATCTTACAATTATTGGATTGCAAAAAGTTATTTGTTGCTAAGTGATATATTCTTAACACAAAATGATTTATTTAATGCGAAAGCAACCCTGCAAAGCATAATAGATAATTACAAAACAGAAGATGACATTCTTCCAGAGGCAAATGCAAAACTTTTGAAAGTGATTGAAAAAGAAAATGAACAATCTAAAGTAATGCAGGATTCTGTTGAACATTCATTTCAGATGGATACACTTGAATTAAAATAGAGAGCTGATTTTAAAATTTCAGATAACAGTTAATTATTAAAATGCTAAAACGAACTTTTATTATTCTGTCCCTTCTTCCCTCTTTTTGCTATGCGCAAAAAGATTTACCCGGAATGAATTTAGATGTGGTTACTGACTACAAACCATTACTTGCCGATGCAGTAAAAATTGATGCAACTCCAAAACTGCTCCCGGCTGATTCGAATAAAATTGCACCCTCTTATAATTTGCAACCCAAGTTATTAAATCTTCCTTTCGTTCCGGCCGATATTCATCCTATAGCTATGGTAAAAGAAACTCCGGAGGTAACTCAGAACAATTATTTAAAAGCCGGATTCGGAACACAGATTTCCCCTTTTGTTTCTTTGAATTTAAATACTGGCGTTAGCGAAAAACGAGATGCAGGAATTTATGCCATGCATCATAGCGGAAGCGGATCACTCAATTATCAGAAGTTTGCAGATAACAGTATACAAGCATATTATAAAAAGTTTTTCAAAAAAAATGCTGTTAACATCAAAGCGGAATACACCGGAACTATCAGATATTATTATGGATATGATCATAGTTCGTTAATTGATTTTGTTAAGAAAGAATTGAAACAAAGTTTTCAGAACACAGAAGTTTCATTTGAATTTGTAAACACAAAACCAACAAAATCTGCATGGTATTATAATTTCAGCGCTAACTATTATTACTACTGGAACCGAACAGGCGGAAATGAATGGCATATTGCTCCGGGCTTATTAATAGGTAAAACAGTAAATAAAATTCACACCGGAAGTTTATTTATCGGTTCAGATATCAATCAGTTTAATGAAGACTCCGTAAGTTCATTTAATTCCATCATTCATATAAAACCAATGTATTCCATAAAGCAAGACAAATGGAGTTTACATGCCGGATTTGATATTGCCCCTACAGATACTTCAGTATATTTTTTACCTGATATTGAAGCATATTACAATCTTATTGGAGAATATGTGGTTCCATTTGCCGGAGTTAAGGGTGAAATAAATAAAAACAATTTCAAGAATCTTTCAACAGAAAATCCATTTATAACTGATATTTCTCCTATAACATATTCGACCTTACTGGATATTCACGGTGGAATAAAAGGAAGTGTTGGAAATCATTTTTCTTTTATGATTAGGGTTTCAGATCAAATAGTTGACCATTTAGCATTATTTAATCCTGATACAAACTTCATAACAAGATACAATGTTTCTTTTGCAGAAGACGCTAATGTTTTCAATTTACACGGTGAATTAGGATATAAAGAATCAGAGCGTTTAAACCTCCTGTTATCCGGCGATTACAATACTTACACACTTGATTTTGATAATCTTGCTTATGGTTTACCAACTCAGAAAATTTCGTTAAAAGCGGAATATAATATTCAGAAAAAAATCCTGATTAATGCTTCTGTTTATGCTGCCAATAAAACTCCATATTATTTAACAATAGATTCATCAGTTGTAACTTCATACAATAAAGGCTATGTAGATATTAACCTTGGAATGATATATAACTACAAAAAGAACTTCGCTGCGTTTGTACAATTTAATAACATAACTACTGCAACTTACCGTCGGTGGTATAATTATCCGAATTATGGTTTTGGGGTAATGGCTGGTTTAATATTGAAATTCTAAATGTTTATTTCAGGTGGAAAAGCCTCATTAAATTACAAAACAATAAAAACATTAACAATTGAATCCATTTGATTGAATTTTTCAATTAAGTTTGGCTTTAATTAATAATGACTGACCTATCTCCATATATCAAGCAGTTGCTTTATCGAAATGATTGTGTAATAATTCCTGCTTTTGGGGGAATTATGGCTCAATATGCTTCTGCACAAGTTCATCCGATTCAAAATGTTTTCACGCCACCATATAAATCACTTGCATTTAATAAAAGTCTGGTTCATAATGATGGTTTACTGATTAGTGAAATTGTTCGATACACCAGTGTTTCATATGATGCCGCAGCTATTTCAATTCATCAATATGTTCGAAAATTAGAAAATGATTTGTCCGGAAAAGGACAGGCTTCAATTTCAGGAGTAGGAAAGTTTTATTATGATATAGAGCACAATTTGCTTTTCGAATCATTTGAAGAAAACAATTACCTGATAAATGCCTTTGGGTTTGATCGGTTTGTAGCAAAACCTATCATGCGCCGCGAAGAAGTTGTGCATCAATTAGCAAATGAACCAACTAAAAAGAAATCACGCAGCCGTTTTGGTTGGGCAGGTTTTGGAGTATTACTGGCTTTGATAGTTATTGCTTTTCAGATAATTAGTGTGAGTAATGATTTCAAGCCAATTAATCTTAATGGAACAAATTTTTGGAATTCCATTAATTCATTATTTAGTTCAGATAAAAATGAAAATAATTCAAAACCAATAGAAGTAGCTCCGTCTCATAGAAAGGATACATTAGTTCAAATAATAGTATACCAATCCCCTAATGAAACTACTGAAAAAGCTAATACAATAGATTCTTCATCATCAATAGTTCCTGAAGCTGATTCCACAATAATTCCCGCCAGCACCAATTCCCCTTCAGAAAATAATTCTTCTATATCTCCAACAATTGCTTCAGCAATTTCTTATGCTATTTCTTTAACTCAAAACAATGAATTAAAATACTTTGTTGTTTTTGCATGCCTTAAATCGCAGAATAAGGCAGATTTATTTATTAGTCAAATGAAGAAAAAAGGTATCGATGTTAAAGTATTAATTCAGGATACTTATTTCAGAATTGGCAAAGGCTCTTTCAATTCGTCTGAAGAAGCTGTAGATAGTATGCGCCAATATCGTAGCAATGGAATTGCTGATGTTTGGGTAATGAAGAGATAATTTTCTATTTATTATAATTCGTAAATTCTAAATTAAAATCTAGGGCAAAATATTTTCTTTTTATGGAAGCCAGGGATATTTCCGGTATATAAAACAGAAAGTTCAGGTCCTCCCCTTGCATGACTTACCAATCCAAGACGACTGAAGTTAATATCATATGATATTCCCATTGTGAATTTATTTAAATCAAGCTTGGTAACAAATATGAAGGCATCGTTCCAACGCATAAATGCCCCAAGATAAATACCATAATCATTAAGATAATTATAATTCAAACTATATCGCTGAAGATACCCAACTACAATTTCGTTGAAAGGTCCTTGTTTTGAAAACAAAATTTTCGGATAGGCTGAAAACTTATTTCCCATTCCCAGATTTGCGCCCACATTTACAACAAGTTTTCTAAACACCCTTGAAGTACCATCGTCATTAAAAGTTTGATTTGGTTTAAATAAATGATAAACAGCAGCGCCGGCAGTAAAATTGGTATACTTATCAATAAGGTTGTTGTATTCCAATCCAGCTGACAAATCGTAATAATCATTTATGCCAATAGGAAAATTCTCTGTTAAAATTCCTCCTTCATATTGTTCATCCCATCTAAGATCTTCATAATTAATATTACTTAAACAATAGGCTCCCATTGCACCAAAACTCAGGAACTGATTATTGTATTTGTCAATAGTTTTATGATACGCAGTTGTTAATCCAATGTAAGTAGTATTAAATCTGGAATCTCCTGCTTTATCATTAAATATCATAATGCCTGTTCCAAAAATATCTTTCTTCTTTTTGCCTGCGGTAAAAGAAAGATCAGCGCTCCCTGCTGCGGTTACATAAGGTATTGTAATGCTCGACCATTGGTTCCTATAGCTTCCAGCAAGTCTGTAATCACCAGTTATAAAACCTGTTTTAGCAGGATTAACTTGAAGTGGTGTTGAATAAAATTGCGAAAAGTGAATATCCTGAGCTATCGAGTTATTTATACAAATAACGATCAGTAATTGACTTAATAACAAGATGTATAGTTTTGTTTTCATTTTGTTATCTAACTAAAGTTACATTACCCTGTCGTTCTATAATAAATCCATCACCACAAACTGCTTTCAGATAAAAAACATAAACAGCAGGAGGTAATAATTTCCCTCTGAAAGTTCCATCCCAACCGATATTCTGATCAGCAGATTCAAAAACAAGTTCACCCCAACGATCATAAACCCTTAAAAAATTCAACTCTCGAATTCCCGAAGATCGAACTTTGAATACATCGTTTTTTCCATTGCCATTTGGTGAAAATACATTAGGAATATACAGTATATTATCACTGCAGCTAACGGAAATTACCATTGAATCTTCTGCTTTACACCCAAAATCATTTATGGCGGTTATTGTATAAGTGGTTGTTTCCAATGGAGTGGCAACAGGATCTTCACATTCAATACAACTTAATCCTTCGGGAGGTGACCAATTAAAATTGCCGGAAGCATCTGCATCAATATTGTAACTCTCACCGGCAATTACTGAAACATCTGGTCCTGCATACGCATCCGGAAGTGGAATAATTGTAACTGTAACCTGAAGCGTGTCACTTGCATCGCACACATTATCAGTGATAATTACAGAATATACAGTTGTTATATAAGGTGAAACAAAAGTTGCAGAATCATTTGGATTGCTTAAACCAACTGATGGTTGCCAGGAATAAGTGTTGCCTCCGCTCGCGTTTATTTCTATTGTTTGTAATTCACAAATTGTAGTATCACCCCAGGCATTAAATACGGGTGGTGGTAAAACACTTATTATAACTGAATCTAAGGCAACACAATTATTAGCATCCACCACTGTTACAGTATAAGTAATATCAGCCAGAGGTGTGCAATTGGGGTTTGCAATAAAACTATTATCCAAATAAACTGATGGGCTCCAGCTGTAATTAAGTCCACCTCCTGCGTTTAATTGTGCTGAAAAACTTAAACAAATTGTATCATCAACACCTGCATTAGCATTGGGCAATGGGTTAACAGTTACAATTACACTCGCTGATCCAATACAATTATTAATATCAGAAGTAGTTACTGTATAAGTTGATGAAATTGTTGGATTAGCAATCGGATTTGAAATAGATGTATTGCTTAATCCAAAAGCTGGTGACCATGAATAATTTAACCCTCCTGTTGCATTTAATTGCGTTGTATCTCCAAAACAGATAGTCGCGTTTGATCCTGCGACAACAACTGGATTTTGCAAAACAACAATCCCGACACTTGATGTACCAGTGCAACCATTAATATCAGTCCCTGTTACGGTAAATGTGGTGTTATTAAAAATTGTTGCTGTCGGATTCTGAATTGAATTATTATTCAACAATGCTGCAGGTTGCCATACATATTGATTTCCGCCTGAACCATTCAATTGAATTGCAACTCCGGAACAGGTAGTATCGTTTGTTTGAGAAGATGCTGCAATTACTGGAGCATTGAAAATTGAAATTGAAACACTGTCAGAATTTATACATCCATTAACATCAGTTATTGTAACTGTATAGGTAATATTAGAACCAGGCGAAGAAACCGGATTAGAGATTGAAGCATTATTCAGAAATGTTCCGGGTGACCATAGATAGGAAACACCATTTGACGCTGAAAGCTGAGCGCTTGCGTTTGGACAAATAGAAGTACTGGCAGAAATATTTGGATTAGGTAATGAAAGCACATTTATATCAAGTGTTATAGTATCACTACACGAACCAATTCCAGATGCCATAAGAGTAACAGTAAATAAACCAACTGAAGAAAACACATGAGAAGGAGTTGAAATATTTGAACTATTATTTATTCCGCTTGCGGGATCACCAAAATTCCAATCCCAGGTTGTAATAGTTTGATTTGAATTATAATTAAAATTAACTACTGAATTCAGGCAAGGAGTTATATCATCAGCATTAATTCCAATTACAGGAGGAGGATATACAAAAACAGTATCTGTTAAAATTCCGCTGCATCCATTTTGTGTATTAACCAAGAGTGTTACAATATAAACTCCTACGGTATCATAAAAGTGAGAAGGGTTTTGCAACAAACTTGTATCAGCATTTCCACTTGCTGAATCACCAAAAGTCCAAAACCAAGAAGTAATAGGTGATATTCCAAATGTGGAATCAGTAAAGGTAACTGTTCCTGAATTACACAAATATGGTATATCAGGATTCCAATAAACATTTGGGCCACCAGCAACTATTGAATCTATTGGAAATGAATAAGTACATCCTGCTCCATTATCAAGTACTAAGGATGGATAAAATGTACCCGGATTAGTATAAACATAACAGATACTATCATTCGCAAATGGTACCACATTGCCATCACCAAAATCCCAAGTAAATGAAGTGGTGGTATTTGAAGTAGCTATGAAACAAACATTTAAAGGATTACATCCGCTGGTTGGAGAAACGGCAACAGTTGCTGTTGGTCCGGTTATTGAAATCATCGAATCAATCAGCAATGTATCATCGCATCCATATTGATTATGAACAATTAATGTAACATCATAATATCCTGGGATATTATAAATATGAAATGGATTTTGAACATTACTATTTGATCCATCACCAAAAAACCATTCATATGTTGAATTTGCATCTACACCAGTTGAAGTACTTGTGAAATTGACAGGTAATGGAGGACAACTTGAATATGTACTGTCTGCTATAAAATTTGCCTGAGGATCGGTTACATGAATATAAAGAGTACGAATCATTGTATCCGCACATCCTGCGGTATCGCTTCCAATTAATGTAACAGTGTAATCACCTACAACTAAATATGTATGACAAGGGTTTAAAGATGCAGAAGTTGCGTTATCACCAAAATCCCATTGAAATGAAAGACTTCCGCCAAAAGATGAATTAAAAAAACAAGTTGATTCACCAAGACATACTGTAGAATCAATAGCAATAAATGAAACATTGGGCTGATATGGGTTTACATATTGCGGAATAATTAAAGTATCATAACAACCATGGTTATCTAATGTTACGAATGTAACATCATAAGAACCTACATTATTGTAAATGTGAGTTGGATTTTGAATTGACGCAGTATCTAAAAGCCCGCTTGTTGAATCACCAAAATTCCATAAATATGAAACAACAGATGAAACACTACTTGAAGCTGCGGAAGAAAAATCTACTGAAAGCGGTATACAACCACTCAGTGGTACTCCACTAAAATTCAAATTCAATCCAAATGCAGAAATAAGCTGGGGGCCAATGAGTGTATCTGTACAACCATTTGCATCTGTTGCTATCAGATGAACATCAAATTCCCCAGGAAAATTAAAAGTCTTACATGGATTAACTCCATTACTCGACCATATTAAATTGCCAATGGAATTGTAAATTAACCATTGATATGATGAGGCATTTTGTGAAAGATTTGTAAAGCAAACCTGATCAGGAGTACATATTGTAGAATCGTTGGCGCTAAAATCTGCAACTACATTATTGATTGTAATATTCTGATCAATTGTATCATAACATCCTGTTTGAAAATTCTGAACAATAAGTTCGATAGTATATGAACCGTTTGAAGGATAATTAACAGAAATTACAGAATCAGATATTGAACTTGGAATTCCGCCAGGGACACTCCAGAAAAAAGAATCAGCTGCAATTGAACTACCTCCATGCAATGAAATATTGTATGGATCTGTACAAGTTGTTACAACAAAAAAATTGGCAATAGGGGGAAGAATGTGAACCATTGAATCAATTGTCAGCGTATCACAACATCCGTTATTACAAATTACAAGGGTTACATCAAACCAACCTGTATCTGGATATAAATATTGCGGGTCTGAAGTTGAGTTCATAATATCAAAAGGAGGAGATCCCATAAAGTCCCATTGATAAGTGGTTGTAGAGTCAGTGCCATTTGATAAATTAGTAAATGCTATAGGTTGATAAGCGCATGTAACAGTTGGATTGGCAGAAAAATTTGGTATTGCCGGATTTCCGACACAAACCATGTTTTGATTTATTACAGTATCGGTGCATCCTAAAGCATTACTTACAATCAGTGAAACATCATAGCATCCGGTATTATTAAATGTATGAATAGGATTTTGAAGGTTCGAAGTATTTAATATTCCACTTGCAGGATCTCCAAAATTCCATTGCCATGAAGTTGGCGAGCCAGTTGTTCCGGTATAAATAAAAATCGAATTAAGTGGTCCGCATCCGGCCGGAGGCAAAGCGATAAAACTGGCTAACGGGCAATCTATTACCGAAGCACTGTCATATACTAAAGTATCTGAACAACCAGCGGTATTAGTTACAATAAGTGTAGCATTATAAACTCCGCAATTACTGTATACAATATTAGGTGGATTGGCTGTATTCCAGACAGCCGGAACACCACCAGGAAATTGCCAGTAATAAGATGATCCTGGACCTCCGGTAGAAGCATTATTATAATCAATCGTCTGCGGTGGTTGACAGGTATATATATTTCCAGTTAAAGTAAAATTCGCATTTGGGTAATTGGCAACAACAATTGTAGTGCATTTTGTAGCTATGCAACCTCCTGGATATGTAATTTGCAAACAAATTTGATAACTACCTGAACTATTAAATGTGAATTGAGCGTTTTGTGTATTTGCTGAAGAAGGAATTGCATTTGGAATTGTTGACCAATCCCAAGCAATTGGAACAGAAGACGAAATGCCTTGAACATCAACAACAAAAGGAACACAACCACTTGTAGCATTTAATGTAAAATCTGCAATGTTGCTTGCAATCGCGGCAAAATTTGATTGAGTTAATGTATCACTGCATCCGGATAAATTTGTAACAATTAAAGTTACATCATAAAGCCCAGGAGTATTATAAGTAACTGATGGGTTTGTAAGAATTGAGGTAGCAGGTATCCCTCCCGGGAAGAACCATTGATAATTCAATGTTCCGGTACCGGTGGAAGTATTAGTGTAATCGATTGTGAATGGAGCACTGCAAGAAACATTTATACTTGCTGTAAAGGAAGCACTGGGTTGATCGTCAACGCATATCAGGTTTGACATGGTTGTATCATCATTGCAACCATTTGCATCTGTTACAATAAGAGAAACACTTTTACATCCTGATATTGTATAAGTATGGCTTGTATTAGCGAAGTTCCCTGTGTTCCCATCACCGAAATCCCAGAAATAAGTGCTGATTGGTGCAGAACCTATAGTTGTAGTACTATTAAATTGAGCTGGTAATGGCACACATCCCGATAGTGGGTTTGCATTGAATGAAGCAACGGGGCTGCAATAAATATTTGCGGTTTGAGTTGAAGTGTCAATTGAAATTCCATCTGTTGCAATTAAAGTAACTATATAATTTCCACAAGTTAAATACGAAAAGGAAGGATTAATGATTGTTGAATTTACACCAGGATTTACTCCGAAATTCCATTCATAAGTTAATCCGGAACCTGTCGATAAATTTGTAAATGAAATTGTTGTTGGTGCACAATTTGGATTTTGATAATTAATAGTAAAATTTGCAACAACTTGTGACTTCGATTGATTAAATACGAATGTAAATAGTATAAAAAGTAATATGCGAGAAACCTTCATTTGAGACAAAAAAACAATTTCCTCAAAGTAAGGTAATTTCTTTTAAAAAATATATAACTTTTTTTTAAAGGCTAATTTTTTAGGGAATTCAAAAACTAAAACAGACCAGCTTAAAACTTCGAGCTATTATCGAATTAAAGTAACATTTCCTTTCTTCATAATTTCCTGACCATTTGCGCAAGCACCTTCAAGATAATATACAAATACACCCGGTGAACATGATTCTCCGTTCCAGGTACCATCCCATCCCTCACTAGCATCAAACGATTCAAAAACCATCTCGCCCCAACGATTGAATACTCTAAATGCTTTCACTTCACTCAATCCATAAGTTCTTATTCTGAATAAATCATTCTTATTGTCTCCGTTTGGAGTAAAGGCATTTGGAACATAAACAAGGTCTTCATTGCAAGTTAAACTGATATGAACTGAAGCTTCAGCTTTACAACCCAACGAATCAGTTGCAGTCAATAAATAAGTCATAGGAGTATTCAAATGATTTACAACTGGATTAATGCAATCAGTACAACTTAAAAAGTCAGCTGGCGACCACTCTACCCCGCTTCCGTTTGTATAACCATACAATTGATAAGTTGAACCATAAAGCAAATCAACATCAGTTCCGGCATATACTATTGGCAACTGGTTTACTGTAATTACAACTGTATCTGCTGCTGAAAAACATTGACCATCATTTGATATTACAATATACGAGGTTGTTTCAGAAGGTGAAGCCATTGGATTTGAAATCGTTGAATTATCCAATCCGTTTGAAGGAGACCATTGATAATTATTTCCACCAAATGCATTCAATTGTGTTTGATCATTTTTGCAAATTGAAATGTCAGGGTCTGCACTAATAGTGAAGGGCCTTAAAACTTTCACCGAAACAGTATCTGTTGCATTACATCCAAACGAATCTGTTACTGTAAGTGTATAAGTAATATTGAATTGTGGAATACAGGTTGGATTTTGTAAAGAAGAGTCATTTAAATAAACTGATGGAGTCCAACTATAAAAAGAAGCTCCTGTTCCATTTAGAATTACCGAGTCGGAAATACAAATTGTTTGAGAAGCACCGGCATTTACCGAAGGCTTTAATTGAACAGTTATATTAACAGTGTCTTTAGCATAACAACCGTTTTGATTGCCAACATTAACAATATATGAGGTGGTTCCGGTTGGTGAAGCAATAGGATCTGATATAAATGGGTTATCCAATCCAGCCTGAGGTGACCATTCATAACTTGTACCGCCAGTAGCATTTAATTGCAGATTACTTCCCTCACATAATTCTACATCAGAACCAGCAGCCGCCATTGGTAATTGAAAAACTGTTATATCGATTGTTTGCGAACTTGTGCATCCGTTACTATTTGTTCCAACTATTGTATAGGTTGTTGTTGAAGCAGGTGATGTAATTACAACTGCTCCTGAAGTTGCATTTAAGCCGAAAGATGGAAACCACTCATAAGTAATTGCACCGCTTGCAGTTAGTATACTAGTTTGCCCTTGACAGAAACTATTTTGGTTGGAAACAACATTTATTAAAGGCAATTGATTAACTACTACAATTGCAGAAGCTGTATCCGCACATGCTCCATTCATTCCAACAACAAAATATGAAGTAGTTATTGTCGGATTTACAGAAATTGTACTTCCAAGAGCATTTGTTGACCAATGATACGATGAAGCTCCAGAAGCATTCAAATTTGCAAATTGTCCATTGCAAATTGTATCATTCGAAACAGTTACAACTGGATTAGGTAGCACAGTTACAGGAATACTTGTTTGACCGGTACAACCATTAGCATTAGAAACGAAAACTGTATATGTAATATTTGCAATAGGTGTTGCGCTAACAGTACTTCCGGTTGTACTTGCTAAATATACTGATGGAGACCATGTATAATCAGAGCCTCCGAATGCAGTAAGCGAGATAGTTTGACCAAGGCAAATACTATCGTTTGTTGCTGTGATATTGACTGAAAGGTTAGAGCCAATTGCAACAATTGCAGTAGCCTGACCTGAACATCCATTGCCATCAATTCCAATAATAGTATATGTACTATTATTTAGAGGCATAGCAATTACATTGGCTCCGGTGGTAACATTTAATCCGGTTGAAGGTGACCAAGAATAACTTACACCTCCATTAGCAGTAATTGAAACCGGATTTGCTGAACAAATTGTATTTAAAGGAGAGTTTACTGTAATTAAAGCCCCGCTATTTATAACTGTTGTTTGACTATCACTTGCCTGACATCCATTGATGTCTGTATAAAAATAGGATACCGTAGAGGAAAAACCTGCAGCAAGATTTGAATAAAAGATATTTCCGATTACTCCACTTCCACTAAAAACACCTCCTGAAGGAATTCCAATTAATGTATCAATAGTATTGTTTGAGCAATAAGATGGTTGTAGTCCAACGAAACTAATTGTTGGCAATGGATTTACAACAACAATTGTACTGGTAGTATCGGCACAAGAACCATTGCTGCCAATCACAGTATAAGTTGTTGTTACTAGTGGAGTTATTGAAAGTGAAGAACCAATAAATCCACCAGGCAACCAGGTATAATTAGTTGCTCCATTCGCAATTAATGTAGTAGTTGAACCAGCACAAATTGTATCGCTATTAACACTTGTAACCGGAGGGTTAAGAATACTAACAACTGCAACTTGAGTATCAGTACATGAATTCAAATATCCAATAACAGTATATGAAGTTGTTGTACCCGGACTAACATTTACAGTATCATTTGTAGTTGAAAGTGAAATCCAATTGTAGTTTGATGCTCCTTGCGCAATTAAAGTTGCCGAATCTCCATTGCATATGCTCACATTATTAACTGTTATAGTTAATTGAAGATTAACTGTTGAGCTCATCATTGTATCAGCTGCACATCCATTTGCATCTGTATATGTATAGGTTATATCGGTTGCACCAAATACCATATTGGAATTAAAAATATTTCCAACTACACCTATTCCACTAAAAACACCACCTGTTGGAATTCCTATTAAAGTATCTGGAAGGTTGTTCGCACAATACGATGGTTCCAATCCACTAAAGCTCACTATTGGTGCTTGATTTACAACAACAATCGCAATAGTTGTATCATCACAACTTCCATTATTTCCAACAATTGTATATGTAGAAGTTGTTGTTGGTGAAACAGTTATTGAACTACCAGAAAGGTTACCAGGAAACCATGTATAATTGGACGCACCATTTGCGATTAAAGTAGCTGACGCACCCGAACAAATAGTGTCGTCAATAACATTAAAACTTGGTGGAGGCAGAATATTTACAACAGCAACAGCTGTATCAGAACATGAATTAGCAAAACCAATAACAGTATAGGAAGTTGTAGTAACTGGTTGTACATTAATAGTATCGTTAGTGGATGGAACAGTAAGCCATATGTAGTTTGAAGCACCCTGAACAATCAAGGTAGCAGAATCACCAAAACAAATTGCAGTACTTGCAACTGTTAAAGTTGGCTGTTGAATAATTATTGTACTTATTGACGAATCATTAAAGCAACCATTACTATCTGTATAGCTATAAGTTATAACTGCAATTGAATCTGTTACAAGGTTTGGATAGAAAACATTTCCTATGATTCCGTCTCCACTAAAAGTTCCACCTGTTGGAATCCCTATAAGTGTATCAGGATTAGAATTTGCACAATATGTTGATTCCAATCCCATGAAAATTACATCTGGAATTTGATTCACAATTATTATAGCATTAATGGAATCAATACATGAACCAGTATTTCCTATCAAAGTATATGTTGAAGTTACATTAGGAGCTACAACTATTGTATCACCTGAAAACCCACCAGGCAACCAGGTATAATTTGTGGCACCAGAGGCAAAAAGGATTCCTTGGGAACCGAGGCAAATTGTATCATTATCAACCGATAATATCGGTGGCGCAAGTACAGTTACAATTGCTGTTGCTGTGTCTGAACATGAATTCGCAAAACCTATTACTGAATATGAAGTTGTTATTAAAGGCTGAACAACAATTGAATCATTTAAAGATGAAAGAGAAATCCAATTATAGCTTGAAGCTCCTTGGGCAACAAGAATTGCTGAATCACCTCCACATATAATTGGGCTATTAACCAAAACATTTAGTTGTGGTATAATAAAAATTGTAATTATTGTATCATTTGAACATCCATTCGAATCAACTGCGCTAACAGTGTAAGTAGTAGATATTGAAGGAGAAACCACAACAACACTTCCATTTGAATTTGATGATTGAACTGATGGTTGCCAGCTATAGTTCAATGATCCTGATAATGAAATAGTAGTGGATGTCCCGGCACATATTGAATCGCTTGCAACGATAATTGAAATTTGATTTGGCGAAGAAACAAAAACAGTTACTGAATCTGTTCCTGAACAACCATCAGAATTAACTCCACTCACAAAATATGTAGTAGTAACACTAGGATTAGCTACTACTGTATCTCCTGTTAAACTACTTAATCCTATTGAGGGTGACCAATTGTAGTTAAGCCCTCCGGAAACTGATAAGATGGTAGACGATCCATTACAAATAGTTGTATTATTTGTAGCGACAACAATTAAAGCATTTCCACCAACGAAAGTTGTATCATTATCATAACTTGAACAGCCGAAAGAATCGGTATATGAATATGTTACAAAAAATGGTCCGCCTATTCCCGCTAATGAAGGATTAAAAGTATTCCCCAAAACCCCCGCACCAAACAGAAAGCCTCCAGTCGGATTCATTGTTAAAGTATCAATCAGAGAATTTGAACAATAAAACGGAACCAAACCATCAATTGAAACATTTGGTAAAGGATTTACAGTTACAGAATATAATGCTGTATCGGTACATCCATACATATTCATGCCGGTAAGTGTATATGTTGTATTATTAACAGGTGTAGCGATTACTGTAGAATCATAATAGCTGTTTAATGTTACATCAGGATTCCAGACATAAAAATATGCCCCGCTAGAATTTAAAGTTGCACTTTGTCCAATACACACTGACTCTGAAGAACCCGTCATTACTATATTAGGATTTACAGTTATATCAATAGTTGTAAAACCGGTACACCCGTTAACATCTGTTCCAACAACTAAATAGTTTGTTGAAACTACCGGAGTGGCGACAACTGTAATTCCTGTTGAAGAACTTAACCCGTTACTTGGAGACCATTGATAAGATGAAGCTCCACTAAGAGTAATTATTAAACTATCTCCCAGGCAAATTGAAGGGTAAATAGGGGTGTTAATGATTGTTACTGGCGCTCCGACATTAACAACAGCTGTAACAGAATTAGTACATCCTGCAGGGTTGGTTCCAAACAATGTATAAGTTGTGCTCACCAAGGGCTGTGCAACAACACTAGCACCTGTACTTGCACTTAATCCGATTGAAGGAGTCCATTGATAAACAGTGGCCCCTGAGGCAACTATAGTTGCTGAACTCCCATTACAAATTGAAGTAGCAGAAGGAATTGCTGATAAAATCGGTAAAGGATTAATTGTAAAAGTTGAATAAGAAGTATCTGCGCAGCCGTTTAAATCAACACCAATAATTGTATAGATTGTTGTTGAGTCAGGCGATGCAATTTGTGAATTTCCAGTTGAATTGCTTATTCCAGTTGAAGGAAACCAAAAATAATTTGCAGCACCGCTGACAGTCAAGGAAGCTGAAGTTCCTAAACAAGCTTGTGCATTTGTGGATGCAATTACCGGTGGATTATTTACAGTCACATTTGCTATAGTGGACCCTGTGCAACCGTTCGCATCAGTAGCAATTACTGTGTATGTTGTGCTGGAATTCGGATTGACGGTAACATTTGTACCAGTAGCATCAAGATAATTTACAGAAGGTGACCAGCTATAGGTCGCATTAAATGCACCACTAACATTTATTGTATCAGCTATTCCTAAGCATATTGAAGGAGCATTGTCATTAAGATACAGAGCCAATGAAGTCCCTATTGATACAACAACAGCATTATAACCAATACAACCAAAGCTATCAGTTCCGGTTACTGTATAGGTGGTAGTTGAAGTTGGAGTCGCAATTACAGATGAACTAAGAACATTATTTAATCCTGATGATGGTGTCCAGATATAATATACTGCTCCGGTTGCAGTTAGATTAATAGATGAGCCAAGACATATTGATGGGTTAAAAGGGCTAACATCAACTACAACTGGAGGATGAACAATTACAACTATTGAATCAGTAACATTACATCCACTAGCATTAGTTCCTGTAACAAAATAGGTAGTTGTTTGCGAAGGTGATGCAATTACATTAGCACCTGTTGTTGTATTTAATCCGGTTGAAGGAAACCATGAATATGATAAAGCTCCGCTGGCAATTAAAGTAGTGCTTTCTCCTGAACACAAATCCGTATCTGATGATGAAACTGAAATAGTATATTGTGGCATTACATTTATGACAACACTGGTTGAAGATGTACAGCCCAAGGCATTTGATTCTGTAATAGTATAAGTTGTTAATGAAGCTGGCGTAGCATACGCACTGTGCATTGAAATAAAACTAAGACTCGAAACCGGAGACCAAATGAGAGAAGAACCACCTGTAACAACTATTAAAGCTGAATCTCCATAACAAATCAGGTTTGATGAGGTTGTTGAAGAAATTGTTGCAAGGGGACTGATAATAACCGCAATAGAGATAGTATCAAAACAACCAACTGAATCGAAACCTGTAATGGTATATGTAGTACTAACCAACGGAGTAGCCAATACATTACTTCCTGTTGAAGTTGACAATCCAATAGTTGGCGACCAGGAATATGACACAGCTCCAGAGGCTGAAATAACAACTGAACTTCCCTGACACATTGGTGCTACATTAGTTACACTTAAATTAATTGGGGCTATATCAATTACAGAGAAACTTCCAAAAGTCTGGCAACCTATCGCATCAATTACAGCAACTGAATAATTACCTCCGGTCAACAATATTAAATCCTCTGTGGTAGCAGAATTACTCCACAAATAAGAATAAGGTAATGTGCCCCCTAAGACAGATAAATCAATTGCCCCTGTTGAAACAGAGCAGGTAGGTTGAGTAACACTTCCAAAAGCTATTGGTCCGGATGAATAACTAACAAATGCAGAATCCACAACAAAACATCCGTTTGAATCTGTTACTGTTACGCTATAATATCCTGCCAATAAATTTGCAATATCTTCAGTGGTTTCATAGTTGCTCCATTCATAAGAAAATGCCGGTGTTCCAACAACAGTCAAATCAATACTTCCGTCAGCAAGGTTACAATTTGAAGGCGAAGGAGTTAATTGTATCGAACAGGTTACAGCTGATTGAACAGCCATTGTTAAATATGAATTACATCCATTAAAATCTGCAACAGTCAAAGAGTAGTTACCTGCGTATAATGAATTTATATCCTCCGTGGTTGCACCATTGCTC
>Ga0209596_1001567_pt1 | contig 19492 bp, 11 predicted proteins | sample M_130807_MF_Meta_FD_187314 | JGI IMG/M metagenome (GOLD analysis project Ga0209596, IMG submission 187314) | Freshwater microbial communities from Lake Montjoie, Canada to study carbon cycling - M_130807_MF_MetaG (SPAdes) (version 2) | ecosystem: Environmental > Aquatic > Freshwater > Lake...
GGAACTTCATTAATAAAATACATCTTCACAATCATACTACCTTTATTATACCAGCAGTAGGCATATGTGATTTTGTATTTCATTTTAATAATTCTACATACTTGTATTTAACTCACTCAATTCACCCCGAAGTTCAGCAAGTTTTGCCATCGCAAGACACTCCACACAAGTCCAATACGTTTCACCACTAATTGGGAAGTTCTCATCCACAAAATGTGCTGCCATATCTTCGTGGAGTTCACGGAGGTCTGTAAGAGTATCTCTGTCAATAATCATATGAGTGCGGGTTGCCTAGGTCCTTACCATTCTAGCATGACTAGACCCCATTTGGGAAGGGTCTGTGCCACTTTGAAAAGTGGCACAATCAGACTAATATTGTACTCAAAACACCAGCATCACTTACAATTAAACGATATTTTGTTCCATTTGCTGATGTTAAGATTACACCCTGAGATGTATTGATGCCAACTCTTGCGTCACCAATAACATGAAGTCTTGATGTTGGATTTGTGGTTCCTATACCAACATTACCATTATAAGGTGCTAAAAGGATTGTATCATTAACATCTACATCAATATTTGGAATTCCAGAGGAATCACTTACGGTAAATATAGAACCACTGGTAAGATTATTTGTAATTGTAAATAATTGTCCAGCAGAACCTTCAAAAATTAAGGTTCCAGAATTTAAATTATCATTATGCTTAATTGTAATAACAGTTCCAATTCCTAATGTCCCAATCCCAGAAACTGGACCAGTATAAGTCAAACTAGTTGAGCCAGTTACCGTATTGGTCGAATCCTTATAGACAATTTGATTTGTAGATCCTGCTACTGGACCTGTAATACCTTGAGTACCTTGAGTTCCCTGAAGTCCTTGAGTGCCTTGAGCACCTAGACCTTGAGTACCTTGAGCACCTAGACCTTGAGTTCCTTGAGTACCCTGAAGACCTTGTGTTCCTTGAGCACCTAAACCTTGAGTACCTTGAGTACCCTGTAATCCTTGAGTTCCCTGTCTTCCTTGCAATCCTTGAAGACCTTGAGTTCCTTGAGTGCCCTGTAATCCTTGAGTTCCTTGTGTACCTTGAGTTCCCTGTAATCCTTGAAGACCCTGAGAACCTAAACCTTGAGTTCCTTGAGTGCCCTGTAATCCTTGAGTACCTTGAGTACCCTGTAATCCTTGAGTTCCTTGAGAACCTAAACCTTGAGTACCTTGAGTGCCTTGAGTACCCTGTAATCCTTGAGTTCCTTGAGTTCCCTGTAATCCTTGAGTTCCTTGAGTTCCCTGTAATCCTTGAGTTCCTTGAACACTACCAGCCAAACCTTGTAATCCTTGAGTACCTTGAGAACCTAAACCTTGAGTACCTTGAGTACCCTGTAATCCTTGAGTACCTTGAGTACCCTGTAATCCTTGAGTTCCTTGAGAACCTAAACCTTGAGTACCTTGAGTACCCTGTAATCCTTGAGTACCTTGAGTACCCTGTAATCCTTGAGTTCCTTGAGAACCTAAACCTTGAGTACCTTGAGTACCCTGTAATCCTTGAGTTCCCTGTCTTCCTTGCAATCCTTGAAGACCTTGAGTTCCTTGAGTTCCTTGTAATCCTTGAGTACCTTGAACACTACCCGCCAAACCTTGCAATCCTTGAGTACCCTGTAATCCTTGAGTTCCTTGAGTACCTTGAGTGCCTTGAAGACCTTGGGTTCCTTGGGTTCCCTGAGTTCCCTGAAGACCTTGAGTGCCTTGATTGCCTTGAGTTCCCTGTAATCCTTGGGTTCCTTGAGTACCTTGAGTTCCCTGTAATCCTTGTGTTCCCTGAGTTCCTTGAAGACCTTGAGTGCCTTGAACGCCTTGGTCTCCCTGAAGACCTTGAGCCCCCTGTCTTCCGATGACTCCTTGAGTACCTTGAAGACCTTGAACACTACCCGCCAAACCTTGTAATCCTTGGAGACCTTGAGACCCCAGACCCTGAGTACCTTGAGTACCCTGTAATCCTTGAGTACCTTGTGTTCCTTGAATTCCCTGAAGTCCTTGTGTTCCTTGAGTACCTTGTAATCCCTGAGTGCCTTGAGTACCTTGGGTTCCTTGTAATCCTTGAGTACCCTGAGTGCCCTGAGTACCTTGTAATCCTTGAGTTCCCTGAGTTCCCTGTAATCCTTGAGTTCCTTGAGAACCTAAACCTTGAGTTCCTTGAGTACCTTGAGTGCCTTGAAGTCCTTGAGTACCCTGAAGACCTTGAGTACCTTGAGTACCCTGAGCACCCTGCAATCCTTGAGTTCCCTGAGTACCTTGGGTGCCTTGAAGACCTTGTGTTCCTTGAGTACCTTGAGTTCCCTGAAGACCTTGAGTTCCTTGAGCACCCTGTAATCCTTGAGTTCCTTGAGTACCTTGAGTTCCTTGAAGACCTTGAAGAGCAGCATTTTGTATCGTTGCTTTCTTTAAAGTATTTTCACTTACATCGTAAAGAAGCAAATAATCCCCAGAAGCGGTTTGTCCACTAGTAAGTTCAGTTCTATCATTAATTAAATTTGGTGAAACACTTCTCAAAGAAGAAATAGTAACCCCAGAACCTAAAGTATCAGAACTTAAAACGGTTCCAGCATTAATTTTATATACCCTATCAGCAGAAAGATTAAAGTTTTCACTTGATTTTAATGAAGATGTGGAATTCTCCCAATATAAAGTTTTTCTAATTGATTCAGAACCAATAAAAAATCCAGACTCATTTAATTCAATATTGCTAGACGTGAGAGTTGCGACACCAATTTTTGATACAGAAGTTTGTGCGGTCTGTTCTACTAATGTAGTAGTTGTTCCATCAACTTGAAGATTTCCAAAAATTCTTACAGTTCCTGTGGTTACACCAATTTGATAAGGATTGATATAAATTAGATTTGGACCACTAATTACACCAGTAGTAAATCCAATATTTTGAGTTGAAATACCAGTTGAGAATGTAGCAGCAGTTATAATGCCTGTAGTATTAATATTAATAGTGGAACTTACGTTATTAGCAGTAGTTGCTGTACCAGTAAGACTTCCAGTAAAACTTGTAGCAGTAACTACACCAGTAAATCTACCATCACCTTGAACTTGTAGTTTTACTGTTGGATTTGTAGTTCCAATACCAACAGAACCACCAATATAAGCACCAGAACTAATACCAGCAACTTGAAAAATCTGTCCTGCGGTTCCTGTTGCTGTTGTGGTTCCCACTAATAAGTTAGTTCCAGAGTTAATAACAACAGTACCAACACCAGCAGTTGGTCCAATATTGATTTGAGTAAAGGAACTAGTAAGTCCAGCAGTACCAAAGTTGATTGTCTTGGTTGTTCCTACACCAGAAGCACCAGTAGCAAGGTTAAGTGTTTGTGAAACAGTTGCTTGCCCTACAGTAATTGTACCAGTTTGTGATGGTCCACCAATTGTGACTGTACCTGTGGTGTATGATTGAGCAGTAAAGTTTTGTGTAGTACCACTATGAGTGAAAGTAGCACTGGTAACAGAAAGAGCACCAGAAAATGTTTGTGTTCCAGAAAATGTTTGCGCTTGGGTTATTTGTGCTAAGGTAGCATTACCAGTTATTGCTGGTAATGTGAGTGTATAATCAGCACCAATAGTACTACCAGCAATAGAATATTGGAATGAAGTTGATGCCCCAACTATTTTTAAGTTGCTTGATTGAAAAGTTCCTACACCAGCAACATATAAGTTATTGGTTGTTGTGAGACCACTTACAGACGCATCACCTTGAACTTGTAGTTTTGAAGTTGGATTTGTGGTTCCAATACCAAGATTACCAGTAGAAGGATTATATACTAATAGTGTAGTTGCTCCAAAACCTGTAGTAGAACCAAATGAAGTTACATAAGGAATATATTGTGTTTGATTGGTAGTATTTGTTGAGATAGAAACACTTGAAATACCACCACTACTACTGCTACTAGAAATAGTAACATCAACAATTTTAGTTGCTGAGTTATAACTAAAAGTATTACCAGAACCAATAAAATTAATAGCAGTAATTACACCAGTGGTAATATTAGTTCCACCAGACTGAATACCAATATTAAATCCACCAGTAGCAGTTATAATACCAGAAGTATTAATACTAGCAGTTGTAGATAATCCAAGAGCAGTTGTAGCAGTAGTTGCTGTACCTTGAAAAGTTGGAGCAGTAACAGTACCTATAAATCTTCCAGTACCATTTACATCCAATCCTGCCGCAGGAGTATTTGTTCCAATCCCTAGATATTTTGAAGCAGGATTGAAAGTAATATAATTGTATGACGATGATATTGTTGAACTAGTTCCAGTTTGAGTTTTTGTAAGTAAAAGATAATAGCTATCATCAATATTAATAGATGAGAGTTGGTTAAATACCAATCCTGTTAGACTAACACCAGAACCAATAAAACCAGTAGCACTTACAATACCCGAAATATTCGCATTTCCCTTTATATTTAATTTTTCAGTTAGAACTGTAGTTCCTATTCCAACTGAATACGCATCAGATATAACTAAATTTGATGTAACTATTCCACCGATGGAAATATTTGTACTAATAGCAACAGTGGGTGCATTAATATTTAAAGTATTAGGACTTGTGATGGTCGGCGTAGTTTGTCCTATTAAGTTTAAACCTCTTACGCCAAAATCTTTATCTGCCATCGGTTTTTTAGTTATTTATGAATTGAAAATCAATCATATCGAAAAATATAATATAAATTCAATTTCAAAATAAAGTATTTCTCGCAAATCTATAAGTAGTCAAACCACTAACACCAGTTTGTGGAGTTGCTTGAAGAATACAATTTCCTCCACTAATTGTTGCTCCAATAGAAACAAGTAATGAATTATTATACACAACTCCATATTCTTGTGCATATGCGGTAGATTGGTCTTGTGTTACAAGAACCTTTTGTGCCTGAATAGAAGAACCAAAACCAATATGAACTGTGTATTCAGCAATCTTAAAGTCAGTAGAAGAAACAGAGAAACTATCTAATGTTGTAGAAACACCAACAGATGCAGTAAATGTTCCAACTCCAGTTTTTATTCCATAAGTCTCAACTTGAAATGTTGTCTTCGGATTTGTGGTTCCAATACCAAGATTACTAGAAACATAAGCACCACCAGTCACTTGAAGTTGTTGTGATGCTGTGCCTGTTGCTGTTGTGGTTCCTACTAATAATGTAGTTCCAGAGTTAATAACAACTGTACCAATACCAGCAGTTGGTCCAATATTGATTTGAGTGAATGAACCAGAAGCACCAAGAGTACCAAAGTTGATTGTCTTAGTTGTTCCTACACCAGAAACACCTGCTTGAATATTGGTGGTTTGTGATGTGGTTGCTCGTCCTAATGTAATCGTACCAGTTCCACTCGTTCCACCAAGAGTAAATGTACCTGATGTTTGGGAAGCAGATAAAGTAACGTTAGTTGTAGTATTACCACCAAGAAGTGTTGCAGCAACATTACCTGCTGTAATATTTCCAGTATCAACAGTTAATGAACCTTGAGTTATAATATTATTATCAAAATGAGCAAGACCTTTTACATATAACTTATCCTTTACTCTGGTTTCATTATTCAGAACAATTGAAGAAACACTTGAAATGCCACTAGAAGCAACTTCAATTGATGGAGTATTTGTAGAATATTGATATACGGTATTATTGGAACCACCAACAACATAAGCAACATTCTGAGATGGTATTATATGAATACCTGTTGGGGTAAGTTCATTAAATCCAACATAAACATCATCATAAAATACAGCAGTAGAAATATCCCAAGCAGTTCCTAAACGGAATTCATAAATTCTATCATTTGAACTACCAGTTACCCACAAAACTGTACCAGTAGAATTGAATGAAATATCAGTTGGAGCAGTCTCTAATACAAGGGGTGCTGTTCCTAGAACCAAAGTTTTACTATCATAAGTTACACCAGAAGCAAGACTATATGGTGTAGAAAGTGAATATTGATAAATTGTATTATTTGTGCCACCACAAACATACATTTTGGAACCACTATTACCAAAAGTAACTCCTTGTGGTGATGTATCTTGTGTTACATTGTAACTTGTAGTCCATCCAACACTTGATGGCGCAACATTCCAGGCAGTTGATAATGAATATTCATGGACATAATCACCAGAAGCAATGAGTGGAGCAACGCCAGTATTTCCACTGATAAACATTTTTGTTCCAGTGGAATTAAAATCAATTCCAAGTGGACCAGTTTCTTGTGTTCCAGTGGGGAAATATGTTGTTGCAGTACCAGCAGCAGTACTTACATCATAAGATGTTGAAAGTGTATATTGATAAACTCTATCATTGGTTGTTGGACCGATAACAAACAATGCAGTTCCTGCTGCTCCAACATAAACTGCCGATGGAGAGGCATCCTCTGATATTGTTTTGAATTTGCTAGTATAATACCAAGATTGAATATCAGTTGTTGATAATACTGAATTAATTCCAACCGTTCCTACACCAACGGTAATTGCACCACGAACATCTAATGCTGATTGTGGATTTGTGGTTCCAATACCAAGATTACCACTAACATAAGCAGCACCAGTCACTTGAAGGTTTTGGTTTGCTGTTCCTGTTGCTGTTGTGGATCCTACCAATATTGGTCCGTTGATGAATGTGGAAATACCAGAAACATAAAGACTAGATGCTGTAATAAAACCTACTGTTGTAATACCAGAAACATAAAGACTAGATGCTGTAATAAAACCTACTGTTGTAATACCAGAAACATAAAGTTGCTGTGTCGTTAAGTTTGTTGTTGTTGTAATACCTAAAGTACTAGCACCAGAAACATTAACATTAGTAGCAGTAATAAAACCTACTGTTGTAATACCAGAAACATAAAGTTGCTGTGTCGTTAAGTTTGTTATTGTTGTAATACCTAAAGTACTGACCCCAGAAACTCTAACATTACCAACTACATCCAATTTTGTTGTTGGTATTGTTGTTCCTATACCAATATTTCCACTTGAATATACAAAATCAGTTGCTCCTGCTAAAAATCCATTACTTGCTTTATAAGGTATTGAATTTAAATTTCCTGGTGCAACTACATCTGATACGGTAATTCTGACTGTTGCAATACCAGTTTGTTCTGCTGGTAAAGTTCCAACTGGATCAACTGAAACTCCATTACCAACAAAATTAAATGTAGTGAAACTATTTGCTATACCAACTTGAATATTATTGTTAAATACAGTAAAAGAACCAGGACTTAATCCAGTAGCAGTAATATTTGACCCAGAAGTCCAATATCTTTTTCCTGGTTGATTTACATATGCAGTTAGAACATATTGTTGTCCAGAACCAACTGGAATAGGATTTGCCCCAATTGATGAAGGACCAACTAGTGGGTCTCCTAAATCTGGTTCTGCTTGATCTAATCCCAAAAATTCATAACGGTCTGTCGTAAGACCAGTTAAAGATTTCTTTTTAACTCTTTTGCTGAGAAATCCTGGAGTTGCCATTTATCTATTATTGATTTGAGGTTTCAAGAACACTTGTAATAAACTTAAGTTTTGCTGGAGTTGTACTTGCACTTCCACTGATTGTAATAAAATCACCAGTTTCCAATACCAATTTACCAGGTAATAGATTTACTGTATCGTTTGCTGGAATATAAAAATCTTTTACAATTTCTGTTGATACGGTAGAACCAGAACTTACACGATTGTGATACCAACTAATTGATTGAGTACTAGTACTAATATTAGCACACTGAGCTAATAGAAATACTCCAACATATCCTGCGGGTGCTGTATAGACAGTATCAGTCGTCAACCCAACAACTTTGGTATATGTTTTAAAATTATTTACTGCTGCTGCCGCAATTGCCATTTTTATTAATCCTCCTTAATCTGATAGTGCAAGAATAAATGGTGTCATAGTAGTGAATAGTGCTTTTGTAAAATCTCTACCTGATATTTGACCTGTTGATTGGTTAATCACAACACCATCACCAATATTAAAATTACCTGTTTGGTCTGTACTTGTATAAGTTACAGTTCCACCGTCAATTTGAACTACTTTATTTTCAGGGATTACAACACCACCAAGAGCAGGTTTTGCTGTAAAAATGTTTGTACCAGCACCAACGTGTTCGAATGAAATTGTAGATGCGAGTTGTAAACTTCCCCTTGCAAAATAGACAGTTGTTCCAGCACTAACTGTATTATTTAGTGTCTGTAAAAATGTGACTGTTGAAATACCAGAAGAAGGTAAAGTTGCAGCAGCAACCTTATAATAAATTGGTTGATAATTAGAAACAGATGCTGTTGCTGTTGTTCCTGCTCCTGCTGGTCCTGCGATTGTAACTGTTGTCCCAGCATTCAGATATTGAGATCCAGAATTTAAAAGATTGATTGCAGTGACTGAACCATTTACAACTGTTGCTGTTGCTTGTGCTACAACTCCATTTGGACCAGTTGGATTACTAATTGTAACAGTTGGTTGTCCAGTATAACCAGAACCACCACCATCTACTCGAATGGAATTGATATTGTAATATAAAGTTCCAAAATAGCAAGACTGGCCATCATAAGGACGATTGGTTCCAACACCAGAAATCGTAATTACATTCGATCTTACTGTTGCTTCTGTTGTTGCTGTTCCAGTATAACGATAAATGGATTTCGTTGTATTATCTCCCACACCAACTGCATAAAGACCATAGTTACCAAAGGACGAGTTGGAGTTTGTAATATCACATTGTCCACCAGATGCTGTATAAATCGCAATATCATCACAAATTGTAAAGATAGAAACTAATTGTGCGTATCCACCATTTGTAATTGAAACTCCAATACCACCTTGATTGTATTGTGTATAACTATCGACACTCATTGAACCAGTTACACCAATATCAGTTTGGTCTCCTGGTTCTGCATCAAATCCATTAACTTTGAGACCAATACTATTTGCAATAAAGTTAGTGCAGTTACGAATATAAGGTCCCTTATCAATATTTCCAACACCTGGTGAATAAGTAGTTAATCCAATTTTTGTTGACGACCAATTATTACTTGTTTGTCCGTCATAATCTGCTGGATATGTAGTATTAATTCCTGCTCCACCAAGAGCACTTAATCCATTTTTAAGAATTGTTGTAACAACACCAACACAAGAATAAATTGCTGATACAACATTCGCACAACCACTCAAACTTTGATTTCCATAAGCACCATCGGGTTGCATACTCAAATCTTTTACTTGCGTATAATAATTTTGGTAATTTACATTATCTTGGTTCTTGTAAGTAACATTATTAATACAAGATCTAGCAATTTCAGCGGCATATGTTATAGCATCCATTGTTTGTCTAGTGCCACTGTCATTTCCATTAGCACCAGGAATAGGAAGAAGTACTCCTGCGTTTGTATAGTATGATTTACCTGCTCCAACACATTTAGAATTTCCACCTCTTGTGATATCAAAGCAAACTGCTTTTAGAGCTGACTTGACATTTAAAACGCAATTTGCTTTAAAAGTGGGGTCATAATATGTTGGACTATTATAATGTTCAAAATTCGTGACATACCCCATTGATTCATTCGCAATAAAATCAAGGTTCAATCGAATTATTCTTGCCGCATCAAAGAATCTATTTGACGAAACACCAGCTAATGGAACAAATGATATAACTGCTGCATTATTAGTTGCAGGAGAACCATTAAAATTCAGGTTCGTCATATGACAACCGTTATTCACATAGAACAAATCTCGATCTGGATATTGTGGAGTTATAGTACAATTGCGAAGTTCTGTCCCTTGTATTGAAACATTTTTTGCTAAAGTAATTGGGTTATTCTCAACAAAAGTTCCAGGGAACACTTTAATTGTATCACCAGGTAATGCAAGTGCTGCTGCTGCTTTTATCGTCCTCTTTGCGTCACTTTCTATCAAACCAGTATTTGCATCACTTCCTTCATAAGAAACATAAATTGTTTTTCCGATTGAAGTTTTGATTCCAACTTGAACTGTTCCTTTTCCAATTGCTTGAGAAGATGTTAAAGTAATACCAGTTCCTACCGTAAGTTGTGTTACAATACCAACTAAATTAATACCACTTCCAGAAAAGAAAGTTGCAGTAATAATTCCAGCAGAACTTAATTGACTTACAGTAGTAACACCAAGAGTTGTAATACCAGAAACTTGAAGACTAGAAGCAGTAATAAAACCTACTGTTGTAATACCAGGACCGACTTGAAGTTGTGTAACAGAGGCAATACCACCAATAACATTTACTGCTGTCGTTGCTGTGGATGCTTGAGAATCACCAGTAATACTAATATTATAAGTTCCAGACAATCTATCTGGGGATATTCTACCAGATGTTATACCAGATGCGTCGGCAAGATTTGTAGCAGTAGTAGCAGTTCCAGTAAGATTTCCACTAAATGTGGTTGCGGTAATTATACCAGTAGAGTAAATACTACCTACAGTCAAAATACCAATATAAGCACTCGTAATTGAAGCAATCCCAATAGTTGCTATTCCAACATTTGCAATTCCAGTATTGATGTAATTAAGAGAAGTAATTCCTATTGCTTTAATGTAGTCAGAAGTTAAAGATGTAATACCAGCAGTTGCAACACCATCTAATGTAGTTAATGTTAAAATTCCAACTCTTGCGATTGGTGTTGAAATACTAGATGCTGTTAAAACTCCTACAGTCGAAGAACCAGAAACTCTAATATTAGTTGCCGTTAAAAATCCTACAGTCGCAACTCCAATTGAAGCACTTGTAATTGTAGAATATCCAATAGTTGCTGTTTTATTCGCATACAAATTTCCACCAACATATAAATCTCCACCAGTTGTTGTAATTCCACCAGAAGACGCAAGAGTAGAAATACCACTAATACTTAAACTTGTTCCGACAATAACACCACCAGAAAGATTTGTAGCAGTTGCTGCATTTCCTAAAATATCAATATTATAAGTTCCTGGTGATAATGCCGATGCAGTTGCAGCAGAAGAAACATTAATATTATATGTTCCAGTGCTTCTTAATCTTGCTGGATTTATAAATCCATCAAGAATATTTTCAGCACGAGTTAGGTATGAAGCTCCTACTGCTCCATAAACATTAATATTATAATCTCCAGATAATCTTTCACTACTAATAAAACCAGAAGTTATATTTGCAGCATTTGTCAGCGTGTTTGCACTATTTACATCAATTCCATAATAACCAGATAATCTAGAAGAACTAATCGTTCCAGCAGTTATATTTGTAGCATTATTTAATCTTTCTGCAGTTGCTGCGTTTCCTTCTAAACTTCCAACGAACTTAGTTGCGGTTATAGTTGTAGCACCAACAATACCACTATTTTGGAGATTTAAATTATCACCAGAAGCCAACTCCTCAATTTGATTAGATGTTGGATTGGCTATAAGTGGAAATCTGTCCGTCATTACTTATTGCGGGTACTTTTTTTCTTATAATATATAGGTTTCATTCTATAGAGCATTTTTAAATACTTCCAACACCAACAGTAGAAGAAGATGTTTTCCCAGTATCTGGGTTGAAATAATATGTTTGTGGTTCAAACTGTTTTAAATCTACTGCTCGTAATGCTGCGAGTTCTGTTTTGAGTTTATTAATTTCAACATCACCATAAACTCTTCCTTGTAGAACAGCAAATGCCTGTCCTTCCATCTTATCTCGAATACTTCTCAAAGCACTTGCTGATGCGATTAAACTATCAATCTTTGGAGTGTTTCTAGCAATAATCGCATCTCTACTTGTTTCTGCGTTATTAATAGCAGTTTGTAAAGCATTGCAATCTTCCGTGGGGGATGTTTGCGGTACATTTACAGTACCAATGCCAACAGGAGTTGTAAGACCAAATCCAACAGTAACTATATCCCCTTCGTTTGCGTATGAAGATGATATTCCTAATGCAGGTGCAGGGTATCCACCAATACCATAAGTAAAAATATTTTTGATGGGCCAAGAATTGTTTCCTGGATAATATCTTGCATACCCAGCACCACAAGCAGGTTCTGGATATGATGCTCTTAAATATCTTTCATTATCATTTAATTGTGCGTCTGTTTTGTCTTCAAAACTAGAAGTCATTACCGATTTCCACTGGAAAGGACCAACGGAACTTCCATTATTCACTCTTACTAACTTATGACCCAAACCAAGTGTATCATTTCCAATAATTCCAATCGTTACTGGGTCTATAGGATTATTAGAATAATCAAATGTAGTTGCGTCAGTTTGTGTAGTTCTTATGTCTGTAAAATTAGTATTGGTTGCTGCCTTTATGGATGCACCACTTAAAATTACTGACGGAAATGTGGATAAAATACCAACAGTAAATATTCCATTTGTAGTGCTGCCAATTGCTGCAACACTTACAATTAAACTTTTTACAGATACTGATGTGCTTATCATTGACCCAATACCAGCACCACCATAATTTGGGTTCCAAACAGTTTGAGTTGTAGTTGTAGTTCCAATTCCAGCAACTTTTGTATTTGATACCAAAACACCAGAAAGACTTATCGTATCTCCAACATTAATAGCACCAGTAGTTCCAATTCCAGTATGTGCGATAATTGTAGAACCAACACTAATTTTACCACTAAATTGTGTAGAAGTTCCTACAATTGCTGTAGTTCCAAATCCAACAATTGAAGGTAAGTTCGCAGAAGAAAATACTGTTGGATTATCTACATTATCAGTAATTGTATCTCCAACTTGTAAATTGGATGTACCATCACTACTTATTATTGCTAAACTTGTACTTCCTATACTAATAGTGCCTAAAAATTCCTTAACAATATTTGCACCATAATCCTGGTTTTGTGGTCTTCTATAATACTTTGCTCCATATTTACCATAATCCGTTCTTACATTTGGATTTTTCTTACATTCATATATCGTATCATAGGAAGTAATCCCAAACCAATCATATTCTTTTGTTCCTATAAGTTCCCAATACAAATCACTTTTACAACCAGCAGTAATTCTAGTATCATAAGCAGTTTTTACTGATCCAATCGCAACATTAATCTCTTCAACAAGAGGTATAATTTCTCTATCAATATTTTGAATAAGAGCATCAAAACGATCAATCTTAACATCCATAATTGTTAATTGATCTTTTAGCATCTCAACTTCTGCGAGTTTTCTGTCTAACTCTGTTTGGTGATCTGCTATAATAGTTGCTGTAATTGATGTATCACTATTCCCTACACCTAATCTTTTGTTGTCTAATTGTCCTTGAAGAGCATTTACATTATTTGATGGTTTCTTATAATATTCTTGAGATTGTCCAGTAGATGCAAAGTATTGCGAAACTGTGGAATTAATCTCTTGTATTTCAGCAATATAATCTCTTTCATTAGCCATAATAATTAATTATATTCTCTTTCTTTATGGTAATTAAACATATTTATTGGATATTATCACCAGGATAAGTTTTATCTTCTTCTTGTTTTGGTTCTATTTCTAATTTTGAAACATCTTTTCTTTCTGCATAAACAACATAACTACAATCAACTGGTCCACCACAATTGTTTATAATTTTAATTCTAGTTCCCCATTCAATACTTTTCACATAAAGTTCCTGATGAAATGTATGTGGAGTTAGTGAGACAGTAATTGTTTCAGCATCTACCAAACCTTTCCAATACTCTGGTAATTCAATTACATTTGAATTTACAAGTCTACCACGATAATATACACCAATTTCTGGACCTTCTAAACAAGTATGAATTAATCTATATCCAGATTTTGTGGGATGTGGAATATTAAATTGTTTAAATGGTGCGGCAACAGATGCAAAAATACCAGTTGCTGCTTTGCAAGTGGTAAAAATTCCCTCATCTGCTTTAATTAATGGAACAGTAGCAACTGCCTGACAAACCTTTGGTCCTGCTGTTATTTGTACCGCAGCATTTGATTTGAGGGCAAAAATTGCTTTAAATGCTGCTTGAATTTCAGCACCAATTTTACTAGTAAATCCAAAAATATTTGATACTGCTAAATCATTTATAGTTCCTGCTGTATTTGTAATACCAGCAAAATTAGACATTCCAGTTACTTCAAGAGAAACAGGCACACCTTTTAATGGTGGTCCAATCATACAAGTTGCTCTTGCAACTCCAATCTGTGGTGTTAATCCAATATAACAAGGCCCATTTATAACCGCAGTTCCAGGAAAGACTTTATCATCAACAGTCAAAAAGGACATATCTAGTTGTCCTACAAGTAGTTTTTCCCCAACATTAGCAATAGTTAAATCAGACATAATTATTATCCCTCTGGTTTGTTTTCACAAATAGAATTAAAGAAGTTTTTAAATCTCTTAATTGCATCTAATATTTGCCCCATTAGTGAAGAATTATCTGTTTCAGCACCAGAACTTATATCTGGTGGTGTGGCACCGTGTACTGTAGTGGTACTTCCAGCAACACTAGCATTTTGAGATGCAGCTAAAGTTACATTTGTTCCTTGTGTTGTTACTGTAGGAGCATTCGTAAGAATTTTTTTTGATGCTTGAATTGTAATTTCTCCTTCTAGACCATCAACACCAACAAGACGAATATTCTTTGCTTTGAGAGTTATAGTCCCATTTAATGCTTGAATAAGAATACTCCCATTTGTAGCATCAATAATTCTCGCAAATTCCTCTGGATTTTTAACCTTAAAACCAGATACTTCTTTTAATGTTCCATTAATAGCAAAATCACAATTTCCATTTTTATACATATTAATTCCTTGTTTAGTTGGTGTTGATAAACCCAACTCTATATCACCATTTGCAAAACTTTTAGTTCCAGCTTCAAATCTGTACCAATCTGTTTGCGTTACTTGTTGATTTTCGTTACATCCACTCATACACAATCCACCACCGATGTTACAATTCCAGTAATTGCTGCTTGATTTACTTTATTTTGATCAACCGTAGTATATGTTGGGGTGAACTTCATAAGTGCAACAACATCAGCAGCAACTCCTGTTCTGGTATTTATAGTTAATGTTGGTGTCCTATCAAATCCACAAATTGGATTTGTGAGTGGTTGAATACCAATAATCGCACCAGAACCAGGAGTAACTATTGGAGTATAAGTATTCTTACCATCAGTAATTGTATCACCAGTTGTATAACCATATCCAGGTGCAGTTACAATTATATTTTTAACGCAACCAGATACATCACTACCTATTCCTGGTTTTGGTTTATTTGGATCAATTATTGGTTTGATTAATACCGAAACTAAAGACAATTTGTTATTGAGAGATAGTTTAAATATTTCACTATCTTTAAGTATCCCTTCATTTGTATCGATATTGATTTTTGATTGATTGTTTAAAACAGTAAAAGAACCACTTAATGATTGATTTTTCAACAATCCATCTGTTATACCAGTAATTGTATATGGAACTATTGTATTATTTTCAACATTTTGTGTTACCAAATTAACAACAAAAGATTGACCTTCTGTAATTACAGATTTTGATGAAGTCAAATAATATTGCTGTTTTCCTGTTTGTGGTTTGTTTAATTTATTAATAAAAATTTCTACCGACTTATTATATTCTGGTAATGAGAATTTCAATACTTTAGAAGTATCAATTACATCTTTAAATGTATCAATAGTAATGGAAGATTTATTATCCCCAACAGTAAGATTTCCAGTTAAACTTTGATTGATTGCTTTATTGCTTATTCCTGTAATTTCATATTCAATTGGTGTGTTGTCTAATATGTTTTCACTAGTTGTATTAATATCAAAACTATCACCTTCATTAATTGCATTTTTTGTTGAAGTAAGATTTATACTTGTCGTAATACCAGGGTTATTTGGGTCAAAAAGATTTGTATAATTTCCAGGACAATACCCAGACCCTACATCAGTCAAATAAATTGAAGTTATAGAACCATCTACAATAATTGCTTTTGCATATGCTCCAGTTCCATATCCTGAATTATCAACAATCATAATCGTTGGTTCAATCGTGTAACCAATACCACCACTTATGACTTCAACTGAAAATATAGATCCAGTACTATCTACAATTGGAATAGCACTTGCACCCACACCATCTCCAAAAATATTAACAATTGGTGGAATACAAGTAGAATACTTTGACCCAACTGGTAATGGGACAATATCATATTGACTTGTTGGATTTTGAACTTTTTGATTACATTGACTAAATGCATCATTAAACACCCCAGTTATTCCAGCATAAAGTGGAGTTTCACCTAAAGCATCTTCAATTGAACCCAACCCATCACTTACACCTTTAAATACATTCACACTACCAACCATTTTTTCCCAATTGTCTGCATCTTTTTCACTTGGTCCAAATTTGGAAGCCCAGACGTGTGGAGCTTTACAAGCAAGACCAGTACATTCAAGAAAACTAAAAATTTGTGATGCTAATGAATTTGCATAATTTAAAATTCCAGAAACAGTCTTAATACCACCAGTCAACCAACCAATTCCAGACATAATAGTGGAAAGTGCATTTTCAATACTATCCATTACTTTTGCTAAAATTCCAGCAGTCCATTGCTCCACAGCACAAACTGGTGAATTGATATTATTTGATGCTAAATCACCAAGAAGTCCTTGGATAAAATCAATAATTCCAGCAGGTAATTTTTCAAGTATACAAAAAATAATATCCAAATATCTTTTCATCGCTTCCAAAATAATTTTTTGTTGCGAAAGTGGAAATTTTAAAGCAACAAGTTTTCTAAAAGCCCAAGTAATACATTTAAAAATTGTATTTCTTAAATTATTAATAATTAATTTTACAATACCTCCAATTTGTCTAGCACAATTTTTAATTGAATTTCCAATATCTACAATTTCATTTAATACTGGATCAATAAAAGCACCCAAATACTGATCCAATCCATTTGTAATTGCGATAAAATCTTGAAGTACTTGTGTAATTTGACCAATTAAATTATTTTCACACCCATTCACTCCAATAAGTTTTATCACATTTTTTTTTTCTATACCATAAGTTGATTGAGCCTGACAGACCAATTTATCCCCAAATAAATTTAATTTGGGATCAAATGCGTTAATATTTGTTGTAAATCCTTTTGCACTATCCCAAGAAACACTATTTTTTGGGACACCACTAGTATCAAGTCCCAAGTCAAGATTTGCTGCATCAGCAAACGAAATTGGTATTGGTGAAGTTTCCTGTGTTGTAGATGCTGTTGGATTTGCTTGGTCTACTTCTTTATTTTGTCTTACTTCTCTTTGTGTTGCTCGTACTTTACCTCCAGGATGACCAGTAAATGGTTTAAATCCTGAACTCATATCTGCTTTTACATTCTGCTCACTAATTAAATTCTTAACTCCATCACTTCTATGAAGAAGACCAAGAACTACTGGTTGTTGTGCGTCATCACCATCCAAGAAAAAACCAAAACAAGTTTCTCCACCTTTTAAGTCTAATGTTTTTCCTGTTCCACCTTGAGCACTACCAAAGGCAGGATCTATCATTACCTGTGCCCAAGGTAAATCCTCATCACTTAAAACAGAACCAGAAAAGGGATGATAACCAATAATTCTTACTTTACAACGATAGTTCCAATCACCATTAAAATAATCTGCTGCTTTTTTCCAATAATCTGGGTGAGCAATTTGCCCTATCCACCAACTGAAACCATCCTTTCCAATATAATTGGATTTTAATAAAGCCTCTTCAATCATCGTAAATTCTACACTCCAATGCGTTTGGGTTTAAATCACAAAATATTTCTAATGAACTTGGTATTCCAATAGCATCTGGATGGTGCTTTTGATATTCTAAAAGTTCTTCTAGATATGCGTTCAAATATCTCTTTCTTTGTTTATTTGACGAGAAATTTTCTAATTCCTCACATATATCGTTAATAAGTTCTTGTAGTTCCATTTCTCTTATTTATTTGAACTATAAAGACCGTAACTATCACGAAGCAATCTTAAACTTGTAACCATTTGTCCACCCTCAAAATGATGTCTTAATTCTTTAATTAAATAATATCCACTTTGCTCTTCATCTGATGTCATATTTGTATTTCTATCTATTCGTGGAAACTCTGCGTGAATAATTCCACCAACCTTCAAATTAACATTACAAGGAACAACCATATTTAGTGCCTGTGTGAACAATAAATTGTACCGAGAATAAGACATAGCCATATCAGCACCACTTCTCAACTTATCACTCACTGAACCATCTGGTTTTAATGCTCCCCTATCTGATGTTCTCACCATAATACGAGAAATACTATCACCAAATTCATCAGATACGGCAATACTTTCAGCACCACCCAATTTATTCTTAACTTGGTCTTTTACTTTATAAGTATACAAATCCAAAGTATTGGAATACAAATCATAAAAATAAGTTTTATTTACATACATACCAACTCTTAATGATTTCATTAAGTCAATATTCTTTTCATAATTATAATTTAATATATTAAAATTAGTTTTTGTCTGATTTTCCTCAATCACCTGAGTGAAAAGATAATATGGTATATTTTCTTTATCGGCACTATTTGTTTGTATCTTTGTGCTTGAAACTAAACTATCAATACTTCTAAAATTAAATCCATCTTTGTTTTCATAAAATAAGAAACCAGCAGTTCCTCTTGCTTCTTCACCAGAAGTTCCTGAATTTTGTCCGTTTGCTGGAACTGCTTTTGGTCCCAACCAAGTTAAAACGTGAAATGGTTTGCGATTATTTCCAATAAAAGAATAATCATTTGATGTTCCTTCTATATTTTCACTCTTATACTTCTTAGTCTTCAAATCATCTTTAAGAATTTTAGTTACAGTCGTTTGTAAATTTCCTCTATAAATTGTTTGGCACCTTGAAGTCTCATTTGTTAATCCCTCACGAGAAACAAGATTTAAAGTAAACATTTCATTTGAATGTTGTGCGTCAAGGTTGCTTACTTTATAAACATATAAGTCATCAAGCACAAACTCACCAAAAGCAGTATCAACACTAATTGTAACTTTCTCTCCACCACGAATTGGTAAGATATTAAACAAGGACGAACTATTGATTAGTTGTGCAATAGCAGTCACACAAGGAGATAAAATATCCTCAAAATAATCAAAGAACAAACAAGAGTTTGTAACATCAACAGTTGTCTTACCATCCAAAGTTTGAATGGTAAAATAATTGGGTTTAAATGAACCTACTGCTGCTGCCATTACGTTGAGGAAAGATTAGTGAGTAACATAGTTTTCATAAGACTATTTACCACTTGACCTTCAGTTGGTCCAGGCATAATCACAGTTCCACCACCTCCACCCCCTCCAACGGGAATATAGACTGGTCTTTGACCTCCACCACCTCCACCCATCATTATAGGCATAATCACAGAAGCACCACCCGATTGATTATATGATGGATAACTACTCATTTGATTTATTAACCCTTGTTTATACATCTCAAGCATTT
>Ga0209596_1001568_pt1 | contig 19490 bp, 20 predicted proteins | sample M_130807_MF_Meta_FD_187314 | JGI IMG/M metagenome (GOLD analysis project Ga0209596, IMG submission 187314) | Freshwater microbial communities from Lake Montjoie, Canada to study carbon cycling - M_130807_MF_MetaG (SPAdes) (version 2) | ecosystem: Environmental > Aquatic > Freshwater > Lake...
ACAAAGACTTTAAAAGAAAAGAAAGAAAATACTGGGAAGATAAGATAGGAACTAAAATAACTTTAAAAGACTTTATGAAAGGTCCTGTATCTAATAAAGTCGAAGATGATGAAACCCCTGCAAGTGTTGGTGCTACTGCAAGTTCTGGTGCTACTGCAAGTTCCGGTGCTACTGCAAGTTCCGGTGCTACTGCAAGTGCTGGTGCTACTGCAAGCGGTTCTATAGGAACACCAACTACTCAAAATAAATTAAAATTAGATAAATTTTTTGGAACTAATGTTAAAGATGACCAAGCTTTATTAGATTCAAACATAACTGCAAATGAAGATAGTAGAGTAAAGGCACGTGCCACTCTACTTGAAAAGTTGAAGGAAGCAAAAATTGATTCATCAAGCACATCGGGTGTTATATTTTACAAAGATACACTTCTCTATGGACCAGACAAATCGGTTATTGGTATGAATGTAGAGGCAAAATGGATAATATACCAAAAATAAAAGATAAAAGATGATAGAATTTAAACTTTATATAACAAATCCGAATTACTTTGGTAGTACACAAAACGATTTTGAGAAAAACCTATCCGGAAAGATAACTATAAATGAAGTTGTAGTTGATAGTGGTATGACCGAAAGAACTGCAGTTGGTGAAGTTTCTGGAATTCCAGTTCCGTTTACAAATCCACAGACAAATTTGGTCGTTCCAGATAATAACGGAAAAATAATAAAAAATGGTGAAGCATCAATGTTTTCACCACCGAAGGTATTGGCAACAGAAATGGTTGCCATAATAAGAGATGAGTTTGCTACAAAATTTGGTTTAAATATAGATTTTAGTTTAGACCCACCGGTTGAAGTTGCGGATACTACAACCACAACAAATCAAGAGAAGTCAATAACTCCGGATATGTTACCAATAGTAGCGACACAATCAAATATAGGAACATCATCTGTACCAGGATCTCCTGCAGGATTTAGCTTCAACTTTGACAAAGACAAAGCTACCAAAATTGCAGCAGTTGCGGTTGGTGCTGTTGCAGCAGTTGCGGTTGGTGCTGGAGTTTTGGCACTTGTTAAAAGTTCAAAAGATAAAAAGGATACTGGAACTAATTCTGTTGCAGAAACCACAAAGCCTAAAACCGATACAAAACCAACAATTGCACCGATAGAAGACAATAAATTGAAAGGTATAAAGATATTAGTACCTTCTCAATATTTAGATGTTTATGAAATATCTAAATACGGGGGTGTACCAGCTTTGATGACAAACAAAGAATCCAAACAAATGGTTTGGTTAGATAAAGATTATGATAGACCTGAATTTTTACCAAGTAACTTAACATCGCCACAAAAGATAAATGATGATGGCAATGGTGATTTCAAAATAAACATACATTTAGGATATCCTGGTGGTAAAAAAGTTGGAAATTGGTCAGAAGACGGCTCTCAAGTTTTTTCTACAGCAGACGAATTGAATGATTTTTTTAAATTATGTGAAGCACATAAAGAGAAACATGGAAATAAACTAACATATACACTTTCTACTAGAGAAGATTGGGATGAAGCACAAAAAGCAGTACAGACCAATAAGGCAGCACCGCCATCTGCACCAACACAATCAACTCCAGTTGCAGTCGAAGAAAAAATAGTAGCAACACAATCAACTCCACCTGCAGAAGTAGAGGAAATTATAGTAACTGCATTCAAGAATCTTAATTTTGATACAAACAAATCGGATATAAGACCAGAAAGTTTTGATAGTCTTACTAAATTGGCAGAACTTCTTAAAAAAGAAACATCTTGGAAGTTAGAAATAAAAGGTCATACAGATTCTGCAGGATCAGAACAAAGTAATATGGATCTATCAAAAAGAAGAGCAGAATCTGCTAAAAAATATCTTGTTGAAAAAGGTGTAGTTGATGGTATGATAACAACAGAAGGATTCGGTGAGACAAAACCAATTGCAGATAACAGGAATGCAGAAGGAATGCAGAAAAATAGAAGAGTTGTACTAATAATAGTTAAACCAGATAAGACTATTGTATCTGCAGGACAAACGGTATAGAATTAAAAAAAATAATTTTTTATTATATCTTATGCAATACCAACACTATTAAGAAGAACTTTGTTAAGTTTGTATATTTGTCCACCACTTCCGGGACTAGTCAGTTTTTTATAATCGAAGCCCATTCCCTTCAAATCTGATTCAAATGTCTTCCAATAATCCGCTATTAGTGAAGATTTTATTTCAAAATGATGATATTCTGTTATTCCACGACCCTGAACCATTCCTTCACCTGGTTTCGACTTACCCCATTCTGCACCCCATGTTAGGTCTTTCTGGCCATACACCCATTTGGCTATGGCCTGAGTCAATTTTGAATCAGAAGACAAGTTTTTGTTATCTCCAATACCACTCCATGATTTACCAGGTATCTTGAATGTCACATCAATTGCCAATCCGGCACCATGTAGAGATGCGACTGCCCTAGCAGGACTCGAAGGATAGGTCGATGCGACTAAATCTCTCATTATACCATTGTTTCCTATTTTAGCACCACTAAACCCGTTTGCATTCAAATACTTCTGTAAATCAGTTAGAACGTTTTTCAAACGATGTCCTGCCAATCCATTTGAAGAATTAAACAAAAAGTATAGTCCTCCTGCTTTGTATAGTAGCTTAGAACCAGACTTAGGACCAGAGCCAACAGCACTTTTTTCAGAAGCAGATACTTCAATTTCCTTATTCGCCATTGTTGAAGATATGGCCTCTTGAGGTAAATCAGAATATATGTCACCAACAGGTAAATCCTCAGGACCATCTTGTACAAACGGAGCCTCAATGTACTCATCATCAATTACATCCTCAGTACCGTCAACATTTTCAAAATCTTCAGCATTTCCTGCAGCCACTTCTTCTTCAATATTTTCACGAACCGGCCATTTTTCTGGATCACCAACATAAATAGTGAAATTTGGTAAATCCGTTTTTGCAGTTATTTGAAATCCATCTATAATTCCTTTTATTGTAGGTACGAACTTTATGGCGGATGATGCAGGAGCTCCAGTTGATCCAGTAGGTTCATTGGCTCCAGTAGGTTCATTGGCTCCAGTAGATGCAGTTGATCCAGTGGCCCCAGTAGCAACGGTTGATCCAGTTGGTCCAATTGGTCCAGTACTTGGTGGCTTAGGCTCTTCTGCAACATCTAAAACTTTAAAAAGATTACCTGATGTCTTTGCATCATTTGTGTAAGATCCTGAATAACTCTCTCCTGCTTCAACAAATGCTTTGAACAACAAGTCTTCCGTAGAAAACTTATCCGTAAGAAGATTTTCCAATCCATTATATCCGTTATATGAAGAGTTATTCCATATAAAAGCTTTAAATGCTTGTATATTATAGTGACTTGGCTTCGATCCATCACCAGTAAGTAAACCTCCCTCATCTTCCCAACTTTTATAGTTGTCGTTTTTAATACTTTCTATAAGACGAGTATTTGTAAGAAAAGACTCAATCGCAAAATACATAAAATAGTCGAACCAAAACTGAGCACCACCCTTTTCTTTTAATTTCGACCAAGAATATTGAAATCCACGATATGATTTTTCCAAATCACTATAAGCATTCTTAATATCAGACTCGCTACGCATTTCTTGTATAAAATCAACATAAACTGGATTAGGTGAATTATATATAATAGCAGGTGGTCTATTAATAACACCACCAGACGCGGGAAAAACATAACCAAACAGGTCTCCTATTGTCTTTATAGAAGGATCATCTGGCCACTTTACTATTTTTGTACCAGTAATCGCAATTGCTTTGTCTCTTACCGATTTGAATTCCGCCTTTTTGGCATCCTGTTTTGGTATAGCAGCATCTAAACCAGTATTGAAACTATTCAAAAAATTAGTAATATTCTCTCCCATCTATCTATAGAACAATTTATTAAAGTCCTCCGACTTTTATTTTATTATCATCCATAGTTACCGAAGGTCTACTCTCCTGTAAAACCACTGGCGGAAGAGAATAATCAGAATCAAGGAATTTTTTTCTTTTTTCATCAACTCTTGTTGTTTTATTTAATACACCCAAGCTTTGTTTAACCGATTTTTTAACAGCAGCACTTACTTCTTCATAAAATCTATAACCCTCAAATGCTGATAACTCTGGATAGTATAAAATCATACCTTCTCTTACATTAAGAGGATTATCAATATTATTAATATACAATAATATGTCTATATCTTTAAAATTATAAATATCATCATAAATAGATTTCATTACCAAATCTATTCGCATGTCTTCACCTCTTTGAACGGTATATGACGCTAAAGCTGGTTGTATCATTTTAAATGAAGGAACATTTAAATCCCATTTATTATTTGCCCACCTTATGTCATCAAAAGATTTAATATTCATAAAAAAAATAATTATTTTTGTCCACCTAACAATTTACTTTGCTCAGTACTAGTCGTGTTTGATCCTGTTGTTCCTTTAGTACCTGGAACATCTTCAACTAAAGTAGGTGATTTTTCCGTAGTTGCTGGATTACTCGCAGTAGAACCCAGAGGATTACTCGCAGTAGAACCCAGAGGATTACTCGCAGTAGAACCTGTTGCTGCATCACCACCTTGATTTACAACAGGAACATTTTCCGTTGAAAATTTATCCGGTGCATATTCACCAGGTAAATAACCTGGTTCCTCTTTTTTAGTTCCTTTTACTTTATCAATAGTGACGGTCGTCTCAAAGAATGTTTTTTGAACATCGACTGTTCGAAGATATCCCGAATTAAATTTTGCCATAATTTCTTGAAGACCAAGAGGTCTTGCGTTAGACATTGTAAACTCTGCTATTATACTAGAAGGTAGGTCGTTGAAAGCCAATTCGGGTCCCAGTTTCAAATTTGTGGTCATGACTAGCATATCTCCGGAACAAAAAACAGGTCTTAACGGATTCCCAATCGTTATATGCCATGGTGTAGAGGGATTACCTGTAAGTGCATTCACAATACCCATCATCTCTACTCTATATTTCATCACCGATGCTGCCACTACTTCTCTACCAACATAAACAAGTTTTTTTATCAATGTATAACCTGCAGTTTTAACATCAAGTGCTAATTCTTTTGCTGCGACACCTGGTGATTTCTTATCATCAGAACCACGAATCATTTCATCTGCAAGTACTGTTGCCTCACTATAAATGAGTTCGATTCCCGCCACCAACTCGTCCTTTGCAGCTAACAATGCTGCCTTTATTCCATCGATAACATCGTCAAGCATTTTATAGGGGTCTGCAGCCCAACTACCTAATTGTGCAGCTACTTTCTGACTCAATCCATAGTTTGCAGATTCGGAAGTTCCAAAACGACCTATCATACCAATTATATCCATCCATACTATGGTAGGATCTATTCCTGCAATAAATTTAAGCTCATACTCACAAGTCATTTTTATATCAATTTTACACGTCAATCCAGATTCCGAAGAACCATAAGGAACGGTTTTTCTTTGCTTTGCCTCTTTTATTAAGTTAGGATTTCCTGCAGGAATAGCACCTGCTGCACTATCTTCTAATAATCCTAACTCAGCTAAGAATTTTCTTTGAAATATCTCAGTAAAACCAGGCAGTGGTAATGCACCACCACCACCAGCAGCTATTTTACCCATACCAGTCTTTTTAAAATCATCACCTAAACTATTCAATATACCAGTAAAGTCTGCCTTTGAACCTATCCATTCTTCACCAAATGTTATATCTACAAAACTTTCTGCGTTTTCAGGTACCCAACTAATTAAAGTGGCAACAGATGCCATATCCTTCTTACTCTTTCTTTTAACCATTATATTATCTGCAGATGGTGTGGCAAATCTTCGAGCAATCATTAATCTATTATTTGGATATACACCTAAATATTTTAAGTATGCAAAATCTGTTGCTTTTAAAGCGGCCTTTGTGGTACCCAGTTTTTCTAAAATATTAAGAACACTTGTATCATACACATCATTATTATGAAGAAGGTTACTTCCTTTAGAGTCCTTTTTTACCGAGGATATATATTTGTCAGTCTGTTTACCGGTATCCTTATCTAGATAAACATCAGATAAACCGGTTGTATCCTGACTATCTTCCGTGATTTTACCTTCCTTACTTGTGAATCCCTTAGCAACACTTGCACTAATATTTGGCCATGCTCTCAATCGTCTTCTACCCGAAAACAAAGAACCTGCCTCAGAACGGTTATAATTATTGACAATTACATTACTACTATTACCCGCATTGAATCCAGACATACCGTTGGTAGGAACACTTTTAAGTCCTATGAGTCCGAGAGGTGATCCGCCTAATATAGCCATTGATTGTATTTATTTTTATAAATATATATATTAAATATAACCAATCTCTCCTACTAATAATCACGAATAATTTGCGAGTTGCTAAATTTTGATAAGTTTGAAAAAACATCATCTATTATTTCAGGATTCTTTCTAAACTCGTTGTAGAATACCAACACATTGAAGTCATTGTCTCCAAGTATCTTTTTAAGGTTTAAGAGCTTCTCTATTGAAAACTCGTTATCAAAGTCAGGTATGTAATAAATATCCTTTTTTTTATCGATAGCTTGTTGTATCTTATTGAATATTATTATCTTTAAATAGGTCTTATCTTCATTATGAGACAACTCTTCTTCTTCTATTATCTTCTTAATGTCGATTATATACTTGTTCTTAACCTTATTTACCTTTATGTACTTATCCATCTTCTTTCGAGTCTTGACATAAACACAGAAAAAATTCATATTTTATATTTACTTTTTTAGTTCGAAGTTTTTTAACAAGGTTAAAAGTTGTCGCCTATTTAATTGAAAGTATATATAAAAGAGATTTCCTCTCCTAAATTAAATAATGGAAATAATATTTTAATATATATCGTATGAAAAAATATTCGGATAAATTTATAAACCAATCAAGCAAGCTGAAGCATGCTAGAATAGGTTTCGAATTCGAGTTTTATATGAAGGATCTATCTTTCTACAAAACACTTGAGATGTTAAATGTTGAAATTGCACCTGTAAAAGTTTGGGGTTTCAGACAATACCACTCCGACTTCACTCCAGATGAAAATAACTTCAAGATTGAGCCCGATCTTTCCGGGGGATCCAACATGGTTGAGTTAGTAACTGGACCATTAGACTACTACGACGCAAAATACTATTTAGTAAAGATAATAAAGTTTATACAAACCTATGGATACACAAACGAAAAATGCTCTATCCACTTCAATCTTTCATTTAATAGTGAAGAAAAGAACTTAAACGACTTAAATATACTCAAGCTTATACTTAATACAGACGAAGATGAGATATACAGAGTTTTTCCTTCCAGAAAAGACAACGTATACGCGAAGACTATTAAAAAAATAATTCCTTACAAAGAATATGATTTCTTCAATATTCCAATCGATACCGTTAAGAACAACCTAAGAGTACCAAATGATAAATACTATGGTATAAACTTTGTGAATATAAACAACGATAAAGAACACCAAAGACTTGAGTTTAGATATATCGGTGGAAAAGACTATGAAAAAAACATAGGACAACTTACTTATTTCATGGATAGGTTTATAATAAACGTATTCGATTCAACAGATTCCGACTTTAACTCCGAAGACGTAACAAAACTTGAAGAATATTTAGAAGACAATATAAAACTATTTAAAAACTTTTCTAAATATGATAATTTTCTTGTAGATTTTCCAACCATACAACTACAAATAGACCAAATAAGTGACTATGACACTATAAACGCTTATTATGGGAAAATATACAACAAACTTTATAGTTTGATAGATGGTACAAACGATCTTAAAGAGTGTATAATCAACTATGTTACATCTACACAAACAATGGAGATAGTAGATACTTTAGTAAAGTCAACTACTACACTAAAAAACTACGAATTCATAAATTGTACAATCGAAGGAATATTTGAGACATGTAACTTCTTAGGAACAGAGATGAAAAACTCTCAAATAAGTAAATCAACTCTTACACATTGTGACGCAGATAATACTAAAGTACTAAACTGTAGAGTAGACAATTCTGCACTAACTAACTGCTACTTCATGGAAGGATACCTAAACGGTGATATGTTTGGTGGTGTATTTAGATCAGGAGAACTTGGACCATACGCAACTATGGATTCAGAAGTTAAAGTAGTGAATGACAACGCAAACTTCTTTGATACTAAATTCAACGAAGACCCACAAAAAGGTAAAGATAAAGGAATCATCTCAGGATTCGGAAAAATGGATGGAAAGAAATGAGATACTTAAAACTATACGAAGACTTCAATTCGAATGAAATAAAGATAAAAGATTTGCTGGAAGATATAGTGTCACTCGACTACATATTATCAGATGATGGAATAAAGGCGAAATACTTTGTAACCGAAAAGATGGCATCGGACACACCTAACAGATACCAGTTAGGAACAAGCGACGACATATCGACAAAGATAGACGATTCGTTAGAAGGAGTTGGAATATACAAAATACAGGTATACTTCGATATAGATGCCGAAATACACAGGCATGAGAATTCGCATACTTTCAATCAAAAAGAAATACCAGACGAATACTTCAACCAGCTGAAAGAACATCTCGAAGAAGTATATGATGTTCATGTAGTTAAAGACAGACCATACACCACAGGAAAGATAAAGAGAGACGGAGACTACGGTATCGTCCAGGTAAACTGCGTATCTATCATAATAGAAAGACAGCCTGATGACTACGTTTATTTTGAAGACGAAGACGAAGACATAAACGAATCAGTAGATGATGAGACTGCAATGAAACATTATGGATTATATCCGGAAGATGTTAAAGAGATGTTCTACGACCTACAAGATCTTGATATATTCCCAGAGAGACTAAGAGTATTCGTAGAATTTAAAAGCATGCTTGGTCAAAATGGAAACTTGATGTTCAACGATCCTATGTCTACACCTAAGATGACATTTCAACACTTTCCTTTTATAGAGGTAAGAGTTAAGTCAGATGCTATATCCGTTCCAGAATATGGAAGAACACAAGCAGACAGAAATATGATACAATCATTACTGACTAAAATGACAGAGGACGAAAGGTTCAAAGAAGTGATTGAAGTGGCGAATAATCGATTAGAAGACTATGATTGGAAAATTGAACAAACATATAAAGATTTTAGTAATGATTATATACGAATAATCATCAAAAAAATTTAATATATACTAAAAAATAACTCAATACAATGAGAATTAAAAAGTTTAACAACTGGAATCCAATCAACGAGGAAGCTGCACTTAGAACGCCTTCCACAGATGAGCAGTATTGGATCGGAAAAGGAAAGATTGGCAAGAAAGTCGCTTTATATACACACGATGACATGGATGGTATCTTCTGTGCAATCGAGATGAAGAAATGGTTGTTAGATCGTGGATTTGAAATCGTAAAATACGGTGTGGTAAACTATTCAGAAGGATGGAAATACACTACGCTTGATCCAAAACTTATCAATATCGTTCTTGACTTCGCAAATATGCCTGGTGATGAAAGAGATGCAATGGTAGACTACTACTTAGATCACCATGGACTTTTCAGTGCAGCAGACTTAGATAAATACAAAGATTCTCCAGTTAAAAAATTGGCAACATCTTCAGCATATGAAGCACTTTGTATTGTATTAGGACTTCCACAAGATGAGTTAGTTGTTTCAGTTATAGATATGATTGATGCTGCAAAATATCAAGATTATGGTGTTGATTGGCAAAGATTGTTAGATTTCAATCTAGCAGAGATTAAACAATCAGATAAGAAAAGACTTGAGTTTGGAGCAGCCTTCAACCAATTCTTAAAAAGATCAGATATTAAAACCTTAATCGCAGTTATTGCAAATTGTAAAGATGCTTCTATTTATGCAATCTTCAATACAATGAAAGCTTTATATCCAGAACACAACGCCACTAAATATGGTAAAAAAGAGTTTATGAAAGACTCAGAGTGGAGATTAAACACTATGCAAAAAAGAACAAGAGGTGTTGGTGCAAAACAAACACTTAATTCTCAACAAGAACTTATCAATGCATTTTGGAAGGGTGGTGCACTTAGATTAGACGGATATTTAAAACTTGGAGATTTAGTATTTGTACCAACAGGAACTTGGGCAAATGCTTTAAGAGCAAGAACAATCGTTGAAAGAGACTTCAATGACGGTAAACTTGATTCCGAACCTAAATTCATATTACTTCAATATGGTGGTACTCTTCAAGTATGTGCTTACAAAAAAATGGGACAAACAGAAAATCTTCCATTATACAAAGATGGTAAGTCAATCGATGACTTAGGTGTTTATATGACAAGTTTACTTACAAACTTTAAACAACATTTAGGATACCACGACCCTGACACTTCAATCGGACAAGATGAGATTACAGTTTCTGGTGGCCACGGTGGAATCGGATCTATCTCAAACATCTTTGGAACATGTGATGTAAATCCTTATCAAGGACTTAGATTTATTGACCTATTCAAAAACAAAATATTCAATGATCTTTCAGGAGTTAAGTTTACTTTAAATCAAAAATGGGGTGACCCATCAGAATCAAAAGGAAAAGAACCTGAGATGGATAATAAAGTTATTGGTGCAGAAAATGTTACTAAACTTGACCAATATGGTAAACCAATTGCGAATGAAAACTTTGATTATCAAATAACCGATAAGGATGGTATTACCAAAGATGTTACGAGAGATGAGTTTGTTGAGGCAGGTGCCGGAAAAGCGATGGAACCAAACAACATAAGGATTGATCACAATAATAAAAAGATTATTGCAAAGTTCGAAAAGTTTAAAAATCTTAAAAAATAATTAAAAAGAGTCAAGATAACTTGACTCTTTTTTCTTTTACGAATTCTGTTCCTTCTAATATCTGGTCTATCTTGTAGTCTCTTGAAGATGCTACATCACATGAAAGAAGTATCTCGTCTGGTTTTTGATACATATCAAGAAAAATCCTGTATCCGAAAATAGATCCTACTTCGGTTATTCCTTCTATCTCTTCCATACCGAAGTAGGAATTAAATGCATGTGACATACATAACGCGTTGTAAACGTGCATCGAGACAATCATGTAGTTGTACCTATCACTTTCCTCTTTCATCACATTGGTTACTTTATCTATAACTCGCCAAGTATCCATATTATAGTCTCTACTACTACCCATATCGTTTTTATGGTAAAAAAATTCAAAGTTTAAACTTAATGATAATTTAGCATTACACAGGCGTGTTTTTTTACAAAAAATCAACATTTCAAAAACATAAAATAAATAAGTACCATATATAGACTATGAAAATTTTGTACGGCATACAGCTAACAGGAAATGGACACATAACACGATCAATACAGATAATAAAGTCTCTGAAAGAAAGTGGTTGTGAAGTCGATATAATAACATCTGGTAATAATTCTCAGTTAGAACTACCATATGAAGTAAAGAATCATTATAAAGGACTATCATTCTTCTATAACAGGAGCGGTGGAATAGATTGGATAAAAACAATAAAATCTTTAGACCTAACTCAATTCTTAAAAGATATAGAATATGATGTAAGTAAATACGATATTGTCGTTTCTGACTTTGAACCAATCTCGGCTTGGAGTGCAAAAAAGTATAATATACCATCTATTGGTATTGGAAACCAATACTCATTCTTATCAAAAGAAATACCAAGACCTAAGACACCAAACAAAATATCTGAGATGTTTCTTAAAAAGTTTGCCAAATGTGATTACAATATCGCTTTAAACTACCAGAAATATGACGAGTTCATATCACTTCCTATAATAAGTGATAATCTATTGGGAAAAGAAACTAGTGAAGAAAACTTCTATTTAGTTTATCTACCATCATTAGCAACAAACTATATTTTAGAGCAACTTAAAGACTTCAATTGTTACGATTGGAAAATATACTCATCTGATGTAAAAGAAGACTATGTAGAAGATAAAGTTCAAATGAAGAAGCTTGATAAAGAAGGATTTACTAAAGATTTACTAAATTGTAAAGGTGTAATAACAGCATCAGGATTTTCAACAACAACCGAAGCACTTGTTCTAAATAAAAAGATATGGTCTATTCCTATAAAAGGACAATATGAACAACTATGTAATGCGATTGCACTCAAAAGAATGGGTGTCTTTACCGAAGATCTTAATAAAGATACTATATCAAAATGGATTACAAACTATCAAAAAATTGACTATGATTGGAATAACCCAATCGATGAAATAGTTCAAAAAATAATAAGCCATAATGGAAAAAATTAAAACATTGTTTATATCGGATATACACTTAGGAACAAAAAAGTGTCAGGCAGAAAAACTTTTAGAAGTCTTTAAGAACTATGAATTTGAACAGCTTGTAATAGTCGGAGATTTCATAGATTTAACATCTTTAAAGAGAAAATTCTATTGGACCGAAAGCCACTCAACAGTAATACAAAAGATACTTAGGTTTTCAAGAAAAGGAGTTAAAGTAAACTACATACTTGGAAATCACGATCATTATCTAAGAGGTTTGATAAAAGAAAGTAATCTGAACATTGGAGATATCGAAATATCTGACGAGATGTTCTATATTACCACAAAGGGAGAATCGATATACATATGTCATGGTGACCAGTTTGATGGATTCATTAGACTACATCCATTTTTATATATGATAGGAGATTTTGCTTATGAATTAAGTTTTAAAATAAACACAATATATAATAAAATAAGAAAAATATTTGGTTTGGAATATTGGTCTTTATCAAAATTTCTAAAGAGCACGGTAAAAGATGCAGTTTCTTTCATAAATGACTTTCAAAGATTAAGTATTATGAAACTAGAAGAGATTGGTTGTGATTCAATAATGATTGGACACATACATACACCCGCAATCGAGAAGTTAGGAGAAAAAACCTATTACAATACGGGAGATATGGTAGAATCGTGTTCTTATATAATAGAAGATTTAGAAGGAAATATCATATTAAATTATATTTAAGGAAACTTTTAAATATTTATAGATATAAATATAAATATAAATAAAACTTAATATGATAACACAAGGAAGTACAGTAGAAGTACACTACACAGGAAGGTTTCTTGATGGGGAGGTTTTTGACTCTTCTGAAGGAAAAGACCCATTGCAATTCCAAATCGGATCTGGACAAATAATTCCAGGATTTGAAAATGCCATTATGGGAAAAAACATTGGAGAAAAAGTATCTGTAACTATTGCTCCTGAACAAGCATACGGACAAATAAGAGAAGATTTAGTTGTAGAAGTACCTGCAGACAAAATGCCTGGTCCGGTAGAAGTAGGACAATTGCTTCAAGCAGATGGTGGCGATGGTGGTGTTGTTCAAGTAATCGTTAAAGAGGTTAATGAAGATGTAATTATCATCGACGGAAATCATCCTTTGGCAGGACAAGATTTAGTATTCGAGATTGAAGTCGTAAGTATTCAATAATAATCAAATACATAAAAAACCATTAGATTTTCTAATGGTTTTTTTATTTAAACTCTATTCTATCACATTCAAATCCTTTTATAAGATGTGAAACAACTTCTTCTTTTCTTATAGAGATATTGTAGTGTGTCATCATCTCATCATAGTTTTCTTCTTCATCACACTTACATCCTTTAACATAAGCTTCCACCGAGTCCATAAACATGGTGATTGAATAATAAACATCATTAGACGATTGGTCTATTATCTCCTCTTTACTTTCTATAAGCTTCCAAAGCTTAACAGGAGACTCTATAATTAGTATTTTATCAATTTGCATAGTAAGTTATATATTAGATAGGACATCATATAAATGACCGGAAAATAAAAAAAGTTTTTGAAAAAAATACAGGATAACAAAACCAACCAAAAACAAAGACATTGCTTACAAGTAATAAGTTTTATGAAAAAATTCGATTGCTTTAATCTCATATATGATAAATAATCTAATTTTGGATTTATTTCTCTATACTCTTCCCATAGATTTATCTTAAATATTTTTTTCAAGCCAAATAACTTTGAGTATTCGAGTAATCCATCAGTGTCAAACCACATATACAACAAAAAAACGACATAAAATATCTGAACTATTATCATGATATTTATATGTCGTTTATTTTTTTTGTTTTAAAATCTCATTTACCTTGACCTACATTAAGCTTTTTGTAGTTTCTAGCCTTTTTGGATTTAGAACATTTTTTTTTGGAGTGAACCCCAGGTCTTTTTTTTCTAGCTCTACCAGAATGAGTAGTAGAAACTGACGATTTTGCTTTAGTAGCCATAGCAATTTTTATTATTTTTTAATGACCATTTAAAATGACCATTAAACTATAAGTATATATTAAATAAAAAGAAAAAAAAATTCTTTTTATTTAACTACACATTTAAAAACCTCTATTGTACTATTATGATAACCACTAAATAAATCTTTTTTATTTAAAGTATGTCTACTAACACCTAATGACGTTTCACTATATTCAGAATATAACTTTCCCAGGTTTATGAAAAGTTCAAACCTGCCTGTTAATTTCCATCTAATATAGATTACCGTTTTATATCTCATTGTTTATTTTTCTTCCCATAATTCACCGACACCAAGCATGCGGTGAACCGTACCATCATAATTTTGAACCTCACTCTTATGAAAGTGTCCATAGTAGTGCTTCTCAACACTATTCCCACCAATTTTTAGATAGTGAAACAACTCAGTCATAGCATGACGCTCAACATTAAGATCAGTCTTCAACCCAACATCACCAGTATCTCGAATGATACCATCAACAAACGGTCCAAATCCAAAAGTGTTATCTGGTGGACAATAGCTTGGACAAGTATGAGTCACAACAATATTGATTCCTTTCAAATCAACAATCTTTTCTTTTTCTAAAACAAAGATTTCATCGTTCCACCAGCTTTGACCTGGCTTAACCTCAAAATCACCTCGACGTTGTGCACCAGTATATCGATATTCACGATCCACAGATACAGCACCACCCACACAAAGTATTTTATTACCTTCTAACTCAAGAACCGTATAGTCTGGAATCAATCGGATATTAGTAAATCCAAAAGGATCGTTATCAAAATAAGGTTTGAAGTCATGATTACCACGAATCGCCCAAACGATTACATTGTTCTTTACAAACAAATCATGAAACATACTTAAAGAACGTTTCTCTTTATCTAAAGTAGAAAATCCTACTCCAAAGTCTCCTACCTGAATTATGTGAGCATCTTTGATGTCATACATCTTTACATATTGATGTATAAGGCTAAAGTTTCCGTGTATGTCTCCTAAATATAGAATTCGCATTTTCATAGTTTGTTTTATTGAACAACAAAGATACACATTTTATCTAAAAATAAAAAATATATCTTGTTATTTATATTTAATATATAATTTTTAATTAAATTTGTTTAGAATATAATGAGGTATATAAAATCAGTAAAAGGATACATGTCAGACGTAACAAAATTTGTCGATAAAATGAAGTCAAATTACAACGACTTTGTCACCGCATTAAAAAGCGAACGGCAAGAAACTCGTGTTGTCTATGACCTTCTAAACAAAGCAGCCAAAGGACTGTTGTTGGACCAAGAAGGAAACAAAAGAAATCTCACCGAGGCAGAAGTTAAATTAATCAAAGACCAATCTGTAGACATACTTAAAGTATTAGGACTTACTTCTCTTTCTTTACTACCAGGGGGAACACTTGTATTCATCCTATTAAAAGTCTTCAAACAAGAAGATAGAATACTACCTTCAAGCTTCAAGAAGAAACCGGAGTAGATTACTCAAACTCTGATCCCAATATTCTTAATACTTCTTCAATAGTTTCTTCTTCTAAGTCTGTTCTTTTAACAAGATCCTCAATAGACAATTCAAGTATACCTTTAGCACTATCCAATCCGATATTTTTGAATATATTGATTATCCACTCATCAATTTCGTCAGAAAACTCATCAATCATAACATCATCTTCAATTTCAGAATCCTCATTATATACTTCAATTTCATATCCTGTAAGAAGTCTTGCCAATCTTATGTTTACTCCACCCTTTCCAATAGCTAAAGCAATCTGATCACCTTTCATAGTAACTATTGCTTTATTTGTTTCTTCATCAATTTTAACCAAAGAAGATTTAGCAGGACTTAAAGCACGTTGTATAAGTAAAGTTGTATTCTGAGTATAATTTATTATATCGATATTCTCACCATTCAATTCTTTTTTAATATTAAATAAATTAGATCCTTTAGATCCAACACATATTCCGATTGGATCTATTCTATCATCATAACATTCGACCATGACTTTGGATTTTTCCCCAGCAATTCTAACAATATCTTTAATTACTATCAGACCATCCATTATTTCAGGTATCTCAAACTCTAAAAGATGCTCTAACAATCTCTCTGATTTTCTAGAAAGTATAACTATTGGTCTATGTTCATTCTCAACAGAAACAACAACAGCCTTCACATAGTCTCCCTTTTTGAAAAAGTCGGATTGCATCTGTTCGTTTCTTGGTAAGACAAGTTCGTTATTATTAGAGTCCTGAATGATGGCCTCTCTTTTGTTTGCGAATATAACCTCTCCGGTAATAACCTCACCAATTCTTTTTTGATATTCGTTATAGATGCTACTTTTTTGAAGATCCATTACTTTAGAAAGAAGATTTTGCTTGATACCGAGTATAGTTCTATGACCAAACTCAGCCAATTTTACCTCACTTGTATATTCCTCACCTACTTCAAAGTCTGGTTCAAACTTTATTACTTCCGAATACTTTATATGTAGGTTTGAATTAAAATCTTTATAGTCATCCTCGACTACTTCTCTGTTTTGGAATATCTCTAAATCTCCCTGGTCTGTATTTACGATGATATCAAAATTTTCATCACCACCATATTTCTTGATAAGAGCATTTCTAAAGACCTCTTCCAAGATGTTCATTATCTCTTGTCTGTTGATGTTCTTAGCATCTTTAAACTCTGTAAACGATTCGAATAAGTTATTCATTTTTATCTATTATTTTTTTTATTTTGTAATCTCTTTCCCATTGTTGAACAAGTTGTTGCATTTCTTTAGAACGTGAATATGTCTGAGTCTTGAAGATATCCGTATTAAAAGGAAACTCTTCAATAGACACACCGGAGTACGACTGTATCTGTTCATATTTAGATATCCGGGAATACCATTCATCCTCTATCTCATCACTTTCGAAGTTTCCATTCGAATCTCTTTGTAGATTGAATATCTTTTCATTGTGAAATTCGAAGAAATCTTCCCACTTCTTCATTGTTTCTTCTGCCATTTTCTTATCAGAAAAAAATCCAACCGTGTTGAAAGAAGAAGATTCATAATCTTCAAAACTTATAGTAACTGTATATATCTTGTCCATATACAGCATTATATTAAACATCCGAAGTTAAGTTTTCAGAAATTTATTTTTAATATATAAGAATATGAAAAGAATAGACAGATACGACGAATACCTACTAGAAAAGGAATTCAAATCTATAATAGAAAACATATTACTTATAGTAGAGGCACAAACCAGTGCTAACACTTTTGAATGGGATTTTAAAGAGCCACAAAGAACCTTCAATTTCAAAGACAAAGATGAGTTTGAAATAGGTGATACCATAGAGTTTGATCTAGAACAAAAGAAGAAGCTCAAAGATTATATTGACTTTGTAAAAAACAAGGCAAGTAAATTTGTAGACTACATAAGAGAACCTGATGTAGATCTTCCTTCTTTTGACCTACCAACACATAGTTTGAAAGAACTTTTGAAAAAGTTGGTTTCTTTGGCACCAAGCAAAGAAGAAGCCATGAAAAAAGTCAAAGAATATTTTGACAAATTCATATTTGAGTTAAAGTCATTACCATACGAAATAAAAAAGAGATTGCTTAAAAAGTTTATAGTAGTATTCATATTGTTTATACCACTAAGTAACTTAGTAACGGATCTTTCTATCAAACAAGAACCAGTTTTGAAAGAGGTTGTGGCAGAGGCCAATCAAGAATCAATACCGAATGAAATAGATAAGGAAGTAGTAGATAAAAACTCAAAGTTTGCCAGCTTCGAAAGAGCACAACATTTAGTTAAAATGGCAGAGGCTGGATATTCGAGTGATAGAAATGACACAGGAAACTGGATAAACGTTCCAGGTGGGGGACAGAGATTTATTGGAACAAACCATGGTATCTCAGCACCAGTATTAGCACAATACTTCAAAGACAAAGGAATAGATAGACTAATTTCCAAACAAGATATGATGGATCTGGAGTACAAGACTGCATTAGATATATACAAAAAAGACTATTGGAACGCAGCCAGACTCAGTAATTTCAAGAGTCAGTCGATAGCAAACGTTCTATACGACGAATGTGTAAACCAAGGTGTAGGTGCAGCATTGTCCGACGTTAAGAAATCGATGGAGAATATGGGTCACGAAACCGAAGAAATTGGAAGTTGGAAAGAGTTTCACAAAGAACTAACACCAAAGGTTAATAAAATGTCGACTAAAGAAAAAAAGAAATTATTCAACCAAATTAAAACAGAGAGACTTGAAAGATACGAAGGTGCGGACACCTGGGAAGAACACGGAGAAGGCTGGCAAAACAGACTAAACGACATCACATTCGAAGATGATGGAGAAAATCAATCAGATATAGCATGATACACATAAAGAAGTTTAAAGACCGGAAAAACAGAGGTCTGATTTTTATGAATCTTCTTTATTGATAAATGTTATCGAACTAATAATAGTCTATTTTATCTTTTTTAATATCTCTATTTAATTTACTACAAAGAGGTTGTAGATTTGTATAGTGGTTTAATCTCAATATTTCCTCTTCTGTTTTGGCAGATGATATTGGAATTATATGATCTATATCCCAACCATAATTTAATTCACCATTATATAAACCTCTATTATCCCAATTCATCCAATCTTCAAATTTAGATTCTAAATATATTTTGAAGTCTTCAATATTACATCCTAATATTTCTGTTGTTTTTGATGATTTATAATATCCTGATAATTTTATACTTTTTAATATAGATTTACAAATTAATCTTCTTAGTGAAAATAAATTATCATGTTTACATCTTAAACGAACATTCTCATTTATTTTCTCTCTATTATTTTTTCTATACTCTTTAACACTATTTTTTATATTATCCGAATTTTTTAAATAATATTCTTTATTATATTCATTGAAATACTCTTTATTTTTATTTCTATATTCCGCTTGATACTCTTTAAGATTTTCATTATTTTTAGAGTATTCTTTAAAATATTCTTTAAAATATTCTTTATTTTCATTTTTATACTTTTTATTATATTCTTTAAAATATTCTTTATTATTATCTCT
>Ga0209596_1001569_pt1 | contig 19487 bp, 20 predicted proteins | sample M_130807_MF_Meta_FD_187314 | JGI IMG/M metagenome (GOLD analysis project Ga0209596, IMG submission 187314) | Freshwater microbial communities from Lake Montjoie, Canada to study carbon cycling - M_130807_MF_MetaG (SPAdes) (version 2) | ecosystem: Environmental > Aquatic > Freshwater > Lake...
GATTTCTTTTAATGCAGTAAACTCTGCTTCTTCTACACCCATTAATATTGATATAATGGCAAGTCGAGTTTGTGAATGCAAAATTGAATCTAAATTATTAAACATTGGCTCGGGTGTATTTCATCATCAAACCTGGTATTAGACAATTAAATAAGATTCCAATTGCAGTGATTAGAAACTTGTAATCAATAGTGCTTAAAGGAATTAAAATAATTAAAAGCATAGATAAAACCCCACCAATTATAAGAGGTTTAAAATTAGTAACTCCACCGATAATAAAATTGATTAAACCAAAAATGAGTAAAATGCTTATGCAAAATAATTCAATAAAATTATTCGAATAACCTTGACTAATACACATTACTCCTATACCTATACTAGCTCCGATCCAAGAGTAAGTGTAAACCTTTTCATTTAAAGGTACTATAGTTTCATTTTTATTATCTTTTCGTGATTGTAAGAATGAAAGCAAGCCTCCTACTGCATATAACGAAATGCTAATGTCAGCAAGCATTGCAGTGCTATCGGTTTTGAAATGAGTATTTAAAAAGTGAACCATAAAAGTTACAGTCAATATAGTACCCCAAATTATATAGTAATTGCTAGCACCTGTCTTTTGTTTTGAACTGTGTTTTAAAGAGTTTTCAATGATAGAAATTTGTTCTTCGGAAGTTAAATTTTGATTTTCCATTTTTTGTTTTTTTAAATTATTAGGTTACAAATGTAATCTAGTTAAATTTATTAACCTAATTTTTATTTGATTTTTATTGTAACATTTAAAACATGAATAGATATTTAAATTTAGCAACTAAGTTTCAGCTTGGTTGCCATTGGCTATAACGTTTGCGTGTAGGCGATGTTGCCTTGTGTTGCGCCTGCGGCAAGGCAATATTGCTTACACGCTGTTATAGCTAGTGTTATTAATATGGGTATCGAGAAAAAAATCCTGTTGGACTATATCTTTGTCTGACAATAATAAATTTGTATATTTGAAATTCAAATACTTTTATTATGGATTTTATAGGAATCGTTGCTATAGGAACTTTAGCCGCAATACCATTTATTGCTACTTACTATCTCTATTTCGTAGCTAAAAGGTGTCCTCATTGTCGTTCTTTTAACTCTACTAAGGCGACGGTGTGTATGAAGTGTGGAAGGGATATGAACTAGAAACCTTCATTAAATAAGCAAAAATGAAGTTTCCCGAATTTAATACACTATTTGAATTATTATTTCGGGCAAAATCGATTTTGTGTTGGTCGATTATTTCGGACAATTGGACTTTACTAATGCCACAGGCATGTCACCCCGACTGACGCAAAACCGGTGTTATAGCCAGTGCATATTGTCATACAGCTATGATAATAAATCCCAAATTTGTCAGATAGTCTTGTGGCATGTATGTTTGGAAGTTGTTTGGATTTGCTTCTAGTTCTGCTCCATTTGCATAGATATTTGCCCAAGAAATTAATAGTTTACAAGGATAAATTTCTCCTTCGTATTGAATTGCCCATTGACGTGGTTGTCGTCCAGGAGGAACACCTTCTCTGTGAATCTTAAGCATTGCTTGGAAAATATTTTCCCGATTTATGTTGTTTGGTATTGGCATAATTTATAATTGTCTGTTTAGTCTGTTCTCCCAAATTCTTTTAATTACTTGTCCCAGTTGTTGAAATTCTTGTTCGGTAAACGTGTCTGTCTTTGCGTTGTTACACCAATAACACGCGAGCACTAAATTTTGGATATTTGAATATGGGAGGTCAGCTTGTTTTCTGTCAATTTCCAAGGATGTACCTCTTTGAGGAAATCGTTTATTAATGTGTCCAGTTTGATAATGTAATTCTTCTAACGCATTTTCTGGCAATGAGCAGTAATAACAAACTTTAGGTGCAGAATCAAACCACTGAAAAAGATTATATATTTGCTCGGTATCTAAAGCAATATCTTCTCCATGTTCAACCATTTGCTTAAGTTTATTTGTCAATTGTGATTTTTTACTTTGAATATTTCTATATCGTTCAGACTTAAACCAAACACGAATTTCTTGTACCAAATGCGGAAATTGATTTTTTAGCGGGTTAATGCCAATCTTGTAGAATATTTTTTTCTTGTAAAATTCTTCTTCTGTCATTGGTTCAATATTTATTTTAGCATTGGCTATAACGGGATCGGGCTTGGCGAAGGTGGCGATTTTCACCACAAATGTTGATGCGGAGAACCAAACTTTGATTAACCACAAATGTGTATGCGGAGCACTTAACAACCACTTTTGCCAAACCTGTGTTATGCGTTCGTGCTACTGCTCGAGCAAGGAACAACTGTTTTATGTTCGCACCAAAGGTTGTTAAAAGTTCGTGATCGTGTCGCCTGAGTTTACTTGTTATGCAAAAACTATTATTTCAGGATAATTATTTTTTTTGATACAACATCTTTCCCACTTTCAAAATTTAAAATGTAAACACCATTTGAAAGAGTTTGGGTTTCAAGTTTTAGTGAATGATGGCCGGGGCTTTGCATTATTGGCGTCGTTGACAAAACTTCTGAACCTAAATAATTAAACAAACGAACGGATATTTTCGTTGTTGATGGCAAGAAATAATTAATATTGAAATAATCATTTGCAGGATTAGGATAACAATTCAAGGTAGCGGATAAATCCGTTTCTGTTACACCTGTTGTACTGCAAAGTCCGGGAATATTGGCATCAAGCCATTGCAATCTAATGCTAATCCAATTTTTTAGTGAATCTAATTCTGCATTATAAGTGGTGGCAATAGGTCCAAAATCGGGTGCGGGTCCGCTCATTCCAAGTATTGGCCATTTTTGAAAATGTCTTGCCTGTGCATTTTGAACAAGCGTTCTTATGCTGTCAATGTATGAGAAAAGATTTGTTGTATCTAACATCGTTTGTCTGTAGTTCTCGTAGGTGCAGCGAAGTTCGTTGCTAAATGTGCTATCCTGTAACAAACGAACATACCAACCTGTTGAATAATTATCAGTAAAGCAATCATTGATTTGATGCGCCCAACCGGCACCTGAATATCCTTCGAAGTAGGAACAAACACCGGTCATATTTTTCCAAGCCCAGTCAAAATCCCATACGGGTCCTGCTTTAAGTTTACCACCGTTTGAATATTTATCTTTATGAAAAAACACACTCTTTTTAAACCCATCTGCACTTCTTGCTAACTCATTGACAAGAAAATAATCGATAAAGGAATTTACATCCAAATATTTTCGGTATCCAGTTAAGGGATCGGCAAAATTGGTACTATAAAGTGCTGTTTCAAGGCTGTCAATATAAGAAGCAATGTATGTCTTTTGTGCGGTTTGAATGGTAGCCGCATCAGGATATTCATACACAAAGTGAACATCAAAACCAGGATGGTCTATAGGAGAATAATTAGATTGAAAACTGTTGCTTGCGTTCCAATAATTTTGTTGAAGAATGTAACCACCTGTTAAGTCATCGCCAGTTGTATCAGCATCGGTTAATTTAGCAATATCGACACGATTGGCATCGCGTTTAATTTTTTCTCCAATTACATAAATACCTTTGTATGAGCTGTCAATAATCACTTCACATAGTTGTGCACGAGGGCTGTAATTGCCCATTTCTCCGAAAATCTTGAGAGACATTATGTTTTTGATAAGTGAGCGGTCGTTGAAATTAGACAACAAAACCCAATCATTTTCATTAGGCATATCTAAAATAGAAACATTATTATTGGCTCCCACAGAATCGCGCGTTTCAAAACTATAAGGATGCTGCGGATATGCAGCCGAGGTGAGCCCTCTGATTGATATTCCAATATTGCCACTATAAATGTTTGCACTATCAGTTACATAAGTAATATTCCCCGCACCGTTGTATTTAATATCCATAACGCAGTTCACTTTTGTGTTCTCAATAATTGTTTGGCCTAAAGTATTTATCATTACTATTGGAATTTCTGAACTGTCAATGACTACAGTTCCTAAATCATTTACACAAAGTTCAAATGAACCTGTGCCTCCGCCCCACCTCCATACTTGTATATAAATAGTTTGCCCAGGAGTTAGGTCAGATAAAAAAAGAAAGGAATAATACCCATTGCCTCCATCATCATCACAACCTATAATGTGCGGAAGAGTACATGTGCTATCTGTCCACACAGCTATGCCGGTATCATTTATACTACCACTGTCGGTTTCAAAACTCAAATTGCCCGAAGAAGGAACCTGCATGCTAAACCAGATATCGCCGCCCGCAAAGTTTCCGCAATTTGGAATCAAACCGGTTCCAGGAAAACCTGTATTATCAGCAAAAAGACATAGACCTGTATCAATTGGAATTGCTGTGCATGGATGGCTTCCTTGCAGAAGGGGAGTATTACAATCTCCGATAGATGAGAATACGCCACCTGCAGCAGGATTAGGTCCATCCTGAAACACAATATTCCATGACGAATCCTGCAATTGGTAAGTATTTTCGTTTTCATACATGCCAGCGGTATAAATTAAATCCAAACTATCCCCGTTACACACGGAGAAAGACGCCATGTTTCCGTAATTGCTTGCGCTGTAGGTTCCAACAGATAAGTTATTTATTAATACTTGAAGTGTAGCGCCATTCCAACCATCACCATAGCTATCCTGCATAAGTAATTTGTAATTGCAGCATTGTGCGTTTGAGTTGGTGTTTTGTAAGCACAACAAAAAAATGACCGCAAACTTTGTTATTATTTTATTCATCATATTTTTTGTAAAGTTCATTCATAGTATTTAGGTTGCAATTTATTCAAATTAAAACCAATTTTTTATTTCAAATATTCATGTTAGCACTGTCTCTCTAGCATGACGCATAACGTTTTTTAGCTTTGCGATGTGCCGGTTTTACTTGCACTTCTTTGTCCCCGTTGCACGAATTTAATAAATAGTTACTACAAGTTATGGCAAATGTTTAGAAATAAATTTATACCGATTTAATAAACATTTGCGACTTGCACGAACTCCGCATCTTACTTAGGTGGTGTTAGCGGGTCGTTGTTATTTTAAAACGCCCTTGGGTCCATATGCAGATATTCGTATTTCAATTCTTTTTGTAACAAGTCAGATGTTATTTTTCTGCCGTATCCTTGAATATTTGATGTTTGATTCTTGCCTTTTTGATAGTCAATAACTTCTTGTTTTGTCGGGTGTAAAGGAGCAACAACATTATATGTTTTAGATTTAATGTTTTCCGAAATCATTTTCTCTAATATTAAACATATATCCTCAAAATGTACGTGATTAACGACTTGATTCGTAGCTTTTATTTTGTAGTTACTAAAAACTCTGCTGCCTCCCATTAAACCTCCCAATCTTAATATATTTACCTGTGAAAATCTGCTTTTAAAAAGTTGTTCTGCAAACAAAATACTGGGGTCTAAAAAATCTTCTGTCAGACTATTTTCCGAAATATCCATTTGAATGTCTGGATAAATACCTATTGAACTCATTAAGAAAAGTTGTTTGTCAAAATTGTTAATGAATGAGCTGATATTTTTAAACCTATTTTGAATTACAGGGATACTTTCTCTTTTTGAAAATGGAACTGTAATGATAATACAATCTAATGTATTTAATACTCGCCAATAACTATTATCAAAGACTTCGTAATCCTCGAAGTGCATTACAATTGAATCGTATCCCATGGAGATTAGTTCCGTGTTTTTTTGCTCTGTTGTTGTAGTGGTATAAATTTTATTATTGGGAGTCAAATGTCTTGCGATATACATTCCTAACCAGCCACATCCAACAATGCCTATTCGAAAATTACTCGCTTCGACTGTCATTTTTTTCGTCATTTCGTTATGTCCAGATTCTGTGTTGCTTTGTCTGTCTTACAATGCCTGCTAACATCCGGATATACGTATTGCTGTTATTTCCTTTATGTGCGGATGTTTCTTTTTCTTAAATATTTAACTAAGATAATGATAAATGTTCGTTTTTTCAATCAGAACTCAATATTCAATTTATCCAACGGGCTTTTTATATCCCTCAGGCTTTTTGTAGAAACCCGGGTGTAGATCTCCGTTGTTTTGGGAGAACTGTGCCCTAATAGCGTTTGAATGTATCTTAAATCTGTTCCATTCTCTAAAAGGTGGGTTGCAAAAGAATGCCGCAAAGTATGTGTAGATGACGATTTTGTAATTTTTGCTAGTTTCAACGCATTTTTAATGATATTTTGAACGCTTTTTTCGCTGTATTGTCCTCCGGATTGGCCTTCAAACAAAAATTCTTTTGGTTTATACAGTAAGTAATACTTTCTAAGTAATGCAATCGTTGTTGCAGATAAAATGGTATTTCTATCTTTATTTCCTTTTGCATTCCTTATTAAAAGCAAGTTTCTGTCGCTTTGAATATCCGTAAGTTTCAGATTTAAAAGTTCTGATAACCGCAACCCACAAGAATATATAGTTACAATTATAGCTTTGTGTTTAATGTTTGTTGTAACGCTTATAATTCTGTAAACCTCTTCTTCGCTAAGCACATTTGGTAATTTATGTTCTCGCCTTGGCCTGTCTACAGAGTAAAATCTATTTGGTAAGCCCAGTACAATTTCAAAATAAAATTTAATGGCATTTATTGCTTGATTTTGATAAGAGTTGGAAAGACCTTTTTGTACCAAGTGTTTTAAATAAGCAGTGATGTCCAGTTCATTAATTTCCAAAAGTGCTTTTGTTGGATAAAAATTTAAAAACTCTTCAAATGCATTAATATAGCTGCGTGCTGTATTTTCGCTATATCTTTTTACTTGTAGCTTATCTACAAACTCTGCCGGACATTTTCTTAACTTAACAGAAACGGCACATTTTTCTTTTAGTTTGGTGAAATTTTGTTCTGGTAATGAAGTATTTACCGGCTTATCTTTATAAAAATATTTCAAATTAATCCATGCAATTCCTTTAAAAATGGAAAATATTTTTTGAATGTTTTCCTTATTATTATATATGTAAAACATATTAAATTCTTCATTCCATTTTAAATCCTTAAATGTATGAAGCAACGTATTTACAGCGTTGTCAGCATTATACTCAAATGCTATATGTTTTTCGGAAGCTAAAATCAAATGTCTTAGAGTAATACATCTTGCAGTTGTTTTCATTTGCTTGTAATTTATTTGAAAATGTAAATGAATGACAACTATATTTCACAACAAAAAGTAATCGTATATTTATACGGATAATAAACGTATAATCAACTAAAAGTAAAATGAGCAAATGTATTGAGTGCGGAGAAGTGTTAAAAGGAAGAGATGGACAAAAATATTGTTCCGAATATTGTAAGTCATCCTTTCATTATAAAAAAAATAAAACAAAAGAGCCAAGCACTTATGTCAGAATTGATAATCAGTTAAAGCTTAACAGAAGCATTTTAAAAAGGTATAACCAGTCGGGGCAATCACAAATAAAAAAAGAACTACTATTGAAAGAAGGGTTCGATTTTAAATTATTTACTAATATCTGGAAAGCAAAAAATGGTAATGTATATTTCTTTTGCTATGAGTATGGGTTTAGAGATTTGAAAGAAAATGGGAAGTATATGCTAATAATGTGGCAGGATTATATGAATTGATAAAAATAAAAACGCTTTGTATTTCTACAAAGCGCCTAATTTATAGGATTAAGGAATAAGATTGCCACATCACGCTCAAAGCGTGCCTCGCAATGACGTTACCTGATTTATTCTACTGTTACCGATTTCGCCAGGTTTCTTGGTTGATCTACGTTACACCCGCGCATCACAGCAATGTGATATGAAAGTAATTGCAATGGAACAACAGAAACAAGAGGAACCAAAATTTCATCTGTCTCCGGAATTTCAATGGTGTAATCTGCCATCGCTTTCACCTGTGTATCCCCTTCTGTAACGATGGCAATAATTTTTCCTTTACGTGCTTTTACTTCCTGAATGTTACTTACCACCTTTTCGTATGATGTTCCTTTTGTTGCAATAACAAACACAGGCATTTCTTCATCAATCAAGGCAATTGGTCCATGTTTCATTTCAGCAGCAGGATAACCTTCGGCGTGTATGTAGGAAATTTCTTTTAATTTCAATGCGCCTTCTAATGCAACAGGGAAGCTGTATCCACGACCAAGATAAAGCGCATTGCTTACATTTTTATAGATATCCGCAATGTATTTTATTTTGTCATTCGTTTGTAATACACGTTCTATCTTAGCGGGAATTGCTTCCAGTTCACTGAGCAACTGATGAAAGCGGGAAGAAGAAATGGTTCCTTTGCGGAAAGCAATTCTTAAAGCCATTAAAGTTAATACTGTAACTTGAGCAGTAAATGCTTTCGTAGATGCCACACCTATTTCGGGTCCTGCATGTGTATACGATCCTGCATGTGTTGCTCTTGCTATAGAAGAACCAACAACATTACATACTCCTATAATGGTTGCCCCTTTTGATTTAGCCAACTCAATAGCGGCTAATGTATCTGCCGTTTCACCAGATTGAGAAATTGCGATCACCACATCATCTTCATAAACAATTGGATTGCGGTAACGGAATTCTGATGCATATTCCACCTCAACAGGAATACGTGCAAGGTCTTCAAATAAATACTCTGCAACCAATCCTGCATGCCATGATGTTCCACATGCAATGATAATGATGCGCTTTGCATTGAGGAATTTTTGTTCATATTCTGTAATACCACCCAAGTTGACAACCCCTTGCTCCGAGCTTAATCTTCCGCGCATACTATCTTTTATAGAACGGGGTTGTTCGTAGATTTCTTTCAACATAAAGTGGTCGTACCCGCTTTTCTCCAATGCTTCCAGCTTCATCTCCAATTCCTGTACGTAGGGAGTTTTCGCTTTATTTTTTATGGTTTTTATTTTTAATTCTTTGCCTCGTTCAATAAAAGCAATTTCCTCATCCTCTAAATACACTACATTTTTTGTGTATTCAACAATTGGTGTTGCATCCGATGCAATATAAAATTCATCTTGCCCAATTCCGATTACCATCGGACTGCCTTTTTTAGCTGCAAATAATTCGTCCGGATTATCTTTCGATAAAATAACAATGGCGTATGCACCAACTACTTGATTTAATGCAATGCGCACAGCTTCTCCTAAAGGTACGTTTTCTTTTTGTTGGATGTCTTCTATCAGATGAATCAATACTTCTGTATCGGTATCACTCATGAATACATGTCCGCGTTTTTTTAGTTCTTCTTTTAATGGACCATAATTTTCAATGATCCCATTATGGATCATCACCATGTTTTTTGATGCAGAATAATGAGGGTGCGCATTCACATCATTTGGAACACCGTGTGTAGCCCAACGAGTGTGACCAATACCAATGGTGCCTCCTTTGTTTTGCTCCCCAATAAAATTATGCAGATCAATAACTTTTCCCTTACATTTATAAACGTTTAGCTGACCGTTGTCGATCATCGCCACTCCGGCACTGTCGTACCCTCTGTATTCCAAACGTTGAAGTCCTTTAATAAGAAATGGGTACGCTTGTTTATTTCCGATGTATGCAACTATTCCACACATGTTTTAATGTAGTTTTGTATAGGTTATATTTAGTTTCATTTGTTTTGCACTACTAGCGGAGCCTCCGCCAATAATAACCCTGTTGGCATAGCCAGCACCGTTTGATGCAAGAATATAAATTCCATTATTTTTTCTCTTGCCATCCAATATTTGCTGAATGTATCTGGCAATATTAAATGTGTATTGATATTTTGTATAATTCATGGACCCTCCGAAATAACTTGTTCCTTCGAAAGCATCCGGAATTAAAAATGGAGTCACACCATCATCTTCAATACCATAAATGATTAATGTTGGTGGTGGAGGGAAAGTGTCACAATTAAAAACAGGTGAAAGTGAAGTGTCTGCAAGGATAACAAGTTCTGCTTTATTGATGCCGATGGCACCATTATCAGCCCAACGCATCAAATGAGGAAACAAAACTTTTGTTTTTACACCCGACATCGATTGAATAAATGTTGTTCCGTTTTGTGAGGCAGGTGATGCACCAAGCTGATTTGCCAACATTGGATCTACTGATGCCGAATAGTCGTGTGTGAATGTATTGAAACGAGCCACACTTCCTAAACTGAAGGTGTAGCTTAACCCGGTGTTTGGTGCCGGGCTGTCATGATGATAGTAGAGGATCAAATTGGATGCGCCCATGTAAAAACGCATAATATTTCCTTCATTCACAGATAAGCCGGATGTATTTTCTGTAGTGATATACAATCCTTTTAAAAAATTTTTGAATGAAGCGTCATCTGCAAGGTTCCCGGAGCTCTGGTTGTTCAACAACAATTGCCCAAATGTATTGTCCATTCTTACCCTGATCTGCGGTTTTTGCTTTGGTTCAACAGTTGCTCCCAAAATATTACTTACACTGTCAGTAGGTCTAGGAGTAAAATTAAAACCTGCATGGCCTTGTGTAAGATCAATAGGGTTTTTGCTTAAAGAATTGTTAGAGTAGTAGTAAGAGGTCTTTACGATTTCCTCCGTAACCTCGTAAACATTTATTGTTTGTACTTTTGCATCCTTTTTACCATAGGACGATCCTTCATAAACCAAGGAAAGAACGATAGAATCACAAACTGGATTAATACCAAAATTGGAAGAGGTGGTAATGTTGGATGGCAATCTTAATTGTGTATACATGGAAGCAGTTGATGTTCCGAAGATTGGATCAACATATTTCCCTATCAAGCCAACCCCATCTGTAACTAATAAAGCATCGGTTCGTAACGAATCTTCTCGGATCGTAGTAGTAAGCAACGTGGTCGTATCTTGATATCCGACATTCAAAAGGTCGTTTGCTGGTTGTATATCCAGTCCCACTACGCTTGATTCATCACAGGATGTAAGACAAAGAGTTGCCCCAAAGGAAAGGAATAAAAAAAATTTTGTCCCGAATGCTCGGGACAAAATTGGTGGTATGCTGTTCGGTATATTCATAAATGATTTGTTCATTTTCATTGTTGTTTAATACGTCGGACGTAAGATAATATTTTACAGCCGGACCTACTTTACAAATAATTATTCAGCCATTTCTACTACTTCTTCAAGTATTGCATCATAAAATTCTGAATAAGCATCAATGTATTCATTGTTATCGCCGGAAATAAATTCTAAAACAGGTTTTCCTGATTTTTTGATGTATTTTTCCACATCAGTATTTATTTTAGCGCTTCCTTTTATGATACCGTCAGCTAAATCAACAGCTGCTTTACTAACATTTACAAAGGTAGGATTTTTATAATGTTCTACATCGCCTTTTTCAATTCCTTCGTGTAAAACCTTTTTTGCAAAATCTTTGTGCAAAGGAGAGGTAAATTCGTCATCATAAACAGAATACACAATTTTTGTGTCCGTAAATAATGGGTTGTCTTTAAATGATTTTTTCAAATAAAGGGCAGTTAAGCTAGTCATCCAACCGTGAAGGTGAACAATATCAGGCGACCAGCCTAATTTTTTAACAGTTTCGATTACCCCGCGACAAAAGAAGATAGCGCGTTCATCGTTATCAGCAAAATGGGCTCCTTTTTTATCGGTTAAAACATGCTTGCGTTCAAAATATTCTTGATTATCAATAAAATACACTTGCATACGTGCTGCCTGAATGGAAGCCACTTTAATAATTAACGGGTGGTCATTGTTGTCAATGATAAGGTTCATGCCTGATAAACGAATTACTTCATGCAACTGATTTCTTCTCTCATTGATGATTCCGAATTTTGGCATGAATAATCTTATTTCTTTGCCTCGTTCTTGTATTCCTTGGGGTAATTTGCGTCCGATAACACTCATAGGTGTCTCATCTAAATAAGGGGTAACTTCTTGCGATACAAAAAGAACTCTAGCTTTCTTCTTCATAAGATCGAATTAAGGTTAGGTTTTTAAAAAAGTATACAAAAGTAAGTAAAAATTTCCGTTATTTCAAAGTATTAATATTAGATTTGACCACTTTTATAGGAAAAAGAAGGCTATTAATGTTGATTTTGTTAGTTTTTAATTAGAAATTAAATGAATGATTCGGATCAATACCGTACAACATCTTAAAAATCACCTAAATAGTTTTCGAAACCAAGGAAAAAGCATTGGTTTTGTTCCTACGATGGGCGCCCTTCATCAGGGGCATATTTCCCTAATAAATGCTGCCAAATCTGAAAGCGATGTAGTGGTGTGCAGCATCTTTGTTAATCCTACCCAGTTCAATGATCTGAATGATCTGGCAAAATATCCAAGAACCATAGATGTTGATAGTCAGTTGCTTGAAGCGGCGGAATGCGATATTCTTTTTTCTCCGGAAGTTGCTGAGATGTATTCTGAAGCGGAATTGGAGCTGAAGCGGCAAAAAAAAGAAGATAAAAGTTGGTCGGAAGGAAAAGCAGTCGATTTTGGATCCCTGGCAATGGTGATGGAAGGCGCTCAGCGCCCCGGACATTTTAACGGTGTGGCTCAGGTTGTCAGTAAATTATTTCGCATTGTAGTACCTCAAAAAGCATTTTTTGGCCAAAAAGATTTTCAGCAATTGGCAATTATTAGAAGTATGGTTAAACAACTGGATATGCCCATTGAAATTATTGCTTGCCCGATTGTTCGCGAAGCGAATGGCTTGGCTATGAGCTCACGTAATGAAAGACTTACGAAAGATGAAAGAGAACAAGCTTCTGCTATTTTTAGGGCATTATTTAAAGTAAAAGACCTGTATTCCATCAAAAATGTGGAGCAACTCAAAGCGCTTGTAGAAAATGAAATAAACTTAGTGCCTCAATTGGAGCTCGAATATTTCGATATGGTGGATGCTCAAACATTACAGCCACTTACATCTTTCAGCCAAGCAAAAAGCGCTGTTGCTTGCATTGCAGTAAAAATTGGTGACGTGCGTTTGATCGATAATGTGCTTTTGTTTTAATAATTCCCCTTTCCGACTAAAAACCTGCCCTTCAATTAAATTTATTTATTTAGTTTTGCTAACGTTATGCAAATAGAAGTTTTAAAATCAAAAATACATCGCGTAAGCGTTACGCAAGCCGATCTTGATTATATTGGTTCAGTAACCATTGACGAAAATTTAATGGAGGCTGCTAACCTTATCGAAAATGAGAAGGTTGATATTTTTAACTACAACAACGGAGAACGCTTTACTACTTATGTTATTAAGGGTGAGCGGGGGTCAAAAGTTATTTGTTTGAATGGCCCCGCGTCTTTAAAAGTAAAAGTAGGGCATGAAATAATCATTGTTTCTTATGCAACAATGGATTTTGAACTTGCTAAAAAACACCAGCCAACAGTTATTTTCCCGGATTCAAAAACAAATACCTTACGATAGTATTTTGAAAAAACAACTGCTCAACATATTGAAATTCCTATTTTTTTTAAGTTTAGGAGCTGCTTTGATATGGCTGGCATTAAGGAAAACAACCGACGCTGAATTTGCAAACATTAAAACCTCTTTATCAAACGCAAATTATTATTGGATCTTTGCATCCATGATCATTAGCGGAATGAGCCACTATTTCAGGGCACTACGCTGGAGGTTGCTAATTAATCCATTAGGATATAAACCTAAAATTTACAACACCTTTTTCTCGGTAATGGTGGGGTACCTCGCCAATTTTGCGCTGCCACGACTAGGTGAAGTGTCTCGTTGCGGTCTTCTCACCAAGTATGAAAAAGTGCCTTTTACAGAGGGCTTTGGTACGGTGATCTCCGAACGGGCTTTGGATGTCGTTTGTTTGATCATTCTCTTTTTTGCAACACTAGCGATAGAGTTTGACAAGATTTCAGGAATTGCGAATGATCTTATTTTCAAAACTGTTTCACAAAAATTTCAGGCCTTGATGCAAAAAGAATTATTTGTGATCATTGGCGGAATCATTCTGCTAATGGGATCATTTGCATTCATATACTTCCGTAAAAAGATCCAATCACTTTTCTCAGGAAAAGCAAAAGGGTTTATCAAAGGCTTGTGGGATGGCTTGTTAAGCGTTAAAAATGTAGACAAACCGATGCAATTTATTATTCACACCCTTCTGATCTGGATCATGTATATCCTTCAGGTGTACGTTTGTTTTTTCGCATTCACTGAAACGGCTCATCTTTCAATTATGGTTGCAGTGGTGATAGTGGTTTTCGGAAGTTTGGGTGTAATTGCTGTTCCTGGGGGGACAGGCGCATATCAATTGATTGTTATACAAATATTGACAACTGTTTATCTGATTGCAAACACAGTTGCATTTGCATTTGCTTGGGCTGTTTGGACATCCCAGTTTTTATTAATCCTTTCTCTCGGACTGTTATCGCTAATTTTTTTAGCATTATTAAATAAAGATGCCAAAGAGTAATTTATTTCTATAATTTAGTCGGATACATTTATATCTTATTCCATTCATTTTACTAATAAATCCTTTCTTCCAATATGGTTCCCTATTCAAATAAAATACCAGCAAATGAAGTAATTCAGTCAAAAATTTTTACAACGGAATCGTTTCTCTACCATTTAAATGTTTGGCGCTTTAAAGAAGAAAAGATTGTTTTTACAAATGGCTGTTTTGATATTATTCACCGTGGACACATTGATTATCTTGCTAAAGCAGCTGATTTGGGAGAAAAACTAGTTGTTGCCATAAATAGCGACGCATCTGTGAAGCGGTTGGGGAAATCTTCTTCCCGTCCCCTACAGGATGAGCAAACAAGAGCGATGATCATGGCCTCCTTTCACTTTGTAAGTGCTGTCATTATTTTTGATGAAGATACACCTCTCGAAATGATCCGTTTTGTTAAACCAGATATTTTAGTGAAAGGGGCAGACTATGACGCAAACGAAACTAACAAAGAAAGCAAAAAATACATTGTAGGTTCAGATCTTGTGAAAGCAAGTGGAGGAAGTGTAATAACGATAGAATTCTTAGAAGGATTTTCTACTACTATGATCGAGGAAAAAATAAAAAATGGCTAAGACAAAGACATCCTATTTTTGTCAGAACTGTGGCGCCCAATCTGGTAAATGGATTGGGAAATGTCCTTCGTGCAACGAATGGAATACATATGTTGAAGAAGTGGTTTCAAAAGGGGATGATGCAAAAACTCCTGGTATTGCAAGTACAACTACTCAACGCGCTTCAAAGCCACAATTGGTTTCCGAAATAAGTTTATCCGAACAACATCGTATTTCTGTTTATGATTCAGAACTTTCCAGAGTGCTTGGTGGAGGATTAGTTCCAGGGTCCTTGATATTATTTGGTGGAGAACCGGGAATTGGAAAATCTACCTTGATGCTTCAGGTTGCACTCAACATGAAAAACCTGAAAGTACTTTATGTTTCTGGTGAAGAGAGTGAACAACAAATAAGGATGCGTGCAGAACGAATCGGGATGAATAATCCCAATTGTTATATTTTAACAGAGACCTCCACTCAAAATATTTTCAAGCAAATAGAACTACTGGAGCCCAATTTATTGATCGTTGATTCTATCCAAACATTACATTCTGCGCATATCGAATCTTCTCCAGGAAGTGTTTCGCAAATCCGAGAATGCACTTCGGAATTAATGCGTTATGCAAAGGAGAGCGGAACAGCTGTGTTTTTAATTGGTCATATTACAAAAGATGGAAGCCTTGCCGGACCGAAAGTATTAGAGCATATGGTGGACACCGTTTTGCAATTTGAAGGCGACAGAAATCATGTATACAGGTTGTTGCGCACCACAAAAAATCGGTTCGGCTCTACCAACGAATTAGGAATTTATGAGATGCAAGGAAGTGGTTTGCGTGAAGTAAGTAATCCTTCTGAAATATTGATCACTGCCCGTGAAGAATTGGTAAGCGGGGTCGCCATTGCTGCAACAATGGAAGGATTGCGTCCGATGTTAATTGAAACGCAAGCTTTAGTAAGCAGCGCTGCCTATGGAACACCTCAACGTTCATCCACAGGATTCGACCTCAGAAGATTGTCTATGTTATTGGCAGTTTTGGAAAAACGCTGCGGATTTCGTTTAGGAATAAAAGATGTTTTTTTAAATATCGCGGGCGGAATAAAAGTGGAAGATCCTGGAATTGATCTTGCTTTAGTATGTGCTGTTTTATCTAGCAACGAAGACATGCCCATCTCTCCTAAAGTTTGTTTCGCCGGTGAAGTTGGATTAAGTGGGGAGATTCGCCCTGTGAACAGAATTGATCAACGAATTTCTGAAGCAGAAAAATTGGGCTTCGAACATATTTTTATTTCCAAGTACAACAAAAAAGGACTGGACTTAAAAAACTATCATATCAAAATTACTATGGTAGGAAAAATTGAAGAGGTGTTTAGTTTGTTGTTCGGATAATGATTACAGATTAGCAATCAGAATTTTATATATTTTTACTTTATGAATTTAGATCTTACAGGAAAAACTGCCATGGTGTGTGGAAGCACACAAGGTATCGGAAAAGCAGCAGCTGTTGAATTAGCATTTTTGGGTGCAAATATTGTTTTGGTTGCACGAAATGAAGATTCGTTGAAGGCAACTATAAAAGAGCTAGATGTTTCGAAAGGACAAAAACATAATTTTCTATGTGCTGATTTTCAGCAATCCAATCAGTTAAAAGAAAAACTAGAGAACCATGTTGCAACCAATGGTCCTATCCATATTTTGGTGAATAACACGGGTGGGCCTCCAAGCGGACTTATTCAAAATGCAAAAGTAGATGAGTTCCTCCAAGCGTTCAACAATCATTTGGTGTGTAATCATATTTTAGTGCAGGCATTACTAGAGGGGATGAAAGAAGCAAAATATGGTCGCGTGATAAACATTATAAGCACATCAGTTAAAATCCCGTTGAAAAATTTAGGTGTTTCTAATACCATTCGTGCTGCGGTAGCAAATTGGAGTAAAACATTAGCCAACGAAGTGGCATCTTATGGAATAACGGTAAACAATGTGCTCCCTGGGGCAACATTAACAGGACGATTAAGCGCAATCATTGAAAATAAATCAAAAAACACAGGCGAATCGTTGAATGAAATTAAAAACGAAATGGAAAGTGAAATTCCTTTAGGTCGTTTCGCTGAACCATCAGAGGTAGCCAATGCTGTTGCATTTTTAGCATCCCCTGCTGCTTCTTATATCACAGGAATCAATGTTCCTGTTGATGGAGGAAGAACAGGAAGTTTGTAGAAGTTAAATAGAATCTTCGTATCCGTGATCAATTTTCAAATGTCCGCCTAATGCGGCTTCAACTGCTAATTCATCACATCTGTTATTTTCTTTGTTGCTGGCATGTCCTTTCACCCAAACAAATTTTACGTTGTGTTGTCGGTATGCTTTTAAAAAGCGAATCCACAGGTCAGGATTTTTTTTGTCTTTGAAATTCTTCTTCTCCCATCCGAATACCCATTTTAGTTCAACAGAATCGACTACATATTTTGAATCAGAATAAATGGTGACAGCCGTGCCTTCTTTTTTTAAAGCTTCTAAGGCAACAATCACACTCATTAATTCCATGCGGTTGTTGGTAGTAAGTTTAAAGCCTTCTGAAATTTCTTTACGCAATGCTCCAAAAAGCATCACTACTCCAAATCCTCCTGGACCTGGATTCCCTCGGGAAGCACCATCAGTATAAATGGAGATCATATTCCTGCGTGTGTTCTGAATAATTTTACGGCAATTGCCAAAAGGATTACGCCAAAAACTTTTCTTAAAATATTGATACCCCCAACCCCTAATATCTTTTCTAATCGGAAGGTGTTCTTTAAAACCGCATACACAAAAACTAAATTGATCAGGATCGCCACAATAATATTTTCATCTGCATATTCAGCTCGTATCGATAGTAAAGTCGTTAATGTTCCTGTTCCTGCTATCAGCGGAAATGCAATAGGGACAACCGAAGCCGTTGTAGCGCTTTCTTCTTTATAGAACTTTATTCCTAAGATCATTTCTAACGCTAAAAAGAAAATAATAAAGGAGCCGGCTATTGCAAAAGAGCTGACATCAATTCCAATTAAATTTAATATCTGAACTCCAATGAACATAAAAACAATCATGATCACGCCCGAAACAAGTGTTGCTTTTTCGGCCTGTATTTTTCCGTGTTTGCTCTGTAAGTCCAGTAATATCGGTAATGATCCAATTACATCGATCACAGCAAAAAGGATCATAGCAATGGTTGCAATTTGTTTAAAGTTGAAGTTCATGGGTACAAATTTAATTTAGTTTTTTGGTTAATGATGTTTAAATAGTGCAGAATCGAGCTAACCACAATTCACTTATTTTTCTGACAACAGTTTTTCAATCGCTTTTGGAAAATTCTGGTATTCCAGTTGGTGAATTTTTTCTGCTAACGTGTCGCAGGAATCATTTTCTGTAACATGGCAAATGTGCTGCGAAATAATTGCGCCTTGATCATAATGTTCATTAACATAGTGGATGGTGATCCCGCTTTCTTTTTCTTTTGCATCAATAACTGCCTTGTGTACATGCATTCCATACATTCCTTTTCCACCATATTTAGGAAGTAATGAAGGGTGTATGTTTATGATTTTATCTGGAAATGCGTTCACCAAGCTTTCTGGGATCATCCATAAAAATCCGGCAAGAACTATAAGATCAATATTGGCGGATCTTAATAGATCAATTACTTCTTGCGTATCATAAAAAGAAGCTTTATTGATCACTAATGTTGGTATTTCAGCGTTTTTAGATCTGTTCAAAACATTGGCTGTTGATTTGTTGGACCCCACCAATGCAACTTTTATATTTTTTGAAGCCTTAAAGTAATCGATAATGTTTTGAGTATTGCTTCCATCACCTGAAGCAAAAATTGCAATGTTTTTGATCATAGCGCAAAAGTACTAATTTACAAAAAGCAAAATTCTATAATGCCGAAAACATATCATTACAAAGCATACTGTAATGGTAGAAATGGGTTACGCAGAAACGATTCCAAGTCAATAATATTAGTTTAAATGGTGGATAAGCAAAGTAAGATTTTGAATTTTTTAGGGTTTAACGTCCCCTTTTTCCCTTTTCCACTTGAAACCTCCTAAAAAACACGCAAGTGCTTGATTTAAAGAGTATAAGGCTAGGTGAGGGGGAAGTTTTTTATGAATAATTGAATATTTTTTTTGTAATTATACACATAACTATATCTTTGCACCCAAATTAACCCAAAAACATTTAAAAAAATGTCAGACATTGCAACAAAAGTAAAAGCGATCATCGTTGATAAATTAGGTGTAGACGAAAAAGAAGTTACACCAGCAGCGAGCTTTACAAATGATCTAGGAGCAGATTCTTTAGATACTGTAGAATTGATCATGGAATTTGAAAAAGAATTTAATATTGCTATCCCAGATGACCAAGCTGAAAAAATTGGTACTGTAGGGGATGCAATCTCTTACATTGAAGCAAACGCAAAATAATTCCAAAAGATTTATTTAATGAAGTTTAGACGAGTAGTAGTTACAGGACTTGGTGCGAT
>Ga0209596_1001570_pt1 | contig 19486 bp, 17 predicted proteins | sample M_130807_MF_Meta_FD_187314 | JGI IMG/M metagenome (GOLD analysis project Ga0209596, IMG submission 187314) | Freshwater microbial communities from Lake Montjoie, Canada to study carbon cycling - M_130807_MF_MetaG (SPAdes) (version 2) | ecosystem: Environmental > Aquatic > Freshwater > Lake...
CGTAATTCCTCCCCATGAAAGCACTCGTCAAAGCGAAATCAGAACCGGGCCTCTGGCTGCAGGACGTTCCCGAGCCGACCATCGGGATCAACGACGTGCTCATCCGCGTCTTCAAGACGGGCATCTGCGGGACGGACCTGCACATTTTCAAATGGGACGCGTGGGCGCAGAAGACGATCCCGGTGCCGATGGTCGTCGGGCATGAGTTCGTCGGCGAAGTCGTGGACATCGGATCGAACGTGAATGACTTCCGCAGGGGCGACATCGTGAGCGCCGAGGGGCACGTCGTGTGCGGGCGCTGCCGGAATTGCCTCGCGGGGCGGCGCCATCTTTGCGCGGACACGAAGGGCATCGGCGTGAACCGCACGGGCGCGTTCGCGGAATACATCAGCGTGCCAATGACGAATGTCTGGCACCACCAGCCGGGCGTGGATCACGACGTGGCGGCGATTTTCGATCCGTTCGGAAATGCGGTGCACACGGCGCTAACATTCGATGTCCTCGGCGAGGATGTGCTGATCACCGGCGCGGGGCCGATCGGCTGCATGGCGGCGGCGGTGGTGAAGCATGCAGGCGCGCGCTTCGTCGTGGTGACGGATGTGAACGACCACCGGCTCGGCCTTGCGAAAAAAATGGGCGCGGACGTGACGGTGAACGTGACGCGCGAGAGCATTGACGACGTGGAAAAGCGGCTCGGGATGCACGAGGGATTTGACGTGGGACTCGAAATGTCCGGCAGCGCGCGCGCCTTTCCCGACATGATCGATCACATGGCGCACGGCGGAAAAATCGCGGTGCTCGGCATCCCGTCGGAGCAAATCCTCATTGATTGGAACAAGGTGGTTTTCAACATGCTCACGATCAAAGGCATCTACGGGCGCGAGATGTATGAGACGTGGTACAAGATGACAGTGATGGTGCAGAGCGGCCTGGATATTTCGCCGATCATCACGCACCGCTTTCACTACACGGAGTTCGCGAAGGGCTTCGAGGTGATGCAGTCGGGCATGAGCGGGAAGGTGATCCTCGACTGGCAGTCGTAGCGCTGGTGAAAGAGGCTGCGGTTGCTTTCGTGCTTTCGAACAGCAGTTGTCGACATGAATGCGTGGCGCTGATGCCAATCACAGTTCCGATGCACCGATGAAGCGATAGCCGATTCCCGGCTCCGTTTTCAAAAGCGGATTCCTCGTCCCAGACTGGTCGATTTTCTTCCGCAGATTCCCGATGTGGACGCGCAGATACTGGCGCTGCTCCTCGGCTTTCGGGCCCCAGATTTCGCGGAGGATTTGGCGGTGCGTGAGCACCCGACCCGCGTGGCGGATAAAAAGTCGCAGCAGCGCATACTCGGTGGCGGTGAGGTGCAGTTCCGCGCCGCCTTTTGTGACGGTGCGGGCAGCCATGTCCACGACGAAATCTGCGACGGTGAAGACGGGATTTTCACTCGCGGGGTGTGCGCGGCGCATGGCGGCGCGGAGGCGGGCGAGGAGTTCCGGCGTGCTGAAGGGCTTCGTCACGAAGTCGTCGGCACCGGCATCGAGTGCGGCGACTTTTTCCTCCTCGCTGTCGCGCACGGTGAGGATGAGCACGGGCACCTCGCTCCACTCGCGCAGGCGGCGCAGCACTTCACGGCCGTCGAGATCGGGTAGACCGAGATCGAGCAGCACCACATCGGGGCGGCGGAACGCGACGGCCTGCAAGCCTTCCTGCCCGCTCGACGCTTCGTGCACCGCGTAGCCGGCAGCTACCAGCGCGACGCGCAGCAGGCGGCGGATTTGAATCTCGTCGTCAATGACTAGCGCTGTCGGCTGCGGGTTCATGCGGGCAACTTCAACTCCCCGCCGATGGGGATGCGCAATGTGAAACACGCGCCGCCGCCGGGAAGATTTTCGCCGCCGAGCTTTGCGCCGAGCGCGGTGGCGAGCCGGCGCGCGATGCTCAGGCCGAGGCCGAGGCCGCCGGGCTTTGCATCCGGGCCGCGGTGAAAGCGCGCGAAGATCGCGCTCTCCAAACCGGGCGGAAGGCCGGGGCCGCGATCCTTCACGTCGAAGCGCACCCAGTCGCCCTCGCGCTGCACCTGGCAGAGCGGCGGTCCGTGCTGCGAGCCGTGCGTGACGGCGTTGCTGAGCAGCATCGCGAGCGTCTGCGCGGCTAGGCCGGGGTCTGTGTGGATGTGCGGCAGATCGTCGGCGATTTCGGCGGTGACAGCGTCGTGCGCGAGTGCGGCGCGGGCGCGCGCTTCGTGGAAAATTTCCGCGGCGTTGCACCACACGGGCTTCGGCTTGAGCAGTCCGCTTTCAATGCGCGTAGCATCGAGCAGCAGGTCCACCGTGCGGCGGAGGCGGTCGTTGGCCTGGCGGATTTCCGCGGTGTCCGGCTGCGGCTGCTCGAGTGCGGCGGCGATGGCGGCGAGCGGCGTTTTCAGCTCGTGCGAGACGCTGTCGAAAAGCGCGCGCTGAAGCTTTTCTGATTCTCTCACGACGGATGCGCGACGGTTCGCGGTGAGCGCGCGCTCGCGTTCCAAAAAGAGCGCGAGCTGCGAGGCGAACGCCTCGATCAAGTCGCGCTGATCCGGCGTCGGCGCGGATGCGAGCCGGATCGCGAGCACGCCCTCGGTGCCGTCGGCGGTGAGCATCGGAATGTGCAGCGCCACGGAATCCGGCAGCGTGTCCGTGAATCGCCCCGCCGCCTGCCGCCGCTGGTATGCCCACGCGGCGACACCTTCATCCTTTGCATCCACATTCAGCGTGCCGGACGGATGCGGTGCGCCGCTGAACGTGCCGTCCGGCTCGCGGACAAAGAACGCGCAGTCGGCACCGAGGGCCGCGCGCAATTCCGCCGCTGCCGCAGCGAGCGCATGCACCGCATCTTCGGCGATGGCGAGCGAGCGCGTGAGCCGGTAGAGCGCAAAGGCGCGCGCCTCGCGGCGGCGTTCGCCCTGCTCGCGTTCGCGCAAGCGCGTGGTGAGCTGGCCGGCAACGAGCGCGACGATGAAGAAGGTGCCGAGCATCATCATGTCATCCACCTCCCGGATGAAAAACGTGAAGCGCGGCGGGATGAAGAGGAAGTCCCACAGCAATGACGAAAGCAGCGCGAGCATGAAGACCGGCCAGCGCGAAAGCCGCAGCGCGGAGAGCAGCACCGCGAGCAGGTAGAAAAGCGCGACGGTGCGGTAACCGCTGAATTGAAACACGGCGAGGCCCGCGAGCGTTACGCCTGCGGCGACGCCGAGCGCGGCGGCGTATTCGCGCGCGTTGCCGTCCGGCTTTGGAAAAGTGAACGCCTTCGTGCCCGCGCCGTCGCCGACGCGCACGAGATGCACGTCAATCCCGCCGCTGTTCCGAATGAGCCAGTCTACCGGTGAGCGTCCGAACACCGCAGCCCACGGCGACTGGTCCGGCTTTCCGAGCACGAGCCGCGTGATCTGATGCCGCTGCGCGAGTTCGAGCAGCGCCGGCCCGAGTTTCACGCCGGGAGCAGAGACCACTTCCGCGCCGAGCCTGCGCGCGAGTGCGAGATTCCGTTCAAGCCTCGCTTCAGCGGCCGGGTCGAGTGCGCGTGGCGATTCCACGTAGGCCGCGATCCACGGCGCCTCGATGGATGTGGCCGCGTTGCACGTCCAGCGGATGAGCGCCTCCGCATGTGGGCTGGGCCCGACTGCGACCATCAGCCGGTCGCTCGCCTTCCACGGCTCGGTGACGTGCTCGGCGCGCATCATCTGCCGCAGGCTGCGGTCCACATGCTCCGCCGTCACACGCAGCGACATCTCGCGCAGCGCGGTGAGATTGCTCTCCTTGAAAAAATTGACCGCAGCGGCTGCGGCGCGATCTCCCAGATACACCTTCCCATCGGCGAGCCGTTCGCGGAGTTGCTCGGGCGAAAGATCGATCAGCGCGATTTCATCCGCGTGATCGAGAATGCTGTCGGGCACCGTCTCTCGCACGGGCACGCCGGTGATTTGCGCGACGACCTCCGCGCGACTTTCGATGTGCTGCACGTTGAGCGTCGTGAACACATCAATGCCCGCGTCGAGCAGCTCCAGCACGTCTTGATAACGCTTCGTGTGCCGCGAGCCGGGCGCGTTCGTGTGCGCAAGTTCGTCCACGAGCACGAGCGGCGGACGCCACGCGAGGATGCCGTCGAGATCCATCTCCTCCAGCGTCGTGCCGCGGTATTCGAGCTGCGCGCGAGGGGCAATCGCCATGCCTTCGAGCATCGCCGCAGTGTCCGCGCGGCCGTGCGTCTCGACGATGCCCGCGACCACCTCGACGCCTTCCGCCATCCGCCGCCGCGCCTCCTCCAGCATGGCAAAGGTCTTGCCGACGCCGGGGCACATGCCGAAGAAAACCTTCAGCCGCCCGCGCCGCGCCTTCGCCTCGTCGCGCTGGACGGTGGCGAGCAACTCATCGGGATTCGGTCGCGAATCGGTCACGCAGTTACGGTAGTGCGTCGAGCGCGAGGTTGAGAGCGAAAACATTCACGCGCGGCTCGCCGAGAAATCCAAACTGCGGCGGCTCGATGTGGTGTTCAGCGAGCGCAGCGACTTCGTTCTCCAATTTCCCGCGCGCCTTTGCGACACGCGCGACTTGGTGGCGCGCGGCCTCGGGCGAAATGTGCGGATCGAGCCCCGAGCCACTCGCCGTGAGCAAGTCGCCAGGAGCGTTGTCGCCGAACTGCGCGCAGCGTTCCGTGATCGATTTTTGCAGATCGGCGCTCGTCGGCCCCTTGTTGCTCGCGCCGCTCGCGATCGTCGCGTAGTCGGCGCCGGAAGGACGCGGCCAAAAGTAGCGGTCCTCGGTGTATTTTTGCGCAAGCAGCGCGGAGCCGATGATTTTCCCATCGCGCTCGACGAGGCTGCCGTTCGCCTTCTTTTCAAAACCAACGCGTGCGACTGCGGTGACGGCGAGCGGATAGATCACGCCGGTGAGCAGCGTGAAGACGAAGAGGATGCGGATGGCTTGGACGATCGTTTTCATGGTTTCGATGATTGGTGATGAACTTCACGCGAGACGGAGTGCGACGAGGGCGAGATCGAGGAGCTTGATGCCGACGAACGGCGCGAGGATTCCGCCGATGCCGTAGATGAGCACATTGCGTCGCAGCACGTGCGCTGCGCCGACTGCGCGATATTTCACGCCGGCGAGCGCGAGCGGGATGAGCGCGATGATGATGAGCGCATTGAAGATGACCGCGCTGAGAATTGCGCTCTCAGGCGAGTGAAGATGCATGATGTTCAGCGCGGAGAGCGGGCCGTCCTTCGAGTCGGCGACGGCGTAAAGCGCGGCGAACATCGCAGGCAGGATCGCGAAGTATTTCGCCACGTCATTCGCGATGCTGAAGGTCGTGAGCGCGCCGCGCGTCATCAGCAGTTGCTTCCCGATCTCGACGATCTCGATGAGCTTTGTCGGGTTGCTGTCGAGGTCCACCATGTTGCCAGCTTCGCGTGCGGCTTGCGTGCCGGTGTTCATCGCGACGCCGACATCGGCCTGCGCGAGCGCGGGTGCGTCATTCGTGCCGTCGCCGGTCATCGCTACGAGGCGACCCTGCGATTGTTCATCGCGGATGCGGCGCAGTTTGTCCTCCGGTGTCGCCTGCGCCATGAAGTCATCCACGCCCGCCTCGGCGGCGATTGCGGCTGCGGTGAGCGGATTGTCGCCGGTGATCATCACGGTGCGGATGCCCATCTTCCGCAACTGCACGAAGCGCTCGCGGATGCCGCCCTTCACCACGTCCTTGAGTTCGATCACGCCGAGCGCCTGCCGTCCTTCCGCGACGACGAGCGGCGTGCTGCCGCGTTTGGAAATTTCATCCACGATCTTCGCGACGGCCTTCGGATATTCACCGCCGAGGGACTCGATGTGAGCCTGGATCGCCTGCGCCGCGCCCTTGCGGATCGAGCGCGCTGGCGTCGTGGCGTTCGCGGGAAAATCCACGCCGCTCATGCGCGTCTGCGCGGTGAACGGGACAAACTGCGCGTGCGGCGCTGCGACCTCGCGTCCCCGCAGCGCGTATTTTTCCTTTGCCAGGACAACGATGCTGCGGCCCTCGGGCGTTTCATCGGCGAGCGATGCGAGCTGCGCGGCATCGGCGAGCTGAGTCTCGGTCGCGCCGGGCGCGGGGACGAAAGCGACGGCCATGCGGTTGCCCATCGTGATCGTGCCGGTCTTGTCGAGCAGCAGCACATCAATGTCGCCCGCGGCCTCCACCGCGCGCCCGCTCGTTGCGAGGACGTTTCGGCGCACGAGCCGGTCAATGCCGCTGATGCCGATCGCGCTGAGCAGGCCGCCGATGGTCGTGGGAATCAGGCACACGAGCAGCGCGACAAGCACGGGGAAGGTGACATTCACCACGCCGCTCTGCTTCGCCGCATCCTCGCTGTAGTGCGCGAATGCGGGCAGCGTGAACACTGCGAGAATGAAGAGCGCGGTGAGGCTCACGAGCAAAATGCCGAGCGCGATTTCGTTCGGCGTCTTCTGCCGCTTCGCGCCCTCGACCATCGCGATCATGCGGTCAATGAATGTGTTTCCCTGCTCGCTCGTGATGCGGATCAGGATGCGGTCGCTGATGACGCGCGTGCCGCCGGTCACGGCACTGCGGTCTCCGCCGCTCTCGCGGATCACAGGTGCGGACTCGCCGGTGATCGCGGACTCGTCCACGCTCGCGATGCCATCGATCACCTCGCCGTCGCCGGGGATCGTGTCGCTGGCCTCGCACACGACGACATCGCCCTTCTTCAAATCGCTTGCGGCGACGGGCTCCTCGCGATCCTTCACGAGCCGCCGCGCCATCGTGGTCGTGCGCATCTTGCGCAGCGTCGCCGCCTGCGCCTTGCCGCGGCCTTCTGCCATCGCCTCGGCGAAATTTGCGAACAGCAGTGTGAACCACAGCCACAGCGTGAGCTGCACACCGAAGCCGGTCGGATGCGCGAGCGTGATGAATGTCGTCGGGATCGTGCCGAGCAGCACGACGAACATCACCGGGTTCTGCCACTGCACGCGCGGGTCGAGCTTTTTGAACGAATCAACAATCGCCGGACGGAGCAGTGCCGGATCGAACATCGAGGATTTGGTTTTGGTGCTCATTTGGAAAAATGGAATGTGGTTTCCGTGTTCGTTCAGAAAGTGCGGCCGACCTGCATGAGACAGTGCTCAACGATCGGGCCGAGCGACTGGACCGGGAAAAACGTGAGTCCGGCGACGATGAGGATCACGCCGACGAGCAACAGCGTGAACGTCGCGCCGTTCGTCGGGAATGTGCCTGCGCTGGGCGGCGAGATTTTCTTCTTCACCATCGTGCCGGCAATCGCGAGCGACGAAACCAACACGGCGAACCGTCCGAGGAACATCACCGCTGCGAGGAGGTAATTGTAGAAGTCCGTGTTGACCGTGAGCCCGGCGAATGCGCTGCCGTTATTGCCCGCCGCGCTCGTGAATGCGTAGAGGATTTCGCCGAGGCCGTGCGGGCCGTTGTTGTTCAGCCCGGCGAGACCGGCCTTCGAGGCGACGCAGATCGCGGTGCCGATGAGGATCAGCGCGCACGGCGCGAGGACGCCGATGATCGCCCAGCGGATTTCGGGAGCCTCGATTTTTTTGCCGAGATACTCCGGCGTGCGGCCGACCATCAGCCCCGCGATGAACACGGTGAGGATGACGAAAAGCAGCATTCCGTAGAGCCCGCAGCCGATGCCGCCGAAGACGATCTCACCGAGCTGGATATTCAGCATCGCGACCATGCCTGCGATGGGCGAAAGCGAGTCGTGCATCGCGTTCACCGAGCCGTTCGATGTCGCCGTCGTCGCTGTGGACCACAGCACGCTGTTCATCACGCCGAAGCGTTGCTCCTTTCCTTCGAGCGAGCCTGCGAGATGTGTCACGGGATTGAACTGCGCCTCGGCCCACCACGACGCAGCGAAGCCCGCGAGGAACAGCACGAGCATCGCCGCCCAGATGGCCCATCCCTGGCGCCTGTCGCCGACCATCACGCCGAACGTGTAAACCATCGCGCTCGGCAGCAGGAGAATCGCGAGCATTTCGAGGAAGTTCGAGAGCGGCGTCGGATTCTCGAAAGGATGCGCGCTGTTCTGCCCGAAGAATCCGCCGCCGTTTGTGCCGAGCTGTTTGATCGCGATCTGCGACGCAGCCGGGCCCTGCGGGATCACCTGTTCGGTCACGGTCTGCTTCTCCATCACCGGATCGCCTTTTGTGTCCTTGATCGGCGCGCCGCCCGCGTCGGTCTTCGCGACCTGTGTCTTGTAGGGATGCGTGAGCGTCGCCGTGTCGTAGGCGCGGAAATTTTGGATCACGCCCTGCGACACGAGCACGATCGAGAATACGAACGCCAGCGGCAGCAGCACGTAGAGCGTCGAGCGCGTGAGGTCGGCCCAGAAATTTCCGAGCGTGCCCGACTGTCTGCGCACGAGGCCGCGGATGAGCGCGATCATCACTGCGATGCCTGTCGCGGCACTGGTGAAATTATGCACCGCGAGCCCGGTCATCTGCGTGAGGTAGCTCATCGTCGCCTCGCCGCTGTAGGCCTGCCAGTTCGTGTTCGTCATGAAGGACACCGCCGTGTTCAGCGCGAGCGTGAAGGGCACATTCGGCAGATGCTGCGGGTTCAGCGGCAGCCACGCCTGCGTCATCATCTGCACGAGCGTGAGCAGGCAGCCTGCGAGATTGAAAATAAGCAGCGCGCCGAGATAGTGGAGCCACGTCATCTCGCGCTTCGCGTCAATGCCGCTGAGTTTGTAGATCAGTCGCTCCACCGGCGCGAGAATCGGCGAGAGGAAGGTGCGCTCGCCTTGGAACACCCGGGCCATGAATTTCCCGAGCAGCGGAGTGAGCGCGATCAGCGCGGCGAGAAATGTGACGAGTTGCAGCCAGTCGTTCGTATTCATCGCCGACATGCTGCCACTTCCGCGTTGCGCCGGGTAATCAAGAGGCGCGGCAGTAGCATCAAGAAATCGTAAAGACTGAAACTGCATTCGGGCTGGTTGTGTCTGCGTGACGGCTGCCATCGCTGAGTCGCGTCTTGAACGCTCCGCGGCATCTGTTCAGCGTCGGCGCGATGTTCGGCGATTTTCAAAGTCATGTGCAGCGGCAGCTCGACGCGATTCGCGCGGCGGGGACTTGGAAGGGCGAGCGGTTCATCGCGACGCCGCAGGGCGTGCGCATCCGGCTCGCGGACGGGCGCGAGGTGCTGAATCTCTGCGCGAACAACTACCTAGGCCTCGCGCAGCATCCGGATGTGCGCGCGGCGGCGCACGCGGCGCTGGATGCGTGGGGCTATGGGCTGGCGAGCGTGCGTTTCATCTGCGGGACGCAGGGGGTTCACAAGCAGCTCGAAGCGAAGCTCAGCGAGTTTCTCGGCACCGAGGACACGATCCTCTACGGCTCGTGCTTCGATGCGAATGGCGGGCTTTTCGAGACGCTGCTCGGTGCGGAGGACGCGATCATTTCCGACGAACTGAACCATGCTTCGATCATTGACGGCATCCGGCTCTGCAAGGCGCAGCGCTTCCGCTATCGCAACAGCGACATGGCAGACCTCGAGGCGAAGCTGCGCGAGGCGTCGGAGAAAAATGCGCGCCACAAGATGATCGCGACGGACGGGATTTTCTCGATGGACGGCTTCATCGCGAAGCTCGCGGAAATCTGTGACCTCGCGGAGAAACACAACGCGCTCGTGATGGTGGACGACTCGCACGCGGTCGGATTCATGGGCGCGACGGGACGGGGGACGCACGAGCACTGCGGCGTGATGTCGCGCGTGGACATCCTCACCGGCACGCTGGGCAAGGCGCTCGGCGGCGCGAGCGGCGGCTACACGAGCGGGCGGCGCGAAGTCATTGAGCTGCTGCGTCAGCGTTCGCGGCCGTATCTTTTTTCCAACACGCTGTGCCCGTCCATCGCGGGCGCGTCGCTGAAGGTGCTCGACATGCTCGGCGCCTCCACCGCGCTGCGCGACCGGCTCGCGGAGAACACCCGCTTCTTCCGCGAGGCGATGTCGCGCGAGGGATTCGATTTGCTGCCGGGCGAGCACCCGATCGTGCCGGTGATGCTCGGCGACGCCGCGCTCGCGACGCGGTTTGCCGACGCGATGCTCGCGCAGGGTGTGTATGTCGTGGGGTTCAGTTTCCCGGTCGTGCCACAGGGCCGCGCTCGCATCCGCACGCAGATTTCCGCGGCACACAGCCGGGAGGATCTGGAGTTTGCGGTCGCGGCGTTTGCGCGGGTGAAAAAGGATTTCGGACTTTGATTGGAATGAAGACCGCGAGGTCCCGCGAGCGTGTGCGTCCGCGCGTGCGGGATGAAATCCATTGCGCTCGCGGCGCGCGGTTCCCTATTCTCGGCGGATGCTGCAGACCAGTGATCTTGCGAGCGTGAAACCGCAGACTGACACGCGGCGCGACCGCTATCTGGGAGCCTTCCGCTGGATGCTCCTCGCGCGTGTTTTCGAGGAGAAACTCGCGAGCCTTTACCGTGGCGGGAAAGTCATCGGCGGCGTGTTTCTCAGCAAAGGCCAGGAGGCTCTGAGCGCGGCGCTCGCTGTCTCGCTCCGCAAGGGCGACATTTACGCGCCGCTCATCCGTGATGCCGCGGGGCGTTTCGCATTCGGCGAGACGCTGCTCGATGCCGCCCGCACAATTGTCGGCTCGCGTCTCGGGCCGATGCGCGGGCGCGAGGGTAACATCCATCGCGGCAAGCCGCGCGAGGGCTACTACGCGATGATCTCGCACCTCGGCGTGATGGTCTCGACGGTGGCCGGCGGGCTGGTCGCGCGGCGGTTCAAAGGCGTGAAGGATGTCGTCGGCGCGACGTGCATCGGCGACGGCGGCACCTCGACGGGAAGTTTTCACGAGGGGCTGAACATGGCCGCCGTGGAGAAGCTCCCGCTCGTGGTCGTCGTCGCGAACAACCAGTACGCGTATTCCACGCCGACCTCGGAGCAGTATGCCTGCGCCGATCTCGTGGACCGCGCGATCGGCTACGGCGTGCGCGGGCACAAGATTGACGGCACGGACCCGCAGGCATGTTTCGATGTCGTGGGCGAGGCGGTCGCGCGCGCGCGCGCCGGCGAAGGCCCGCAGATGGTCGTGGCGGATCTGCTCCGGCTTGTCGGTCACGGCGAGCACGACGATGCACACTATGTGAATCACGCGCTGAAAGTCTCGCCGATCGGCCGCGACTGCCTCGACGTCGCGCGCACGCAGATCGGTGCCGCAGGATGGATGACGCCCTCGCAGATTGACGCACTGCGCGAGCAGTTGCAGGCGGAGGTCGAGTCCACATTTGCCACGGCGCTGCGCGAGCCGCTGCCCGATCCGAACCTCGAAGACTGGCGTGCACTCTCGACGGAATCACTCGCCGAGGGAAACGTGTGACCGCGCCGACTGCCGGATATTTTTCACCACGCTGATGCCCATCACCTACCTCGAAGCAATCCGCGAAGCGCAGGCGAAACTCCTCGCCGACGATCCGCGCGTGTTCATCTACGGGCAGGACGTCGGGAATTTCGGTGGCGCATTCAAGGCCACGAAGGGACTCGCGAAGGAATTTCCCGGACGAGTGCTCGACTCGCCGATTTCGGAGGATGCGCAGGTCGGCCTCGCCATCGGTGCCGCCATCGAGGGAATGCGCCCGATCGTCGAGATGCAGTTCGCGGATTTTTCGACGTGCGGGCTGAACCAGATCATCAATCACGCTGCGACGATGTTCTGGCGCACGAATGTGAAGTGCCCCATCACCGTGCGCCTGCCGAGCGGCGGCACCGCGGGCGCGGGGCCGTTTCACAGCCAGAGCATGGAGGCGCTCTACGCGCACTATCCCGGCCTCATCGTGCTGAATCCCGCGACCGTCGAGGACGCCTACTCGATGCTCATCGCCGCCGTCCACATTGATGACCCGGTTATCTTTTGCGAACACAAGTATCTCTACTACCACCTGAAGGCTGAGTCGCTGCCGACCGAGGCGCTGCCCATCGGAAAGGCCCGCGTCGCGCGTCCCGGCCGCGATGCGACGATCGTCACTTACTCGGCGATGCTGCACGAGGCGCTCGCGTGCGCCGAGGAACTCGCGCAGGACGGCTGGCAGATCGAGGTCGTGGATCTGCGCAGCGTGAAGCCGCTCGACACCGACACGATCCTCGGCAGCGTCGCGCGCACCGGGCGACTGCTCGTCGTCGGCGAGGCATTCCCGTGGGGCGGCGTGACCGCGGAGGTTGTCGCGCGGGTCGCGACCGAGGGATTCGGCCTTCTCGATGCGCCGCCGATGCGGCTGAATGCAAAGGACACGCCCGTGCCGTATCACCCGAACCTCTGGGGCACGCACCGCCCGACTGCGCGCGCCATCTGCGGCGCGATGCGTGAACTGCTCCATGCCTGATCCAGCATTCAGCATTTAAACTTCATTCATAATTTCCGCCCATGCCCCGCATTCCCATCATCATGCCACAGCTCGGCGAATCCATCGCCGAGGCCACGATCGTCCGGCTGCCGTTCAGCGTCGGCGCGGAAGTCGCGGCGGACCAGGAAATCATCGAGGTCGAGACGAACAAGGCCACAATGGGAGTCACGACGCCGTGCCGCGGCACGCTGCTGGAACTCAAGGTCGAGATCGGCAAGACGTACGCCGTCGGCACCGTGCTCGGCTACGTCGAAGTCTCGGAGGAGGAGGCAAAGCGGCTTGGAGTCGGCGAGGCCACGGTGGAGAGCGGGCCGTTGAAAATGGATGCCGGGCCGAGCCCCACGTCGAGCGTCACGCCGGTCGTCCACGGCCTGCCCGTGCCCGCGCACGCCGCGGGCATCGCGTACATGAGCCCGCGCATGAAGGCGCGCATGAACGAACTCGGACTCCAGCAGGCGGACCTCGCAGGCATCGCGGGCAGCGGTGCGGGCGGACGCGTGACCATCGAGGATCTCGAAGAATTTTTGTACCGGCTCGACGAACACAAGCAGTCGCCCGCCTCAAGCATGCGTGTCGCCGTCGCCGACGCGATGCGGCGTTCGTGGACCCGCCCGCTCGCGACCGTCGGACGTCCCGTGCGCCTTGACGCACTGCTCGCGCACCGCAAGGCGAGCGCCGCAAAATCCGGCCCGGCGCTCTACGCATTGCGCGCCCTCGCAATCGCGCTCGGCGAAAACAGCGCGCCCGCCGGCCGCTTGGTCGGCGGAAAAATCGTCCACCCGAAGGCGATTGATGTCGGCTTTGCCGTCGAGGCCGAGGACGGCGTGCTCGTGCCCGTGCTCCGCAACGCGGACACGATCCCGCTCGCCGAACTGCTCCCGCGTTACGACGAACTCGTCGAGCTCGCGCGACTGCGCCGCCTGCCCGTGAGCGCGCAGGGCGGAAGCATCGCGACGGTGACCAATTTCGGAACGTTCGGGCTCACCTGGGCGACGCCGATTCCGCTGCCAGAACAGACGCTCGTGCTCGGTCTCGGCGCGGGCAGCGTGGTGCCGAGCTGGGACAAGGGAAAAAGCCAGTTCGTCCCGGTCACCGAGGCGCACGTCACGCTCAGCTTCGATCACCGCGTGCTCGACGGCGGCGCGGCGGGGCGGCTGTTGAGGCGCATCGTCGAGCTCCTGCAGGAGCCGGAGAAGCTTTGACGCCCAGGTGTAGCCGCGCTTGTAAAAGTGCGGGCTGATACTTCCGGTTCGCTGTTCGCGGTGAAAAAGTGCCCGCGCTTTCACAAGCGCGGCTACCGTGCGGCCTGCTCCGTGAATGCCGCGAGGTCGCCCTGCACGCCGGCCTGCTTGAGGATGTCGAGCACGGCGATGAGCGTGCCGACCGGGGCGCGCTCGTCGGCGGCGAGTGCGAGCTTTGGCGGGCGAGGGAGCGCGAGAAGCTTCTCGAGTTCGCCGCGGAGTTCGGACATCTCGACTTTTTTTGCGCCGAGAAAAATCTCCTTCCGTTCGGAAATGGAGAGCCTCAGCGCCTCATCGCCGTGCTCGGCGACGACTGCGGTCTTCGAGTCCGGGAGCTTGATGGTCACCGCGGGCTGCTCGCTCTTGAACGTCGTCGTGACGATCACAAAAATCAGCAGGATCGCGAAGATGTCGATCAGCGAGACGATGATCACCTCGGGCTTCTTTTTCCGACGGCCGATAAAGTTCACGCCTTCACCTCCGAGGGAAGGTCAAACGAGCCTCGCCGGCCTTTTTGGTTGTAGCACTTCGTGAGCAGGCCGGAGATGAGCAGCTCCATGTCGGAGGCGAGCTTCTCGACTTTCTTCGTGAGCAGCCCGTGCGCGATGAGCGTCGGGATCGCTATGCCGATGCCCACGACCGTCGTGCTCAGCGCCTCGGAGATGCCCTTCGCGATCGTGTGCGGATCGCTCTGGTTTGCGCTGACGCCGAATGCGCCGAACACCTGCACGAGGCCCGACACCGCGCCGAGCAGCCCGAGCAGCGGCGCGATGCCGATGATGATTTCTAGGAGATGCAGCCCGTGCTCGAGCTGGCCGACCTCGTGCCGCGCGACGGTCTGCACGGCGTTCTGATTTTCATCCTTCGGCTGGTGGAGGTTCGACAGGCTGACCTGCGCGATGCGGCCAAGCGTGGACGGGTCGTTGCGCACGTAGCGCGAAAGGCGCACGATGGCGTCCGGCGTGTCGTTTGGCGCGAGGCGCTCGATTTCCTTTTCGAGTTCCTCGGGCACCACGAGGTGCCGACGCAGCCCGAGGCCGCAGAGGATGGCGACGCTCACGGCGATGATCGAGCACGCGAGCAGCGGGATCATGAAGAATCCGCCGCGGTGGAAGAACTCGTAGATCTGGCTGAAGGATGCGGCGAGGAATGGAAACGTGATCATGATTTTCAAAGGATGGTGAAGGTGAATGGGATCTCGAGCTGGCCGTCCTCGAGCGCGACGGCGGGCGGCTTTTCAAATTTCGTCTCGCGCACAAACTGCTCGCAGAATTTTGCGAAGGCCGCGTTCGAGGTGTTCGCGACGACGGTGAATTCCGTCACCGCGCCAGTGGCGTCGAGCTTGAAGGTCACGTTTGTGGCGCCGTGCGAAAACTCGCTCATGCGCGCCGCGACCGCGTCGCCCCATCGCTTCGCGAGCGCGGCCTTCACCTTGGGAATGTAGTTTGCGGCGGCCTGCGTGGCGGCCTTGCTCTTCGCGGGTTTGGCTGCCGCTTTCGGCAGCGCGGGATCCCCCGGATTTTGCGCGAGCGCGTGGGTCGCGAGCAGCGCGGTGAGGAGCAAGGGGATGAGTTTTCGTTTGGTCATGCGGTGGAAAAATGTGCGGAAAGGCGGCGGCTCTTTATCTTAATCGTAATCCTAATCTTAATCTTTTTTCGCACACAGGATGCGCGCAGCAGGTGGGGGTGGGATTGAGATTAGGATTAAGGTGAAGAGGTGGAACCCGGTGTCGGCGGACGGTTCGTCATGCGATGTCAGAGAAGATGGAAGCTCATCGGGTATTCGAACACGCCGTTGCGCAGCGCCTCGGGTGGCGGCGCATCGAATTCCGCCTCGCGCACGCACTGCTCGATGAGCGCGGCGTGGGCGCGGTTTGATGTGTTCTCCTCGATGCGAAAGCTGCGCACTTTTCCGCGCGCATCGAGGCTGAAAATGGCGGTCACCTTTCCAGTCTGAAGCAGGCTCATGCGCTGCTGGATGTAGTAATTCCACCGCGAGCCCACGGCGGAGCTGACCGCCTTTTTGTAGCGGCCAAGCGGCGTGGCGACGGAGTCCACGCCATCCTCGCCCGCGGGCATCGCCGCGCCGTTCACCTTCGTGCGGCGCATCTGCGGCGAGTAGCCGGGGTTCGGCACGGGCTTGGGCTGGAGCGGCTTGGTTTCGAGTTTCGCCTCGATCACCGAGAGTGGACGGCTCGGGGCTTTCGGTCCCGCGTCGGTCGGCGTCGGCGTGGGAAGCTGCGATGGCGTGGGCTGCGCGGTGGAGACCGGGGTCGGCTTTGGCGGAGGTGTGGCCGTCGGAGCGGGTGTCGGCTTCGGCTCGGGATCGGGCTGCTGCGTTGCGAGATATTTCGGCGCGTTCGGATCCGAGCGGCGGTTCAGAAAAATGGGGATCTGGTCCGAGTTGGCCTCGGGCACGGAGAGGATGTTCGGCGGCGGAGTTGCCTTTGCGACGAGCATGGGCTGCGGCGTCGGCGTCGGCGTCGGTGTGGCGGCGGTCTTGGGCGTGGTGTTCGAGGCTAGCGCATCCGGTTTGACCGGCTTCGGCTTGAAGAGCGGCGATGCTGTATTTGGCTGCGGTTCCGCGGGCTCGTCCGGCTTGCCGAGGCTCACCTCCTTGTTGGTCAGTTGCGTGAACGGCATGTTGTCCAGACCGTCGAGTGTCGGGAGCGGATCGTCGCCGGTTCCGCGCTTGCGGCTGCCTGCGACGCTGTCGCGCCAGCTTTCGAGCAGCGCCTGTTTTGATGTATTCTTTTTCCGCGCGAGACCTTCGACATCAATGTATTCGCGCTGCTTCTCGGGAGGAAGCTGCGCGAAAAGTTTCTCCAGCAACTGCGCGTCGTTCTCCGGCAGTTTTGACGGCGTCGGGGTCGCCACGATCTTCGGCGGCGGAGTCGGCGTGTAAATTGTGACCTCGAGTTTCTTCGGCGGCGGTGTCGGCGTTGCGACGGCCTGCGGCGGCGAAATGGGCAGAATCATCGCGAGGTAGTGCATGAGGAACTGCGAGATGAACGGCCACACCCACGCGGCGAGAAACGCCAAGCCGTGCAGCACCACGGCAACGAGGAGCGCGAGCGGGAGCTTGATGCGGTCGGGAAGGGCGACGAAGGCATCAAGCCACCGGCGAAACAAGTTCGGGCTGGAGGCGGCTGGGCTCAAAGGCTGCGGATGATCCCGCCATCCATCGCACCAATCGCGCCAAAACGCGAGGCCTGAGCACACCACTCGATTTGGTCGCGCCAGCCCTTCGCCACGAGCGCCCGGCCGTTGCGCGCGGCGAGCAGCCCTTCGAGCGGCGTGGCGAAGCTGCGCGCAGTGGCGACTGTGGCGGCGGCTGCGTCGGTGAGGTCCGCGTCGGGAAATTCCGCTGCGAGCAACCCGGCGGCGATCGCGTCCTCCAGCGCGAATGTCTCGAAGGTCCCGGCGCACACGAGCAGCACGTCGGCGGGGCGTGAGCGTGCGAGTTCGTCGCGCAGCGCGGCGAGATTCAGGAGCGCACCGACGAGCACGCGGCCCGCGCGTTCGCAGGCGCGGAGGGCGATAGTGCCATTCGTCGTGGTGCTGATGATCCGCCGCCCGGAGTGCGCGGCGTATTCGAGAGGATTGTTCCCGAGATCGAAGCCCTCGATGCGTTCGCCGTGCCGCTCGCCGCCGAGGAGCGCATCCGGCATTTTCTCCCGCAGCGCGCGCGCCTCCTCGATGGTCTTCGCGGGAAAGATTTCCGCCGCGCCATTCGCGAGCGCGGTGATCATCGAGGACGTCGCGCGCAGAACATCGAAGACGACGCACGTCGTTCCGCTGAGGTCGCGTTCGGGCAGGCGGCTGATGTCTGCGGGTGTGAGTGAGGCGTCGAATTTCATTTTGATTTTGCACCGCGCGGCATCGTCGTGCGCGCGTGGTGGAAGAGGTACTGCTGCGCATAGCCGCCGAAGGGGCCGAAGTAACGCGCGGAAAATTCGCGCAGGCGCTTGGTGGTGACCTTGCGCTTCTTTGCAAAGTAAGTCGTCCGCAGGATGCGCTCGATCCACACATCAATCGGAAACGCCGCGAGCCGTCCGAATCCAAACAGCAGCGCGCACGCCGCGACCTTCGGGCCGACGCCGGCGAGACGCTGCAATTCGAGCGCGGCCTCGTCGTCGCCGAGCCGCGCGACGGCTTCGAGGCTCACTTCGCCGCCGGCGATCATGCGCGCGGTGCGCAGCAGGTTCTTCGCGCGGTACCCGAGCGCGCAGGCGCGGAGATCCTTCTCGTCGAGCGCCGCAAGCGCAGCGGGCTCGGGGTATGCGAAGAGCCGTTCGCCATTCCAAGTCGCGGCGCGTCCGTAGCGTTCGCGCAGCGTGTGCGAGATCTGTGCGATGTGCGGGACGGCCTTCTGCGCGCTGGTGATGAATGTCGCGATACACTCCCAGTGCGGCTGCCGCACGAGACGCAGCCCGCGGCACGCCTCGCTCGCGGCGGTCATCGCCGGATCGCCGGGAAATGTGGCGCTCATCTTTTTCAGCGGATGATCGAGTGCGAAATATTCCGCCGCGATTTCCTCCATGCCGCGCGGGACGAGCAGCGTGCGACCGCGCTGCTCCGCATAGCATGGCGCGTCGCCGATCATCCCGAGCCAGCCGTCGCCGTGCCGCCGCCAGTGGAAGACCTGCCCGCAGCCGAGCGTGAGTCCGAGGTCGAATTCCGGCGCGGCGATCTCCGCGAGCCCGCTCGTCATTTCACAAAATAGCTCAGGTTCTCGAGCTGGATGGCGAGGTCCACGTTGTTCACCGCGATGCGTTCGGGAACGTGCAGGACGGCGGGCGCGAAGTTCAGAATCGCCTGCACGCCGCATTCGATGAGCCGGTTTGCGACTTCCTGCGCGACTTTGCCGGGCACGGTGAGGATCGCGAGCTTGACGACGCGCTCGCTGACGAAGCTGGCGAGATTTTCCATCGGGAGAATCGGGATGCCGATGTCGCGCGGGCGCTTCCGGGCCACGTCGGCATCGAATGCCGCGACGACCTCGAAGCCCTCGCGCGCAAACCCGCCGTAGCGCAGGAGCGCGGTGCCGAGCTGCCCCGCGCCGACGAGAATCACGGGCTGGAGTTTCGCCATGCCCAGCACCTCGGTGATGGCCTTGCTCAGGCCGCTGACATCGTAGCCGAGCCCGCGCGTGCCCCATTGGCCGAAGTAGGTGAGGTCCTTGCGGAGCTGCGTGGGCTTCACGCCCGCCGCCGTGGCGAGCGCTTCGGAACTGACTGTCGCGACGCTGTTCTCGCGCAGCCGCTGGAGCGCGCGATTGTAGATGGAAAGCCGGTAGATTGTTTTGCGGGGGATGTCGGCCTTGTGCATCTGCTTGTGAAAAAGTGCGTGAAAGTAACACACCTGCGCGACTTTTCCAGCACGGCGCGGTGACGGCCGCGCGACAAATCCGAACCAAGAAATCCGAACCCGTGTGCGAGCCTATGCCTGGACGCGTCCGCGGCGCTCAAGTTGGCCGCGAGCGACGAATCCCAAGTCGGATTGATCACGATGCCTGCGTGAACGACGCTGGAGAAGATTGCGGAGAAAATTCCAGCGGTGAAGCTGGGAAGCTTCCGGAAGTTCATGGGCAGAATGAGTTCAGAACGGGGGTGGATCGTGGACGGCGCCGCTGCGTGTTCAGTAGAGTCGCGATGGCTTGCGGAAAAGCACTTTCATGAAAGTCGTCGGCTGCGCCCGTATCGTCCGTGTTTCTTCTGCAACATTCCTGCATTGGAAAAGTTCGGTGTTTGCGCCGCGCCGGGTGTCGGCTATGTCCGCCGCATGAGCAATGTCCTCGCCGACCGAACCATCGAACACGACTGGTCACAGCGCCGTGTGCCGGAAA
>Ga0209596_1001571_pt1 | contig 19486 bp, 10 predicted proteins | sample M_130807_MF_Meta_FD_187314 | JGI IMG/M metagenome (GOLD analysis project Ga0209596, IMG submission 187314) | Freshwater microbial communities from Lake Montjoie, Canada to study carbon cycling - M_130807_MF_MetaG (SPAdes) (version 2) | ecosystem: Environmental > Aquatic > Freshwater > Lake...
TATAAGCTCAATACAGCATTTTACAAATGGCAAAAATTTATCCATGTTATGGGAACTTTTGTTAGATGAACTCCAAATAAATCCCAATTCTACGGCAATTGTCCAAAATATAAAAACCATATTTGATGGCAATATAAATCTTTTTAAAACAAGAGCAAATCCAAATGCCGGGCTAATGAACTTGAATAAACAGTTTTTAAATCAACTGCTTATTGCGGTCAATCAGTTGTTTCCAAATTTAAAACAAGAACAACAACTACAGCAACAACAGCAAATGAAACGAATAAATATTAGCGAAGAAGTAGTCGATGAACCATATAAGGTTGAAGATATTCATAACGCAAGGCAAACTGATTTTGAAAAACAATTTATGAACAAGCGTAATGAATTTGATAACACGATTAACGCAAAAAAACCACAACCGATTGATTTTTCAGACAAGGTTGAGCCTGACTCAAAGATAACGGAAATGGAGTCGTTAATTGCTGAAACAATGGCAAAACGCAAATATGAAATAGAGCAATTACAAGGTATACCAAGTTCGCAACCAAAGTTAGAAACAAAATTTATAAATAAAAAAACAGAAAAAAAAACAGATAAAACTGTATCATTCAATGACAATATAACATATGGACATAATGAAAATAATGAAAATAATGAAAATAATGAAAATAATGAAAATAATGAAAATAATGAAAATAATGAAAATAATGAAAATAATGAAAATAATTTAACCAAGGAAGAAAATATTATAAATATGAACAATATTTTCAGCAAATTAAAAAAAAATATAAATATTTATCAACACCAAACTCAATTAGAAAAGGAAAAAACATTACAAGAAAAAATAGACATACTAACTCAAAAAATAGACACTCTTTTTACAATGACAGAACAAATACTTAATAAATTACACCACTAATTCAAAAAAAAATTTATAATTGAATTTGACACAGAACTGTAAACAGTACCACTTGATGCCATAATTCTAAAACTATAATATTTATTTGTTGTTAGTCCTGAAATATATAATGTATTACCTAACTGTGGTACACTAGGAGTTTGTGTATTATCCATTATCACAGTAAATGGTATAAATGTTTTACCATCATTGGTATAAGAAATGTAATATTTTTGAATAACAACATCACTACCAAAACTTTGATTTATGCTAAGAGCAACAACACCATTTGAAGCTATTGCGTTCAAAAGTTGTGGTGTTGTTATTTTCAATCTATATCCTAATAATTCAATATCATTTATAATAGTTGGTCTTACATTTGCTAAAGCCACTGGTGTTATACCTCCTTTTATTAATTCAAATGTTGTGTAATTTGTTAATAAATATTCTAATGATGGAACCAGACTTAATGCTAACAATCGTGCTAATGTAACTTTATTATTACTCGTAACAACAGGCACATCTATAGAATTGCTAGCATTAACTAATTGCGTTAAAGTGTAACCACCAGTTGTTAAAGAGTTATCTACTAATTCTCGTAAAGTATAATTATTTATAACATCGCGTATATTAGCTTCTGCTATTTTTAGTGAGGCTATTGTTACTCGTTTATTTGAATCAATGCTAACATTGAAAGGAATAGTTTGTTTTAATTCGGCTACTGTATATCCGCCAGTTACCATTGCAGCTAAGCCGTAATATTGAAGTATGTCCCACGTAGGAGAATTAGACCTAGTCTTGAAATCGTTTAGAACGAGACTTCGATTATTGCTAGCAACTGTCACCATGAAATTATTGTTACCATCTTTTAAATTACTATATGTTACTAAATCATTCACACGCCAAGTAATATTTGTTACTTGAACTAGAGTAAAATTATTCAATATATCAACTGCTAAATTATTATAATTAGTAACCGTTGTATAACTCATAAAATTTGAAGCGGTTAGATTTGTATAGCCACTAGTTATCTTACTACTATCGGATGTACTTGCTTGTTTTATTTCAGCTACAGTATAACCAGCATTAATTAATAATGTGATATTATAAACGTTTAACATGTCCCATAAAGGAGCAGACACATTTTTTAAATCTGTTATGGTATATGAACTGGAATTTTTTATAGTTAGGACTCGATAATCAGCACCTATTAAAACACTCAATGTAAATGAACCAACCATTTGACTAGCAATAGCATTTACAGATTTGAATGTTAGTACTTTTGTATCTAATTGTTGATAATCTGTAACAGTAACTTTATAATTATTATTCACATCTTTTAAGTTACTCGCAGTAATTAATGATGCGACTGAATAAGATACTGGCGCAGATATCAATTGTGATAATGTGTAAAAATTCATTAAATCATATAAAGGTGCGCCAGCGCTTATCATATTTGCTAAAGTAATATCTCTATTAATAACTTGGGTAACCTTATAACTATTATCTGGGTTTTTTAGACTACTTGCAGGCACTAATATGGCAGTTGTGTATCCATCAGGAAATGAAATAGATATAACTAAATTAGATAATACATAATTACTTAACATTTCTGTTTTAGGAGCATTTGCGTCCTTAAATTTCGCAATAGTAACCTTGTTACCAGCTGTAACAGATGCGTCGGCACTAGCACTAATTAAATCAGCAACAGTGTATCCAGCACTAATTAAATCAGCTAGCAAATAAGCATTCAACATTTCTGTTTTAGGAGCATTTGCGAGCTTGAATGTAGCAATAGTAACCTTGTTACCAGCTGTAACAGATGCGTCGGCACTAGCAGTAATTAACTCATCAACTGTATATCCAGCAGTAATTAACTCATCTAACGGGTAAGCATTCAACATCTGAGGAATAGACGCATTTGCGATTTTTAGCCTATCTAAAGTAACTGTTTTGGCTAATAAAACACGAACATCATTCAGTGTTCCCTTCAATTCATCAACTGTATAACCAGCATTAACTAATTCGCCTAAATTATAATTATTCACAATATCCCATAATTTATTATTATTAGTATCAGCACTCTTAAATTTAGATATATTAAGATTTTGATTTGCTGTAACAGTAACGCGACTATCTTGACTACTAGTTATTAAATCTGCTACAAGAAAGTTAATTGTTAATAATTCAGATAACGAATAAGAATTAAATAAATCCCATAAGTCCTCGCCAGCATCTTTGAAATCAACTAATGTAAGAGTTTGATTAGATGAAACAGTGACACGACTATCTTGACTAGCAGTTATTAAGTCAGGTGTTGTATAATATGGAACTAATGATGATAATGTTGAATAAGCGTTCAACATGTCCCATAAAGGAGCTGATTTTTGACTAAATTTTTCAGCAGTAAGTTCTTTATTTTCTACAAGTGTAATGCGTCCATCATAACTGGTATTCTTTAACTCTAAAACAGAATAATAATTATATAACTCAATTAATGGATAATTGTTTAATATATCCCATAAAGAAGCTTGAGCATCTTTAAAATTTTGTTTAGTGTAATCCGGATTTGCCGTCTTAAGAACAGAAACACGATAGTCAGCTTTAATTAATTGAGTTAATAAAAACGCATTAACCATTTGTTCAATTAGAGCCGTGGCTTGTTTTAATGTAACAGCTCCTGCGTCAGAATCTAGAGCTTGATAATCAGTTACAGTAACCATGTAAATATTATTAGCATCTTTCAAGTTACTCTCAGTAATCAAAGCAGATACGGAATAAGGAACATCTATAAGTTGTGTTAATGTATAATAATTCATCAAGTCATACAAAGGAGCTCCCGCACCTATAATGGTTGTCAAAGTAATATCTCTATTAGCAACTTGTGTAACCTTGTAACTTTCATCTAGATTTTTTTCAATACTAACAGGCACTAATTGAGTACTTGTGTATCCAGCATTAACTAACTGAGCTAATGTGAAATTACTTAACATATCCCAAATAGGAGCATTTGCGACTTTCAATCGGGGTAAAGTAACAACTTTTACATCACTGACTAAACCTGATACGCCTTTAATTTTTAGGTCAGAAACACTCCAGTTATTTACCAAATTAGACAATGAAAAATAGTCAATAAAATTTGACAATCTGTTTTGAGATATAAAACTATCTGATGTAGATGCGTCTATAAAACTTTGAACATTAAGATTTTTATGAACTAGATTAGTAACATTATTGTTATTTCCAGTAGTAATTATATAATCAATTGAATAGTCAGTGACTTTGAGTAACTGAATTAATGTAGAATTATTAAATATATCATAATTACGTGCCTCGATTTGCGATGTAGTAGTTGTATCAACATTATTAGGTTTTGAAAAAGGTGCTCCTGTACCTAAGTAAAATGAAGTAGAAATTAATCCTCTTTTATTAATATCAGTATTTGAATTTGACACGGCATCAAGTAATTGGGAAATACTTAATAATGCTGTTGTACTATTTGCTTGTCTAAGATATCCAATACCACCATTGAATTCATTCAACATTTTCCATAAAGCCATTCCAGCATCTACTAATAATTGAGGAGTAACTCCGTTTGATATAAAAGTTGAAACACTGTATATATTGGCACTAACTAAATCAATAAGTGGAAAATGTATTATCATCTGTGATATATCAGCTGAACTATTGTAAAAATTCATTATTGTTATTGACGAATCATAACCAGCTAATTCTGGTACTGTATATTCAATAAGCAATTCAGCTAATGAATAACTACCAAACATTGAAACCAAATACGTATTCAACGCAACTCCTATAGTTACAAATGTAATTTTAAATTTCAAAATAGTCACTTTGTTAGCATCTAATACATCAGAACTGGCACTGGCTTGTTTTAATTCAGCTACTGTATAACTAACAGGTGTGTTTAACAAAGTTGATAATGTAAAGTAATTCAACATTTGAACAGTAGGAGCTAACGCATCCTTTAATATCTTTGGATTAGTGTCAAGAGATTGTTTACTAATTTCAATAACTACAAATTCTCCATTTACTTTTAGATTACTGGTATTAATTATGTCTACTACACTGTATCCATAGTAAAATAAGTCTGTCAATGTGTAAGCGTTAATCATTTCTGTTTTAGGAGCATCCACGTCTTTAAATTTTGTAATTGTTACTTTATTACTAACTGTAACAATTGGCACATTTGTATCATTACTGGCAATAATTAAATTATCTACGTGGTAACCTACAATAATCAAATCACTCAATGAAAATGAGTTCATCATCTCTTTAATATTAGCTCCTGCGGTTTTCATTATTCCTACTTTCAAATTTAATTCTTGCTTAGCAGTGTCTGTAACTTTATATACACCAGCATCCTTCAAGTTACTGGCGTCAACTAACTGAGCAACTGTAAAATATGGAATCAATAAATTCAAAGCATAATTATTGATTAAATCCCACAAAGGAGCACTAGCAGTTACAAAATTACCCAAAGTAAGAGTTGGTTTATTGGTAAGTAAAAAACTAACACTGTAACCTCCAGAAATAAATCCTGATAATGAAAAGAAATCTAATAACTCGGAAATAGCAGCATTTCCAGCTTCTCTAAATGCTTCTGTTTTTAAGTCAAGTTGTTGATAATTTATAACAGTAACTTTATAATTATTTAAGTCATCCTTTTGATTACTCGCACTTATTAATTGTGATACAGTAAAAGGATAAGCTAGTAAATCATGAAGCGAATAATGATTTAACAAATCCCACAAAGGAGCACCAGCAGTTACAAAGTCAGACAAAGTAAGGGTTGTTTTGGCATTATATAACACAGATACACGATAATCATTACTGATTAACTCAGATAATAAATAAGATTCCAACATCTGTGACACATTAGCTCCAGCTAATTTAAAATTTTGAATAGTAACTTTGTTATCTGCTGTAACAACTGGGGAAACATTAGATTCACTAGCAGTTTTTAGTTCTGAAACAATATAAAATGCTACAATTAAATCTGATAATGAAAATGAGTTCATCATTTCTTTAATATTAGCTCCGGTGGTTTTTAATGTGCCTGCTTTCAAATTTAACTCCTGCTTTGCTGTGTCAGAAACTCTGAATACACCGGACACTTTTTCATTACTAGAAGTTATAAATTGCGCAACTGTAAAATAAGGAATCAATAAATTCAAGGCATAATTATTTATTAAATCCCACAAAGGAGCACTTGCAGTTACAAAGTCAGACAAAGTAAGGGTTGTTTTAGCATTGTATAACACAGATACACGATAATCATTACTGATTAATTCAGATAATAAATAAGATTCCAACATCTGTGACACATTGGCTCCAGCTAATTTAAACTTCTGAATAGTAACTTTGTTATCTGCTGTAACAACGGGGGAAACATTAGATTCACTAGCAGTTTTTAGTTCTGAAACATTATAACCTGCTATAATTAAATCTGATAATAAAAACTCATTTAACATACGTTTGACATCAGCGCCAGCATCTTTTAAAGCAACAATAGAAATACCACATTGAAACAATGATAATAATGTAATTGTGCTAGATACAAAAAAATTATATACGGGGAAACTGGCATCTACTAAGGTTTGTAAACTATAATATGTTAATAACCAATCAGCCGCATCAACAGCACTAATCATCTCTGCCAAAGTAAAATTGTCAGACAATAAATACTCAACAGAAACACCTTGCTGGATTTGAACCTTTAATATATTAAGTTTTGTTATGGATATTCTATTTATCAAAGTAAATGTATTTGGCAAACTATTTATTTGTACTGTTGTTGATGTATTGATATAATAAGCAGTTATTGCTCCACCTGTATTAGTGGAAAACGCATTTGAATTTGACCCAATTGTCGCACCAGAACCAAATGTTGGTATATTGAAAAAATATACTTTTGTCAATTTATTACTTTTAAAAGAATTATTACCAATAAATGTTACCGAAACAGGAATAAATAAAGTAGTTAAAGAATTACTTTGAAATGCGGATACTCCAATTGATGTGATAGATGTACCAATAGTAATAGATGTTAACATATTAGATTGGAATGACGCATCGCTAATACTTGTAACTGTATTAGGAATAATAATTGTTGTAAGTTGATTACCATAAAATGCTCTTGAACCAATAGTTAGTAAACCATTATAAAGAGTGGCTGTTGTTATACCATTAGATTCAAATGCGCTAGCACCAATACTAGTAATTGTGCTTGGAATAATTACACTTGTTAAACTTCCATTATTAAATGCGTTAGCTATAATACTTGTTACAGTGTATGTGATTGAATCCACAATAAATGTTGATAGAAAAGTTATATCATTAGTGGCATCAGGTGATAAATCTACAAATGCGGTGTCCGTATTTCCTGAAACTGGAACAGTGTATGTGTAAACTACGTTGTTAGTATCCGTGTACGAGGTAGTGGACATTATATTATACTATAATATAATATAAAACCCAAAATCTTTTATCCTTAAATTTATAAAATTATTTTATAAAATAATTTTATAAAATTATTTTTATCATGTTGTTTTATTTGTCTTTGATAATTTCATAGTTGCCTTCAGGTGTCTTAACTAATTTTCCTAGTAAGATTGGCAAGACTCCCGGTGTTTTCAAAGCCTGAATCACACTATCATAATCATATACTTGTTTAGTGTCCATTCGCAACATGTATTTTTTACCAGAGCTGTCATTAAATTGTCGCGCTTCCCAATCAATTGTAACACGATTAATTGCCGCAACTGTATCATTCTCATCCTGCGCATAATTTGGATTATATGAAAAATCCGCCGCATTTGGTTTTCCAAAAGACAAACATACTAAACCTTCCTTAGTATTTGATTTTGTGTATATTGCGCAATCAATAGATGATTCCTTAATTCCAGTTAGCAGTTGTGTCGACAATTGTTCCTTAATTGTTGAAATTTCATATAATTTCTGGTCCGATGTTTGAACTGGATATGGCGCTATTTTGCTTCTATCTTGTTGTTTAATACGCAACTCAATTGCCAATTCGCTATCTAATTGTGCTTTTGTGAATTCCATGATATAAATAAAAACTTCCACTGTCTGTAGTTCTTCAGGTAAATCCTTGTGACTACAAATACGTCTGGCACGTCCAATAACCTGCTCAACACGAACTGGGTGCCAATACGGTTCCATTATATGAACATAACGTGTATTACGCAAGTTAATACCTTCAGACCCAGCAGATGTAATCATGAGAACTTTTATGATTTCACCTAAATTATTATTGGAACTCTTACGGCGCAATTGGGCGGCAATATTGTTAGGAATATTGTCCCACATTCCGTTATAAATATTACGAATTATTTCTCTTTCCTCGGCATCTTCTGTGCCAGTATATAGCGCAAAAGTTGGTTTGCCCATTTCTTCTTCGCTCATGTTTAATTCCCAGCTGTCTATTCCAGTTTTTCTTATTTTGAATTGCGCAAACCCATTTGCTTCAAGTACAAGTGTAAAAATACCAATGCCTTCCATTGTCCTAAATTGACTATATACAAGATGTAGACCTCTGTAATCTGGACTGTCAATATTATTAAGCATTGCTAAAAATTTGGGACTGAATGTTTCTAATTTTCCTGGGACCAAATATTGCGATTTATACTTTTTAAGATATTCAAGGACTTGTTCAATTGCTGTTTTGTAGTCAACGTCTCCAATTTTCTCTAAAAACTCGTCACCTTCTATTTCGTCAATATCTCGCAAATTAGCATCAACATCTTTGTAGCCTTGTAACGCAACAGGTTCGTCATCATCTTCACTGTCACTTAACCCTTTACCTTCATCATCATCTTCTTCTTCTTCTTCGCTGTCACTTTCGCTGTCAGAATCACTGTCAGAATCACTGTCACTGTCACTTAAATCATTTAATCCACCACCTACTTTTTTATTCAAAGCTTTTGCTTCTGCTTTTCGTAGTTTTTCCTCCTCTTTTGCTTCTGCCTTTCTTCGTTTTTCTTCCTCTTTTGCTTCTTTTTGCCTTTCCTTTAGAGCACGAATAGCTTCTTTTTCTACTGCTTGTTGCTGCTTTGCTAAAACTTGTTGCTGCTTTGCTAAAACTTGTTGCTGCTTTGCTAAAACTTTTGTATCTGGTTTTGCTAGTTCCTTTTCTTCATTTTCTTGTATAAGTTTCGGTTTTGTTTCTTTTTCTTTTTCTTCAACAGTTGTAACATTGTTAAATCTAAATGTTTTTGGTATTGGGCGCCCTGGTGGTGTTGGCATTACAAAATTACAAGCCATTCGCGAAAATATACGATATGTAGACGACGGCTCTTTAAATGTCCCATCTTTATCAATAACATTGCCTCCGCCTTTTTTGCTCTTTTCTGATTTTCTTTCTTCAAGACGATATTCTTCATATTTCTTAAATTGATAATCACTCATTGGTATTTTAATAACATGTCTATCAAAATTCTTATCATATTTTGGCAATAATTCTTCTTGTGCACTTCTAAAATACGATGTTAACCCAATAATTCTCTTTTTAAACTTCTCAATATTAATTACATTTCCAGTATTCTTATCAATAAATATATTTGTAAATTCTTCAAATGAATCAGGTAATGCTGTATTTACATGAAATGACACGCCTGTTTTATTTATATTAATATTATTGGCATTCAAGTCATGTTCAATATCTTTTAAAAATGTTGAGTCACTAACCATCCCCCTTTCACTAGTTTCTTTTGTTACACCTTGATATCTATCAGTCTTACTTCTAGAATTTTTATTTTTGAATCCCAATGGATTGCGAGTAATAACTAACATTTTTGAACTAGGTGAATAATCAATATAATCCATATTTTTATCCTTTGAAAGCATATCTTGTAACGTTTCCTTTGTAATCTTTGCGCCACTTTCAATACTTAGTGGCAAATGCCATGTCTTAATATATCCTCTAAGAATATTAAACAAAACGGCTATTTCATTTGGATAATTAATAATAGGAGTTCCAGTTAGTAATACAACGCGACAATTATTGGCTCTCATTAAATAATCATATATCTGAATTGCCAACGGTTCAGCAGCCAATGTATTGGTATCACGTTTATCTCTATTGCCATATTTTTTATTTTTATTAATCTTATTTACTATTCTACTAATCAAATTATGCGCCTCATCAATTACAACTACTGAATCATCAAATATATTATTTTCAAAATTATTTGTTAGTTCTCTAAAACTATTTCTGCGCAACCCATTGTAATTTATAAATCGATACTTTTGACGAATCATTTCATCTAACTGGTCATTTAAACTCTTCTTGTCACTTGTCGACAATTCGCTGTAATTATTTGGTTTTGTTACATTAGTTAACCATGCGCCGTGTTTTCTAGTAATATAATCAGTGGTTTTGAAACCCAATACAGAAGCCAACGCATTTGTGTATTCTGGTTTTTCTATAACAGATACCCATTCCCAATACTGATTCTTGCGATAAATTAGGTCACCGCATTTTTTTAATTCTTCCATATAATTGCGTTGAAGTGATGCTGGTGTCATAATAATCACTTGTTTACCTCCACTTTTAATTCCCTCGGCAATCGCAATAGAACTACATGTTTTGCCTGAACCTAGACCATGATACAACAATAGACCCCTATATGGCGTATTCAAATTAATATAATCCCTGACAACTTTCTGATGTGTAAGTAGTCCAATTTCACCATTATCTTTTCCAATATCTTCACACGATATATCTTTACTTTCATCTAACATATCCTCTCTATAAGGATTAAATACTCCATTAATAAAGTTAATAAATGTTTCACGATTGTTCATGTAATAACTGGATTCTGCTAAATTATATTCAGGTGGTGTAGGGAGACGTTTTGGCAGCGGTGTGTCGCCAATTGTAATCATTGCTTCAGGTCCCAATGGTATAACATCTTTCTTTACTCGTTTCACGGGTTCCCTGCGTGGTTTAGGTTTCATTTGCTCTTGCTCTTGTTCTTGTTCTTGGGCTTCTGTTTGTCCAGGCACCATTTCCAATCCCTGTTCACCGACAACCGGAAGCATTTCACCTTCTATTTCAGACTCCTCTTCTAGTCCAACTTTCTTTCCAGTAAGTTTTCGAATAACTTGCTTCTTAGTTTCAATAATAGGCGCTTTTGGTTCAATAAATTCAACCTTTTGTTCAGGGAATTTCTCCGATACACCGGTTATTTTACGCTGTCTTAGCAATTCTAAAGCAGCCTTAGCTTTTTCTCCATTATCCATATCAGCAGACAGCTTAGTTTTTTGACCTATAGTTACAGCAGCAGCAGCAGCCCCTTTAGGTTGCGTCGTAATAACAATTTTAACATCTTCTTTTGGCATTAATACCGGTTTTGATTTAAGTTTTTCCAATATATTAGCTGTATTATTTAATCCATTATTCGATATTGCTAAATTACTCATTTGTTACTACTTATATAAATCTAATATATAAATTTTTGAATTTTTACATTTGTTTACTAGTTTACTAATTTTACTAGTTGTCACTATCTGATGATGACGATGAATCTTGAATTATTTCATTTGTATTATTGTTGATACTAATGCTAATATCATTATTCTGTTTAATAAATTCAATTGCCGTCATACAGGCTGACTGTTCAGCCTTTCGTTTAATTTTATGTTGACCCTCTCCCATAAATACAAATATTTTGCCACATTTCGCATAATACTCCTGAATTGACCTAAATGTCTTTATTTCAGTAATATTAATAGCATCACTATGATTCAGGTTGTGTATTTGTTGTCCTAAACATAAATAGACACCCATTCGAAAACCATCATCATCATTATGCTCTATTTCTACATAATGTGGAGTCACTTTGAACTCCTTCTGTATCTTGACTTGTAAAATATTCTTGTAATTGTCGTCATTTTGTATCAATTCAATCCAATTCACGTGCTTCTTGAATACATTCTCAATAAATTTCTGCGCCATTTGAAATCCTGGACCTGTACAGAAAAAATTATTAAACAAGCCATCTTCATCTTTAATTCCCATCTTGTTATAATCGTGAAACAATGCGCCAACAAATGCTTCAAACAGACAGCCAAGCTTCTTCAAATTAGTGCGTGTCTTTTTCTCCTCAGCATTCCTTGAAATAATTAGCCACTTATGAAGCCCCATCTCGTATGCTATTTTGCCTATATTCTCATTTTTTACAATGGCAATTTTCTTCTCTGTCATGAATCCCTCATCCTCTTTAGGAAAACGGCGATATAATTCGTATTTTGTTGTCAGTTCTAGCACACCATCGCCAATGTATTCTAGACGCTCATTGGACTTACTACTTAGTGGCATACAGTCTGCCGGTTTCTCTACAATTGTAATATTTTGTAACAAGTTCTCAAAATGCGGTCTCTTCGTGTAAGAGCGATGTACAAATGCGCGACGATAAAACTCCATATTGTGGATTTTGGTTGGAAGTCCATATCGCGTGAGAATAGATTGAACATCGCTCAATGTAATCTCAGTATTCAATGAATTATAAGGATTAAATATCAGACCATCTTCGGTCTTAATAATGTCGTCGTCTAGTTTTGAGTCAGTTGTCATTTGTATTTATTATACTATAATATGTAGGCAAGTGTTTAAGCTGGTTTCACAATATAATAAAGAATATATATTTTATAACCACATAAAGACGGCATCCCATATTCTATATATTGCCCACCTATGGAGGATAAAGAAGAATGGAAAATTGTGAAAGACTACGACAATTACGAAGTCAGCGGTTTAGGAAATGTGCGTAATAGTAAGACTGGTCGCGTCTTAAAATTGACTTGTAAAGGTGGTTATTTATTTACTGGATTGTCTCAAAATAGTAATGGTAAAACTTGTCCAGTTCACAGGCTAGTTGCTTTAGCATTCATAGATAATCCTGAAAATAAGCCACAAGTAAATCATAAGGATAAAAATCGGGGTAATAATAATGTTTCTAATTTAGAATGGTCTACTGCTTTAGAAAATAACATACATAGAAGCACAAATGAGATTCAAACAACTAATCAACAAGTTAAAGTTTGGCGTATTGATTTAAATACAGATGAAAAATTAGAGTTATATGATTCTATTCATTTAGCAGCACAATGGATTGTATCCAATAATGACAAATTATGTATAAATAATATTAAAAGTGGTATTAGCTGTGCTTCTAGAGGTGTATATAAAACAGCATTTGGATACAAATGGTCACTATATGAATATACTAATTTAGATGATGAATTATGGAAACCAGTTACAATTAATGGACAAACATTTGATAATTATTTTGTTTCTAATTTAGGAAGATTTAAGAATTATAAAGGTATTATTATGAAGAATTATAAACCACATCATAGTGGTTATATATTTGTTAGAGTAGACAAAAATAAATATGCTTTACATCGAATAATTGCGTCAACCTTTGTTGAAAATTTAGAACCAGAAATGAATAATGTTGTTAATCATATTGATGGGGATAAATTAAATAATTCAGCTGCCAATTTAGAATGGACGACTATTAAGGGAAATAATATACATAATCATAAATCAGGATTTATTAAATATTATACAAGAAAAATTGCGCAATATGATTTACAAATGAATAAAATTAAGGAATTTGGGTCCATTGTGGAAGCTAAAAAGGAATTGGGAATATCTTCAATTAAGGAGGTTTTATATAATCATCAAAAAACTGCGGGTGGATTTATTTTCAAATATTTAGACTAGAAAATTTTGTATTTTTAAAATAAAATGTTTTTCTATTATATACCATGGTTTTGTCAAACGGTCCTAAAGTAGTTCGCAATATCTCATCTCTTATCAATAGACCGTCGTGTGGGGGGTCAGCCAAAAAAGGCGGCCTAGCGCCGTCAGTTGGCGCATACGTGTCGTCTAATCCGAATATGATTGGCGCCACAAATACTCAATATGGATTGAAATGTGTTGGTAACTTCACCAACTCTTCTCAGAGTGCGTTGAGAGCTATTAGACGATATTAAAATATATATATTTGTCTAAAAAATAATTTAATAACATACTTATTAAATTATTATAATGCTTATAAAGATTGACAACAGGGAACGTGAACTCATTAAGAAATGCGAAGATTTGTTAGTTGCTGTTCCCGCATTCAATGAATTAAAAATAGAGATTAAACAATTACCTTTAGGCGATATTATTATTTGTTCTAATGAAAATAATAATGGGCAAATAGATAACATTTTAGTGGAACGCAAAACGTTATCCGATTTAGCCGCTAGTATAAAAGACGGGCGCTATGATGAGCAATCATATAGACTTAATGGACTGCCTCTACATAATCATAATATTGTTTATTTAATTGAAGGCGATTTAGGCAAATTCAATTCATTTAAGGAACGTATTGACAAACAGACTATTTACTCGGCAATGCTTTCTATTAATCATTTTAAAGGGTTTTCATTAATGAGAACTAACACAATAGATGAGACCGCGTTTATGATTTGTAATATGGCTTACAAGATTGGTAAGGATAAAGACAAGAAACCATATTTTCAGAATAAAATGGAAAAAATGGTTGAAGAAAATAGTAACTTAAACGCAGGAACAGAAGAAGGTGTAGGAACAGAAGGAGAAGTAGGAACAGGAGAAGGTGTAGGAACAGGAGAAGTAGGAACAGGAGAAGTAGGAACAGGAGTAAGAGGATCAAAAGACTATTGTGCTGTAATTAAGAAGGTCAAGAAGGACAATATTACGCCTGAAAATATAGGCGAGATTATGCTATGTCAAATACCAGGAGTCAGTTCAGTTTCGGCTATTTCCATTTTAAGCAAATTTAAGACTTTACCAGAATTAATTAAGGCAATTCAACAAGACTCTACATGTTTAACTGGTATTAGCATAACAGACTCAAAAGGAAAAACTAGAAAAATTAGCAAGACTACAATTGAAACAATTGTAAAATATTTATCATAACCTTTTCCGCTAAAGTATAAATAATTTTATAAGAAAAGTATATAATATAATCAATGGTGAGTAAAGAGTATGAAGAGATGTTTCTAATTATTACCTGCTTAGTTGGCGCTTTTGTTGTATACAAAATCCTTACAATAGTTTTTAAAAGTGCTACTATTGAAGGTTTACAGAATCAAACAACTGCTTCTGGGCTGGCTGAAAATTCTACCTCAAATTTAGCAAATTTTAACAAAGAACTTGAAGCATTAGAAAACAAAGTGTTACTAACAACTCCTCAATATAATACAAATTATTCGGATAAATGTACAGCGGCATATGATGCTGCTAATTATATGATGGTACAGACTATGGCTAATTTAGATATGTCTAATCCAGCAACCCTTTTACAACAACTTGGGACATTAAACACTTTATATCAGGCTAAAATATCATTGAATGATACGTTGAAATTTGTTGATTCGATTGAAACAACTGACAGCACTGAATCGCAAATTAGCAATTCAGCTTCATCTGCTATGAATTCTATTAAAAGTAAATTTTAATTACACCGACCGAAAATAAAAAATGATAAATTACTTTACTAAACTTGAATACTTACTTCACTGCCCTTATAATATCCAGCATCTACTAAAGATTGTGTATATTTGGTTCCACCCCAATTTGGGTCCATCGGATTGTCACTATACAACATATTTGCGTTTGACTGCTCCATTGCGTCTAAAGGTGTTTTTGAGCCTACATAATACGATGTTTGGTCAAATGCCGGATAGCTATTCTGATTATAAGGTTTATCTGCTTGTGTAGCATCTACAAGTTGTGATGGTTTCATTGGCAATGGAACAGGAGTTGTGGGTGGCAATCCTCCCTGCGATTCGGTAACACTGGGACGCACTTTGTAAACCCGATTGCCTTGAATATCATATGTGTTTTGAACATATAGCACAGGGCAACGAATACCGGCACCACGTTGCCATTCTAAGAATTCAGTATATTCTTCTAAATTATTGAATTCAATTGGATTAACACCAGGCACTTGTGCTACATTCGAATTATATAAGTAATATTTAGGACCTTTTTGTATCAAAATATTAGGGCATCTTAATTCGCCATTCATGGTAGTTAATCCTTCTCTTGTTCCACTATTCATATAGAAATTCATTCCTAAACAAAAAACAACAATTGTAAATAGTAGTATGAATTGGTTCATTTTATAATAATTATATATAATATTTTGTTGATTAATTTGATTATTTTGTTGATTAATTTGATTAATAATTTGATTAATAATTTGATTAATAATTTGATTAATAATTTGTAATAATAATTTGTATCAATAATATATAAATACGTGATGATTATTGTACATGCCGACACTGAAGCAAAAGCACAAGAAGTAAATAACCATGTAAATAGTGGTAAGGATGTGTTTATGCTTATATATATGGTCGGTTGTGGACCTTGTAATGCGACGCGTCCAGAATGGACCAAACTAGAAAACACATTGGAACATCAATACAAAGACAACAATAACCTTGTGATTGCCAGTGTAGATAGCAATGTAGTTGGCTCACTTAAATATACTGGTGATATTATTGGATATCCAACATTGATGTATTTATCTAATAATGGGAAACAAATAGAGCAGTTTGAATCCAGTTCAATCAAAACGAAGAAGCGAGATGTAGACTGCTTTATGAACTGGGTTGAAAGCCATGTTGGTAATGTTCAATCAGTTAGTCCTAATTTTAAACGTGTAACTAAGACTCGTAAACATCAGTATACAAATAGACAATCTATACACAAAAGACGACAGTCTAGACACAACCAAAATAGGAGTAGAAATACAAATAGAAATAGAAATAGAAATACAAATAAAAGATTTAATAGTAGAGGTAGAGAACGTCGTTAAAACATACAAATTTTAAAATACTAAATATATTGAATTATTTAGTATTTGTAATATATAGTATTGAATAAATAATGGCTAAAAGTAGACAACAAAGGAAAAGGGAAGAGGACGAGGAAAAGAAGAAGAAAGAAGCCGAGGAGCAACAAAAAAAAACAGACCAACAAAATTATGCTATTGCTGGAGGTGCCACAGGATTAATATTAGGCGCTGGTATTTCTTATTTTTTGTTTAAAGACAGCCCTATGTCTTCTGCTTATAAATTATTATTTAGCGCACTAATTATGATAGGAAATACCATTATTCCGGGATATATTGGTTACTATGGCGGTGAAGCCCCAGATACAATAAAAACTAATATACTTTACTATTTGGCGTTATTTATTTTGATAGTTTTGTTATTATTCAATTTAAAAGCACCTGGCATTTTCGACTCTTTTGTTTTGGTCCTAATATTTACTTCAGTATTTGGTATATCGTTAAAGTTTGGTGTAGAAGAAAATGGAATATTAAGTGTATTTTGGATTCCTATTCTTTTTATTTTTGGTTTAATTATAACAGTTTATTATTATTTTGGATATGCTGTAGAAGCATTAAAGAATATAGAAGAAGAATGGCAAAAATATGACTCAGATAAAGTGAAAGACGAAAAAGAAGTAAAAGAAGCAAAAGAAGCAACTGATAATGACGCAATAACTAAAGGAGATACAGCAGACTCAATCAATAAAGGAGATATACCAATAAAAGAAAAAAGAAATATACTAATATTTGACATAGATACACAGTATAAAACAGTAATTGATAAATTATTTAAAAAGTTCAACCCAACAACAGTGCCAGATTTAGTTAAAGATGTTGAAAAAGTAGAACATACAATAGATACATTTGAAAACATTGGTCGACGATACATGTTAATGAGTATATCATCACTAATCCTAGGACTAGCAATAATATCAGCTATAGTATTTTATATAATAAAAGCAGTTAGTAAAGGTCATATTGTAGTATCTGATGCGAATTTGTTTACAAGTAAGTTAGAAATAAATGTTTGGTTGTTAGGGTTTATATGTATAGGGCTCTATATTATTACATCTGCTATAAAGTATGGAATAAATAACGATTTTCCTCAGTTTAAACCTGAAAATTTAGCAGCGGTCATAGATAAATCTAACAATGTTACAGATTTTATAAATAATGTTATTGATATACACACTGTTTTACAAAAGGGTGGTAGTAAAATAGAAAGGCTAGATAAAAAGACTAACAAAAATGAAAAAGGAATGTATTTGTCATTAAAAATATAATAAAACAAAACAAAATAAATAAATAAAATAATATGTAGTATTTTATTTATTGCTTTAATGCCTTAATAGAACTTTTATCAATTGTAACTGCTTTTGTCACATTTTTCACAATCTTCTCAATATTATCTTGTTGTTCTTCTATGGTTGTCCCTGACATGGAATTCATAACAATCATATTATATTTGTCATATTTCTTTGTTCTTGGGTCAGTACATCCTGGATTCTCCTTTATCCACTCATTGATTTGCTTTATGTTTTTGAATGCTACACGTTTAATCGCGGTTTTCAACACAGCACAGTCTTCAGCTTCTTTTACCCAACAATCATTGTCTTTTATATATAGCGTTTCGCGTTTCAAATCGCTACAATGTATGGGTCTTAAATGGATACCTAATGCGTTCAAACCTTTGACAAAAATATTAGACACACCATTCGCATACCCTACTTCGGCAAAACTCTCTAAATCTGTTAGTTGCATCTTAATTGAATCAACGAATTCACTCATATTCATTGCTCCCTTACATGTATCGTTTAGAAATAGATTCAAATTAAATGCGTTATTTGTATTGTTTGAATTGTGTGCATTGTAGTTTATATTATTGTTAGTTGTGTTATTATTGGCAGCAAATTCCATCATTTGTTTCTGTTGTTCTAACATCTGTTTCTGGAAATCTTGACTTTGCTTAAGCAGTTCAAGAAGCATTAATACGTCTATTTTTTGGTCATTGCCTATAGAATTCATTACATTAGATGCCAGCTTGGCTTCAAGATTTTTGAGATTTTCATCGTCTTCATCTTCTTCGTATTCTACTTCGTCTTTTTCGTCTTTTTCGTCTTTTTCGTCTTTTTCGTCTTTTTCATCTTTTTCATCTTTTTCATCTTTTTCGTCTTTTTCGTCTTTTTCTGTAGGAGCATTAATGGTTACACATTTTTTTTTGTGTTTCCATAGTCCAGTCCTATCTAAATATTCTTTACCACATTGACAAATATACTGTTTTTCTTGTTGACAAAATGTCTCTAAAGTGTTGCCAGATGTGTGTTTTTGGTGTTTTGATGTGGATAAATGTGCGTTATAATTAGATATTTTACAGCTATTATAGTCACAAAAATCACATACGTATTTTTTGGCTTTTTTTGGCTTTTTTTCGGTGGTCATGGTTGCCTTAATATAGCCACAGAAAAAAAGTCAGAACTATTCACGTAAAATAATTAAAAATTATCATCACAAATTTTTCAAACCTTAAAAAATAATTGTGACGATTATGGTCAAAAAGTGAAAAAACAGTGTTTTTCAAAACTATATTTGGGTTTTCAAAAATGGACATTTCTTGGACATTTATAAATGTCCATTTTTCATTTCCCTTTTTACTTTT